>JACZDC010008931.1_pt1 | contig 13062 bp, 19 predicted proteins | sample 8641791 | NCBI WGS metagenome assembly JACZDC01 (sample SAMN15324613, study PRJNA640507) | soil metagenome | isolation source: intercropping peanut in the second line | place: China: Luxin town, Laibin City, Guangxi Province | collected 2019-07-25 | depth 10cm m
TGTTTTTTCTCCAGAAAAAACAAATTTTCTCTTTTCCAAATTTCTCAAAAATATGGATCTAAATTCTTGAATCCCTCCTATGAACCGGATCCGAGTTTGTTTGCATTGAACATTCTACTCTCGGATAACCTAATTGTGCGATTGTTCTATCAAAAACACAATATGGGATCCGTTGCATTTTTTACGAGCATAACGAGACTTGAATCTGGTTCGTTAATTATATCCTACAATCAATTTAATCAATCTCGTTTCGAGAACAAATGGTGGAGAACTTCTTGCTACAATATTGAAATTGAAGTTCCATTAGTTGTCAAGTCCGCAATTCAAATCGTCTTCAAGTCCTCTACATTGCACGTAGCAGTTAATGATCCAGTGGAATTGTCTTCCCTTTTGCTTGAGGAACAAAACAATATTTACCAAGAGACAAGACAAAATACAAAACATACATCTCTGAGATATGATCCTTCTGAGGATTTAATTTCAAACCTTGAGAGATATGCTAACGCAATACCAATTCTAAACAGTGAACAAATCGATGATTTACGCAAGTTGTTGATACAATTGAATTAACAATTTTCCTGATTTGTGTTGAAAATCATAAAATAAAAAATTTAAGACTTATTTTTCATTTGTTAATTTGGGCAGATAAAACAAAACACAAAAAATGGATGAAGAAGAATTCAAGAGAAACTTACAGGTCCATCAGATCAACCAAAGGCTGGCTTTAGAACGTGAAAGAGAGGCCTTGAGAGCTAATGAGCTTTTGCAAAAGGCTGAACTGGAGAAACATCTCCGAATCTGTCGAGAGAAAATCCTAACTGCTTTGAAGGCTCAACAAAAATATGTTGTTCTTCCAATTCAGCTGCCTTATGAATTCACAAGAGAGATGGAAAATTGTCAAATCTGGTTGGACCAGTCACGTATCGACTATGATAATTATGAGGAGGCAGGAGGAGGTCAAGGCATTCGCGTGGCCAATGATGCCAAGATTGTCAGTGTCACCTATTATTTGACAACAGAACGACCACGAAGTCCTTGCTATTAAAAATCTTCTCCTTTTATTTTCAGCTGGCTGTATAAATAGCGAAATTTCCATTTGTATCCGTTTTGATAATATCGAAAATTCCGTTATCAGGCCAACCTTCTAAACCGACTTTCTTGTAATGTGCATGGATTCCTTTGACCAAATCAGTCAATCGAATTGGTTGATTCAGAAAGAACCCTTTATCATTCGGTTCATTATCTCGAAAATACAACTTGATCTTTTTGGCTCTGGTTCCAAAATCTATTATTGAAAAACGGTAAGGAGATTGTTTCCATGGGTTGTCTTTTTCTTGTTCTTCCATCTGAACAACAGCCTCAAGAATATTGGATGAATATCGTATTTTTTGTATATTGGGAGGGAAAAATGCATTTGGTTCATCTTCATCTATCCTCCATTGTAAACCATACAATTCTTTAAGAGTTAAACTAGGTTCGATAACTCGGTCTAATGAACTCATGCTACTTTCTTGAAAGTGCAATTTGAAATAAATTTCATAGATTTTCAAAGTTGACTAAAATATTTGGTTTTAGTCAAAAAGCTTATTTTAGTTTTTGACAATCGAACAACAACATGGTGCATTGCTTTTTGTGCAACAAAGTTGATCATATTGCAGAAAAGTGCCCTTTTTTGGACGATGCCCAGCGTTTCATTTGGAAAAAGATACAAGAAGCAAAAGCAAAGACAAATGTTGTTCCTTTTGAACAGCTTCCCAAGAAAGTCACTGTTGTTTTAATCAACGATAATCCTTGGGATGATGTTGTATTTAACATCAAACCTTTTGACAAAAAGTTTTATGGAGGTTTTCTCTCCAAAGATGGAATTGAGAAGCCTATTGAACTGTGGTCTGGACAACCTGGCATTATTGGTCGTAGCAATCTTCAATTTCAAAACTCTACTATTTTTGAGATTTGTTTTGGCAAAGGAATGATAGCTCGCTGTGGTGGGCCTGGAAATTATGATATTATTCCCGATCATCTTGGCCGAATTATCCAAATTGTTGAGACGGACACTGATGGCGACGAGACGACAGTCTACGTTGATGTTGAGAAATGCTCTGCAACGATCGGAGAAGGATGGATCACAGATTTTCAAAAGTTCAACTAAATTTTTTCATTTGAACTTGAGTTTTCAAACCATTCAACAAATAAATCAGAGCAAAAACAGCGACAGAGAATGGCAAGCGAAAAATTGAAGAAGGAATTCTTTGTGTTTACAGACATTGGAAGCACAGACATTGATGACTTCATTGCTTTGATGCTATTGAAGCAACATGCCAAAGAGAATTCTCAAAATTTCTATACCATTGTGACATGCGGTCATTATGCCTCTCAACGAGCAAGAATGACATGGGCCTTTTTGGACATTGTCAATTGTCATAATATTGAAGTAGTGGTTGGTTATGAGCCGACTACTACGCAGCAATTTCAAAATCTCTATCCTGCATTTCCAAAGCTTTTTGGAAGAGTTTTCTTTCCTGGGGAAGAGCCCATTCAAGAGGGAGAGAAACAATGGTTCCCTCCGTTTGGCAAAGCATTTGCTGAGCTGGCCGAGAGAGCACCATTCTCCTTTCATCCCGCCGACAAGATTGTGCGAGGAATTCTCGCCACCAGCTCTGATGTGGTGATTTGCCTTCTCTGTCCTCCAACGGATTTTGCCAATTTTGCTATGGAGTTTAATTTTCCAAAAAATACACGAGTCTATTCAATGGGCGGGGAATCTGCCAACAAGAAAGCTGGTTACAATTGGGGAATCTGTCCTTTTGCAACGGAACAAATGCTTGTCCATCTGAAAGAGAAGACCATTCCTCTTTTTGTGATTGATGGAGCAAGTTGTCGTTCCCTTGATATTACCTTTCCGTCCGATCTCTTTACCCAATGGTTGAATCAATCGGACAAATCTCCAATTCAAAAAGCATTTATGCAGGAACGGATTAATTCGATTAATGGAAATGTTTTAAGCAACGGCAAGCTGCTATGTGATCCCATCACAATGGCCGTGGCACTTGCTGACGAGGCGAAATTGTTGGATGTCGGTTGTTACACCTATCAATTTGGGCCACACACTGACAATTATTTGCAAATGTCGCTTGAGAGAACCTTGGCAGAGGACAATCTATCCAACTGTAATGCCTTTGTCGTTCAACGATCCTTGCTGAGTTACAAGGCAAAATTGATTGATCAGATCGTTGCAGCTTGGAATTTATTACAATAAAAATCTTTCACATTCATGTTATGAAATATTCGAATCAATAGTTTGAAAAAGTTTATCGAATTCAACTCACTATTTCTGAAATTGGGTTTTTTTGAAAATTTTGTTTTTTCAAATTTTAATTTTCAAATTAACTCATACTCACTATTGTTATTGTCAAAAAATCAAAAATAGAATGAGCTACCAGACATTTCTTAAGGATCCAAAAGCTGAATTGATGAAATCTTTACCAATTCCAAACGACACAAGGATAACGTGGCAGATAACGGTTGACCTCTTTCGTGCTTATGGTCTGTACAATGGAGAGACTACAGAGAAGCTTGCTAAAAAGCATGGAAAGAGCGAAGGACTCGAAAGGCAGCTCTGGCTCACTTTGATTGAGTGTCTGTTGGCATTGGACCGAAAGCCATCTATGGTCACTGGAATTGTTCACGTTGAGTCGGACGACTAAAAAATGTCAATTTATCTGTTCTTGTAAAAAAAAGGGTTTGATGCTTTTTTACATTTGAAATGTGATAAAAATTGAATAAATAAAATGATCAAATATCACAAAATAATGCAACTTCCAATTACTTCTTTTTTGCTTTGGGTCAAAGATCATCGAATTATGACAACATCACATTTGGCCTTAAGTTGCAGAGAATTTTCCAAAGCGATTCCACATCCCGTTACTTTGACGAGAGATGTCTCATTTAAAAACATTGAATTTTTCTCAATGTTGAGAATATCTCTTTTACAAACCTTTACAGGCATTTGTCAAAATGGCGATTTAGAATTGCTTGAATTACTGTATGAGAAGATTCCTGATCAATTCAATGAAGGCGTTTATTTGATTGCCGCTAAATACGGAAGGCTAGATATGCTAAAATGGCTTCGCGAGAGAAAAGTCCCTTGGGACCCCAGTGCTATGGATGCCGCCGCCGAGTACGGACATCTATCTATTTTAAGATGGTGTAGGAAGAATCAATTCAAATTTAATCCCGCGAGTCTAACCTCTCATGCTGCCAAAGGAGGACATCTTAATGTTTTGGATTTTCTTTACCATTTCATTCCAACTTTTTTCAATGGATCAACCTTCAGAGGTTCTGCATCAACATTCATAGGTGCCATTCAAGCTGGTCATGTCCATGTCGTTAAGTGGCTACTTAACAAAAGATTGAAGTTACACAGTTATCTCTGTGGAAAAGCGGCAGAGGTGGGGAATTTGGAAATTCTAAAACTATTGGTACAACATGGATGTCCATTGGATGAAATCGTTGTCCATACTGCTGCTGCCTATGATCGAGCAGAGATTCTCAAGTACGCGATTGAAAATGGATGTCCGTGGTATCGGAAAACTTTGAATGCTGTTCTCGATAATCGCAATCTCGATTTGTTCAAGTGGTGTTGGCAAAATGGTTGTCCAAGATTTCACTTTTCCATCAATGCGAACACCCCTCCTGAATTTGCTCAGTGGGTTCGTGACAACTCGGATTGAGAAATAATATTTCTTTAAAATAAGAGCACAATGGCATTTTTAATTCCTGCGGCGTTGGCAGGATTGTCATTTCTGGTTGATGGAAAATCAATTCAACAGTCACAGTTTTCCTCTTATGGCACAATTCAAAAGGTTAGGAGAGGACGAATTCCTGTGTCTTCCACAATCCCTGCTTCTCATATCAAAAATGCGCCCGCGTACACAATTCCTTCTGCAAGTTTTCTAGAAGCCGACAATCAACGAATCGCTGATCAATTGGTTTTGGTAGATGAAAATTCCGATGCATTTGAGAAAAGGAATGCTATTCGTCAAGCAAATGATCCTGAAGTGAAAAAACTATTGAAAATTGTCACTGATTTTATCAAACGAAAAGGGCTTGTTGTTTATGGAGGTACAGCATTGAATGCTCTTCTTCCCGAGAACGACAAGTTTTACAATTATTCTGAAGAAATTCCAGATTATGATTTCTTCTCACCCAACGCGCAACAAGATGCAATGGAACTAGCTGATATTTTCTACAAAAGCGGCTATCAGGACGCACAAGCGAGATCTGGAGTGCATAGCGGAACAAACAAGGCAAGCACACCCTCTAAATTTATATTTTATCTAATTCTCAGGTATCTGCCAATTTTATTCAGCTTGCGGATATTACTCAGATGCCACAAGAGATTTTGAATCAGATCGACATTGTTCGAGGTGAAGACGGAATGCTTTTTGCAGGGCCAGAGTTCCTTCGTATCGATTTGGCAAAACAATTAGCGGAACAAAACCAACCAGCCAGATACCCGAAAGTTTGGAAAAGATGGCAACTGCTAAATCGAAATTATCCACTTCCTTGTTCTACTAATGACCTGAAACCTTTGGTCTGTATTACAGATCCTCGTCTTCCCCGAGAACCTCTTGCCCAAGTCATTGTTGAATTTATTAATGAAAAGAAGGCCATCGATAGAATCGGGCTTCCAATCGTTGGATTTACTCTTTTGCCTCTTTTACAAAAGCTGGGATACAAAATTTCTCCTGAACTTCGTGCTCAACTGGCCAACTATGCTTGTCTGACAAAAGAAGTTGCCTTGGTTGATTTTTTCTCAATGAATGCGAAAGAAGATGCTATTGAACTCTTAGAAATGCTAAGTGCGCGATTCCCACAGGTCAGCTTCTCTTTGATCAGTGGACCTTCTGCAAAAGAAATTTTTGAAGAACGCTGGGTCATTACTACAGGAACCGGCGAACGTCTTGTTGATTTTATGAGGCCAGAGAAATGTCTTGCAATTACAAACGTTGGTGGCACATATTTTGGAGATTTTGACACGATCCTTGCAGTTATGTTTTCAAAACTGTTTGTTGATACAAAGATTGTCTCGGATGCCACTCGAGGAAAACAACGCTGTTTGCTTCAACTTCTGATGGATGAAATTGCCATCAAAGCTCAATACGGTAGCTCAACGGGTGAGTATGCACGATTCCCTCAACTCTGTTTCGGACCTGAACATGGACTGGCTGATATTTTCAAAGAACGCTGGCAAGAGCGAGTGAATAGACTCATAGAGGCTCACAAAGGAAATAAGGAACAACGCTCTGGAGCTTTCGGCTATCGTCCTCATGACATTGCTCTCGCTCGTCAAGGCCTCGTTGACGCTCGCCTCGGAGAAATGGACTTTGGACAAGGCAAAATGTCGGTCGTTTAAAAAAGGCTTAAATACTATTTTCATTCAACCAATTGATAATCTCGGGTTTGTTATATTCGAGCGCTAGTGTTTTAGCTTCTGTGCAGATTTGAAAACCTTTTGACAAAAACCATCTGAGCACCTTGATTTGACCTCCTTTGATTGCCTGACATGTGATACAAATGCCTGCTAGATATGTTATGTCAAGAGAGTTAGAGCTAAGTTGATAGGAAACCCATTCCAAAATGTGTACGTGGCCCGCTCTGGCTGCTTTTCTAACAATTGGCCAATAGGCATTAGGACGACCAAATCGTTGAATACACCATTTCAACGAATTCAAATTTCCTCTTTTTGCCAAATCCATAAAATTTGTCAGAATGTCATCATCCGGTAACGCAACAAAGTCAGCAAGCAGCGTATCATCATTCAAAAGTGCTATTGTTAGTAGTCTCTGTGTGCTTATTCCCATTGTATTTTTGAACCATTCATAATTATCTAAACAAATTTCATCTTGTCTTATTTGCGGTTCTCGCCGGATCGATTTCATCAACTTTGAACACGTCATAGCCAGATGACATGTTGTCGCTGACTCTTGATCTTCTAACCACGGGAGCAAAAGAATCAAAACTTCCATAGTTTTTGCAGTAAAATAATAATTTTTAAAAAACGACAATCAAATTTTTTGTCCTAGAAATTTTTACAGACATTTTCAATGGTTGAGTAGAAATAATACATCTTGAGGAGAGTTGAGAAACATTCTTTGATGAATGAAATGACAATGCTGGCCATATTGAGGAATCGTTGAGAATGTCAATTTGCAATTTGGACAAACGATCGTCCTGTTCGGGTTGTGATTGACGTGCCAATGCAATTGCAACAATCTAGTAGAACGAGTTTTGAATCCACATCTCAACTGGCTACATATCTTGTCGCCCTTTTGCGGGGCTTCAAGAGTCGGTGGCAAAAGAATGGGTTGAAATACTTCTGTAGATTTCTCTCCAAAACTCCAAGGTCTTGGCCAAACAGAATTCAAATCCCCATTTCTTATCTCCCATCCTCTTGGAAGTTCCAAAGGTTGCACGCGAGGTAGAAAATAGCACTCCATTTAAACTTTTGTAAAATGATTGACAAGATGAAAAATATGTGTTATGAAAATAAAATTGATCGAATTAAAATTTCAAACCCTTTATGAAATTTTCAAACCAAACATTGAAAATATTATTTTCTGGAAACTTTAATTTATATTGAGTATAATCTTTCATGTCAAAGTTAGTTATGAAAACAAATTGACAACAATTATATTGAGGGCAGAAAAAACAGAAAATGAGCGAGCTCGAGAAAGCAAAATCCACGCTTTTAGCACAACACTATCTAATCGAGCGTTTGACTCAAGAATTGATAAAAGAAATAGAAACAAGAGAATTTATCTCACGTCGACATGATAAATTTCTAGATTGGTTAAACGAAGCTGCTTATGAGTTCAGTAATTGTGACAGTTGTGATCAATGGATTGATCTTCAGCTTGACGAGGACTTTTTAATCTATAAGCTGTGTGAGCCGCACAAAATAGTTCATTATTATTGCAGCGAAATTTGCCTCAATTCAAGTTGGTGTCCCGACCACAAACAATGCAAAGATTATTGTCGTCGACTTTATCTTGACCAACAAGATCTTTGTTGACATAAACTGAAATTTATTTATATTTTCATTGGCGACGTCGAGGTTGCCTACCTCTTCCCAATGTCTTTTTGCTTTTCGTTTTCTCTACCTCTGAGCAAGGTGTCTTCTGACACCATGAGATTGCACACGGAAACGATTCGGCAACTTCGATGCAAACATGACCTTCTGCTTCAAGCTTGGCTTTGAGAGCAAGTTGTTTTGAGTTCATGTGCTCAGCCTTATGATATGCGCTGGCATCCGGACAAATGTCCTTGTTGCACCATTGTAATTTGCAATCCGGCTTTCCTCGATAATTGTAGGCAACACATTTGTGTCCATTTTCCATAAGAATCCGAGCAATGTGCTTCATAATTGTCGGAGGCGTTTTAAACTTGACTGCCAAGTCGATTGGCGGGACAGTTTCCTTCTTGCTCAAGTCAATCATGTAACCTCCTCGAACTCGAATAGGAGAAGCATCTCGCTCAGAGGTCTTTTTGCTCATTTTTCTTGTCTTTTTGTTTTTGTGAATGAGAAGGGAATGAATAATTTTTCATATAGGACAGGAATTTTCATTTTAATTGAAAAATTATTAGGTAGATAATTTCGCATCATAAATGATGACAGCACCTTTTTTGGCTTGGGATTGTGCTATAAAATCGACGCTGAATGCGATCGGTTTAACAAATGGCAACAGATCAGAGAGTTTAAATCCATCAGCCTCCAAGCAAAGCTGACAGATTACAATTCGTATTTTATAGCACTTGAAAAGTTCATAAAGATAGCATTCAAAAGGATTTTCAGTTCCAAATTTGGCCCGATAGGCTGACGATCGGAGGCCATATTTCAAACAATCTCCATGCAAAAGGATCGTTTGATTGTACCGACCTTTGAATTGCGTTGCAAGTGTTTTTGACCAGGAGAATCCAATGGGAACTGGTTCACCATCATAAAAGCAGCTAATAATGGTCCTGATTTTCTTTCTCTCTATTGACATTTTGAAGGAGTATTTTTCTTATGAAACCCTCAATAATATTTATAAAGTATCTATTTCTGTCGAAAATTGTAAATTTTCATTTTGGTTTGTTATTGATTTTCTCTTTTTGACAATGAAATCAGAAATGATTCAATCTTTAAATGACAGAAGAATCAATTTTAATTAGGGAAATTTTAGAAAATCAGATTCAAATCGAATTATTGGGCAATAAGATAGCTATGAATGAAGCTAAATTTCGAGACGAAGATAGCCAAATGGCAACATACGGTCTAAAATTTTCCAAATGCGACAAATGTGATCAACAACAATTTTTCCTCTTAGTCCCTGGTCCAATTAATTATTGTCAATTTTGTACAAGGTTACATAATTGTTGTTTTACCTGCATTGATCACTTTGAAAGTATAAAAGGCTGTCATAAGGAAAAATGTTGCCCTATGAAATGTGAAAAAGACTGTTTAGCTCGACCACTGTATCCTTATTAAAAATTGACATCACAAAAGATGGACTTGCAAGCGATTCTTTTATCACAACAATTCTTGATAGAGAGCCAACAAGAAATACTGAGACAGCAATCAATTAGAGACATTGAGTTCAATAATTCTCTTGAGGATTTCTATTATGAACAATGTAATTTCTGTTCCTTGATCAAACCAATATCAGGGCTCTCGCTTTTGACGTGTTCTTCTTGTCGATATTGTAAATGGAGATGTATTGATTGTAACCCTCACGACTATTGTAATTGGTGTGGAAAATGTTCTGAACATATGCCTCATTCATTTTATGATGATGAATGTCCCGTCGATTGATAAGACATCTTTAATCATTTTTAAAATTAAATTTCCTCACACAGTTGGGTTCTTTTCTAATGCTTCGCATGGGAATATTGTCGATGTTAGACAATTTGGGGTCAGAGTTCATGAATTGATCTTGAATCTTATTAATAAATTCGACAAATTTCGGTGAGAATAATTGAATCTCTGTCCCGGCTGGGTAAACGGGTACCTCGAATGAGGCCCAAAATACCTTTTCCACAGGACGATATAATTTGGTGACGGACACAGATTCCAAAAGGCAAGCGCATCGTCTCAGGTTTTGTTGACAAGAGTGTTCTAAACTCCAGATTAAAGCATAATTTTTGTGAAATATCGTGGCCCAATGTAAAATTAACTTATCTGGACTCAATGCATAGGCTTCATTTGTTGAATGTTCCAATCGGAGATAGACATATTGATTGGGCACAGGTCGTAACTTGTAACGATATTTTTGTCGAATTCCATAATCAGTCTCAGGATGCATCTCTTCGCGTATCAGTTCGTGTCCATCTTGAATCATGCGCCTGATTTTGCGATCTCCGCATCCATAGAAGGACTGCTCACAATGTTGCACAATGTCGTTGTTTTTGTAGAGCTTGTCACAAAAAGTGAAAAGTGTAACATGTCTCTGCGCTCGGAGCATAGCCATCAAGCTAGACTCTAAAATCGGCATATCACATTCCAAGGCGATTGCCAAGTAAAGCAATTTCGATCGAAAATGTTCAACTGCTTTCTCGTCATCAAACACAAGCTTGACTCTTGTCATGAGATTGTGTTTATACAAACAAATTAGAATCTAAATTGTCTCAAATTGCTAGGAATATAGACAATATTTTCAAAAGTGAACAATTCCTCGGATGGTTGAATTTCAAGTTCCAAAAAATGTTGTTCGACTCGATAAAGAAAATTGGCGAGATGAGAACTCCAAAGTGGGACTTTTGACTGGATTGTTGGCGTGATCAAATAGGAAGTCATGTATACTTCCCCATTCTCTTTGTTTTTGAAAACCTTGGTCAGATAAAAATACATTTCGGATAAATAACAGTCACAAATTGATGTTTCAACCGTTTTGCATGTGCAATTTTGCACAACCGGTTTGCATGTGCAGCTTGATACGGCAACCGTTTTGCATCTATGTGTCAACGACCAAGCCAAAGCCGACTTCTCATTGATATATGAGATCCAAACAATGTCAATAAAAGGATCCATGTAACCTTTGCCACTGTAACCATTGTGGCTAAAGCTTATTGAACAATGCAAATTGCTCATTGGTGAAAATGACAATATCTTTCCGAAAATCTCAAGCGAGAGAGTAATTCCATGCGAAAGAGACGAGCCGGCGTAGTGTGAATGTATTTGCCCGATGCCAGTTGCGAAAGATGTGCTGTTAAATTCACATAGAATTTTCTCAAGATGTTTCAGCTCTGACAATCGTCTATGAGAGTTCACCAGAGATTCTACAATTGATGAATCACATTCTAAAGCAATTCCAAAATAAACTAAAAGGTCTTTGAATTGAGAAAAAGTGTCGGAATCATATACTAATTGTTTGTCCATTTTTGGATCTCTAATGAATGACCGCAATTTTGTTTGAAAATGTTTGATTTGAAAACGCTTTATTTGAAAAAATAGGATATTTTCGACCATTCTTTTTCCGTGCAATTCGGTTTGGTACGCCGTTCTCCATAATACTTTTTCTTGCTTTCAGTCTTAACGAAGGACTGATATATAAAAATCTTCTGCTTTTCAGGAATGAAAAGACAGTAAAAATAAATTCTCTTTTCATTGATCAGAGAAATGTCATCTTTAAAGGGAAAGAAAACTGCTGGAAAAAGGGGTCGATCAAGACGCCAAGACTTGGTCACAGCCGAAGCGGTCGAGAGTCAATCTACTACTCCAGCTGATCTAATTCAAGAACCAACAAGTCAAGGAGAAGTCAAAGAAGTCACTTATTCTCAAGGAAAGACAGGCAGAAACAATCTTGGAAAACGACGTGCACTCACTCAAAACGAAGCTAATCCTTGGGAATTTGATGAAACAACAAAAAACATACCTCGAATTCTCTCTAATGATTGGGCTCAAATTATGCTCGGAGATTGCCATGAATTGCTAAAAAGAATTCCCGACGCCTCAGTGTCGCTTCTCTATACCGATCCGCCCTTTTCCATTACGATGGCCAAATGGGATGAGGTCACCCTTCAAATTTTATTTTTACTATTTTACGACAAATTCATTGCCTAACTTACAGGGACTTTATTGGGAAAAGCTGTGGCCAGAGATATGGCGAGTGTTAAAGAGTGATGGCTGTTGCGTTATTCACTGTTCGCAACCATTTACCTTTGATTTGGTATCGAGTCAAAGAAATGCGTTTAAATATTGCTGGACTTGGAAAAAGCCAAACAAAACTCTTTTTCCAAGGGCCAATTTTATGCCACTGAGACAGGTAAATTTGTTTTTCTATTCGAATTCAAATTTTTATTAATCAATTAGGTCGAGCAAATTGCTGTGTTTTACAAGAATCAGCCGACCTACAATCCTCAATTTGTTCAAGGAAAACCACATATGAGAGGAAATCCCGGCCAATCTCAATATTATGGAAATCAATTCTCAAAGCAAGGAAGCACTATTACTGACAAATATTATCCCGTTGATTTTATTGAATTTCCTCTTGATGATCTGTTGACATTTCTTAAGGAAAAAGATATCAAGGATTTTCCATTTGAAGATTTTTCCACCTTTCTTCGAGACAAAAAAGTTGAACTTCCTTTCCCAACCGATTTGCTTGAAATGAAAGTTCGTGGTGGGAGATCGTTCAGCAGAACCGAAGTCATGGCCGAGTATTTTGTGAAAACTTATACTAATGCAAATGATGTTGTTCTTGATATTTGCTGTAGTGACGGAACAACCGGTGCTGCTTGTAAATCAACCGGACGAAAATTTGTGGGCTTTGACATGTCACCTCCGCATTATCTCAAATGCGCCCAACGTCTTGGATTGTGGCCATTGAATGGAGAAAGTGAAGAAACCAAAGAATAGTTGTGAAATAAAATTTTGAAATATGTCTGAAAGCAATCTTGAAAATTGATAATTTATTTTAATTAATTGAAGAAATCCTTGTTTTTAAAAATGAAACCAGAAACCAAAAAATAATTTTCTCGAAAATACAATTTTTTGGAAACCTTGAAAAATGATTTCTAATTAAA
>JACZDC010059196.1_pt1 | contig 13036 bp, 17 predicted proteins | sample 8641791 | NCBI WGS metagenome assembly JACZDC01 (sample SAMN15324613, study PRJNA640507) | soil metagenome | isolation source: intercropping peanut in the second line | place: China: Luxin town, Laibin City, Guangxi Province | collected 2019-07-25 | depth 10cm m
ATGGTGGTGGCCAAGCGCATGGCCTTCTTCTCGCAGGCCGTGGGCAATGCCGCGCTCACCGGCGTGGCCATCGGCGTGATCATCGGCGAGTCGTACACTGCGCCTTACATGTCGATGTTCAGCTTCTGCCTGCTGTTCGGGCTGTTCCTGAACTTCTCGCGCAACCACACCAGGATGTCTGCGGACACGCTGATCGGCGTGTTCCTGTCGATCTCGCTGGCCATCGGCGCCACCGCGCTGCTGTGGGTGTCTGCCAAGGTGAACACCCACATCCTCGACACGGTGATGTTCGGGTCCATCCTTACGGTGAACGACACGGACATGTCGGTGTTGCTGGTCACCACCGCGATCACCGCCGCGACGGCGCTGCCGCTGTACAACCACATGCTGCTCGCGAGCCTGAATCCCAGCCTCGCGCATGTACGCGGTGTGAAAGTGCATCTGCTGGAATACGTGTTCGTGCTGCTGATCACCATCCTGACGGTGGCCTGCGTGAAGATCATCGGCGCGGTGCTGGTGGAGGCGTTGCTGCTGATTCCCGCCGCCGCCTCGCGCAACCTGAATCGTTCCATCCGCGGCTTCGTGCTGTGGAGTATCGTGTTCTCCACCGTGAGCTGTCTGGTGGGCATTTACGCGCCCATGCGCTGGGACCTGCCGGTGCCCTCCGGCGGCGCCATCATTCTTACCGGCGCGGCGATTTTCATCGTGACCATGATCATCCGCATGGTGGTTCCCCGTTTTCGCGAGGCTTCTCTATGAAAGCGCTTCGTACAGCTCGTGTGCTGGCCATTCTGGTTCCGGTGCTTGCCTGTGCCGGCGCGCCGGCGCCGGTGCATGCGGCCGATGCCGCAGGCCCTCTGGTGCTCACCGGCATCCAGGCCACGTATTCGCTGGCCAGGGCGCTCACTGCCGACACGCCCATCCAGGTGGAGAACGTGCCCGCCGATGGCCGGCAGCTTTCGCTGCAGAAGGACTACATTTCGCGGCGCGCGGAAGCGCTGGCGCCGAAGTTTGCAGCGGCCACGGCCGTCATTACGCTCACCAACGCACTGCCCGCGGATCCGCTCTACCGTTTTGCACGCAACGCCAACATCCGCATCGTCGACATCGACGCGGCGCTGCCTTGGTCGCTGGACGCTCCCGGCGTGGCGCTGGCTGATGCGCCGGTATCCAACGCGAGCTGGGGGCGCGACCCGGATGCGCCGGAAGGGGCCACCGCGCCCTATTTCTGGCTGAGCGTGTCGAACTCCATCCGCATGGGCGACATCATCGCCAGCGATCTCAAGGCACTGTTCCCGCAGTATGCGGCCGTCATCGCCCGCAACCTCGATGCGCTGAAACGCTCACTGCTGAAGCTGCGCGGCGACTACCAGGACCGTCTGATCGAGGCCAGTGGCGACGTGTTCGCGCTCACCGGCGACTTCGTCTACCTGACCAATGACATGGGATTGCTGGTCGACGGCTATTTCATCAAGCAGGATGTGCGCTGGACGAAGTCGGATCTCGATGGATTGACCAGACACCTGCGCGACGCGCACATCAAGGCGGTAATTCACAAGTGGATGCCGAGCGAGGCGATACAGAAGGCCGTTCGCGATGCCGGGGCGAAGCTCGTCGTGCTCGAAGCCGGTGATCCGGGCGCGGCGGTAAATGGCACGCTTGAAGCCGACGGCTTGCAGCAGATACTCAAGAAGGATCTCGAAGCGGTGCTGTCGGCGCTGAAGTAGGGCCGCCGATGATCACGATCTGCTGCTGGTCGTTGAGCTGCAGCTTGGCGAACACGCCTGTGATCATGAGGTTCTCCCGCGATCCCTCAGGGCGTCTTGTCGTATTGTCGCAGGCCGTCGGCCAGCGTGACCCAGGGCAGCTTCTCCAGCACCCAGATATGCGCTGAAGGCGTGAATGCCGCAGGATCATCCATGCTGGCCAGTGTCACGTCGATTTCTCCCGGGCGCTTCGAGTTCTCGTAAGTGAGGCTGGTGCCGCAGCGCGGACAGTGCCCGCGCAGCACACCTGCTGAACTTGCCACGCGCTGCACGCCAGCGCGCGGCAGGTTCAGATATTCCTTCTCGAAGGTGGCCCAGGCCACCATGGGCGCGCCGGCAGCGCGACGACAGCTTTCACAATGACACACGCAGACGAAGCGGGGCGCACTGAGTATGGTGTAGCGCACCGCGCCGCACAGACATCCGCCGCCCGAGGTCATGGTGCGTGGTTCCCTGAATTCTCGCCGTCAGGTGCCTTTGATCACGCGCTTCTGCGTGGCGCGGCGATGCGCGATCTCCTGCGCGAAGATGGGCGTGCGCAGGTAGTTGCCGTTCTTCATCGAATCCGGCAGCGGCGTGAAGGACACCATGGATTCGAGCAGCGCGTTGCAACGCGCCTCCACGCCCGGCCGATATTCCGGCTGCAGCACGATGAACAGGTCGTTGTGCAGGATGCCGTCGAGCACGAAGCGGCCGACCACGACCGGATCCTGCGGACGCGTCCAGGCCGGGGAAACCGTGGGGCGCGGTGCGGCATTACGCGGTGCACCGGTGCCCCCGCCGGCCGCGCGCGGTGCGCCGGCCGCTGCAGGCGCGGCTTCATTCTTCAGCGCATCCGGCCGATGCGTCTCGCTCTGGCCGATGTTGGTGGTGGTGAGTCCAGGCACGAAGGCTGAAGTGCCGATGTTGCTCTCGCGCAGCTCGTGACGCAGTTCCTCCATCAATCCCACCGCCGCAATCTTCGACACGGTGTAGATACCCGCGCCGCTGCCCGGCAGGATGCCGCTGGTTGACGTGGTGGTGACGATGTGCGCGCCGGTCTTCTTCGCGAGCATGCGCGGCACGAACGTATTCACGCCGTAGATGGGTCCCCAGAGATTCACGCCCAGGCCCCACTCCCAGTCTTTCAGTGATCCGGTGGCGGCCGACTGCTGCAGGCCGACGCCGGCATTGTTCACCAGGATGTCCACGGGGCCGAACTTCTTCTCAATGGCATCGGCGGTACGCTGCCAGCCATCGCGATCCATCACATCGTGCACCACGGTGAACAGTCGCGGGTCGTTCGCAGGGAAGTTCTTCAGCGCGTCGGCGAATTGTTTGTCATCGAGATTGCCGATGCCCCCCTTGGCGCCGGCCTCGTGCATCACGCGCGCGATGCCCAGCCCGATGCCGCTGGAGCCGCCGGTGATGTAGACGACTTTGTCCTTTACATCGGTGATGGTGGGAGCCTGTGCCATGTCCGCGCCCGCCGTGGCAGGCGCGTCTGCTGCCGCTGCATCGCGGCTGCCCAGTACGCCGATGGCGCTCGCGGCGCCCGCAGCCATGGCCATGCCACCGAGAATCTGGCGCCGGTTGAGTGAATGCTCGTCCATGGTCTTCCCCCGGTTTGCGATGGCGTATGCCGACCGGCCGGATGATAGCTCAGCCCCGGGCCTGCGCCTTCAGTTGCGCGCGCTGCTTTGCGGTGAGGCTGGCCACGACGAGTCCATAGGAATGATCCACGAGCCGGCGGATTTCTCTGGCCGGCACATCGGCATCGAGATCGACGCTGATCCAGTACCGCTTGTCCAGATGCGAGCGGTGGCCAACACCCTGGTACTGCTGCCGCAGCACCGGCACGAGATTGGGATCGCACTTGAGGATGACGAACTCTTCACCGCGCGCCGAGACGATGGCGAACATCTTGCCCATCACCTTGTAGAGGAAGGCGAGCGGCGGCGAGCCGCTGCGAGCTGCCATGGGATGCAGCGTGGCGCCGGTCATGCGCCCGAGCCTGATCTGAAGCTGTCTGGTCTTCGGGCCTGCCGGCGGCTTATTGGATGCCTTTGCTTTCGCCTTTGCCTTTGCCTTTGCCTTTGCCGGCGCGGTCTTTCGACGGATCCCGCCGGCTTCCTGATATTGCTTCGCCAGCGCCCTGGCCACGCGGGCGATCAACGCACGCGGTATCGGTTTCTCCAGATCAAACCTCAGGTTGCCCTTGGCATTGGCGTAGGGCTTTAGTTCTGCGCGCAGCTTCGCATCCCGCACAGGCGGAAAGATGCCGATGTGTGACTTGAAGGCGGCGGCATAGATGAATACGCGCTCCAGCTTGAACGCCGGAATGCTGTAGCTGATCGTCGACTCGGCGGCCGGAACCGCCTTCTCGATCAGCGCAAGAACCTGCCGGAGCACACGCGATTGCCCGGAAGAGAGCGTTGCCATGTACTCCGGCAGCGAAGCCACCTTGCGGGAACTGCGTGCTGCACTCACAGTTCCGCGCTCCGCTTACTTGCGAGTGCTCTGCGCACCAGCGGCTGGTGCGGCGTTGGGCGCCGGCCGCGCGGCGTTGCCGCCAGCCTGGCCACCACCTTGCCCGCCCTCGCCGCCACCATTGCCGCGGAAGCTGCTCTGCAGCAGGTGCGTCAACGTGTGCACATAGCGCAGCTTGCCATTCTCCACGCGGAACAGGTGTGTGTCGGGCGCGCCGCTGCCGCCATTCGCGCTGCCGGCACCGAAAGTGCACAGCGCCACTACCGAGCCAGTCACTTCATCGACGACGAAGCGGCGATTGGCGATGTTCACGCCCGCAGGCACGCCGGACTCACAGCTGTCGTCGTTGCGGCCACGGCCGGTGTAAGCGCCACCTTCGATGCGCACGCAGGGAAAACCCCACGGTACCTGATCGATCTTCCCCTCGAGGAAGGCATCGAGATAGGCATTGGCCGCCTGCACCAGTGTGCCGCGCGAATCGCGGCGATCTTCGGGAATCGGACCCCAGTCTTCTTCCGAGGCATGCTGCAGATAAGCGTCGGCGTTGAACAGCCAGTAGCCCGTGGTGGTCCACAGCACTTCGATCTCGGCGATCTTGTCGTGGTTCACGCGCAGGCGCACACCGGCCACGTAAGGCTCGGCCTTGTTGGTGACGATGATCTCGGTGAAGGTCTGGCAGGAATCCTGATCGATCAGGCTCTGTGAGCGGTTGATCGCCAGCGGCTTGCTGAGGAAGCCTGTCTTGACGTCGGCAGCCTTCATGTTCTCCTGGTAGCCAAGGCCGGTGGCCAGCGGCAGTTTGGAGATGTCGCCCTTGGCCTGAGCGGGGGGGTAAAGATTGATGGCGTGCTGCAAGCCACCGCGCGCACAGGAAACCATGGGCTTCTGCGTGGCGGGAGGAGCCGGGTTGGCCGCCGGCCGCGCTGCCTGCGCCGCGGATTGCGCGGGAGCCTGGGCGGCCTGACCCGCGGTGGAAACGAGCGCGCCCAGCGCGAGGAGGGCAGAAACGAAGGACGAACGATTCACGGGAATCCCCCTGGTTATGGCCTGGAAAACGAGGCCGTATCGTCACCGAGGCGGGCCTTGATGTCCACGTACGCGGCCTGAATCAGTGCCAGCAGGCCATCGGCATCTATGGGTTGGTCGGGCTGCAGCTTCACGTGCCGCATGCGCTTGCCGCTGCCTCCCAGCAGGCCGGCGGGATCGGCCAGTGCTGCGCCGTGGAAGAAGCCCACGCTGACGTGGTGGCGGAAAGCGTTGACGTAGGCGAAGGCGGCGCCTTCCACGCAGGCGGTGGGGCAGCCGTCGTGCATCACTTCGCGCACGTCATCGCCGCAACCTCTTATATGCGAAAACCACTGGTCGGCAAGGCCGCGCAACCTCGCGGGTTCGTCTGCCAGCCAGGCTTTGACGGCAGCATGGCGCTTCGTGGCTCCTTCAAGAAGGAACAGATCCTGCCGGCCAGTAAGGCCCGGGAGATCGAGTGGTAAGCGCTTGTTCAATAGTCGCTCACTTGAGTGGCAGGTAGACATCCGTAATGGCCTCGTGCTCCTGCACGTTGGGGCCCACATTCACGTAGTGAAATACGGTAGGCAGTCCTGCCATCTGCTCGCCGCTGCGCGGCAGCCATTCGTCGAAGAGGTATTGCGCCGCCTTGTTGTTCAACCGCGAGCCGATGTCGCGCGCCAGCGCGCAGCGCATGGCCGGAATGGTCATCGCAAAGATGCCATGCGGATTGGGCTCGACTGTGGCGTCGTAGGAAAGGCAGAAATCCACCTGATGGCTGGCTGGATCGACCGTTCGCGGATCGGTGTAGTGCAACCCGTACATGCGATAGCGGGCCTGGTCCATCAGGCGATGCTCGATTTTCCACGCGATCAGTTTGCGGGCGGTATCGTGTTCCTGCGAGGGTGGCCCGAGGTGACGGATGCCGGCGACCCTGGTTTCGGGAAAGGTGACGATGCTGACCTGCATTCAAGTGCCCCACTCATGAATCGGACGGATGGGTCCGAAGATCGGCGCATAGATGAACACCAGCAGCGTGATCGCGACGAACACGCCTGCGATGATGAGCCAGGCGCGAATCTCGGCCCGGACGTGATGCAGCAAGCTGGTGCTTTCCGCAGGTCCTTCCCCCGTTCGTCGCAGCCACTTCGCCGCGGCCCAGTTGACCAGCACGAACACGCAGGCGGTGAGCAAAATCCATTGCACGGTGGTCCTCCCTTCCTGGCCGGGCTATCGGCTCTGGCGTGCCAGCGCCGTGTATTGAGCAAAAGCGCTCTGCATGTTTTCCTGTATCGACTTTTCGGTAGCCTGGGACAAATTGCTTTTCAGGGTCGTGCAGAAGCTGCGCGGATCCAGCGCCTGAGATTGCGCAAGGGATTCCTTGTTCATCTGTTCGAACTGCGCGATCAGTTCACGCGGCGCCGGCTTCGACAGCTCGGCGTTTGCCTTGATGCCACTGCGCAATGAAGCGGTGGCTTTCTGGAATTTCTTACTGAATCGCGAGTATTCGCTTTCGAGCGCGCGGCGCAATTCCGGGACCTTTGCGTTGCAGTGCTGAATGAAGGGCGCGGCGCTTTGTTCCTGCAGGCGCAGCAGCAGCGCGCCGACGGTTTCGGCGGGCGCAGCCGGAAGCCCTGGGGTCGCCAGCGTGAGGGCGGCAACAAGGACGACTACCGCTCTTTCCATGTGCATCATGATTCCTTTCCGTCCAATGCCGCTCTCATCCTATTTCTTGAGTTTCAGGCCGCAAGCCGGACACTGCGGAATCGCTATCCAACCCGCGCACCTCGGACATCTCAGACAGGTCGCCAAGTACAGGATAAGCCCGAACGAAACTGCCAGGGCCAAGGCCTCGATGACCATTGCCGCCATCGGGTGCCTTTCTCTCACGAAGAAACCCACCGCAAAAAACAACGGCGCACAGCACGCCGCTAGTATGCCGAGCGAGGTGCGTCTGGATTGAATGCGCTGGAGCAGTATCTGTTGCGCTTCTGTTCCGTAGGGATCCAGCATGCTGGTCGACTATCTTTTACTGATCCGTCTGCACGTGCCCGAGGTAAGTGGTGCCTGTCAGCCTGTACAGGCATCCGGCGCTTCCATACTTGCCCGGCTGGCTCAGAACTCCGCGCACGGCTATCGCATCATCTCCGGGCTCCGGAACTTCCTCGGGTCGTATCGCCCACTCGATCTGGATGCACGCATCCACCCCTTCCTGCGTGAGGAAGCCGCCTTCCACGGCAACGTGATACTTGCCGCGATAAGTGATGGGTCGCTCCTGCGTGGCGCTGTCGCAGGCTGCCATGCCGAGCGACATCAGCAGCATGCACCAGGGATGTGCGGCCGACCTTTCAACCGCCGAAGCCCCGGGACGCGCGCTTCTTGAACTCTGTTCCGACATCGGGCGGCAATCCTTCTGCTGGACGATGAACATCCGAAAGTATGAGAACCGCGATGCGATAAAGCTATCGCGCGCCCATGCCTCCTAAGGATCTTCGATGACCGTACACCCGCCGCAAGTCGGCGTACAGCCGTTCGCCGGCCGCGCTGGATGGTTTCCGGGTGATCGGGCACACTTGCCGAAACAATGATGTCGGCTTCGGGGGGTCCATGCCGAAATCGTCGATGGTGCTGGCCTTGGTGCTGCAGTGTTGCGCGGTGCTCGCGCATGCGGCCGCGCCGGCGCAAGCCATTCCGCACCTGCCTAATGGCAAGCCGGATCTTTCGGGTCACTGGAACAATCCCTACACGCCGGATATGGCAGTGAAGGGGCGCGTGCTCGATCCGAAGACCCGTCAGCCGCTTGAACTCAGCCGCGAACCTTTGCCGGATGCGAAACCCTCAGCCGCCGGCAGCGGTGGGCGCACGCTGGATTTACCCTACACCGAGTGGGGCCTGAAGCACTGGAAGTCCTACGATCCGGTGAACGATGGCGACTACGCCGGCAGCTGCCTGCCTTTCGGCATGTCGCGCAACATCAACTCGCCGCATGGCGTGCAGTTCGTCCAGTCCCCCGAGGCACTGGCCATGCTGTTCGAGCAGAACAACTGGTTTCACTGGGTTCCGACGGCAGGGCAGAAGTGGCCGCAGGACATGCCGCGTTCATGGAACGGTGTTTCCACCGGCCATTGGGATGGCGACACGCTGGTGGTCGAAACTTCCGGCTTCAATGGCTATACACGTCTGGATACCGCCGGACATCCGCACAGCAAGCAGCTCAAGCTCATCAACACCTTTCGCCGCGTGGACGCAAAGACCATCGAACACACGGTGACCGTGCACGATCCGAAGACCTACACGCGCGACTGGATGAACGTGCGCACCTGGCGCCTGAAGCCCGCGTCGGATGTGGTGATGGAGTATTCCTGCGAAGAGAACAATCTGGGCAACCTGTTCAATGGGGTGATCAAGCCCTGGAAGCCGCCGGAGGACGACGATGAGGACTGAAGACGCAACTCGTACCTGGCTCGCGCTGGCCGCAGGCCTGTTCGTCCTCGCGCCGACGCAGGCGCATCACTCCACCGCCGCGGAATTCGATGCGAGCAAGAAGGTGACCTTCACCGGCACCGTGCAGAAGGTGATGTGGATGAATCCGCACATCTACACGCACGTCGAGGTGAAGCAGGAGGGCGCGCCACCCATCGTGTATCACATCGAAGGCGGTGCGCCGAACGCGCTGTTCCGGCAGGGCTGGCGCAAGGATTCGCTGAAGGTGGGTGACGTGGTGACCGTCAGTGGATGGCGCGCGAAGAATCCGGACTCGCCCAACGTGGGTCAGGCCACGATCACCGCGCCGGACGGTCACAAGATCTTCAGTGGTGATGGTCCGGCGAAGGCCAGCGACTAGGCCTGTATCGCCTACAGGAAATTATTCGGCCAGATCATCGTGCGCCACATGTGCGCCACCGGTGAGTTGTCGAATCCCAGCCCTTCCTCGGGCTCGCGGAAGTGCCGGCCGATGATGTCGGTGAAGATCTCCGGATCCACGTGCACGCCGTCCTGGAAGGCGTAGATGTCGTAGATGGTGATCAGCCGCGAAGTCATGTACCAGCGGTGATTGCGCGCTTCCTGGTGCGCCTTCTGGATGTATTCGGGCGGTTTGTAATCGGGCCCGAAGAACTGGTTGTAGGCATCCGGGTATTTGAATCCGGCGGCTTCATCGGCGAAGTAGCGCAGCGCCTGGTGGTATTTCACGGCCCAGGCCACTTCCTCGCTCACATAGGGCGCGATCATCTGCGCGCCCCAGTAGCCATGGTCGGTGCGGATCAGCGCACCGTTGGAAATGTCGTGCAGCAGGCAGGCAATGACCACGGTTTCGCTCTGGCCGGATTCCAGCGCCTGCTTGGCGCTTTGCAGCAGGTGACGAAAGGCAATGTCCGTAAAGCGGTAGTGGAAGAAATCAAGCAGCCGCGGCTTCTCGGGCATCACCGGCAGGCGCGGATTCTGGCCCATCATGAACACCGCGCCGGTTTCGTTCATGCGCCTGAGCAGCGGCGGCTCGGGCTCGATCACGCCTTCGGCGGTGAAATTTCCCACCGGTTGCGGCATGACCAGCCGCTCGCGGCCGGCCTGCGGGCATTCATCCGGGGACACGAATTTCCCAGGCTTGCGATAGGTCATGCGCTCTGCCCCTGGCGGCGCGCGATGGTGGCACAGATCATCAGTTGTAGCTGGTGGTAGATCATGACAGGAAGAATGATCGCGCCGATTTCGGCCGAAGGGAACAGCACGCGCGCCATGGGCACGCCGCTGACCAGGCTCTTGAGCGTGCCGCAGTAGAGCAGCGTTCGCGCATCGGGGGTCGTGAAGCCCGCCATACGCCCGACGGTGCGCGTGGTGAGCAGCGCGGCCGCCAGAATGAGGCCGCAGATCAGCACCAGCACCAGCAGCGTGAGCACGGGAACCGCGGACCAGATGCCCCCGATGACCGCCGCCGAGAATGCGCTGTATACCGACAGCAGGATGGTGAGCCGGTCGGAGTAGGTCAGCAGTTTGCGCTGCCGCAGGGCCCATTCCCCCAGCCAGGGGCGCAGTGCGTGACCCACCACAAAGGGCAGCAGCAGTTGCAGCACCACCTTCCAGATGCCGGACAGCGGCACGGCGCCGCCCTGCGTGTGCAGCAGCAATCCGGCGATCAGCGGTGTGAGCGCAATGCCCAGCAGGTTGGATGCGGCGGCCGAGGCCACGCTGGCCGCGACATTGCCCTTGGCCATCGAGGTGTAGGCGATGGAGGCCTGCACCGTGGAGGGCAGGGCGCAGAGAAACAGCACACCGGCCCACAAGCCGGCCGGCAGCAGGCCGGGCGCCAGCTTCGACAGTGCTGCACCGAACAACGGAAACAGCACGAAGGTGGTGCCCAGGATCAGCAGATGCAGGCGCCAGTGCCCGACTGCGGCGATGAGATTCTCGCGTGGCAGGCGCACGCCATGCAGAAAGAACAACAGCACCACCGCCGCGGTGGCCACGTGGCCCACGTGCGTGGCCGTGGCGCCATCGGCGGGCAGAAGCGTGGCCAGCGCAACCGTCGCCAGCAGGGCGATGATGAAAGGGTCCGGAATGAAGCGGTTCACTCCGCGTGCTCCGCATCCTTCGCCTGCCGGCGTTTCTGACGCGCGCGCCGCGCGCGCATGTTGAGCAGTTCCACCATCACCGAGAACGCCATGGCGCTGTAGATGTAGCCCTTGGGCACGTGCACGCCGAAGGCATCGGCCACCAGCGTGGTGCCGATCAGCAGCAGGAATCCCAGTGCCAGCATGACCAGCGACGGATTGTTGTGGATGAAATTCGCCAGTGGTCCGGCCGCGAACATCATGATGCCCACGGTGATGACCACGGCCGCAACCATGATGGGAATGTCGTCGGTCATGCCCACGGCGGTGACGATGCTGTCGATCGAAAACACGATGTCGAGGATGATGATCTGGCCGATGGCGGCGCCCAGGCTCATGCCTGACACCTTGGGTTCGAACAGGTCTTCCTCATCATCGGGGTCGGCGTTGTGATGGATTTCCTTGGTGGCCTTCCAGATGAGGAACAGGCCGCCGGCCAGCAGGATCAGGTCGCGCCACGAAAAACCGTGGCCGAATAGCGTAAACAGCGGCGTGGTCATGCGCACGATCAGCGCCACCGTCCCGAGCAGGGCGAGCCGCAGCACCAGTGCCAGCGCAATCCCCAGCCGCCGGGCTTTGTCGCGCTGCGATTCCGGCAGCTTGTTGGTCAGGATGGCGATAAACACCAGGTTGTCGATGCCCAGCACCACTTCCATGGCGATCAGGGTGATCAGCGCCAGCCAGGCCGCGGGGTCTGTTACTAAATGCAGGACTGTGTCCATCTAATCGGCACCTGGGCGCTCGCCGGGGGATTCGGCGTTTTGCGAAATTATCGCATGTGCTACCTTTCCCCGTATCGGCACGCCGTTGCCCGGCTGCGCCCGAAGCCCTTGCATAAGTCGAATCCAAAGAACTGTCTTTAAAGGGAGTTACGTATGGCCCAATTCAAGCAAGCCAGGATGCTGGTTGCCTCTGCCGTGCTCGTCGCAATGTGTGGGGCGGCGCAGGCCGCCGACAAGAAGGCGCCGCCCGAGATCCCCAAGTGCGACAAGAAGATCGGCACGCTGGCGGTCACGGAGCCCGAGAACAAGTGGTGGACTCAACTGAATCTCGAATCGCCCGAAGCACTGATCAAGGTGTTCGTCGGGCAGTCCGGCTGCTTCACGCTGGTGGATCGCGGCAAGGGCCTGGCGGCGGCTCAGGCCGAGCGCGCGCTGGCCGGCGGCGGTGAGCTGCGCGGCGGTTCCAACATCGGCAAGGGCCAGATGAAGGCCGCCGACTATGTGCTGGTGCCCGACATCGTCAACAAGAACGCGAACTCCGGCGGCAAGAACGTCGGTGGCCTGCTGGGTGGCATGGTGGGCGGCCTGGCCGGCGCGGTGATGGGCGGCATCAGCCTGAAGAGCAAGACCGCGGACGTGGTGCTCACCATGACCGATGTGCGTTCCACCGAACAGGTCTCGCTGCAGCAGGGTCATGCCAAGAAGACCGACCTGGGCTGGGGCGCGGGCGGCGGCGCATTCTTCGGCGGCTTCGCGGCCGCGGGCGCCAGCAGCTATGCCAACACCGAAATCGGTCAGGTGGTCACGGCGGCCTACCTCGACGCCTTCATCAAGGTGGTGAATGACGTCAAGCAGATCGAGCCGGATGCCAAGGCTGACAATGTGCAGCAGGCCGTGAGCATGGCCAAGCCGGGCAAGCTGTTCACGGGTCCGAGCCCGTCCAGCAAGTCGCTGCGCGACCTGGATGCCGGCGCCATGCTCTACCCCACGGGTGAGAAGCAGGGCCCGTTCTGGAAGGTGCAGGACGAGCTGGGCAACGAGGGCTGGGTGGCCATGGGGCTGCTGCAGCTGGCCAAGTAGCGTCACGCCCTCACGGATCGCGGCGCGCCGAAACGTTGGCGCCCCGCTCACGGTCAAGCCCCCGCGCGGCGACGCTGCGGGGGTTTTTCTTTTAGAATGGCGGATCAATGCACGCTCTCTCAGTGAAGGGTCTGGTCAAGACCTACAAGAATGGTGTCCAGGCCCTCAAGGGCATCGACCTGGATGTGGAAGAGGGTGACTTCTTCGCGCTGCTGGGGCCCAACGGCGCCGGCAAGACCACGTTGATCGGCATCGTCACCTCGCTGGTGAACAAGTCGGCCGGGCAGGTCAGCGTGTTCGGGCACGACATCGACCGCGAGCTGGACCGCGCCAAGTCCTGCATCGGCATCGTGCCGCAGGAAATCAACTTCAACATGTTCGAGTCGCC
>JACZDC010103928.1_pt1 | contig 12979 bp, 15 predicted proteins | sample 8641791 | NCBI WGS metagenome assembly JACZDC01 (sample SAMN15324613, study PRJNA640507) | soil metagenome | isolation source: intercropping peanut in the second line | place: China: Luxin town, Laibin City, Guangxi Province | collected 2019-07-25 | depth 10cm m
AGTGCGTTGATCCACAGATGGCCGCAGGTGCGGTGCGTCTGCTCGTGCCTCAGGATCAGCGCGCGCTCAGCGGCTTCGAAACGCGTCTCGAAGTCCCGTGGCAGCAACAGCCGCGGTCGCAGCACGCCGATCAGCGCGGGGCCCGCATCGGGATCTGCGGCGAGGCGTCGGGTGCCGAGCACCGAGCGAAGCAGGAGTGCTCCGGCGCCGACGAGCCACGCAGCGATGAGTGCATCCGCCAGCGACCAGTCTGCAGCAACCGGTGTCGCAGAAGCGCGCTCGCCAAGCGCCGGCAGAGAGTTGTTCCCCATGGGTTCAGGCTCGATCGTCTCGGACAGCAATGCCGTCTGCGCCAAGGGCTGGATCAACAAACGCTCGCGCGCCGGCAACAGCGTGGACACTGCGGCAATGGGCACCACCAGCCACAGGGCATAGGCCAGCCCCGGCCCCAGTCGGCGCAGCACCGACGGCCGCAGCAGCAGCACCAGCACGATGGCCGCGCTGGCAACGAGCTGCACACGCAGCAGTACGGCGAGCAGGCTGTCAGCGGCCACGATCCAGTCTCCTTACCAGGCGCTTGAGTTCTTCCACTTCTTCGCGGCTCAGATGTCCGCGCTCCGAGAACTGCGTGACGAAGGGCGCGATCTTGCCGCCGAACAGCCGGTCGATCAGATTACGACTCTGCTGATGCACGTAATCTTCACGCTGCACCAGTGGGCGGTACAGGTAGCGTCGACCGTCAGGTGTCGCGGCGAGAGCCTTCTTCTTCACCAGCCGGGTCAGGAAGGTGCGGATGGTGCCGGCCGACCACTCGCAGTCATTCTCCAGTGCTGCGACCACTTCATCCGCGGTAAGTGGCTGGGTGACGTCCCAGAACACCTGCAGCACCTGGCTTTCGGCTTCGCTGATTTTCATTAATTGATACAAGTGTATTAGATGGTATTAAATACATCTGTATTAGTCCGCGTCAACTACAGAGACCAAAAAGGGGGTTGCATGAGAGGCTTGTCGGTCGCGTTGGCGGCCATTTGCAGCGCGAGCCTTGCGCTGGCGGCGCAGCCTGCCGCGCGCGATCCGCGCATCGGCGTCTGGGTGCAGCAGGCTGCGCGGGGTCCGGCGCCAGTACGGCAGTCGTTCGAGGATCTGGGCGATGGCCGCATTCGCCTGCGTCTCACTGGGCTGACAGTGGAAGCCCGGTGCGATGGAAAAGCCTATGCCTTCATGAATGCAGAAGGTCGTGCTGCTGGCCCCACGTATTCCTGTCGTGTCACAGGGCCGCGCACTGTCGAATACACCTATACGCAGGCGGGGCGCGATGCGTGGACGACTTCCGCCGGCACCGAGACGGTATCTGCCGACGGCACCACGCTGACCCATGTGGGAGTACGGCGTGATGCGAGCGGCAAGCTTGTCGAGAACCTCGCACAGGAATACCGGCGCCGCGACAAGCGCTGACAACCCCGTGATCGTCAGCGGTCGCAGAGTTCCACCGCTCCGCTATGGCTCCGTGCGCGCACGGTGGCCTTGCCCTCGCCGCGCGAGCCCGCAAGGCGTGATCCCCCGCCGAAGCCGCGCCTGCCTTCATTGCGGTCGACATCCGCGCCGAAGCAGTTGCGGATGGCGCCACTGAAGGTGTTGACGTCGTAGTTGAAGCCACCGGGAAATTGCGCATTCACTTTGACGCGGCCGCTCACCGACGAGGCATCGACATCGGCCTCGCGAGCCAGCGCGCCGCGCAGCGTGATGTCGCCCGATACCACCGTTGCATGCACGGCGCTGGCGCCCTGCGCATCGATATCCACATCGCCGCTGGTGGAACGGGCATCCACGTCGCCGCCGATGTGGTTCAGTGAAACGTCTCCACTGACTGAAGAGGCGCGCACCCGTGCTCCCGCGCCATTGCCGGTCAGGTCCACACGGCCGCTCACCGTCTTGAAATCCAGGTCGCCATTGGCGGTGACATCGGAGCGGATATCTCCGCTGACGGACTTCAGCCGCTGCCGGCCGCGCAGCCCATTGGTGGAGATCGAGGCGCTGACGGTGCTGGCTTCCACCATTGCGTCGGCCGGGACTTTGATCTGCAGGCGAGCGCTGCCTTTGCGCCAGTTCATGCCCGCCCAGTCATTGTCATCTTTCAGCAGGACCTTCACATCGACGATGCCGCTCTCCTGGCCGACTTCCACGCGTTCGACGCCATCGCCGACCTCGCCCTGCACATCCACTTCCTTGCGATCCCAGGTGCTGATGGTCACCGATCCGGCCACATTCGAAATCAGCACGCGGTTCTGCGTGCCGATCTGCACCTGCTTGCTGAACGCGGTGTCCGCCGCGTGGGCCGCGATGGCCACACCGCTCAGCAACGCCGCAACGAGCAGCGTGAATTTTCTGTTCATGATCAGATCTCCTGGTTGGGGCCGCCGATGAGATCGACGGCAGTCAGAACACGCATTTCTTCCTGGCAGGTGCTGATGAACAGCTCCTGCAGCAGGGCATTGCCGGCATCCCGGCCCAGTTCGGCTTCTATGTTCTTCATGGCGGTCTGCACCGCGAGCAGGCTGTCGCGCACGCGTTGCTGCGCGGCCGGCGGCAGGCGCTGCAGCTTGCCGGGCAATGCGTCGATCAATTGCCTGCGCTCGTTCATGTAGTCGGGATTCAGCAGCGCGGCGCGGACCAACGTGCTTTCATTCCGTGAAGCCACCTGCGTGGGCGCAGTGTTGCGCACCTGCAGGCCGATCACGAATCCCAGTGCGGCAACCAGCACACTGGCCGCAAGCGACACCGGCAGCGTCCAGGACCGGCGACGTGGCGCCAGACGGGAGTGGATTTGCGGCCACAGGTCCCGTTCTGGCGCCACGGCCTTGGGGAGTTCGCTCACGGCGTGAACGCGCCGCGCAGGTTCAGGGATGTTCATCCGCATGCCTCCAGACTCAATCGTTCGCGCAGCAACTGCCGTGCGCGATGCAGCTGCGCCTTGCAGGTGCCTTCGGCGATGCCCAGCATCGAAGCCGTCTCGCCATGGGAGTAGCCATAGATGCCGGACAGGATGAGCACATCGCGCGCGCCATCCGGCAGTCGCTCGATGGCGGCCTCCATCTCGGCCACCTCCACCGGTGTGTCGAAGACCACTTCGATGTCATGGGCCTCGGCCGGCACCGCAGTGAGCAGCACATCCACCGCGCCGCGGCGCTGGCCCAGCACGATGTTCACGGCGATGCGATGCAGCCAGGTGCCGAAGGCGCTGCGGTTTTCGAAGCGCGGCAGCGCATTCCAGGCCTGGATGAACGCCTGCTGGGTGCAGTCCTCGGCGGTGGCGGTATTGCGGGTCATGCGCAGGCACAGGCCATAAACTCGATCCACATGGGTGCGGTAAAGCTGCTCGAAAGCCCGCTGATCGCCGCGCGCGGCGCGTACGATCAGCAGGTTATCGGTTTGCATCTCTGCCACGTTCTTGCTCATTCGCAGGATTGGATGGGGTGCGAGGCGCCGGGGTTTGAATGCCCATGGCAAAATATCACGCGTTAGAAAGCGGCCGGAGCGGGGGAAGAAGTGACCATGACCAGAACAGGCGCCTGGATCGCGATCATGGGTGCGACGGTCGCAGTCGCAATGCTGTCCTCCACCAGCGCTTCAGCCGCCGATGCGCGCCTTTCGGGCGAGCAGATCTACGCGCAGCGCTGCGCGGCCTGTCATGACCAGGTGGGCACGCGCACGCCGCCACGCGACGCCCTGACCCGGTTGTCGCCGCAGCGCATCCTGCGCACACTGGATTTCGGCCTGATGATGAGCGTGGCCTATCCCATGCGGCGCGAAGAGCGCGACGCGGTTGCGAAATACCTGGGCAAGGGGCGGGATGACGCCGCGCCTCCCGCCTCGGCCATGTGCAAGGCAGGTCGACCCCTCCTGGCCCAGTCCGTTGCTGCAACGTGGACGAGCTGGAGTCCCGCGCCGGAAAACACGCGCTTCCAGCCCGCCGCCGCCGCGGGACTCACCGCCGCTCAGCTCGGCAAACTGCAACTGAAATGGGCCTTCGGATTTCCGGGCGACGTGATCGCCTTCGCCGCGCCCACCCTCGTGCGTGGCACGCTGTTCGTCGGCAGCGCCGGCGGAATCATCCAGGCGCTCGATGCGCGCACCGGCTGCATCCACTGGAGTTATCAGGCCGCAGGTCCGGTGCGCACACCGCCCACCATCGCCGAGGATGCCGGCCGGCGCCTGCTGCTGCTCAGTGACCAGATCGGTGGCGTCTACGCACTGGATGCATCGACCGGCCGGCAGGTCTGGAAGGTGCGCGTCGAAACGCATGAAGCCACGCGGCTCACCGGCACGATTGTCGTACACGATGGCCTGGCCTACGTGCCGGCCGCCTCATGGGAGGAATCGCGGGCGGTGGATCCGGCTTATCCCTGCTGCACCTTCCGCGGCAGCATCACCGCCGTGCGGGTGAAAGACGGTTCGGTGGCATGGAAGACCTGGATGGTGGATGCGCCGAAGAAGACAGGTGTGTCGAAAGCCGGCACCGACCAGTTCGGGCCTTCGGGAGTGGGCGTATGGTCCGCGCCCACCGTCGACGTGCGCCGCGGTGTGCTCTATGTGGGCACGGGCAATGACTACACGCCGCCCGCTACATCGCTGAGCGATGCCGTCGTGGCGCTGGATCTGCGCACCGGTCGCGTGGTCTGGTCGCAGCAGCTCATGGCGAAAGATGTCTTCAACGCACAATGCGCGCGCGGCGGCGCCACCGACTGCGGTCCGGATCATGATTTCGCGGCGCCCATCATGCTGGTGCGCACGCCAGACGGACGCGAGATCCTGGCGGCGGGACAAAAATCCGGCGTCGTGTACGGCCTCGATCCCGAGGCGCGCGGCAAGGTGCTGTGGCAGACGCGCGTGGGAATCGGCAGCAGCAGTGGCGGCGTGCAGTGGGGCATGGCCAGCGACGGCCGCAATGTCTACGCAGCGGTGGCCGATGCGGTACGCACGGCCGGCGATCAGGGCTCGCTGCAGATCGGCAATGCCACTTTCGATCCGGTGAAGGGCGGTGGGCTCACGGCGCTGGATGTGCGCACGGGCGCGAAGGTGTGGTTCGCACCCAGCACACCTTGCGCACCGGTGCGCGAAGGCTGCAGTCCGGCGCAGCCCGGCGCCGTCACGGTCATCCCGGGCGCGGTGTTCTCCGGTGCGATGGATGGCCACATTCGCGCCTTTTCCACGGCGGATGGAAAAATGCTGTGGGACTACAACACGCAGCGTTCATTCGACACGGTGAACGGCGTGATGGCGCAGGGTGGCTCACTCGACGGCGCCGGCGCGGTGATTGCCGGCGGCATGGTGTACGTGAACTCGGGCTATCCGCGTCTGGGCGGTGCGCCCGGCAATGTGTTGCTGGCCTTTGGATTGGACAGCAACCGTCCATAACCCGGCGCCGCGCCGCTGAGGCCGACCAGCCGCGCGCCGGCCCACAGGCCATGCGGCATGCTCGAGATCACCGGCACGCCGGTGCGGGCTTCCAGCGGGGCGATCAGTTCCAGCGTGCGAAAGCCCCCGCAGGAAACCAGCAGCGAATCCGCCGATGGCGCCGAGGCATGCACGCGCGCGCTGAAGTCGATGAGATCCTGCTGCGTCACCTTGTCGATGTCGGTCATGGCTTCGATGCCCATGCCCTTGATCGCCACCGGTTCGAGCTCGTGCTCGAGCAGGAAGGCACGCAGCCGCGCATTCACCTCATCGTTGTAGGCCGTGGCCGCCGCGACGCGTTTCGCGCCCAGCGCCTTGAGTCCATCGATCACGCCGTTGCTCATCGTCGTGGCCCTGAGTCCCGATGCCTGGGTGACGATGTCGCGCAGTTGCCGATTGTAGGCTTCGCCCTTGTAGAAGGTGAGCGAAGTGCCGGTGAGTTCGATGGCGTCGGCGCCGGCTGCCGCGAGCTGCTTCGCCGCCGCGGGCACGCGCGCCAGCGCCGCATCGAAACTTTCCGGCGTCATGCGTTCGATGCCGAGGCCGGTGACGACGAAGCGCAGCTGCTTGCCGTACATCGCAACGCCTTCCTCGGGAATGTCGCGCTTGGCCGGTGGCAGGATGAGGCCCAGCGTGGGCATTTTCTCTGCTGCGTCCGCATCGCGGACGCCCGATGCCGCTGCTGCGATGGCAGCAGTGCCGGCGGCAAGCACTGTGCGGCGGTCGGTGCTCATGCGGCTAGGGTACTCCATCCTTTGCGGCTTGCGGTGCGCCACCGTAATGGAACACCTGGTCCACCCGCACCCCGAAGATTTCGGCCATGCGAAACGCCACTTCCAGCGAGGGCGAGTACTTGCCCGCCTCGATGGCGTTGATGGTCTGCCGCGTCACACCCACCCGGTCGGCCAGCTCCTGCTGCGTCATCTCGCCATGTTCGAAGCGCAGCCGGCGGATGGAGTTGGTGACCGCGGTGGGCGCCATCAGGAATCCCGCCGGTAATAGACGATGCGCGCCACGTGCTTGGCAATCTGCGCCGCCACGAAGGCGGCCACCACCACCGCGCCGATGGTGCCGGGTCCGGCCCCCACCACATGCAGCATCAGGAAGATGCCGCCGAAGGTGCCGATGACGAAGGTGTAGTAGGCGAAGCGCAGCGCCTTCAGGTCGATGAGCCGTTCGCGCTCATCCTTCGGGGTTTTCGCGTCGCGCGGATTGCGCAGCCGCAGCACCAGGTATCCCACCACCTCGATCAGCACATAAGTGCCGAGGCTCACCAGCAGCGCCAGCAGCACCCAGCGGTGCGAGTGCGCGTTGAATTCCCGGGGAGCGTGATACCAGAACATCAGCGTGACGATGAGGATGGCGCACAGCGTGAGCCACGCGGTTTTTTCGCGGAATGACATCAGGATTCTCCGGTCCTTTCAGGGATTGTCATCGACATGACCCAGCGCCATACCGCCGGGCAGGATGATACCCATGTACAGCAGGCGATGGGCGACGCTGACAGGCGCGCTGTCGCGCGCGGGATTGGCGAACACGGTGATGCGATCGCCCACGGCGAGCGTGGTTCGCGACCAGCCGACCTCCGTCATGGTGTTTGGCGCATGCATCTCGACGATCCAGTGCGTGGAACCCGATTCACCTTCGATGGCGCCATCGAGTTCGAACACTGCATGCGGATTGACCCAGCGGAATGCGGTGACGGTGCCAGAGACCTTCACCACACGTTGGCCGTCGAACATGGCCATGGAGTGGTGCGCATTCACCGTGCCGACGAGCAGCGTCGCGGCGATGATCATTATCATCGGGAAGATGGCGATGCGTCGCATGGCTACTTGCGAACGGCCGAGTGGTAGAAGCGCGGAATGGTGGTCATCGCGGACATGTCCGTCGAGTCCATGCTCATCACATGAGACACATGATTGTGGCCTTCCAGGCGTACATAGCTGGGACAGGTTTCTGGCTTGCGGCAGAGCTTGTCCTTCATTTCGGTGATGCCGCTTTCCACCGGATCGAGTTCGGCACTCCACAGCATCATCGGCACCGGGTTGCCCTGATAGGCATCGACCAGCTTCAACGGCAGGTGCGCGTCCGTGCCGAAATAGCGGCGCACGACTTTCGACTTCATGTCTGGCGCCAGTGTGCCTGAAGCGAGGATGACGCCCGCGATTCCCGGACCGCTGGCCGGCTGCCGCTTCTGGTCGAACAGGTACGTCGCCAGATGCATGGCGCCTTCGCCATTGGCCAGCACGATGATCGAGCCCGGATCGCCACCGTGCTCCGCCACGTGGCTGCGCGTCCACTCGATCAGCGCGCGCACATCATCGGCACCGGCGGGCCACTTGGCATCCGTCATCTGCCGGTAGTTGGCGTTGATGCCGACGCCTCCCACATGCGCGGCCAGCTTCGCCACATTGCCGTAGACCAGATCGTCGGTGCCGGCGAGCACTTTGTCGCCTCCGGTATCGGCGCCACCGTGCAGAAACACGAACACCGGGCCGAGTTCTTCGAATTCCTGATCCGGGAAGTACAGGTCGAGCTTCTGCCGGGCCTTCGGGCCATAGCTGAGGTTGCGGACCTGCGTGATGCCAGCGGTCGGGCGCTTGCGCTGCAGGTCCGCGTACAGGCGCGCAGTTTCGGAGAGCACCTGCGCATTCCACGTCTTGCCCATGGCCGCGACGGCGGCGCGGGTGCGCACCACCTCTTCGGAAGGTGGGCCGGATGCACCGAAGCCCCCGGCGTGCTGGGCCGGCGAGAGGCAAGAGATCAGGCAGGCGGTGACGAAGGTCAAGACGCGAATCGGGCGAAAGAGGGGACCTGGACGCATGGCGAGACTCCCGTGGGCGTTTCAGGACGCGAAAAGTAAGTAAATATTTACATCAAGTCAAATATTCTTTACATGTTGCTGGCATCTGTCCCATGTGTCACAGTATCTATGTGACACCATTTAGCCTGACTCTGGTACCCGGCAAATCGATCTTCGATCAAGTCGTGTACGCGGCCACGCGCTCCATCCTGAGCGGTGCATTGCAGCCGGGGCAGGGCTTTCCATCCGTCCGCTCGCTGGCAGCGGATCTGAAGATCCACCCGAACACTGCGCACAAGGTCATCCAGCACCTGATCCAGGAACGCTGGCTGGAAGTGCGTCCGGGCATCGGCACCGTGGTGGCCGAACCGCCCGAAGCGCGGCCTGGCGACCGTCAGCGCCTGCTCAAGGAAGAGGTGGAGAAGTTTGTGGTCGAGGCGCGCCGTGTCGGCGCGGAGCTCGACGAAGTGGTCGATGCCATCCGCGCGGGCTGGCGGGACATGCGAGGCGACAAATGATCATCGAGACCGAAAATCTCACCAAGAATTTCTGGCGGCACGATGCCGTGCAGGACCTGAACCTGTCGGTGCCTGAAGGCGCCACCTGCGCGCTGATCGGCGCCAACGGCGCGGGCAAGACCACGACCATGCGCATGCTGGTCAATGTTCTCGCGCCCGACCGCGGTCGGGCGCGCGTGCTCGGCGTGGACTCGCGACAGCTCAGGCCTGCCGACCGTCTGCGCATCGCGTTCCTGAGCGAGAACCAGGAACTGCCGGATCGGCTGAGCGTCGCGCAATATTTCGAATATCTCGCCGCGCTCTATCCCAACTGGGATGCCGCGCTGGAACGCCAGCTGCTCGCGCAGTTCGAACTGCCGCCGGCGCGCGCACTGGGCAAGCTCTCGCATGGCATGCGGATGAAGGCCATGCTGATCGGCGCACTGTCGTTCCGTCCGAAGCTGCTGATTCTCGACGAGCCGTTGAGCGGTCTCGACCCGCTGGTGCGCGATGAAGTCATGTCGGGAATCCTGTCGCAGGCCGACGAGACCACCATCCTCATCTCCTCGCATGAGCTCTCGGAGATCGAGGGCTGCACCACGCATGTGGCATTCATGGTGCGCGGCAGGCTGATATTCCAGGAAAGCATCGATGCGCTCAGTGCCCGCTTTCGTGAGGTCACGGTCAATGCGCAGCAGGTGGCCGACCGCAAGTCGCTGCCCGACAGCTGGCTGAATCCGCAGACCGATGGTGGCCTGCTGCGCTTCGTCGATTCCGCGTACGCGACCGAAGAACAGCTGCGCGCGCTGGTGCAGAAACACTGCGGCGCCATCCAGCACCTGTCCTCCGCGCCACTTTCCCTGCGCGAGATTTCCAAGGCATTGATGCGCGCCACGCGCGGAGATGTGAAATGAAGAAGCCGCCTTCGCGCGTTGCGACATTGTTGCGCAAGGATCTGCGCCTGTTTGGCCCGTTCGCCGCGCTGATCGCGCTGCTGCAGGCCGTGTGGCAGTTCCCCAATCTGGTCATGCAGCTCGGCGCCATCGCCAGTCTTCTCCAGACGGGTCTGCAGTTCGGCACGCTGCTGCTCATCATGGTGGTCTGCTACGAGGACGCCATCGTCAGCCTGAAGCATGACTGGCTCACGCGGCCCATTCCGGGTCCGACGCTGCTGCTGGCCAAGGGCCTGTTCGTGCTGATTGCGGTGATCCTGCCCGCGATTGTCGGCGCGTTCATCTACCAACTGACACAGGGTCATCCTGTCGCCGAGGCGCTGCTGGATGGCGTGAGTTCCGGTGCGCGCGGCGGCAATCTGACGATATTCATCGCGGCCATGGCGTTCGCGGCCGTTACCTCCAATGTGCGTCAGGCAGTGATCGTCTTCCTGGCCGGCATGGCTGCGATTGCGCTGATCACCGTGGGCTGGAACGCGCTGCATCAGGAAGTCCGGGAGTCGGCAGCATTCAGTGGCAGCGGCTGGGTGATGCGACGCGGCGTGCAGCTCGTGCTGGTCGCGGCGGCGATCTGCATTCTGTGGTTGCAGTACCGCCATCGCCACACCAGGGCATCACGCGGCGTCGCAGCGGTCGCAACCGTGCTGGGAACCTGGATCGTCGTGCTCATGGGCTGGTCGCCGGTGTTCGCGATACAAAAAGCGCTTTCTCCCGATGCCGACGCTGCAGCAACCGTGCATGCCACGCTGCAAGATGGCTGCTTTCCCGCACGAGTGTTGCGCCCAAATGGCGCGGAAGGAGAGGCTGTCCCCGGCGCCCTGCAGCTCACGGCGCAGCGCTATTCAGAGGACCACCGCAAGTTCGCCGGCGCGGATGCCATTGCGTTTTCCACGCGACTGGACGCCGAGGTGCCCGAAGGCAGCCGGCTCGTCGTCAATCACGTCGAGGTGCACTATCTCCGCGGCGATCAGGAACTGCGCCGGCTGCGCCCGGGACGGACATCCAGCTACCTGATGAAGCCTGTCGACGGGCATGCGGTCGCCGACCACTACTGGCTGCTGCCCGCCGCAGATGCGAAGCGCCTGTCGTCCGATGCTGCCATACAGACGCGCATAGACTATTCCCTGAGTCTGCTGGCGCCGAAGAACATGGCGCAGTTCATGGCAGACGGCCGACGCCGCTACTACGACGGTATCGGTTACTGCGGCGCCGACTTCGACCCATCCTCCGGCACCGTCGCCGTGAGTTGCTTCAAGCCTGGCGCGCAGCCGGCGCTGATCGTGGCAAGCGTGGATGGCGTGGAGTCTGCGCCGCCGCGCCGTCCCGTGGATTTCACGCCGGCGGCGCTCGATTTCTGGGGCGGACAGCGCAGCGACATGCAACTGGTCGCGCACGGCACCGGGATTCCGCAGGTGAAGGTCACTACCTACCAGCCGCGCGCACACTTCGATCGCCAGCTCGCCCGTGCCGGCGTACTCGGCGGAGCAGCGTCTGCCTGTCCGGCGCCCTGACGCGCCCATCCATCGAGAATCAACACCATGCACACCCGAATTGCGTCCGCAATCTGGCACACCGCGCTGGGAAGACTGTGGCTGGGCCTGCTGCTGGCCCTTGCCGCGAACACCAGGCTATTCGCCGACGAGGTCGACGCCTTCGTGATGGCGCAGATGGCGAAGCAGCACGTGCCCGCTGTTTCGATCGCCGTGCTCAAGCACGGCAAGATCGTGAAAGCCAAAGGCTATGGCACGGTCAATCTGGAGCTGGCCGTTCCCGCGACGCCGGACACCGTTTACCAGATCGGCTCGGTGAGCAAGCAGTTCCTCGCTGCGGGCCTTCTGCTGCTCGTCCGCGACGGCAAGCTCGGCCTCGAGGACTCGATCCGCAAGTACATTCCGGATGCACCCGACACCTGGCAGCCAATCACATTGCGTCACCTGCTCACGCACACTTCCGGCCTGCTGCGCGACACCGCGGACCTGCAGTTCGTCGAACACACCGACATGGAAGTCATCCGCGCGGCCTATGCCAGCCCGCTGCTGTTCAGGCCGGGCGAGAAGCTTTCATACAGCAACGTGGGCTATTTCGCGCTGGCGGAGATCATTGCGCGCGCTTCGGGCAAGCCCTGGCCCAGGTTCATCGACGAGCGCATCTTCGTGCCGCTGGGAATGAAATCTTCGCGCACCACCACCAACGAAGAACTGATCGCGCAGCGCGCCAGCGGCTACCAGTGGGCGGACGGCCGATACCTCAATGCGATGTCGGCGCCTGGACTGCGCGCCAGCGGCGCGTTTCTTTCCACCGTGCGGGACATGGCGCGCTGGGATGCGGCGCTGTATTCCGATGCCCTGCTGACCGCGGCAGAGCGGGAACTGATGTGGACGCCAGTCACGCTGAACAGCGGCGCCGCACAGTCCTATGCCTTCGGCTGGGAGGTGGGCAAGGTGGGCGAGCACCGACTGCTGCACCACGCCGGCACCATGCTGGGATTTCGCTCGGACATCTCGCGCTACGTGGATGACGGTGTCACGGTGGTTACGCTCAGCAACGCTTTCGGCGCATTGCCGGAGAAGATCTCCAGCGGCGTGGCGGCGATGTATATCCCGGGCCTGCAGCCCAGGCGGCGTCCGGCGAAGATGTCCGACGCGGCGCTGGATGCCTATACCGGCAAATACCAGATCACGCAGGGCATGCTGACGATCTCGCGCAGCGAGGGCCAACTCGTCATGGACATGGCCATGGGGCCGCGCACCATCCGCATGGGCATGCTGACACCCGAAGGCAAGGATCGCTTCTTCGACGAGGACAATCCCCGCTCGACGTATTCCTTCGAAACCGATGCCCAGGGCCGCCTGAACTTCGTGATGCGGACGGAAAGCGGCAAGGAAAGCGTTCGCGGGACGAGGCTGTCGCCGGGGCCCTGATACATCGCGCACCTGCTACCCTTCCGAGCACAATGCACCGCCCGCAACGGGCGCGAACAACAACTCGGGGAAGGCATGAACGCAGCGCATCTGGCCGGCATGCTCCTGCTGCAGCTTGCAGCCATCGTGGTGGCGTGCCGGTTGTGCGGGTGGGCGATCAAGCGCGTCTTCGGCCAGCCGAAGGTGATCGGCGAGATCATCGCCGGCGTCCTGCTGGGGCCCACCGTGTTCGGACTGCTTGCTCCGGATGCGCAGGCCTGGCTGTTTCCGCAGCCGTCACGCGATCTGCTGTACCTGGTGGCCCAGTTCGGCATCGGCCTCTACATGTTCGTGGTCGGGCTCGACTTC
>JACZDC010052095.1_pt1 | contig 12971 bp, 12 predicted proteins | sample 8641791 | NCBI WGS metagenome assembly JACZDC01 (sample SAMN15324613, study PRJNA640507) | soil metagenome | isolation source: intercropping peanut in the second line | place: China: Luxin town, Laibin City, Guangxi Province | collected 2019-07-25 | depth 10cm m
CGGCGCACGCCGTCGCGCTGGAAGCCGACCCTCTCGTAGCAGGCGATCGCGGCCGGGTTCACGTCGAAGACGCCGAGCTCGACGCGGTGCGCTCCGAGCTCCCGGAAAGCCGTGTCCAGAGCGGCGCGCATCATGGCGCCTCCCAATCCCTGGCCGCGGCGGTCCGGGTCGACCAGGACCCGGCCGATCCGGACCGAATGGTTGCGCGGATCGATCGCTCCCAGCTCGATGTGGCCCACGATCTCTCCACTCCCCTCCTCCACCGCCTTGAAGATCCGCCGCTCCCCACGCGCGGCGCTGTCTCGAAGATGGCCCTCGATGTGCTCACGGGTGAGGGGGAAGCCGAAGCTGGAGGCCGTCCACAGCATCAGCTCCTCCGGCGATCGGATCCAGCCGAGGAGCCGGTCGATGTCGGCCGGGGTGAACGGTTCCAGCCGGATCACGAGTCTTCGCTCTCTTCCAGGTGAAGGCGGTGAAGCAAACGATGGGCGACCGGGGCGACCAGGAGCCCGGCGATCGCCAGGAACGCCACTCCGGAGTAGAGCGCGTACAAGGTCGCGAACACCTTGCCGGAGACGTGCCGCATCGGCGTGACCGGCCCCATGCCGGTGAGGATCATCGCGGCGTTGAGCACGGCATCCAGCCAGGACAACCCCTCGGTCAGGTGGTAGCCGGCCGCGCCGATCAGCAGCGATCCCGCAATCAGCACCAGCGACATACCTCCATGCTGAGCGAGGCGGACGGCAAAGGCGCGGCCGCTCAGCAGCGGCTCGGAACGGTTTTCGTACATGGGCTTCCAGGATACTCGCGAACGGCCGCGGCGAGGTACCGCGACGTGGCCCGCCGCAGTCGACGGGCCACGGGAGGAGTGACGTTTACCAGACCTGCGGGCCGCCGCAGGCGCCCAGATCGTTGCGGGAGTTGTCGGCCTGATCGTTGAAGAAGTAGATCGGGTTGCCGGCGTCGACGGCTGGAGAAGAGGCCCCGGGGCAGCAGCCTCCGCACTGGCTGAGAGCGGGGTCCTGGAAGAGCAGATCCAGATCGCCATAGGTAGCCAGATGGTCGCCCCCGGTATTGCCGAAGAAGCCGTTGAAGTGATTGACGACGCTCGTGGTGCTCGTATCCGTGTTGACGAGCGTCGCGCTGAGGCCGGACGTGGTCGTGTTGCCGACGAACAGGCTGTTGACGACGTCCACGGAGCTGCCATAGCCGGCGGCGAGACCGCCTCCGACCCCGGCCCGGTTGCCGGTGAAGGTGCTGTTGGCCACCTCCACCATTCCGAACGGCACCCAGAAGCCACCGCCGAGGTTTCCCGCCGTGTTGCTCTTGAAGCACACGTTCCTCGCCAGGACGTTGCCATAGGGGACACCGGCGTGGATGCCGCCGCCATCGGTGACCGCCTGATTGCCCTCGAGGACGGTCATCGCCAGGTCGAGCCGGCCGCTGTAGGCGGCCGCGATGCCGGCACCGTAGGGAGCCTTGTTCGCTTCGAAGCGGTCGAACCGCAGGTAGGGATCGGCGCCGTTGACCGTGGCGAGACCGCCTCCCGAATAGTTCGATTCGTTGCGGATGAACCGCGTGCAGGTGACGACCGGCCTGGCCGCGGGTCCGTTCACCAGCATGCCGCCGCCGCGGCCGTAGCCGCTGGACTCCAGCGTCTTGTTGCCGCTGATGAAGTTGTGGCGGAGCGTAGGCGAAGCGTTGTCGATCCGAACGCCGCCGCCACCGCCGCCGGACGTGACCACTCCGTTCCGGATCGTGAATCCGACGAGGACGCTGTCCGGACCTTCGGCCGTGTGGAAGCTCACCACCGGACCGCTGCCGCCACCGTCGAGAAAGGTGACGCTCGGTCCGCCGGTGGATTGGATCGTGATCGCCTTGCCCTGGAAGTCGATCTTGCCGCTGTAGGTCCCCGGCTTGACGCAGATCGTGGCGCCCGCCTTGGCTTTCGAGATCGCCGTCTGCAACGCCGCCATCGAACTCACCACCACGCCTCCCTTGGGACAGCTCGGGGTGTAGACGCAGGCGCCCACACCGGGACAGGTGATTGCCGCAGCCGGTCTGCCCAGGACGCCGCTCAGCAGGACCATCAGAGAGAACAGTGCCTTTCGCATGTCGTTACCTCCTGAGATGGAGTCAACGAACGCTGGCGGCGATTCCCTCACCGGCTCTCTTTGGTGTGCTACCCTATCGTCACATTGACGTTTCTCGATTAAGGAGAATGCAATGAAGCGATGGATGGCCTTGGTGGCCGTTTCTATAGCAGTCGTGTCTCCGCTCGGTGCCCAGGTCCAGCGCGGCGCCGGGCTCCCCCAGCCCCTTCCCCTGTTCTCTCCAGACAACTGGTGGAACGTCGATATCAGCTCCGCGCCCGTGGACACCAACAGCGCGAACTTCATCAACTTCATCGGAGGCACCACCGGGCTTCATCCCGATTTCGGCGGCGACGCGGACGATCCCGAGATCTATGGGATGGTCTACATCACGGTCCCTGGCAACCAGCCGCTGGTGCCGGTCACGTGGGTCGAGTTCGGCGGCCAGAGCGACGACGAGGCCGCGGGACGGCCCGGCGGCTACCCGATTCCGACGGAGGCCCGGACCCAGGACCGCTGGCTCGAGGGGGGCTGGGCGGCCAACGTGGATGTCGGCGGCGATCGCCACATGCTGATCGTGGATCGCGACAACCGCATCCTCTACGAGCTCTACCACACGTTCTGGAACGCCAGTCTCGGACGCTGGGAGGCGGGATCGGGCGCCATCTATCCGCTCGATTCGAACGCCCGGCGGCCGGAGGGCTGGACGAGCGCGGACGCCGCGGGACTCGCGATCCTTCCGGGCCTCATCCGCTACGACGAGGCGTTCGGAACGGCTCCGATCAAGCACGCTTTCCGGATGACCGTGGATTTCACCAAGAGCTACGTCTATCCGGCCTCGCACGATGCGACGACGACGAGCAACAGCAACGCCGTGCCCCTGGGCGCGCGGCTGCGGCTCAAGGCGAGCAAGAACATCTCGGGATACACGCCGGAGGTCCAGAGGATCTTCCAGGCCATGAAGACCTACGGCCTGATCGTCGCGGACAACGGCACGGACATGTACATCACCGGCGCCTACGACACGCGCTGGGACAACGACGTCCTGAACCCGGCTTTCGCCAGTCTCAAGGCCAACGACTTCGAGGTGATCCAACGGGGCTGGAGGCCGGCCGTCGCGACCAGCGCCGGCGCCTCGGATTTCTACACCCTGGCTCCCTGTCGGCTGCTCGACACGCGCAACGCCTATGGCCCCTACGGCGGCCCGGCCATGCTGCCGGGCCAGCGCATCCTCAAGGCGACCGGGCAGTGTGGCATTCCAATCACAGCCAAGGCGCTCGCCGTGAACATCACGGCCTACAACCCGACCGTCTCGGGCAATCTCCGCTTTTTCCCTGGCGACACCGATCCCAACAGCAGCAGCGTGATCAATTTCCAGGCCGGCGTGACCCGGGCCAACAACGCGATGGTCATGCTGGCCTCGTCCGGCAGCGGCGCCCTGGGCATCTACAACTCGGCGAGCACCGGAGTGGACGTGCTGGTGGACGTGTTCGGCTACTACCAGTAACCTACGCGGCATGGAGCCGCAGACCACCAACCTGCAGGAGATCGCCCGCCGCGCCATGATCGAGCGCGGCCTCGACCCCGACTTCCCTCCTCCGGTGCTCGCCGAGACCGCGGAGCTGCGCGAGCCTGGACGCCATGCCATCCGTCCGGGCGCGCCGGTGCGCGACCTTCGCCAGCTCCCCTGGTTCTCGATCGACAACGACGACACCCGCGACCTCGACCAGCTCACGGTGGCCGAGCCGCTGGGCGACCGGGAGACGCGCGTGCTCGTGGGCATCGCCGACGTCGACGAGCTCGTGCCGCAGAGGTCCGCCACCGACCGGCGCGCCGCGCACAACACCACGTCGGTCTACACGCCGGTCCGGGTCTTCCCCATGCTCCCGGAACGGCTGTCCACGGACCTCACCTCCCTCATGGAGAACGAGGACCGGCTGGCCGTAGTGGTCGACATGCGGGTCCGCGAGGACGGCTCGGTCCACGGCTCGGAGATCTACCGCGCCGCGGTGCGCAACCACGCCAAGCTCGCGTACAACAGCCTCGCCGCCTGGATCGACGGCCACGGGCCGCTGCCGGAGCGGGCGAAGAAGGTAAAGGGGCTCGGCGATCAGATCCGACTCCAGCACGAGGCCGCTTCCCGCCTGCGCGAGCGCCGCCAGGAGCGCGGCGCGCTCCGCTTCGAGCTGGCCCGGACGAAGCCGGTCGTGGAGCACGGCACGATCCACTTCGTGGACGACCGCAAGAACTCGGCTACCGAGCTGATCGAGGACTTCATGATCGCGGCCAACGTGGAGACGGCGAGCTTTCTCGAAGCCCGCGGACTGCCGTCGCTGCGCCGCCTCGTGCGCGCCCCCCATCGCTGGCCCCGGATCGTCCAGATCGCGGCCGGTCTCGGCGAACGCCTGCCGGAGGACCCGGACTCGGCGGCGCTCGCCCGCTTCCTCGACCGGCGCCGCAAGGCCGATCCCGAGGACTACCCCGAGCTGTCGCTCTCCATCCTCAAGCTCCTGGGCGCGGGCGAGTACACGGTCGACCTGCCCGGCCATCCCGCGCCCGGACACTTCGCGCTCGCGACCGAGGACTACACCCACTCGACCGCCCCGAATCGGCGCTTCCCCGACCTCGTGATCCAGAGGCTGGTCAAGGCCGCGCTCGCCGGCCGGCCGGCGCCCTATGGCGGCCAGGAGCTCGAGGAGCTGGCTCAGTGGTGCAACCGCAAGAGCGACGACGCGCGCCGCGTCGAGCGCCAGGTCCAGAAGTCCGCGGCCGCCCTGCTCCTGGTGGACCGCATCGGCGACGAGCTGCGCGCCGTGGTCACCGGCGTGTCGGAGAAAGGCACCTGGGTGCGGACGTGGCATCCACGGGTCGAAGGCAAGCTGGAGCGCGGCTGCGAAGGGCTCGACGTCGGCGACCGCGTTCGCGTCCGGCTGATCTCGGTGGACGTGGAGCGCGGCTTCATCGACTTCGCGGCCTGCTGAGCGATCATGGAGGCGCCGGAGCCGCGACAGATCCTCAAGGAGGTCGCGCTCGCCGCGATGCGCGAGCGCGGGTTTTCGATCAACTTTCCCTTCGAGGCTCTGGCCGAGGCGAACGCGTTGCGCGAGGAGAGCTGGATCGAGCAAGGTGACAGAGGCGGCGCGGTCCAGGATCTTCGCTCCCTTCCCTGGTTCTTGATCGACAATGAAGGCGCGCGCACGCTGGATCAGATCACCTGCGCCGAGGCTCGCGGCTCGGCCCTCTGCCTGTCCGTGGCCATCGCCGACGTGGACGCGTTCGTCCCGGCGGGCTCCGCGCTCGACCGTCACGCCTGGCACAACGTCCGTTCGATCTACACCCCGGCCGAGCGATTTCCCCTTTTTCCCGAGCCGGTGGCCAACAACGTCGGCTCGCTGCGCCAGGGAAAGGAAAGGCCGGCGGTCGTGGTCGAGATGACGATCGAGGCGGACGGCTCGATCCCGGTGCCGCAAGTCCGGCGCGCGCGGGTCTGCAACCAGGCCCGCCTCACCTATGAGAATGTCGCGGACCGGATGGCCGGCAAGGGCGGCCTGCCGAAAACCTTGCTGAAGCGCTCGCTCCTCCGCCGGCAGATCGAGCTGCACCAGGAGATCGCGGCCCGGTTCCGGCGCGCCCGTCCGATCGAACGCCGGCCGTTCAAGCCGATCTTCCGCGTCGATCACCGGGTCCGCCTCGTGCAGCCCGACGCGATCCCGGCCCGCGAGCTGGTCGAGGACCTGATGGCCGCGACGCGCGAGGCCACGGCACTCTTCCTGGCTGCGCAGGACCGTCCCTTCCTGCGGCACGCCCACGGTACCGCTCCGAACCGGCGCTATGCCGACCTGGTGACCCAGCGGCTGCTCAAGGCCGCCGTCGCCGGTCTCCCCTCGCCCATCTCCAGGGAGGAGATCGAGGAGCTGGCCGGCCACTGCGAGCGCCGCGAGCAGGACGCCGCCGCCGTCGAGGAGCGGACCGAGGCCTGCGCCCTCGGCCTCATCCGCTGATATCCTTCCTCCACCATGCGCAGGCTCAAGCTCACGACCGGCGGCGAGAGCCACGGCCCGGGTCTCACCGCGATCCTCACCGGCCTGCCGGCCGGTCTGCGGGTGGACTTCGACCTCCTCGCCCGCGACCTCGCCCGGCGCCAGCACGGCTACGGCCGCGGCAATCGGATGAAGATCGAGACCGACGCGGCCGAAATCCGCGGCGGCGTGCGCGGCGGCGAGACGCTGGGCTCCCCGCTCGTGCTCTGGATCGCCAACCGGGACTATGAGAACTGGATCCCGATGATGAGCCCGGTCGAGATCGACCCGCGCCGGGCCGAGCAGCGGCGCGTCCACATTCCGCGGCCGGGCCATGCGGACCTCGCCGGCGGCATCAAGTATCAGAGGCAGGACCTGCGCGACATCCTGGAGCGCGCCTCGGCTCGCGAGACCACGGCTCGGGTGGCGGCCGGCGCCTTCGCCCGCATGCTGCTCGCCGAGATCGGGGTCGAGATCCGCAGCGGCGTGCGCTCGCTCGGCCCGATCGGCGCTGACCGTCCGGTTCCGACCTGGGAGGACCTCCTCCAGGTCGACGAGGAGTCGCCGATGCGCGCCATCGACCGCTCTCTCGAAGAGGAGATGGTCCGGCTTGTCGACCGCGCCAAGGAGGAGGGCGACACGCTCGGCGGTGCGGTGACCGTGATCGCCCACAATGTACCGGCCGGCCTCGGTTCGCACGTGCAGTGGGACGAGAAGCTCGACGGCCGTCTCGCGCAGGCCGTGATGTCGATCCACGCGGTCAAGGCCGTGGAAATCGGCTGGGGCGTCCACGCGTCGCGCGGCTTCGGCAGCGAGGCGCACGATCCGATCGGGAGGGACGGGAACGGCTGGACTCACGCCTCGAACCGCGCTGGCGGCCTCGAAGGCGGCATCACCAACGGCGAGGACGTGGTGATCACCGCCTACAAGAAGCCGATCGCCACGCTGCGCAAGGGCATGCCGAGCATCGACCTCGACACCCTGGAGCCGCTCACCTCGGAGTACGAGCGCAGCGACGTCACCGCGCTGCCGGCGGCCGGCGTCATCGCCGAGGCCATGGTCGCGCTGGTCCTCGCAGACGCCGTGCTGGAGAAGCTCGGCGGCGACTCCATGGCCGAGCTGCTCGCCCACTGGGAAGCCACCCGGGACCAGCAGCGGCGCTGGCCGCGTTGAGATTCTTGCAAGTTATTCTGAAATGACATGCGCGTGCCCGTTTACGTCTTTTAAAGGGGCATGTCGAGACGTGTGCGCTTCGTACCCGATCGGGGCTCGGTCGTCGAGGTAACGGTCCGGACTCTCCAGTCCCAGTTCCTCCTGCGTCCGAGCTCTTCCCTCAACGTGATCGTCGGCGGGGTCCTCGGGCGGGCCCAGGCCCAGGTGCCGGCGGTCCGTGTCCATGCCGCGGTCTTCATGTCCTCCCACTTCCACCTTCTCCTGTCCGTCGACGATGCCAAGCAGCTCGCCGACTTCATGGGATACGTGGACTCCAACCTCGCCCTCGAGGTCAACCGGCTCCACAGAAGACGAGGCATCGTCTGGGAGCGGCGCTATCAGGCCATCCTGGTCAGCGATGAAGAAAAAGCCCAGGTCGAGCGCCTGCGCTATCTCCTGGCGCACGGCGTCAAGGAGGGGCTCGTCGCTCACGCGAGAGACTGGCCCGGCGTCCACTGCATTCGCGAGATCCTGGCTGGCGAGCCGATCCGTGGCCTCTGGTTCGACCGAACGAAGGAATTCGCCGCACGCAACCGCGGAGAGAGCTTCGGACGATTGACCTATGCCAGCGAGGAAGCCCTTGTGCTGACGCCTCTACCCTGCTGGGCTCACCTCTCACCCGAGGCGTATCGGCAGCGGGTCGCCGACCTGATGGAGGCGATCGAAAACGAGGCCGCCACCGCGCTCGCCGCGAGCGGCCGCGTGCCTCTGGGCGTCGCAGGCGTCCTGCGCCAGAATCCCGAGACACGGCCGCCGCGGGCCAAGAGATCGCCGGCGCCGCTCCACCATGCCGCCACGCGGGCCGTGCGGAAGGCGTTCCGGGAGGCCTATTCCGCCTTCGCGGCGGCCTTCCGGGAAGCCTCCGAGAAACTTCGTGCAGGTGATCGCATGGCGCGCTTCCCGCTCGGCTCGTTCCCGCCAGGCCTGCCCTTCGTCGAGGAGGCGGTCGGCCCACCCTGATCGCGACGGCAGGCTCGACCTCAACCCGAAAGCTGGCTCCCGAAACGCGCTTGGATCAAGCGGGAGGAGAAGGTGTCTCACAACGACGACCCGAAGCAGCCTACGACAGAGTTTCTTCTCCACTTTCGCAGGAATCACGCCGGCATCCTGGCGACCGGAATCGTTTCAACCAGCCGAATCGACCCCTGGAGGCCACATCTGAAGCTGAAAACCCGGTCTCGACTGGTGAGGAAAGCCCAATCGTCCCTACTCTCTCAACATCGCCTGGAACCTTTCCTGCGGACGTTCCTCCTAGAATTATATCTAGGATGAATCCAAACAAACCTGTAACAGCATAGCCTCTTCCTTGGCAGTAACCACAGTTGTCCCAGCTGTCCTCATAGCGCCAGTCTCTGGTTTTGCCTGTTCCATTGCACATAGGACAGGTTTTCAACGACATATGAGTTACCCTCGCGCATCCCTCATCCATCCCAACGATGGATTACCCTTACCGCACAACCTCTTCACGTAACCACCTCCGGATGTTTCTGGAGTAGGGCGGCGAACGCTTGGGGCCTAACCGCGTGGCGCCGCGCCAGCGGTGCCGTCCGGTTGAGGCCCGGGGTTATGCCCATTCAGGGTTATGTTCCTTCAGCGTTATGCCCCATGTTGAACGCGTTTACCTGCACGCACTTGAGAGTTTCTCGACGTAGAGTGGATCAGTGCTAACTTCGACAGTGCAGTGATATTGGTATTGCGGACAGTTAAATGGAGCACATGTTGTGTGGGAATCCTCCGATTTTGCCAGCACCTTGAACGTGCCTTCTGGATTCTGTCCGCGAAGTTCGGCAATAACCTGATCGCACCATGCGCCTGGGTTAAAGCCCCCGCCCATCCAGTTTGAATCCCGCGCCACATTGAATACTCTCTGGTATCTCTCTACGCCATGACTCTTGTCTCGACAAGGTCTGGGTACCGGCGGCGGATTGACCACGTTATTCGATCCCGAGATTTGTGTATTGTTGTTTCCGGATATGGTCTGTGTGATACTTCCAGGAGTCGGTGCAGCATTCGGCTTGTCTTCACTAGGCATCAGATTGTGCCAATTGGCGATCAGGGCTGCTCCGATTGTTCCAGCAAACGCAATGAGCCCAAGCACAACTGCTATTTTCTTATTGCTAGGCACGTAAGCTCCTCGTCGTGGCGCTCGGCCGCATAACGCTGATGGCGTTCACCGGCGGCTCCAGCCGTCCGAGTGCAACGCCCGGGTTGGGCGCTAATCCTGCTCGGCCTCCTCTTTCACATTCTCCATAATGCCCTCTCGCGCACTTTCATGGTAATCTGACAATTCGGTAGAACTTTTGCGGCTGGCCGGGCGCTACCGCATCGACAGTGCAACTTGTCGTCCCGTTGCCCTGAATCGGAGTACCCAAATCAATCCAGAAGTTCGTGGTGAGGTCGGACTGATATTGAACCTGATATATTTTGTTGGAGACCGATTCCCAACAAAGCTCCACCTGCGAACAGCGAACGGAAGGATTTTGCGCGATTGGCGTGGGCACGACCGAGATATTGTCCAAAGCAACACCACCAGCACATCCAGCGTGGCCGTCTGCATTCCCTGGGTTCAGGAACTTAACGGTAGTAGCCACCGAAGCCGCTGTGAATGTGGCGCAAACTCTGGGCTGCCATTCCATCGTCGACAAGCATGATTCTCGAGGAGGCTGTGGCGACGGAGGTGGTGTCCTGTAGTCGAAAGCTTGAAGCAAAGCGGAACCACTGAGTAACTCCACTCGCAGGTCATCGTTGCGAAATCGTAGTCGCGGCCCATAGTTGCCGTAATCGAAGCACAGCCGGTAGGTCTCGCTGGTAATCGTGGGGAACGTCTGGGAAATGCTACCAGCCGTCGCCGTTGTGAGGTCAATCCAATTGACCCCATCCGTTGCTGGTGAAAATACTGCGATATTTACGAGGTCGATTTGGTTGGAGACGGTCCAGCCAGTGAGACCTGACGAGAGCATGACGAAACTGCTTCCAGCACTGTTGGCTTCAAAGCTGCCGTTCACAATCAACTCCTGTGCAGATACGCCGGAGTGTGCAAGCAGAAGTGCCAAGCCGAGCACTACGATTTTCAGTTCCATTGGTACCCTCCTTCAAGGTATGACACTTGGCTGCCGTTTACCCCCGCATCTACTCGTGACTCGGCGGGCGCCCAACGGCCTCACTGCTCAGCGGCGCGCGTAGCGTGACCGCTGCAGCAGTTGCGTTCGGCGCCCACTGGTTTCTCGCAGGTTATGCCACTTGCGGGTAAGCCTTTGGGAGTGGGGTTCGGCACATTGAATTCAATGATCCAGCCCTCGCCACAAGGCGGTGTCTTATAAGGGAAGGAGGGGTCTAGCTCTCGTAATACGTCGTCCAAGGTGTCTGAGTGCCCCACATACAGGACAGCTCTGCGACTGTAATTTCCCGAGCAGATTTCCTTAACCAGTTTTTCGGCTGTCTCAATGTTTGAATCAGTGTCGTTACCTTGGCTGGCGTTCTTGAACCCAGCCTTAATAGGAACCAGCTTCTTATAATCAGCAAGTGGTGATGCAGTCTGTTCAGTCCGCAGCTTGTAAGTAATGAAGATTGCTTGAAGATCACGATCACCAAGCCGCTTGATCAGCTCCTGCGCCTGATCTTGGCCCTTAGTATCTAAGGGTGTTGCATCATTATCGCAACTCAGCCTACATGCATGACGAAGAAGCAAGATCTCCGCAGGAGGGTGGGCACAGGTAATCTTTGCTGGGAGAGGAGATAGAGAGAATAGCAGCCCCGAGGCTGTCATGAGAGACGATCTTAGAAATGCCTTCATTTCTCACGCTCCTTTCGCTGGCGCCGAACGCCTTGGAAGCTCACCGCGCGGCAAGCGCGCGGAGCGCGGTTGCCGCGCGGTGCAGCGAGGTGTTATGCGTGACCATAGCTTAAGGTTTCACAGTGCAACCTGTTGCCCCATACTGTTTGTTATAGTATGTTCAAACAGCACCTCTGGCAAGGGCTTATCTGAGGCCCAAACTCCATGCCTTCGCCGAACGAAGTGCCGGCAAAGCGAGACTATCTTCTCTTCTTGTCCCAGACGGACTCGTTGGCTCGAAATCTCGGCAAGTCGGCTATGCACAGACTCTGTGTAGCCAGATGACGAGAGAAAGAGTCCTCCATCAGTCTTAGCCATGACATTGACCTCAACGAAGTCTAAGATGTGCCCTAGGCTAGGACGGCCGCCAGCCCGCCAATGCTTGATTTCTACGTAAAAGACCTTCTCTCTATTCTCCACAATACAACTCGCAATAACATCTTTGCCACCGTCCTTCGCAGGCGGGGTAAGCTCTACAGTGAAGCCAATCTTGGCCAACGCAACTGCAACTACTCGCTCTAATTCACGCCATTCTAGGCCGCTAAGAGCTTGCGGATCCTGAGCAATCAACTCACACAAGCTTTCTGCCATGTTCCGGACGATAACATCAACTTTGTCGACAGCATTATCCGAATCGCTCCCATCATCTACTGGTTCATCTTTATTGCGTTCCGCTGAATCTTCTCTGTCACCTGCTGATTGCTGCTGAAGTTCCCTGAATATTCGGCCTATCGGGCCTCCCCCTTCGCTTTCCACCTCTAGGGCTATCGCACCTAACCGCTCTAGTCGTCCGGAAAGAGCTTCACGAAGCCAGCGCTCATTCTCCGGCTTCCTTTCGGCCAACCGATTCAGGAGCGTGAGCGAGTGCTTGGCATCAGCCATCGACTATTCTGGCCGAACTGCGATTCGGGGCGCATAACGGTTGTTGCTAAGCGGCGGCGGAGCCGTCCGTTTGAGCAACAGGGTTCTGCGCCCTACCGCTGCTTTCGGCGAACTGTTCATATTGCTGCTTCATTTCCATGAGTGCCAAAACGAGGTTGCCGTCATTTGTATGGAAGCCATGCGCCACGGCCTTGGACGAAAGACTTAGAAACGCAAAGATCGCCTCATGTCCGTCAATGATCCAGAAAAATGTCGTAATCAAAACTGGGCATTCGGTAGTTTCCATGCCCATGAAACCCTCTTTCACAATCTTATCCTGTTCATCCGTAAGAATGCCAAGGAATTCGTCAAATGTCAACTTTTCGACGGTAAGGTGCGAAGCATGAAATTTTAGGAGCTCCTGGATCTTTTCATGTTTTTGCTGTTTCCAGGCTGTCCAATTTTCCTTCTTGCCCTCAAAGTGCTTTCCGGTGATTTGATCGCGGTTCTTTTTATCAGGGCAAACGATGGAGACCTGAATTCCCTCACGGCATCGTTTTGCGAGTTCGTGTTGGCAATCCATCCACTTCGTTTGCGCCGAAAATACGCCTTGAACCGGGATGCCGATGCAGACGTCAATTCTTCTTTGCGCCTTCCGTAGAAGCTTTGCTACCTCGCTAAGGTAGCTTGGGAATGTGCCAAGGAAGCGAGTTGACAAAGCCTTGCTAATATCTTGAAGAACACCAGCTTGGTTCTTTGCGTCTCGACTCTGCCTCGCAGCAAGAAACAATGCGATAATGGTAAGAACGAGGCCAATAACGGTAAGAACGAGACCAATGACAGTGGCATCAACACTATCTTTCAACCAACTCATAGTCTCCCCTCACGATTGGTGACGCAGAACGTGTAAGGGTCTATCCGACATCCGCCCTCATCGTCTCCCCGTCTACCTCC
>JACZDC010162279.1_pt1 | contig 12966 bp, 12 predicted proteins | sample 8641791 | NCBI WGS metagenome assembly JACZDC01 (sample SAMN15324613, study PRJNA640507) | soil metagenome | isolation source: intercropping peanut in the second line | place: China: Luxin town, Laibin City, Guangxi Province | collected 2019-07-25 | depth 10cm m
CCTCTCCCCCGGCACGGGGGAGAGGGCCGGGGAGAGGGGGAACGGGATCAACCAACGGGATCAATACTGGATCAGGGACTCCACTTTGTACCCGTCCAGCTTCTGCCGGCCGGGCAGGAAGGTCAGCTCGATGATGAAGCCCATGCCGGCCACGACGCCGCCGAGCGATTCCACCAGCTTCGCCGCCGCCAGCGCCGTGCCGCCGGTCGCCACCAGGTCGTCCACGATCAGGACGTTCTCGCCCGGCTTGACCGCGTCGTTGTGCATCTCCACCGTGTCCGTGCCGTACTCCAGGTCGTAGGACTGGCGGACCTTCTCGTAGGGCAGCTTGCCCGGCTTGCGCACCGGCACGAAGCCGGCATTGAGGTCGTAGGCCACAATCGGCCCGAACATGAAGCCCCGGGACTCGATGCCCACCACCTTGTCGATGTGCCGGTCCGCGAACATCGCGGCGAAGCGGTCGACCGTCATGCGCAGCCCCGTGGGGTCCTGCAGCAGGGTCGTGATGTCGTAGAACAGGATCCCCGGCTTCGGGAAGTCGGGAACCTCGCGGATGTACGCCTTCAGATCGTCCATGCTCTCCTCCGGAGCCCGCACCCGCGGGCTAGCGGTCGATGTCGAAACGGTCCCAGTCCACGGGACCGGGTATCAGCTCCTTGTCCAGGGGCTCCTCGTCAAGGCCGGAGACCCGCGAGCCGGGCGGACCCTCCAGCACCCTCTCCTTGAAGTGCTCCAGGACCCCCGGAACCGCGACAGCCTCGATCTCCACCCGGCCGTCCGGCAGGTTGCGCACCCGTCCGACGACGCCCAGATCGCGGGCCGCGTTACGGGTGAACCAGCGGAACCCGACGCCCTGAACGCGCCCGTTGACACGCCAGCGCACGGCGATCCGGCTCTCCCCGGTCCCGTCGCCCGTCACTTCTCCCCCACCTTCCAGCCGTGGCGGCCGAGCAGCGGCACGAAGGCGACCTCCTCGCCCTCCCGCCGGCGCACCTCGCCACGGGCGGACTTGCGGTAGATCACGAGCTTCTGCATCTGCATCTGGCCCTCGGGGATCACCAGGATGCCGCCCGGCGCGAGCTGGTCGAGCAGCGGCTCCGGCACCTTGGGAGCTCCGGCGGTGACCAGGATGCGGTCGTACGGCGCCCACTCGCTCCACCCCACCGTGCCGTCGAAGACCTGGATCTTGACGTTGTCGAGCCCGAGCTGGCGCATGCGCGGGATCGCCTGCTGGGCCAGCTCGGGCACCCGCTCCAGGCTATAGACCCGGCGCGCGAGGAGGGCCAGGATCGCCGTCTGGTAGCCCGAGCCGGTTCCGATCTCCAGCACCGAGCTGGTCGGCTGCACCTCCAGGAGCTCGGTCATGCGCGCCACGATGTAGGGCTGCGAGATCGTCTGCGCCGAGCCGATGGGCAGCGCGTGGTCGCCGTAGGCCTGGGTGCGCATGTGGTCCTTGACGAACAGGTGGCGCGGCACCTTGCGCAGGGCCGCGAGGACGCGCTCGTCCTTCACGCCGCGCGCGGCGATGTGGTCGCGGATCATCCGCTCGCGTTGCGCGGCGTGGGGGTCGTTCATTGTCTCACCAGGCGGCTCACTTCGCGTCAGAGGGACGAACGGCCATGCGCTCCAGCGCCTCGCGCAGCGGTCCGAAGCTCTCCAGGCCCGGGTAGTGCGTGAGGTCGAGGTGGAGCGGCGTCACGGAGATGCGGCCGGTCGAGACCGCCTCGTAGTCCGTGCCCTCGCCGGCGTGCCACTGCGGGACGCCGGCGATCCAGTAGTACTTGCGTCCGCGGGGGTCGAGCTTCTCGATCACGCTCTGCTTGTAGGTGCGGCGGCCGAGCCTGGTGAAGCGCACGCCCTGGATCGCTCCGGCCGGCACGTTCACGTTGAGCAGCAGGTCGCGCGGCAGCTCCTGGAGCTGGCCCAGCAGCAGCTCGGCGACCTGGCGGGCGAAGCGGGCGGCGGGCTCGAACGAGAAGCCCTCCGCGATCTCCTGGCTGAACGCCACCGAGGGGATGCCGAGGAGCGTCCCCTCGAACGTGGCGCTCACCGTGCCCGAGTAGGTCACGTCGTCGCCCAGGTTGAGCCCGAAGTTGATGCCGGAAAACACCAGGTCCGGCGGGCTGTCCTTGAGCAGGTGGAGCACGGCCAGGTTGACGCAGTCCGTGGGCGTCCCGCCGACGGCGACCCAGCCCCCCTCCCCCCGCTGCATGCGCAGCGGGCGGCTGAGGGTCAGGGCGTGGCCCATGGCGCTCTGCTCGCGGTCGGGCGCCACCACCCAGACCTCGGCGATCTCAGATAAGGCCGAGGACAGGAGCTTGATGCCCTGCGAGAAGATGCCGTCGTCGTTCGTGACCAGGATGCGCTTCAACAAACCTCTCCTGACTTACGGGGCCGGGATGTACTTGCCGACGATCGGCGCCAGGTTGCGCAGCGTCTCGGCCGCGATCGTCGAGCGATCGGTGATCAGCGAGAACTGGAGCGCCTCGCCGCAGCCGCAGGTGCGCGGCGCGTCGTCCGAAACCCGCTTCAGGATCTCGCGCACCACGCGCTGCGACATGGCGACGTTCTGGCGCACCACCTCCATCACGGCTTCGCCGGACACGGCCTCCTCGGTCTCGTGCCAGCAGTCGTAGTCGGTGACCATGGAGAGCGAGGCGTAGCAGATCTCGGCCTCGCGGGCGAGCCGGGCCTCGGTCAGGTTGGTCATGCCGATGACGTCGAAGCCGTGGCTGCGGTAGGTCTCGGACTCGGCGCGGGTCGAGAACTGCGGGCCTTCCATGTTGACGTAGACGCCGCCGCGGTGGGTCGTGGCGCCGGCCGCGCGGGCGGCCTCCACGAAGGGATCGATCAGCCGCGGACAGACCGGCTTGGCGAGCGAGGTGTGGGCCACGAGACCCTGACCGAAGAACGTATCGACGCGATGCCGGGTGCGGTCGTAGAACTGGTCGGGCACCACGATGTCGGTCGGCTTGTATTCGAGCTTGAGGGAGCCGACGGCGGAGACCGAGATGAGCTGCTCGACGCCGAGGACCTTGAAGCCGTAGATGTTGGCACGGTAGTTGAGCTCGGTCGGGGTCATGCGATGGCCGCGGCCGTGCCGCGGCAGGAAGGCGACCATCCGCCCGTCGAGCTCGCCGATGATGTAGGGGTCGGACGGATCGCCGAACGGCGTCTGGACGCGCCGCTCCTCCCGGACCACCAGACCTTCCATCTGATACAGGCCGGACCCACCGACCACACCGATACGCACGTCACTCATGAGACTTCCTCCTGGATAGGGGATTCACTGCCGTCCGCCTGAACCGGCCGGAGAGTCTAGCAGGACAGGGCCGGCCGGAACACCCCGCCCGGAGACGGGAGGCGCCGGCCGGCCAGGATGAGCTACTCGCTCGCGGGGAGCACCGCCTCCACCGTCTGCTCGCAGGTCTTCACGCCCTTGGCGAGCTGGGTCACCTTGACGGTGCCCTTGCGGACGACACGGTCGGCGCTCTGGCGCGCGGCCTCCTGCAGGACGGCCACCTCACCCGAGCTGCCCGGCGGGGGGTCCATCAGGTACTCGCCCGCCTCGTACCACTCCTGCCAGAACCAGGTGAAGTCGCGCTGCCAGCCCGTGAGGCGGGCCCACCAGACCAGGTCGAGCCCCCACTCGGCTCCCTCGAAATTGTCGAAGCGGAGGAAGAAGCTGCCGCCGCTCACCCCGGGGATGCCGATGCTGCTCGTGCAGGTCAGGTCGTTGACGTTGTTGACGCCCAGGTCGCACAGGTCGTCGAGCGTCTCGCCGTTGTAGCCGTTCGGATTGATCGGGCACCACGGCTCGAACGTCACCCGTTCGAGCGCGACCGGGCTCGTGTACCACGTCCACGGACCGTTGAGATTGTCCCAATAGCCGAGGTGCGTGTAGACCGGAGTCCCCCAGCGGTGGAAGAAGTGCGCGGAATAGAGGGCGAGCTGGGCGACGTCGGCATGGTTGCCGCACACCCAGCCGCCGGGAGGATCGACGGGGACGCCGTTCTTGAGGAACACGTTCGTCTCGAGCCCGTTCAGCGTGCCCCCTTCCGTGCAGCCCGGATACGACCACTTCGGGACGTCGACGCCGACGGGCACCAGCGTCCAGTCGAGCACGTACGGCGGATCGCCGACCGGCAGGGCGCTGTTGGCGTGGTACTCCTTCCAGCGCAGCGCGTGGAATCCCCAGCCACCCGGAGGGAAGCCGAGAAGCGGGTTGTTCCAGTCGTGGTCGATGTCGTAGTCCTGCGTGATCTGGTCCTGCTCATAGACCAGGTCGGGCCAGTTGCCGACGCAGCCGGAGCCGCCCATCGCGACCACGCCGATCACGATGTTGCCGTGGCAGTCGATCCAGATCCGGGGACGCTTCACCCGGATCGAGCCGATCGGAAAGACCGCCTGCTGCCGGACGAGCGCACGGTCCAGGGTGGCGACGAAAACCGGCAGACCGTTCCCCGACGCCGAGGTCGGCTCGACCACTGCCAGCGTGGCCGGCGGCGCACCGGAGGCCGCCAGCGTACCGACTCCCGCGATCAGGACGTCGCTGGCCTGATCCTGGACCACACCGGTCAGCTCCTCGTCTCCGGCGCCGCCGACGAACGCGCCGCCCAGCACGCGGCCGGTCGCCGCGTCGAGCCGCGCAACGAAACCGTCACGGCCTCCGGCGTTGCGGCCCGAAACTCCGCTCATCGACGCCGAGGTCGTCGCCCCGGCCACGAACAGATCGGCGCCGCCGTAGCCCAGGGTCACCGTCGAAACGGAATCCTCACCCGCGCCGCCCAGCACGACCCGCCAACTCGGCTCCTTGGCGCCGCGATCGAACCGCGCCACCCACGCGTCCGCGTTCTTTCCACCCGTGGAGCCCCACGCGAAGCGGGCGCCCGCGGCGTCGCCCATGGGCATCGGCTGCAGGCAGTCGGCCTTCACGGCCGGGCAGACCTGCTGAGCCTGGACTGGAAGCGAAGACACGGCCAGCCACGCCGCCGCCACACAAACCGGGACCATCGTCTTTTTCAGACCTCTCATTCCACTCTCCTCCCTTTCGGTTTACGGCTTCTGCTACAAAGGGAGGTGCGGCACCGGCACCAAGCGAGACAGGGCTGCCGTCAGCCGGCGCCCCGCGTCTTCATCAGCCAGACGTATCCATCCTCCAGGCTCGGCCGGGCGGGCTCGGCCGCAGGATGGCTCTCTCCGACGAGACGGTATTGAATCCCGTCGGACAGGTGGAGCATGGAGACGATCGTCAGGCCTGGGCCGGGCTCAACGGGACGGTCCACCATCACCGTCCAGACGTGCCCCGCGGCGCCGTTGGTCAACTCGGCAGGGCTGCCGCGGAAGAGCGCCCGGCCCTTGGCCAGCACCGCGATGTCGCGGCAGGTCTGGCCGATGTCCTCCACGATGTGGGTGGACAGGATGACCGTCCGGTCCGCGGCCAGGCTGACCAGGAGGTTGCGGAAGCGGATGCGCTCCTCGGGGTCCAGGCCTGCCGTGGGTTCGTCGACGATGAGGACCCTGGGATCGTTGACCAGCGCCTGCGCGATCCCCACGCGCCGCTTCATGCCGCCGGAAAACCCCTTGATCCTGCGGTTCGCGGCGTCCTGAAGCGCGACCATCTCCAGCACCTCGGCGACCCGACGGGTGCGTTGGCGGGGGTCGTCCAATCCCTTGAGGATGGCCATGTAGTCGACGAACTGCGCGGCGGTCAGCTCGGGATACATGCCGAGCTCCTGCGGCAGGTAGCCGAGGATGGCCTTGGCGCCGCGCCGGCCGCCGTCGGTCGCGAGGTCGTGCCCCGCCACGCGCACCGCGCCGCGGCTGGGATGGACGATCCCGGCAAGGATTCGCATCAGCGTGGTCTTGCCCGCGCCGTTCGGACCGAGCAGCCCGAACATCCCGGACGGGATCTCGAGGTCGACGCCGCGCAGGGCCTGCGAGGCCTTCGCACCGCGTCCGTAGGTCTTGGCGAGATCCGAGATTTCGATCACAGAGACCCCCACGTTCAGAGATAGCGCTCCTGGCGCCGCAGCAGCGCCCAGGAGATCGCCAGCAGACACATCGATCCCACGGACAGCACGACCTGATTCATGGCCAGATCCGGATGGCGGGGAGCAATCACACCCAGGAAAAGGAACACGTGCCGGGCGTTCAGCCGCAGCCAACTGTTCATGATCAGTTGGATCAGCCAGACCGCTCCGGCCAGGAACGCGCCCATCGCCGTCTGGGCCGCGGCCAGGGATCCCGCGCATCCCACGGCGGCCAGCGCCAGGGTCGGCAGGAGCCAGACCAGTTGGACCCGGAAAAGGTTTCCGAGCGGAGACAGGTCGATCCCCAGCGCGCCCGCGAAGAGCTGGAAGGCGAGCGCGCACACCGCCTGCACGGCCAGGATCAATCCCAGGCGCGCCAGCAGGGTCTGCCCGGCGCCGATCGGCGTCGAGAAGCGAAGCTCCAGCGCGGGGTCGTCGAGCACGCTGTAGGCGGCCAGGATGCCGCCGATCAACGGCACGATGAACCCCAGATAGGCACGCGCGATGCTGTAGCGGCCACCCGGGTTGGGCAGGATCAACAGGATGACGACGAAGAGAGCCAGGAACGCCAGCGGAAACCACAACGGGTCGCGGCGATAGGTGAGCCAGGAGTACTTGAGAGCGGCGATGTTCATGGTTTTCAGGCGCGCCGGGCTCGCCAGCCGAGATAGAGGTCGAGCAGGACCAGGGCCGCCGCGCTGCACAGACCCAGCACCGCCAGGTTCGCCACCGCGTCGGCCGCGGTGTATTGCGCGGAGCTCGCAAGGGTCTGCGAAACCTGGCCGCCGAAGAACCCTTGCTGGGCGAAGATCCCGGAGGGGGTCAACAGCGTCCCGTTCAGGGTCGGGAAGAGCTTCGGCGGGATGAAGTTGGCCCAGAACCAATAGCCGGTGAAAAGAATCTGATAGATGCTCAGCGGCATGACCAGGGGGCAGGTCAGCGAGAACGCCACCACGAAGGCGAACGCCGGGACCGTGATGGCGAGGAACGCCGCCGGCACGGCATAGAGCATGCTGGCGTGCGCGCGCCCGGTCGCGGCCATGACGGCTGCGATGCCCATCACCCAGAGGAACAGGGGGAGCAGCGACGAAACGAGCGCTCCCAGGTACTTCGCGAGCACGTAAGCGTGGCGGCTCAAGGGGGTACTGTCCTGAAGCTCCCGCACCCCCAGCCGGAAGTCGCGCTGCACCCGGTCCGCGGACAGGATGCCGGTCACGATCGGAAAGAACACGTTGCAGGCCAGGAGAAATCGCCCGGCCACCGGCCAGACCGCGCTCCTGGAGATGACCTCCCCCTTGACCATTTCGCCGATGGGCGGCGGCGTGAACAGCAGCACGGTGTGGAAGACGAACAGCAGGCCGTAGGCGATCCAGAGCCCCTTCCGGTGAAGGGACATGCCGATCTCGTGACGGAGGAGCCCGGAGAAGGAGGTCATCAGCGGAGAGACGACCGGGGGAGGAGTTTGTTACTCCTCCCCCGCTTCTCCGCTCTACACGGCTCTGCGGATCGCCGGCGGCACGTACGTCTGGTCGAGCACGGTCCCCTCCGGCCCATAGACGCGGAGCATGAGGTTGAACCGCCGGTGCGAGACCGGCAGCCAGTTCGCCTGCGGGACGTTCGGAGGGCACTCCCTGGCGATGTAGATCGAGACCGAGCCGTCCGCACCGGTCTGCAATCCTGGCGTGTAGCTCGCGACGTTGTACTTGTCCGCCGAATTCTCGATCAGCTCGATCGAATTCGGGGTGTAGGCCGTCAGCGACCAGAAGCGCTTCGCCTGCGGGATCTCGTCAGGCAGGAACGTGAGGACATAGCCTTCACCGTTGTTGCCGTCGAGCGGTGCGCCGTCGCCATCCTTGAAGGCGTGGAAGTAGGCCGCCGTCGGATAGCCGTTCCCGTACTGGATGAACTCCGTGATCGAGGACCGGTCGAGGACGTTGTTCCCCCAGGCCCCGATGTTGGTGAAGTTGATCCAGTTCGTCTCGCCCGTATTCGAAAGGTAGTTGTCGAGGATCAGCTCGTGGCCCGCCTGGGCGCCGGCGGCGAACTCGTCGTGTTTCGAGCTGCCGTCGCCGAAGAGGCTGTCGAAGCGATCGGAAAGCGCCTGGACCGCCGCCGGCATCGACGGCGTGTTGGACGACGCGACCGCCGTCTGGAGCTGCCGCAGGAAGTTGATCGGATTGATCTGGACCACGTTGTCGGCGACCGTCTTGTACGGGATCGCGAAGGCGACCTCCGGCAGGATCAGGGTCGTGTTCTCGGACGGATCGCTGAGATAGGTGGAGAGCGACCGGACGTTCAGCGACGTGCGGAACTGGGCCGCCTCCGAGCTCTGATCCTCGCCGGTCGACGAGTACTTGTCCGCCCGGAAGATCAGGATGGAGAAATCGTGAGGCATCGTGACCTGGACGACGCCGTCGGGCAGCGTCCCCGTGAAGTTGGGCCCGGTGAAGCCATAGGTCCCCGGCGTCGCCGGCGGGATGCTGGTCTGGAAGATGTCGCCGTAGGCATCCAGGTTGAGCATCGAGTACGTGGCGGACGTCCCGGGGATGGTCAGGATCACCGGCTCGGTCCCCAGATCGAGGAAGGTGCTCGCATAGAGCGTATCGACGTTGATCGCCACCACGATCTGATAGAGGGCCGTCACCTTCTCCGGGCCGACGAGACGGTTGTGGTTCGCGAACCGCGACTGGTTGTAGGTGAACCACAGCGGATAGAACTGAGCGACATACGCCACCGTCGTCGAAAACGCGCCCAATTTCGAGACGTCCTGCGCAGCAGACGAATTCATGCAGATCTCCTCTCCATTTGTCGAAGCGGGGAGGAGGAAGATACCACGCCTCAGCCGTGGACTGCCGGCGAGGTCCCGAGGCCGCGGGCGAGGTCGGCCTCGAACTCGCGCCAGCCTTGGAAGCGGGCGGCGAGGGCCCGCTCGTCGGTCTCGCGGCCGGCGAGGTGATGGAAGAGCTCCCAATGGCGGCGCTCCGCGGGTCCCAGGTCGGCGAGGAGATTGACGACGTCCGGGTCGTCCACGACCTCCAGGAGACGCGTGAAGCGCTCGCAGCTCCTCGCCTCGACCATGGCGCCGAACAGCAGGCGGTCGACCTTGGTCCAGGGCTCGCGGCCGAGCACGATCCGCTCCCGCAGGCGCTGGGCCCAGGGGTTCTTCCGCCGCCCGCCGAGCGGCCAGCCGCGCTTCCTCAGGATCGCCACCACCCGGCGGAAGTGCTGGACCTCCTCGGCCGCGAGCGCCGCGGCGCGCTCCACCAGCTCGGCGTCGTCGGGATAGTAGCCGGCGAGGGACAGGGCATACATGGCCACCTGCTGCTCGCAGACCGCGTGGTCCGCCAGGAACTCGGGCAGGTTCGCCGCCGCGATCTCCGCCCAGGAGCGCGGCGTCGCATGCAGCAGGGGAAGCTCGGCGAAGACTTCCGCAAACCCGACGCTCATGGGCGGATCATACCGAACGCGGTCCGGCATCCAAACTGTCCTGAATCCTTTGCAGCAGGTCGCGGTCCGCCGGATCGTTCGCCAGGGCGAGCCGGACTTCGGCCGTGAACGTCGAGCCCTTCCCGAGTGCGCTCTCGACCGTCAGCGTCCCTCCCATCCAGGTGCAGAGCCGCCTGGTGATCGCGAGCCCCAGTCCCGAGCCGCCATGGTGCCGCGAGAACGAGGTGTCCACCTGCTCGAAGGGTTCGAAGATCCGCGAGAAGTCACCGGGAGCGATCCCGATGCCCGTGTCGGACACCTCGAACGTCAGATGGAGGTCGCCCTCCTCGACGCGCGCCCGGGCCTCGGCCCGGACGCCGCCCGACGAGGTGAACTTGATCGCGTTGTCGAACAGGTTCGTGGCGATCTCGCGCAGACGGGTACGGTCGCCGATCGCATGACACCGGGCCTCGGGCTCGATCGAGAGCGCGAGGCTGAGCCCCTTGGACTCGGCGGCCTGCTTCACCAGCTCGGCGGCCTCCTCGAAGCAAGCGGGCACCCAGAACCTCTCGGAGGCGAGCGTGAGCTTGCCGCGCTCGCTCTGTGCCAGGTCGAGGACCTGGTTGACCAGCGACAACAGCGTCTCGCCGCTGATCCGGATCAGGCCGGAGAGCTCGCGCTGGCGCGACTCGAGCGGCATTCGCAGCAGAAGGTCGCAACAACCCAGGATCCCGTTGAGCGGCGTGCGTAGCTCGTGGCTCACGGTCGCCAGGAAAGCTCCCTTCGCCTCCGCCGCGCGGCGCGCCTCCTGCGCATGATGCTCGGACTCGCGGTGCGCCAGCTCCGCGCGCCGCACCGCCTCCGCAAGGTTCTGATTGGCCAGCGCCAGCTCGGCCGCACGCCGTTCGAGGCTTCGGCTCCGCCAGCGGACTCCGCCATACAGCAGCAGTCCGGCAGAGATCGCGAGCAGAGAGCGGAACCATGCCGTCTGATAGACATGGGGACGCAGGCGGAACGGCAGCGCAACCGGGTGGCTCCACTCGCCGCCGTCCTCATGAAGAGCCTGGACCTCGAACCCGTACGAGCCGGGAGGGAGACCGGTGTAGAACGCCGACCGCCGCCGTCCGGCCTCGATCCAGGCGCCGTCGTAGCCCTTCAAACGGTAGCGGAACCGAGTGCCCGCGGCTTCGTCGAGGCCGAGCGCGGTGAAACGGATCTCGACGTCGCCATGGCCGGGCGCGAGATCGAGCGGCACCGCCGCGGGCAGGGGCAGGAGCCGGCCGTCCGCGACGAGCGCCTCCACGGCGGGCGGAGGCGGGACGGGCGGCCTGAGCCGCGACGGATCGACCGAGACCAGGCCCGAGCCGGTCGCGAACCAGACCTTCCCGTCGCGGGTCCGCGTCGCGGAGGGCTGCCCGGTCGCGGCGCACTCCTCGTTCAGCATGCCGTCGCCGAGCCCGAAGTGGCGCAGCTCGACCGACTTCGCGGCGCCCCGGGCAGCCTGCAGCAGAGCCTGCCGGTCGGCCCGGAAGAGACCCTGGTTCGAGGAGAACCAGAGCCCGCCGAGGTCGTCCTCCACGATCCAGGTCAGAGTGCCGGTCGGCAGTCCGTGGCGGCGATCGACGGTCCGGAAACGGCCATCGTCGAGGACCTGGATGCCCTGGCCGTTGGTCGCGGCCCAGAGACGGCCCTCGCGGTCGAGGAGGATCGCGTTGATCGCCGTGTCCGCCAGGCCGTCACCGCTGCCGAAACGCCGCCACCCTCCTGGACCCTGCGCGAACAGGCCGACGTTGGTGGCGACCCAGACCGTCGCGTCCAGGTCCTCGACGATCGCCGCCACATACGGCTGAACGTCGCCCGCGATGAGACGGACCGCCTCGAACCGAGCACCACCCTCCACGGCCAACCCTTCGCGGCTGCCGATCCAGAGCCGGCCCTCCGAGTCCTCGAAGATCACCGTGATCGGCCCCGTCGGTATCCCCTCGGCGGACGTGAACCGGACCGCCGGGCCGTCGCGGCCGGACAGGCGGAAAACCCCGTGGCGATAGGTCCCCACCCAGATCGAGCCGTCGCGCCGTTCGCCCAGGGCGACCGCGTCCGATCCCGGCAGCCCCGCCACCGAAACGCGCTCGACGCGCCCCCCGTCGATCCGCGCGAGGCCGCCGTCCGTGGTGACCCAGAGCGCGCCGTCGGAGGCCTCCATCACGTTCCACGTGGTGTCGTGCGGAAGGCCCTCCGCGGCCCCCAGGGGGACAGCCTCGTCCGCCCGCAGCCGCAGGAGACCCTCCGCATTGGCGCCGATCCAGAGCCCGCCCTCGCGGTCCTCGAAAAAGGTGTTGACGGACGCTTCCGGCCCTCCTGGCCAGGATTCGATGCCGGCCACCGGAGCCTCGCGCCGACGGGCCACCCCGGACTCGGTGGCGATCCAGAGCGTCCGGTCGCCGTCGAAGAAGAGCGCGCGCACCGGAGCCGGCATCTCCCAGCCCGGAGAGCCGGGTTCGAGGGCCCGGCCGCCCGGGCGCACCCGGCGCACTGCCGGACCATCCTCGCTGAGCACGACCTCGCCGTCCTCCCCCACGGCCAAAGCCGTCACCAGCCGTCCCGACGTTCCAGGGAGGTCGAAACCGGTCCAGCGGCCGTTCAGAAACCGGAAGAGCCGGCCTTCTCCACCGGCCCAGATCTCGCCGTTCCGGCCCTGTGCGAACGAGCCCAGATGACCGATCGCGCGACCGTCCTGGTCCACGACCGGTAGCAGCCGGTCTCCGGCCAGGCGCTGGAGACCGGCGCCACGGAAGGCGATGAAGAGGTCGCCGCCGGGGCTCTCCGCAAAGCCGAGGACGAGCCCCCGCAGCACCTTCCCCCCCGGCGCCGTCGACCAGGACGTCCCCTCGAAGTAGGAGAGCTCTCCCGTGTCGGTGCCGACCCAGATGCGGCCTCGGCGGTCCTGGAAGAGAGCCGAAACATAGTTGCTCGCGAGCGCCGGGGTGTCCTCGACCTTGAACGATCGGAACGACACGCCGTCGAAGCGGGCGAGCCCCTCCTGCATCCCGATCCACAGATAACCGGCACGGTCCTGGAGCATGCAGAGCACGCTCATCTGCGGCAGTCCGTCGCGGCGGGTCCAGCGGTCGGGGCGATACTGAGTGATCGCGCGCGACGGATCGAGCGCCGCCGCGAGGATCGGCCAGAGGAGCAAGACAACTCCCAGCAGACCCGGCTTCGCAGCCGGGCAACGGATACGACCCGCTGGACGGAACATGAAGGGTCTATCTTAACCCGATCCGTCCTTCTTTCTGAAACACGGAGAGCCCCGGCGGCCACCGGGGCTCTCCAAAACACCTGGGGGTTGCCGGGTGTGCGGTATCACCGCATCAAGTGAGGTGCGCCGGAGGCCGGCCGGCAGCGCCGGTTCCGGCCGGAAGAGTTTCTAAAGATTCGCGACGGACAGCGCATGCCGGAACACGTTCCGGGGATCCCATCGCGCCTTGACCCGCTGCAGGCGCGGGTA
>JACZDC010027086.1_pt1 | contig 12963 bp, 5 predicted proteins | sample 8641791 | NCBI WGS metagenome assembly JACZDC01 (sample SAMN15324613, study PRJNA640507) | soil metagenome | isolation source: intercropping peanut in the second line | place: China: Luxin town, Laibin City, Guangxi Province | collected 2019-07-25 | depth 10cm m
GGCCGCGCGGCCGCGGCGTCGGCGATCTCCCTGGCCTTCTGGCGCGCGGCCGCGGCGTCCTGCGGCCGGTTCGCGGCGGCCAGCGCCTCGGCGTAGACCTCCCAGGCCTCGCGGCTCGACGGGTAGAGCCGGGTGGCCTTCTCCAGCATCGGCACCGCGCCCGGCACGTCCTTGGCCGCCAGCAGCAGGCGGCCGTACTCGACCGCCACGCCCGCAGCCGGCCGCGGATCGCCGATCACCTTCGGGTCGCCCGGGAGCTGGGCGACGAGCGGCTCCAGCGTCGCCGTCGCCGCCTGGGCGTTGCCCGACAGCCGCTGCGCCTTGGCCTGGAGCAGCAGGAGACTGGGGCGGCCTTCCGTGTGGCCGTCCAGGACCTTGAGCGCCGAGGCCGGATCATTCGCCGCCAGGTGCGCCTCGGCCATGGTGCGCCGGATCTCCAGGTCGAAGCTCTCCGGGTGGCTCTTCTCGATCGGCTGGAGGATGGTCAGCGCGCCCTTGCCGTCGCCGCGCTGGATGCGCGCCTGGGCGCGCAGGAGCTGGATCGCCGGCTCCCCTTCGGGCAGGCCGGAGAGGATCTCATCCGCCTCCGCCGGCCGCTCCAGGCGCAGCGCGACGGTGGCCGCGATGATCCGCACCTCCATGTCGTTCGGGTCGCTCATCGCCCACGGACGCAGGTAGCGGTAGGCCTCCACCACCTTGCCCTGGCGGCTGAGGAGCAGACCCAGCTCGCGGCTGGCCGGCGACATCGGCACCTTGGCCACCGAGCGCTCGAAGTAGCGCTGCGCTTCGGGCAGGTTGCGCATGATGAGCGCGGCCCGGCCGGCGTTGTAGAGGACCGCCGGATCGGCGTCCTCGGGCGCGGCGAGCGGACGGAGGATCGCCATGCCCTCGGCCACCCGGCCTTGGTCGATGTAGAGCGCGCCGAGGAGCGAGAGGTGGTGCGGCTCGGCCGTGCCATCCTTGCGCAGCCCCTCCAGGATCGTCACGGCGCCGGCATTGTCGCCCTTCTTCACCAGGGCCGCGGCCTCCTGGAACTTCTTGCCAGCCGGCGAAAGCTCCGGGGCCGGCGCGGCGGGCTGGCCGGCCTGGGGTGCCTGCGGTGCCGATGTCGCCGACGGCGCCTGGGTCTGCGCGACCGTGGTCGCGGGGGGTGTCGAATCGGCGCCGGCCGGAGCGTCGCCCGGCGAGCAGGCGCAGAGGAGGGCGACGAGGAGGACGGACTTGTGGGTCTTCATGGGGTCTGACTCCTGAAAAATCGGACGGATCGCCGGCCTCAGCCGGCCAGCGCCCGCAGCTCCTTGCTTTCGGGGTGCATGGCGATCGCGTGCCGCAGCAGCGCGGCCGCGCCCTGCGAGTCGCCCAGGATGCGCAGGGTCTTGACCGCCGCGATGAAGGCGGCGGGCGAATTCTGGCTCTCGACCATCGTGCGCAGCGTCGCGATGGCGGCGGCGGGCTGGTTGGCCGAGGCGTAGAGAACGGCCAGGCGGGTGTAGGCCGAGGTGTCCGCCGGGAAGTCGCGGATCTCGCGCTGGAACGCCTGCTCCGCCTCCGGCGCCCGGCCCAGGCGGCCGAACAGGTCGCCGCGCACGAGGTAGAGACCGGGGAGGTTCTGGCCCGGCTTCATCTCCTTCAGGGCGTCGTCGGTCAGCTTGAGCGCCTCGTCCAGCTTGCCCTGGGCTTCGAGCACGCTGGCCAGCGTCACCAGCGGACCGAGCCGCGAGCCGCGGGCATCCAGAGCCGCGCGGGCTTCCTTCTCGGCCGTCGGCAGGTCCGTCTTCGCCAGCGCGATCTGGGCGAGCAGGTTGTGCGCCACGGCCGGGCTGGTGGGCAGGCCGATCTCGGCGTGCTTGCGGGCGTCGTCGAGACGGCCCATGTCGAGCAGCAGCGAGGCCATGGAGAGCGCCACGTGGCCGGCGCCGCCCGAGACCTTCATCGCCTCCTCGTAAGCGGCTAGCGACTCGCCGTGGCGGCCGAGCTTCTGGAGGGCCTGGCCGAGGCTCTCCCAGGAGTCGAGCATCGCCGGGTTCTCCCGCACGAGCTGCTGGAAGAGCGGCACGGCCTCGGCGTAGCGCTGCTCGGAGGCGAATTGGAGCGCGCGGCCGAAGTCGTCCAGGGTGTGGATCTTCTGCTTGGGATCGGGCAGCGGGCCGTCACCCGTCTTGACCGCGGAGCCGAGATAGCCGAGCGAGGCGAGCTTCGCCGCCGTCTCCTCGTCCACGGCCGCCGGCCCGGTGAGCGGCGTCTTCAGGGAGTCCACCGCCTTTCGCAGCTCCGCGTAGGTGCGCCGCTCCCGGGTGAGGATGTTGGTCTTCTCCGCCGAGTCTGCCGCGAGGTCGTAGAGCTCGGGATCGGGCGCCTCGATGTAGTGCGAGCCGCCGCGGATCGCCGAGTGGAGCTCGCTCCAGCCCAGGTGGAGCCGCGGATAGAACGTCTCGGCGTAGAGGGTGCGCTTCTCGGAGCCGACGCCGAATAGAGAGCGCCCCTTCCCGCCCTCGGGCACCGGCAGGCCGGCGAGGCCGAGGATCGTCGGGAACACGTCGAGGAGCTGCACCGGCTCCTTCACGGTCGAACCGCCGCGCTCGCCCTTCGGGAGCTTGACCATCAGCGGCACCTGGAGCGCTTCGCGGTAGAGGAAGATGCCGTGCTCCTGCTCGCCGTGGTCCCGCAGCCCCTCGCCGTGGTCCGAGAGCAGGACGATAACGGCCTGATCGTAGACCCCCATCTTCTTGAGCTCGTCGAGGAACGCGCCGACGATCGAGTCGGCCGTGGCGATCTCGCCGTCGTAGGGGTCGGGATAGCTCGCGAACGCCGGCTCGGGCGCGTACGGCGTGTGCGGCTCGTAGAGGTGGAGAAAGAGGAAGAACGGCTGCGACGACACGGTCTTGAGCCAGTCCAGGGCCGCGCGCGAGGTCTCGCGGCCGGAGCGCTGGCTGTTGCCGAGCGACTCGGTGGCCCGCACCTCGATGTTCGCCTCGTAGCGGTCGAACCCTTCGGCCATGCCGGTCTCGGCCCGCAGCACGAACGTCGAAACCGCGGCGCCCGTCTTGTAGCCGGCGTCGTGGAGCAGCTTCGGCAGATAGGGGGTCTTCGCGGCCGAGAACACGTAGCCGCTGTTGTCGCGCACGCCGTGCTCGCCCGGCAGCCGGCCGGAGAGGATCGTGGCGTGCGACGGCAGGGTCAGCGGCACGTGGCTGTAGGCGCGCTCGAACAGCACGGCCTCCTGGCGGAAGGCGTCGAAGGCCGGCGTCTTGACCTTGTCGTAGCCGTAGGCCGGCAGATGGTCGGAGCGCAGGGTGTCGACCGAGATCAGGATGATCGGCGCGTTCTTGTAGGGACCGGGCTGACCGGACTGTTCGCCGCGGCAGCCGAATGCGAGGACCGTCAAGGACAGGATCGCGAGCCGCTTCATCCGCCGATCTCCCTCAGGATGCCCTGCGCCTTCTGGATGTCGGCCGCGAAACGCTGCGGCGGCGCAGTGCTGACGAACTGCTTCAGGGCCTTGCGCGCCTCGGTCCGGAGACCCTGCTCGGCCGCGATCAGGCCCAGGTTGTAGAGCGCGTCGTAGTGCTTCGGATCGAGCTCCACGGCTCTCTGCAAGGCGCTTACGGCCTCGCCCGGGCTCCCGGTCTGATACAGGGCCACGCCCAGGCTGTTCCAGGCGGCGGACAGCTTGCCGTTCAGCTCCACGGCTCGCCTCAGGTGATCGCGGGCCTGGGCGGGATTCTGCTGGCGCAGCTCGACCATCCCGAGCGTCTCGTAGGCGCGGGCGTTCTCCGGGTCCTTTTGAAGAACGCGCTGGATCACCGCCAGGGCCTCGCCGTTCCGGCCCGCTTCGGAGAGGGCCACCGCAAACGCGTTGAGCGTGGCGGGGTCGCCCGTCTCGGAGAGCGGCTGGAGGAGCGTGACGGCCTCCGCGGCGCGGCCGGTCTCCGAGAGCGTGAGCGCGGCCTGGCGCCGCAGCGGCTCGCTCGCCTTGCCCTCGGCCACAGCGCGGCGGGCGATCTCCAGCGCCTCCTCGGTGTGTCCCTGCCGCATCTCGATCTGGGCGAGCAGGTCGTAGGACTCCTGGGGGTACTGCTTCTTCGTCAGCTCGACGTGCGACCGCGCCTCCTCGTAGCGGCCGAGCTCCAGGAGCTTGGTGGCAGTCGCCAGGGCGAGCTGCGGCGAGCCGCCGGAGAGCTTGAGCGCCTTCTCGTAGGCCGCCGCCGCGTCCTCCTGGCGCCCCACCTTCTGGAGCGACGAGGCGTAGAAGGCCCAGACGTCCTGCATGTCCGGATTGGCCGCGAGCAACTTCTCGAACGAGGTGATCGCTTCGTCGTGGTGTCCTTCCTGGACGGCCAGGAAGGCTTTCTCCAGGTCGACGATCACGTGCCGCTGGCTCTTCGGATCGGGCAGCGGACCTTCGTGCTCGGCCATGGAACTGCCGACGTAGCCCAGGGCCGCCAGCTTGGCCGAGGTCTCGGGATCGACCTCGCCGGGCGCGGCGAGCCGGCGGTCGAACCCTTTCATGGCCTGGCGCAGACCGGATACCGAGCGGCGCTCGGCCGTGGTGATGGTGTTGCGCGTCTCGGCCGGATCGGCCTCGAGGTCGTACAGCTCGGGCTCCGGCGCCTCGATGTAGTGCAGCCGGCCCTCGACGAGCGAGGCCAGGTCGCTCCAGCCGAAGTGGATGCGCGGGTAGAACGTCTCGGCGTAGAGCCGCCGCGGCGGAGCCTTTTCATCCAGATCCAGGAGCGACGAGCCCGGCAGGCCCTTGGGCACCTCGGCGCCGGCCAGCGCCAGCAGCGTCGGCGCCACGTCCACGAGCTGCGCCGGCGCGGACACGCGCGTGCCGCCGCGCTCGGACTTCGGCAGCTTGAGCATCAGCGGCACCTGCAGCGTCTCGCGGTACAGGAAGATGCCGTGCTGGGCCTCGCCGTGCTCGCCCAGCCCCTCGCCGTGGTCCGAGAGCACGACGATCACCGCCCGGTCGTAGAGGTCCAGGCGCTTCAGCTCGGCGAAGAGGTCGCCCACCACCTTGTCCACCGCGGCCACCTCGGCGTCGTAGGGATCGGGGTAGCGCGAGGCGAACGGCTCGGGCGCCGAGTAGGGCGCGTGCGGCTCGTAGAGGTGGAGGAAGTAGAAGAAAGGCTTGCCGCCTCTTCCCTGGATCCAGGGGAGCGCGGCGCGCAGGGTGTCGGGACCGGCGCGCTGGACCACGTCGAGCGTCTCGCCGGGCTTGGGATCGAACGTACCGTCGTAGGCGTCGAACCCTTCGGCGAGACCGGTCTGCGAGCGCAGCACGAAAGCCGACACCGCGGCCCCGGTCTCATACCCGGCCTGCTTGAGCAGGCGCGGCAGGTACGGGTGTTTCGCGGCTTCGAAAGGGTAGCCGGCGTTGTCCCGCACCTTGTGGTCCGGCGGGAGCTGGCCGGTGAGGATCGACACGTGCGACGGCAGGGTCAGCGGATAGTGGCTGTAGGCCTTCTCGAACACGATCGCGTCCTTCGCGAACGCGTCGAGCGCCGGTGTCTGGACATTCCTGTAGCCGTAGGCCGGCAGCCGGTCCGAGCGCAGAGTGTCGATCGACACCAGGATGATCGGCGCACCCTGGGTGCCCGACTTGCCTCCGCAGGCCAGGGAAAGGACCGCAAGGACCGCAGGGACTGCAAGGACCCAAAAAAGATGCAGTCTCCCCCCTCTCCCGGGGAGGGGGGCGGGGAGGCGGGAGAGGGGGGCCGGGGGGGTGAGGGCTCTCATCCGCCGATCTCCCGGAGGATCGCCTCGGCCTTGCGGATGTCCTCCGCGAAGCGCTGCGGCGGCGCGGTGCGGGCGAACTGCGTGAGCGCCTCGCGCGCCACGTCGCGGCGGTTGACGCTCATCGCCACCAGGCCGGTGTTGTACAGGGCGTCGTACTGGCGGGGGTCCAGCTCGTAGGCCTTGCGCCAGGCGGTGAGCGCGGAGTCCGCCGCCTGGGGTCCGCCGAGCTGGAAGAGCGCCACGCCGAGCGTGTTCCAGGCGGTCGGCAGACCGTCGTTCAGCTCCAGCGCCCGCTCCAGCTCGGCGCGGGCCTCGGCGGGGCGGCTCATCCGGAGCAGGACCACGCCGAGCTTCTCGTGCACCTGGGGATCGGTGTCGTCCTCCGCAGCCAGCCGCCGGAGCACCCGCTCGCCTTCCTCGTGGCTGCCGGAGTCCGACAGCGCGTAGCCGAGCACGGCCCGGGTCTCAGGCTCGCCGGACTGCTCGAAAGGCCGCAGGGTTTCGACGGCCTCCGCCGGCCGGCCGGCCTCGGACAGCGCCAGGGCCAGGTGGCGCCGCAGCGACTCGTCCGCGACCACCTTGCCGAGCCCGCTCCGGAGCACGGCCACGGCCTCGTCCTGGCGCTCCAGCATCTGGAGCGAAAGAGCCGCGTGCTCGTAGGCCTCGGCCATGTCGGGCCGCTCGGCGATGACCTCCCGCGACAGCGCCGCGGCGTCCGCATAACGTCCGCGCGAGTAGAGGTCGACGACCTGCTGGAGCTTGTGGTCGATGCCGATCAGCCGCTTCGGATCGTCGTCCGGCGTATAGACCGCCTTCGCCGCCGCGCTCCCCACCGAGTAGCCGAGGCTGCGCAGCCGCTGCTCCTCCTCCGCCGACACCGCGCCCTTGCGCGGCGGCCAGACCGCCTCCTGCGGCAGCGCCTTGCGCAGCTCCGCGACCGTCCGGCGCTCCTCCGTCGCGAGGTTCTTCTGCTCCTTCGGATCGACCGGCAGGTTGTACAGCTCGGGGATCGGCAGGTCGATCCACTTGCGGCCGTCGCGGATCACGCCGCGCAGCGGCGCCCAGCCGCGATTGAGATTCGAGGACAGCGATTCGAAGTACGAGTCGCCGGGCTCCGCGGGCGCCGCCGCCAGCAGCGAGCGGCCCGGGAGGCCCTGGGGCTGGTCCAGGCCGAGCCGTCCGAGCACCGTGGGCACGAGATCCACGTGCCGCGCCCAGCGCTCGTCGCGGCCCGGGTGCACGCCGGCGCCCCAGACGATCAGCGGCACGTGCAGGGTCGACTCGTAGGCGAACAGGCCGTGGGTCAGCTCGCCGTGCTCGCCGAGCGCCTCGCCATGGTCGCCGGTGACGAGCACCAGCGCCGGCGTCTCCTTCCCATCCAGGACCGGCCCCAGCAGCGGTGCCAGGAACGAGTCGGCCGCCGCGACCTCGCCCAGGTAGGGCTTGGCGGCGAAGCGCGACTTGAACGGCTCCGGCGGATCGTAGGAGGCGTGCGGGTCGTAGAGATGAACCCAGAGGAAGCGGGGCTTTCCGGCTTCCGCCCGCCACCAGGCCAGCGCCGGCGCGATCACCTGGTCGCCGCGCCGCTCGGCCATGATGAACTCGGCCGGGTTCGAACCGCGGGGATAGTGATCGTCGTAGACGTCGAACCCGTGGTCGAGCCCGAAGCGGGCGTCGAGCGGATAGGCGCCCACGAACGCGCCCGTGGCGTAGCCCGCCTGCTTGAGCAGCGTGGCGAGCGTCGGCACCCCCTCCGGCACCGTGAAGCCGCTGTTGTCGCGGACCCCGTGGTCGAAGGGGTAGCGGCCGGTCAGGATGTTGGTGTGCGACGGCAGGGTGAGGACGTTGTGGGCGTGGGCGTTGACGTAGATCCGGCCGGCGCGGGCCAGCCGGTCGAGAAGCGGGGTGGAGGCGTCGGGATTGCCCGAGACGCCGAGCGCGTCGGCGCGCAGCGTGTCGATCGTGACCAGAATGACGTCGACCGCCTCCGTGGGGCGCCGGTCCGCAATATCGCCGATATCGCCGGCGCCCCCCTCCCCGCCGTCCCGGAGCCGCTGGCAGCCGGCGGCTCCGAGGACGAGCAGGACGAGGACGACGGCGAGCGGGCGGCGCATGCGGGGGAGCGAAGGACTACAGCGACTTCAGGAAGTCCTGAGCATCCTTGGCGTTCGGATGGTTCGGATCGAGCTCGAGGAGCTTCTGGAAGTCGGCCTTGGCCTCGGCGGACTTGCCGGTGGCCAGATAGACGAGGCCGCGGTAGTAGTAGGCGTCCGGCAGCGTCGGGTTCTCCTTCACCACGCGCTCGAACTCGCTGAGGGCCTCCGGCATCTTGCCTTCGTTGTAGTACTTGATGCCGATGTTGAGCAGGGTGGCCGGGTCGACCGTGGAGCCCTGCGGCAGCTTGGCCATGTACTCCTGGGCCTCCTTCTCCTTGCCCTGCGCAACCAGGAGGTTGACGATGAGCTTGAGGCTCTCGACGTCGTCGGGCTTGATCGCGAGGGCCTGCTGGAGCGTCTCGACCGCCTTGGCGGGGTTCTTCTCCTGGTAGTACGTGCGGGCGATACCGCGCAGGATCGGCGGGTGGTTCGCCGGTTCGAGCTGGGCGATGGCCTTCTCGTACTCGGCGCGCGCCTCGGCATACTTCTCCTGGGTCAGGAGCTGGTTGCCGCGGTCGAGAGCCTCAAGCGCCTCATTGCCCTTGGCGGCCTGCTTGGCCTCCTTGGGGATGAGCCGGAGGGTGGTGACGATCGGCGGCGGCGGAGCGCCCCCTTCGAGGACCTTCACCTGGCCTTCGGAGGCGAGATAGCCCTCCTTGGTGATCAGCACCCGCCAGGTACCCTGGGCGAGGCCGAGGATCGACCACTTGCCGTACTTGTTGGTGGTCACCGGCTTCGGGCCGTCGCCGGGATTTTCCGGATCGATCGGGTTGTCGCCCATGCGCAGCCAGATCTGGGCGCCCTCGACGCCCTTGCCCTGCTCATCCTTGAGCTCTCCCTGCATGCGGCCGCGGCCGGCCCAGGACTGGGCGAACACCGGCAGCCCCGCGAGGAGCAGCAGCATCAACAGCGGAAAAACCAGATTCTTATGACGCATTGTCTTCTCCTTGGGTGCTCTGGTCCATGTCCCTAAACAGGGTCACACCCGGGTTTATTGCGGCTCGGGAGCATACCAGAGAGGAGAACAATCTCCCTCTCCCCCGTGCCGGGGGAGAGGGCCGGGGAGAGGGGGAACGGGATCAATCCCCCAAACAAAAACGCCGGAGGGACGAACCCTCCGGCGTTCTGCTACAGCAGGGGTGTTTTTACCGGAAGCTCAGGCGCGCGCCGATACGGAAGATGCGCGGGCTGAGGATCTCGGTGACGTGGTTCGTGGTCGCGATGCCGAGCCGGTGCTGACGCTGCAGCACGTAGGACTCGTTCAGCGCGTTGAACACGTCGACACCGACGGTCATCCCGAAGTCGGAGAAGGTGAACTCCTTCTCGACGCGGGCGTCGAACACGTGGATGTCGTCGTTCCGGAACTCGTCCGGACCGGCGATCTCGACGTTCGTGCTGCCCGGGATGTTGTTGCGGGTGGTGCGGGCGAAGTAGGGGATCGGGTAGCCCTGGCGACCGGTGAGGTTGCCAGCGACGTTGAAGCCCCACGGACGGTCCGGAGCGATCTGGTACATGCCGTTGATGCTGTAGGACCAGTCGGAGTTGATGTAGACGCCGCCCTTGGAGCCGGAGCCGGTGCCCGAGCCCTGGAGGACCGGGTCGCCGTCATGGCCGCCACCCAGGAAGTAGGTGGGATCCTCGAGCTCGCTGTCCGGAACGTTCCAGGTCCAATCCTGCCAGGAGACGTTGCCCCGGAGCATCCAGCGGTTCGAGAGGCGCTTGTTGAAGGTCAGCGAGGCGCCCAGGTACTCCTGCTCGCGGTCGCCGTTGGTGTAGTAGAGGCCGTTGCGGGTGGTGACGCCCGGCTTCAGCTCCCAGACCGTGACGGTCCGCTTCTCGCCCGAGGGCAGGGTGGCGGTGATCGTCTTGGTGCGGTAGTCGTTGCGGGTGTGCGGACGGCCGGTCAGGCCCAGGTTCGCGGTCGAGTTGGCGTCGCCGTCGAAGACGAGGCGCTCGGTCTCGACCAGGTTGGTGTACTGGCGGTAGGTGAGGTTCAGGCCAACCACGAACTCCGGACGGAGAGCGTGCTCGACGCCGAGCAGGAGCTCGTCGGTGACGGGCGCCTGGAAGTCGGGGTCGAACTTGTTGGACTGCAGCAGACCGCCGTTACGCGGGTCGAAGTTGCCGCTGACGAAGAGCGGGCCACCGTTGGTGATGACCTCGTTCGGATCCGCCTTGCCGTTGTTGTTGGTGTCGTTGTAGTAGAAGTAGGCGTAGGTCGAGGCATACAGCGGGTTGGTCGCGACGCTGTTGCCGGTGCCGAGCTGGTCGGCGAACCGGGAGTAGCTGGCGCGCAGCAGGGTCTGACGGCTCTCGCCGAGGGCGTAGGTCACGCCGAGGCGCGGAGCGATCGTCTCCCACTCGAACCCGATGTCGCCGCCGGCGAAGCTGACGGCCGGCAGGATGCCCGGGAACGCCGAGTTGGCGGCGGCCGTACGGGACTTGTTCGTGCCACCCTGCAGGTCATAGCGCAGGCCGGCGTTGAACGTCAGATTGCCCATCGTCATCGTGTCCTGAATGTACGCCGTGGTGTACTTCTGGGTGATGGCAGGGAAGGCAGCGCGCGTCAGGCCGATGATGTTGTAGTTGTAGCCCAGCGACTTGTAGTAGTTCAGCTCGAGGCCGAACCCGGGCCAGGCAGACAGCGTGGCAACCTCCGCCTCGCGGTAGCCGGCGCCGAACTTGAGCTCGTGGCTCAGGTTGCCGGTGTTGAAGAAGGACGACGCGTCGGCCTTGAACTGCTCCTGGGGCCGGGCGGTCTGGTAGAGAAGGAAGCTGTTGCGCCAGATGAAGTTCGAGTCCAGGGCCGCGTTCGGGCCGGACGGGCCAGCTCCGCCTTGCGGAACGAGCTGGAAGCCGCCGTTGACGACCGAGTACATGCCGGTGAGGTAGAACGCCGACGAGAAGATGTGGGTGTCCTCCACCTTCCACGCCGTCGGGTCGTCACCGTACTTCGACTGGTTCCAGGTGGTCTCCTGGGGGCGGGTCGGACCGGCGTTGCGGCCGATCTTCACCTTGTCCGAGTTCAGCGCGAAGAGGGTCGCCGAGTTGCTCGGCGCGATCTGGGCGTTGAACTTCAGGTTGGCGGTCTTGAGCTCGGTCTTGTCGGCGACATCGGCGATCGTGAGAAGGTCGATGTTCTGCTGACCAACCGAACCCCAGATCCACAGGCGATCCTTGACGATCGGGCCGCCGAGCTCAGCGCCGTAGTCCTCGACGGACACGATGCGGTTGCCCTGCTTGAAGGGGCCCTGGGTTTCGTTGGCGGCCGTGCCCGGGATGTCCTTCCCGAACTCGACGCTGCCGGTATCCGTGTCCGACTGCCAGTCCTGGTCAGCCGTGAGGTACCGGCCGGAACCCCGCCACTCGTTGGTGCCACGCTTGGTAACGATGTTCAGCGTGACGCCGGGGGTGGCGTTGGTCGTGTCGGAGCCACCCGTGGTGACCTGCATTTCTTCGAAGGAGTCGAAGTCGAAGTACGCCGGAGTGGAGCCGAGGGCGGCCATGTCGGTGATGACAACGCCGTCCACCGCCCACACGGACTGGTCGCCACCGGCGCCAGGTCCGACGAACGCGGCTTGCTGACCGCTCTCATTGCCGCCCACGTTGACGCGGTCGGTGAGAACGCCGGGGGTCGTCTGCAGGATGGCCCAGGGGTCACGAGCCGTCGGGATCTTCTCGAGCTCCGTCTGGTTGACGGTCGCGCCGGTGGAAATCCGGCGCTCGTCGAGCAGCGGGGACTCGGCCGTGACCGTGATCACGTCCTCGACCGCCGCGTTCATCGTCACCTCGATGTCGGTGTTGCGACCGACGTTGGCGACGACGTTCGGATACTCGACGCTGGAGAAGCCTTCAAGCTGGGCTTCCAGCTTGTAGGAACCCGGCGACAGGTTCAGGAAGCGGAACTTGCCCTGGGCGTCGGTCACCTGCACGGACGGAGCGCCCTGACCCGAAAGGGTCACGGTCACACCGGGCAGCGCAGCCCCCTGGTCGTCGACAACGGTGCCGAAGAGATTACCGGTCTGCAACTGGGCAAAACCGGGAACCCCGACCAGGAGCAGCAACGCGGCGACGGCAACCACCCGTCCCCAAAGATTGATGCTCTTCATTTCAGTTGAACCTCCCATGTGTGGTTGGTAAGCCCAGCGCCGCACGCGCGAGGCCTCGAAAAGACGTTGCGAAAGAAAGCTGGCTCGCTCTCTTCCCAGGCAGCACCTCCTTTCCGATCCCCAATCGAGGACTTCTGATGCCGTTCGAAGGTGGAACTCTAGCCAACATAGCAAGCCCGGGTCAAGCAAGTGGGGTGCCACGGACCCGGAGGCGCCCGGCGCGACGCCAAGTCGTTTGATACCAGCGCGTTGAAGAACATCGACAGAAACCGTGACGACGCGTTGATCCAGCCGTTTGAACGGCTCTGATCCAATATTCTGAAGGCTGCCGGGGCTTGCCATGGCGCCGCGGTTTCCCTGCTATAGTTTGAGATCCCATGAGGTTCAGGACTTGCCGCATGCCGCTCCGTCCGCCTGCCGCCCTCTTCCTGGCGGTCCTCGCTCCGGTCGTACTCGCCGCCGGCGCCTGCGAGCAGTATCAGAGCTTCGATTCGGTCGGCCATCTGCGCCAGGAGTATTCGCAACAGGTGGGCGCCCAGCTCGCGTCGCAGATCGAGGTCCCCTTCGAGGTCACCCCGGAGCTGCGCGCCGCCCTCCAGCAGCGCCTCCGCCAGGCGCCGTCGGAGCGCAGCAAGATCAACGAGGTCGTCCGCTTCATCTTTGAAGACCTCGACCTCAAGTACTCCCTGACCCCGACCCGCAACGCCCTCGAGACGTTCCGGACCCAGCAGGGCAACTGCCTCTCCTTCGTCAACCTGTTCGTCGGCGTGGCCCGCGAGCAGGGGCTCAACCCCTTCTACGTCGAGGTCACCGACTACCAGAAGTGGAACCATCGCGAGGGGATGGTGGTCAGCCAGGGTCACATCGTCGCCGGCATGTACCTGGAGGGGGAGCTCAAGACCTACGACTTCCTCCCCTACCGGCGCAAGGCCTACAAGGACTTCAACCCGATCGACGAC
>JACZDC010186142.1_pt1 | contig 12961 bp, 10 predicted proteins | sample 8641791 | NCBI WGS metagenome assembly JACZDC01 (sample SAMN15324613, study PRJNA640507) | soil metagenome | isolation source: intercropping peanut in the second line | place: China: Luxin town, Laibin City, Guangxi Province | collected 2019-07-25 | depth 10cm m
CGGGGAGCTGTGGGTGGACCTGGACGCGGAGGGCGGCTTCACCTGGAAAGAGGCCGAGTTCTCCGATTCCGCGCTGCCGGACCTGCTGGAGGGCTTCCGTCTGGAACCGGGCCAGATCGCCGACCTCGCTCCGGGCTGGGTACCTTTATATAGGGAGATCGCCGCACGGCTCGGCCGGGGGCTGCTGGTCACCTGCGACTACGGCTTCGAGCGCGAGCGGCTTCTGGATGTCCGCATCCGGCGCCACGGGACGCTCGCCTGCTTTTCGCGGCAGCGGGTCCATCGCAACCCCTTCGTGTTGGTTGGCGAGCAGGACCTGACCGCGCACGTGGACTTCACCGCGCTGATCCGGGCCGGAGAGGAGGCCGGCCTGACCACCGTGGCGCTCACCCGGCAGGCCCTCTGGCTGACCGCCTGCGGCCTGTTCGACGACCTTCAGGACGCGGACCCCGAAGCGCGCCAGCAAGCCATGACCCTCCTCGACGGCGAAGGCATGGGCGAGGACATCCGGGTCCTGGTCCAGGCGAAAGGGATCGACCCCGCCGGGGTGCTCGACCTGCGGATGCTTGGGCGAAGATAGGCGTCCGGCGGACTGCTGGAAGCAAGTCAGAACCCTGAAATTCCCCCACATGTTGGTGGATTTTCAAGGTAAACTGCGCGCGTGATCGACCGCCGCCGGCACCTCGACCGCTTGGCGTGGCTTCTGGGCGACCCACACCGGCGCCGAGCTCGACCTGCTCATCGTTTCAGGCAGGAGACGCCTCGGGTTTGAGATCAAGAGGACGACCGCTCCGCGTCTGACACGCTCCATGGCGACAGTGATCGAGGATCTCGATCTCGAGCGCCTGGACGTGGTCCACGCGGGGCAGGCGACCTTCTCGCTCGCTGAGCGAGCGAGAGCCATCCCCGCTCGCGCTCTCCTCGACCACATCGAGCCGCTTCGTAGTTGGCGATGAACCTGCGAGGAGGCCGGCCTGACCACGGTTGCGCTCACCCGACAGGCCCTCTGGCTGACCGCCTGCGGCCTGTTCGAAGACCTCCAGGATGCGACACCCGAGGCGCGCCAGGAAGCCATGACTCTCCTCGACGGCGAAGGAATGGGAGAGGACATCCGGGTCCTGGTTCAGGCGAAAGGGATCGACCCCGCCGGGGTCCTCGACCTGCGGATGCTGGGTCGGAGGTAAACGTCGGGCGGTCCACCGGAAGCATCCGGCGAGCTGCCGGAAGGAGAAACCGGCCGGCTTTCGCGTCCGGCGAGTCGCCTGAAGCGTCCGGCGGTCCGGTTGACGCATCCGTCGGCCGCCTGAAGCCTCCGGCGAGCTGCCGGAAGGAGAAACCGGCTGACTTCCGCGTCCGGCGGTCCGGTTGACGCATCCGTCGGCCGCCTGAAGCATCCGGCAAGCTGCCGGAAGGAGAACCCGGTCGGCTTCCGTGTCCGGCGAGTCGCTGGAAGCGTGCGGCGGTCCGGATGATGCATCCGTCGGCCGCCGGAAGCATCCGGCGAGCCGCCGGAAGGAGAACCCGGTCGGCTTCTGCCTCCGGCGGACTGCCGGAAGCGTCTGGGGGCCCGGTTGACGCATACGGCGCCGCGCCGGATGCAGGGAACGTAATGTTCCCTCTAGGGCACCCGGACAGCCCGTCTGCGAAGGCTTATACGCAGAGCTCAACTATCTTGACGCACCTAAACGGGCAGCGTAGCATAGCGCTAAAGAGCACGATCTAAAAGATGGGTTGAACTTGAAAGCGTGTCGGATCTGACGGTTAGGCACAAGGATGATCCAGGTATCTTGAACAAGGGGTAAAGGGTCTTTGCAAGTGTTTGATGTGGCGCTTTCGTTCGCCGGGGAGGATAGGGTATTCGCTGAGATCTTGGCGAAAGAACTGTTGGCCCATCGGGTAGATGTGTTCTATGACAAGTTCTTTCAGAGTGAATTATGGGGGAAAGACCTGTACGAGCACATAGAGGATATTTATAAAAATCGGGCAAGATTCTGTATACTGCTAGTCTCTCAGCATTATGCTCGGAAGAAGTGGACTCGACACGAGCGACGCAGCGCGCAGGCACGCGCCTTCGCGCAAGGACCTGAATACATACTTCCCGTCCGGCTTGACGCCACAGAATTGCCCGGCCTTCCTGAAACCATATGCTACATAGATGCACGGGAAGTTCCTATGCCCTCTCTCGTGTCTCTTGTCCTGGAGAAGCTAGGCTACAAGAGTGAAGAGAGTCAGCGCCGCAGGCTTGATGCCTTAATCATGAGAATTGAACGATCCACGGGCCGCGTTCATTGTATGTATTGCCATGAGCCTCACCACCTGGATTCGGCATATGTTTGTATTGAGTGCGAACGAGCTTACTGCTGGAGTTGTGTGCACAAGCAAGAGAGGTTGTCCGATGGGCACTGGCTCTGCGGGTGCGGAGGCGCTCTTTATTAAGCGCAGGAGCCATGTCTAACCTAGCGTTTACGCTCGGACGGTCGGCGTTGCTGCCCGGTGCTGTACTCTGTTGGTCGCTACATCACAATACGTGCTTGTCGGCATAGGAGGAGCGCGTGTTCACACGGATGCTGCATGCGTGTCGTATTATCGGAGCACTAATTTTCCTGGTTGCTTCTGTTGCTGAAGATGCCAATGCTCAGTTCCAATCTCTTCCGGCATCCAAGTACGCGCCTGGTGCCCGCTGGAAGTGGGCGCCGACGTGTGGCGCGCCTGCTGTGGACGCGGCGACGGCTGCGTCGGTACAAGAGCGCCTTCACCACGCAGAAAATGAGATCTTTGTTAATGAAGATTTGCAGATTCCTGTTGTCGTCCACCTCATTACCTCGGGGAAAAAGGGGAAATACCCTCGCGCTGTTGTGGACTTGATGATTGATAATATGAATGTTGCATTTTCTGGGACTGGGTTTTCCTTTTATCTAGCTAGGCTCGACTACACCAACAACCGGAAATGGTATGAGAGTTGTGGTATTCAGCAGGCAAACGAAGCGGCGATGAAAAAAAGATTGGCATATTACCCTGCCCAAGCTCTCAACATCTACAGTTGTAAGCCTGTCGGCAAGGGTTTGCCTGCTGGATTGATAGGCTATGCGTACTTTCCATGGATGTATCCGGAGAATAGCTATATGCAGGGTGTAGTGGTACATCCAGGTACACTTCCCACGGGCGCCGGTATTCCAAATTACGACTATTATGGACTCAATGTTGTTCATGAGGCTGGTCATTGGCTGGGGCTTTACCATACTTTTCATCCAGGCACCTTCGGCATCCCCAGCAGTTGCGCGGAGCCGGGCGATGAGGTGGCGGACACGCCGGTGCAGAATCTGCCTACTGGAGAGTGCGTTCAGGAAGACAGTTGTCCGCAGGCAGGAATCGATGATCTTCACAATCTGATGAACTATGTCGACGACCACTGCTATGAGCACTTTACTCCGCAGCAAGGGGCTCGTATGCGTGCTGTCGCTGTTGCCTATAGGCCGAGTTTGTTTTGAGTACGGTACCAACGTGTGGAGCCTTCAGCGAGAATACAGGTAATTGGTGCCATGATTTCTGTGGCAGGCTCATCGGACTATCGGCTCGCCGCCTGTGCTATCGAACAGTGGTCGGTGGGATCGTCGCGCCTATCTCTTTAAGATGAGGCTTGTATCCGTGAAAGCCGTCCTCCTGTCCGCGCTCGTGCTCGCCGTTCTGTCGCAGCCGGCTTTCGGCAATGAGAAGAAGCTTCAGGAGTGGCTCAGCGCTGGCGCCTGGGCCGAAGGGGTCGAGTACTGCGGCCACGGGTTGGTCGACGATCTGTCGCACCGGTCCGACCTGCGCAGCCTCCCTGCGGAGGAGCTGTCCCGTATGGCGGTCACTTGCGCCGCGCTCGCCAGCGGCAAGGGGGACGAGGCGGGGTCCGGCTGGTGGTGGTACACGGCGGCGGCCCTGGATCTCAAGACGGCGCAAAGCCTTCTCCCGGAAATGCAGAAGAAGGGACTTCTCCGGACGCTCCCGGCGCCGCGGAGCCGCGGAGCCGCGCTTCCTCGCGATGTGGACGCGGAGAAGGTGGTCCGGTTGCTGTCGGGTGAAGTCGTCCCCGGCATCCGGCCGCGACTCCTGGGCAAGCCGAAGATTCCGAGCTACATGTTCCGTCCAGGCTCCGGCGTGGTGCGGGCCAGCGTGGCGATCGAAGTCGTGCTGTCGCGAGATGGAGTGCCACGGCAACCGCTCCTCGTCGAGGCTCACGCGCTCCCGGCGCATGTGCTCTTCGCCTACAACTTCATCCGCGGCTGGCGCTTCGAGCCGGCGAAGGTCGGCGATGAGTCCGTCGAGTGCCTCTATACCCTGACCGTCTCCACTCAGCTCACGCGTTAAGTTTGGCGCCTTCCTGCGGAGGTGCGCAAAGGCCAAAGTTGGCGCCTTGGGGTGCCGTGTCTATCCCCTTGGATGCTGTCTCTGTCCCTTGGTGAGGACGAAAGTCCAAAACTGGACTTTTTGGTAAGATTTGCACGACAAAAAGCCTTGACGGCACCCGTTTAGCTCCCTCATTATCTCCTCGCCGCCGAGAAGGTGGCGATGTTTGCAAGTTGCATGATGCCATTGCGGTATTGTGCGAACAGAAGGGAAGATGAGGAGAAGATCATGTCCAAGCTCACGTCTTATTCGGACCATATCGGCCACTGGGCGTCGCTTCTGGCGGCGATCCTGGAGAACGAAGGGAATCTGCCGCACCTGGCGATTCCCCGTGACCAGCTCCAGGCATTCCTGACTGAGGCGCGGGGCCTCCTGGCTGCCCAGGCGGCGCAGGCGGCGGCCAAGCAGCAGACCAGCCGCCGCCTGGAAGAGGTCGTCAACCTCGGAAGCAAGCTGGCCACCTCGCTGCGCGTCTCGATCAAGGTCGTCTACGGCAACCGGAGCGAGAAGCTCACCGAGTTCCACATGCAGCCGTTCCGCGGCCGGACCCGGTCGGCGACCACGCCTCCCGGGCCGGAAGCTCCAGCCCTATAATGATACTGTCCGCGAAATCACGAAGATGGAACGCGATGCGACCCAGGACGAGGTACGGCGCGCGCTGGCTGGCGAGGAGCCAGCCCTCACCCGGCTTGTCCAGCGCCTGACTCCCGTCATCCAGAGCCGCGTGGCGCGCGGTCTGCTCCTGCGGCGCACGGGGCGGGCCGCGGGCCGCGACATCCGGCAGGAGGTCGAGGATTTCACGCAGGATATCTTCCTCTTCCTGTTCGCCGACGACGGCAAGGCGCTCCGGAGCTGGCAGCCGGAGCGCGGCCTGAGCCTGCTGAACTTCGTCGGCCTCGTGGCCGAGCGGCAGACCGTCTCGATCCTGCGCAGCGGCAAGCGCAGTCCCTGGAAGGAGGAGGCCACGCTTCCCGAGAACCTCGATCGGGCGGCCGAGGACCGCGGACCCGAGGAGATCACCGCCTCGCGCGAGCAGTTGAAGCGCCTCCTTCACCGTCTTACCGAAGAGCTGAGCCCCCTGGGCCGGCATCTCTTCGACCTCCTCTTCCTGCGCGAGATGCCCCTGGAAGAGGTCATGCGGCAGACCGGCATGAGCCCGGACGCCGTCTACGCCTGGCGCAGCCGGCTGCGGAAACTGGCCGGGCGTCTGCTCGCCGAGTCAGAAACCGGGATCGAGGCGCGAACACCCCTCAAGGATCGAGGACGATGAGCGACGACCTTTGGCTGAGAGAGCTGGCACAGGTGAAACGGGACGAGGAGGAAGAGGAACGCGCCCGGCTCGACGAGCGCTGGGACCGCCTGAGCGCCGGAGAGCTTTCGCCGGACGAGGAGGCCGAGCTGCGAGCCCTGGCCGAGTCCTCGGAGGAGGCCGGCGAAGCCTACGAGGCCTTCCGGCCGCTCGGACCCGACTTCCACGCCCGGGTGGTGAAGGCCGTGTCCGCGCGTCGAGCCCGCGTCCTGCCCTTTCCCGCCCGGCTGGGAGCCTGGCTGAGCGCCGCGGCCGCCGTCGCGGCCATGCTCGTGGTGTTCCTGCGCTCGCCCGGACCGCTCCCGGACTACGCCGCTCTGGACCTCTCCGGCGGATCGAAGGCCGTGCGGGGAGGGGAGGCGCAGGCTGGCAGCTTCGCGCCCGGAGACCGCATTCAGGTGGGCCTGCGACCCGAGACGGATCTGTCCAAGGCCGGAAAGCTGGCGGCTCGATGCGTCCTTGTCCGCGGCGACGAGGCGCGTCTCCTGGATCTCCGCACCGAGATCGATCCCGGCGGCGCGGTCAAGATGGACGGACACCTGGATGACGGTCTCGCGGCCGGAGACTGGACTCTCTGGGCCGTCGTGGGCCGGCCGGGAAAGCTGCCGGAGACGTCCGAGCTGCGGACTTTTCCCGCGGTCGAGGTCCGCACCGACGACTGGACCGCCATTCCGACGTCGATTCGTGTCCGTCCCCGGGCGCTGCGGTGAGGATGCTTCCTCTCCTCGTCCTTCTCCTCGCCGGGCTCGGCCTGGCCTGTGCGTCGCCTCCTCCAACTGTCCCGGTCCGGTTCGAATACGCCGGCTGCAGTGCCTTGCTGATGCCCGGTCCCGCGTGCCGGCTCGGCCGCGGCCGCGAGCTGCGGCTCTGGATCGGCGGCGCTCCGGCGGACGCGCGGATCGAGATCCGGGCGGCGGACCGAAAGATCGACGCCCGGCCGGAAACCGTTCAGAACGGCCGGCGGTTCTCTCTCCAGATCCCTGCCGATGCCGAGAGCGTGGACGTGCGCGTCGAGACCGATGCGGGCCGCGTCTCATGGTCCCTGCCCATCACCCGCCGGGAGACGGGTCGCGACGCGCTGGCGGAGACGAGGGCAACCTTGCAGTTCGTGGACGGGGCGATCCGCAAGCTCCGGCTGACCGAAGCCCGCCAGGCCTTGCAGGGGATTCGGCTGCCGCGGAACGCGCCCGCGGAGCTGCGTTCTCAGATGCCCTACTACCTCGGCGTGCTCGCCGAGAAGGAGGGCGACTACCGCACGGCGCTGGCCGAGGTCCAGAAAAGCGTGGAGATCGCGGAGCGTGTCAAGGCGGACGATTACCAGCGTGGCGCCGAGCAGAAGCTCGCGCTTCTCCTGAGCGCCGTGGGCCGCTCCCGGGACGCGGCCCTGCTTTTCGATCGCCTGCGCCGGGCGCCGCATCGTCCGGACCCCTGCGAAGAGAGCCGGCTCCTCGGCAATCAGGCGTGGGCCGCGCTCCTGGCGCGGGAGGCCGGCGAGCGCTTCGACGATCCCGCGCCGCTCCTCGAAACCGCGCTCGCGGCGTTTGATGATTGCGAGGGCGCGGAGCCGAATCGAAGGGTCAACATTCTGGACAACCTCATCCTCGCGCACCTCCAGGCGGACCGGCTGCGGCAGGCAAAGGCCATCCTGGCCTGGGTGCGCGCCATCGAGCCGCATCCGTCCCTGCCCCAGGAGCTGTGGCAGCTCGACCTGGAGGCGCGGATCGCTCTGCGCGAGCGGCGGCCGGCGGAAGCGCTGCGCCTGTTCGCGGAACTGGAGGCTCTCGCGGCCGGCTCGCCCGACGGCCGGCTGCGGGCCGCCTACGGCCAGGCCCAGGCTCGCGCGGCGCTCGGCGACGCCGCCGCGGCGCTGGAGACCCTGCGCCGGTCCGAATCGCTGCTCGACGGGCAGAGTCTCCAGGTCCCCCTTCATGAAGGAAGGGAGACCTTCCTGGCCACGCGCCAGGCGCTCGTGGGCTTCCACGTCGAGCTTCTGCTGGACGAAGGCCGCAACGCCGAGGCCTTGGACGTGGCCCGCCAGGCCCGGTCGCGCATCGTCCGGCAACTGGCGCGCAGCGACCGGCTGGCCAGCCTCCCGCCGGGGCGACGGGCCGAGTGGGAGAGGCTCCTGTCGATCTATCAGGAGAGGCGCGCGGCCCTGGAGGCGAGAGCCAAGGACGATTGGCGGCTCTCCCCGGCCGGCTACCAGAGAGAGCAGGCGGCGCGGAACGCGGAGGGCGAGGCGCTCAAGCGGCTCCTGGACCAGGCGTTCGTGATCCTCGGGACCCCCGAGAAAGGAGAGGAGAGACCGGTGCCGCCGCCCGGCGAGCTGACCCTCGCCTACTACCCGCTCCGCCATGGACGCTGGGTGGGCTTCGCGGCCGACGGCCGGACCGTGCTGGCGCGGCGCTTCGAGCTACCGGTCGAGCTACCGGGCCAGGACGAGCTGGCCCGGAGACTCCTGCTGCCGTTCCGCGCCGCCATCCGGCAGGCCGGCCGTATCCGGGTCCTGGCCAGCGGACCTCTTCAGGAGGTCGACTTCCACGCGCTGCCGTTCGACGGCGACGTCCTTCTTGCGAAGCGGCCCGTGATCTATGGTCTGGACCTTCCCTCGGCCGGACCGGTGCGACCCCTGGGCCGGCGCGCGCTGCTGGTGTCCGACCCGCGCGGCGACCTGCCGGGTGCGCGCGAAGAGGCCCGGACCATCCGCAAGGTCCTCGAGACCGGTGCCCGGCCCTGGACCGCCGAAGAGATGAAGGATGAAGAGGCTTCGGCCACGGCCGTATCCCGCCGCCTGGCCGGCGTCGACCTCCTGCACTACGCCGGCCACGGCACCTTCTCCGGCTCCGGCGGCTGGGACAGCAGCCTCCTGCTCGCCGGAGACAGCCGGCTGACCCTCTTCGACCTTCTGATGCTCGACCGGGTGCCCTCCTGGGTGGTGCTCGCCGCCTGCGACGCCGGCCAGTCCTCGTCGGAAACCCCGGTCGAAAGCCTCGGCCTCGCCCATGCCTTCCTGCTGGCCGGCTCGCGCGCCGTCGTGGCCTCCACCCGGCCGGCCGACGACCGCGGCGTGCCGACGTTCTTCGCGGACCTGTACCGGCAGTTGGACCGCGAGCCCGACCCCGCGGCGGCGCTGCAGCGCGCCCAGCTCTCCTGGCGGCAGCGGGAGCCTGGAGCGGACTGGCAGGGATTCCGGCTTTTCATGCCCTGACCTGTCAGAAATCGGGCTCCGGCGTCGAACGATCCTACGACGCCATCAGGTGTCGATTCCCAAGGAGACAGGACCATGAGAAGACCGCATCTCTTCTGGCTCGCCGCCCTGGCGCTCGGACTGGGCGCCTGCGCGAGCGCCCCCGCGCCCCGTGTGGATACGCCGGAGACGCCGGAGATTGCCGCGGCCTGCGCCGACTGGCGCTGGATCGGGATCAGCCGGCCCGACGTCCAGTGCCCGGCGGTCTCGGGGTGGACTGTGCGTCCGATGTTTCCCCAACTGGCTCCGCCGGACGCCGCGTGCGAGCGCCCGGATGCGAAAGTCCCGGAGCCCAAGGTCCTCCGCGAGCTCAACCGCTTCTGCGTCTACGAACGCGCGAGCGCCAACGATCGGAAACCTTTTCCCACGGCCGCAAGCATGGGGCTGGTGAGGATCGATCAGGACTGCGCGGCGCTCTCCGTCTCCGCCAGGCCCGATCTGGCGGCGAGCGTCAAGGCGTCCACCCTGATGGCCAGCATCCAGGGGCAGCCGATGAAGGAGTTCTTCGCCCAGGCCGGAAAGCCGCGGACGCCGCTCAAGATCGACAACTGGCTGGGCGTACGGTTGACGTTCCTGGATACCGCGCCGACGCACGAAGGCGTTCCAGAACGGCTCGGAACCTCGGCCCACGGCTTCATCCTGAGCCACATCGCCCGCGAGCTCGTCTGCACTTCGGACCCGGTCGAGCACTGCGCCGTCCAGATCGCGACCCGGCTGGCGCTTCCGATCGAGAGGTTCGACGCGGAGAGCCGCAAGCGCACCCGGATCAATCTTCAGGAGGGAGGCACGATCGGCACGCAGGGAGATCTCGCCGAGGCCATTCGCAACGAGGTCGACGCCTGGCGGTCCCGGAAAGGACAGGAGCATCTGGTCCTCAACCTTTCCATCGCCTGGGACGGCCGGCTGTTCGGCGGCCTCGACGAAGCGCAGATCGCCGAGATGCGCGCCGGCACGCAGGCGGTCTATCGCGCTCTCGAATACGCGGCGGGCTACGACGTCCTGGTTCTCGCGGCGGCGGGGAACCAGAAGCACGCGCCGTGCGAGGGGACCGGACCTCTCCTTCCCGCCGCCTGGGAGAGAGGCGGCGGAGAGACCTGTGAACGATCGGCCCGGCCTCTCATCTACGCCGTCGGCGGCATCGATTCCGGCGGCAACCCGCTGCTCAACGCCCGGCCCGGCGGCATGCCGCAGCGGGCCGCCTTCGGCGAGGTGAAGGACTGGAAATACTCCGGCAGCTCCATCTCCACCGCGGTGGCCTCCGCGACCGCCGCGCTGGTCTGGGATTCCTTTCCAAAGCTCGATGCCCGGGGCGTGATGGAGATCCTCGACCGGAGCGGTGAATTTCTGACCTATCCGCCGGACTTCTGGTTCGGCTCGGCCGTCCCTCCGGTGGCCCCATTCCCCCAGGCGCGCCGGCTCTCCCTCTGCGCCACGCTCCGGGAGGCCTGCGACCGGCATCCCGGAGCACCATGCCCGCTCCAGGCCGATTGCGAACGCTGGTCGCCCGGCCCTTCGAATCCCCTGCGCTTTGGCGCGGAGGTCCCGGGCCTTGGCTCCTGCCAGCCCTGGCTCACTGCGCAGCCGGAGGACGATCCCTGCCTGGCCTGCATCAAGCCGCCGCCGGCGAGATGAAAGGATTTCTTTTCCGGACCTGTCAGAAAAACGGAGCTGAAGGCGAAGACCTGAAAAGCCGAGCAAGGAAAGGCGAACAGGAAAGGAGAAGTCCATGCCCAACAGCCCCGAGACGGAACAGAAATCGGTTGTCTTCAGGATCGGCGCGGATGGCAATCCGGAGAAACAGACCGCTGCGACGCTGTACGCTTTCGACGCGCAAGGCGAGCTGATCGCCAGCGCGCCGGTCCGCGACGGCGCCGCGCAGCTCGACGTCAAACCCTTTTGATTGCGGCGGGCGCGTCTCTTCGTGGCACCCACCCTGCCGGAAGGGCGCGGCGAAAAGCCATCGATCCGGGCTCTCAAGAGGCTCAAGGCCTATGAGCCCTCCTGGCGCTTCGAGCGCGGGCGCAACCAGTACGAGCTGCTGCCGATCCCGGAGCTCTATTGGCCGTTCTGGCTGTGGTGCTCCTGCCGCGTGCGAGGCCGGGTGATCAAAGTGGAGACGGCCGGCGGAGTGACCTCTGAAAAGCCCGTCTGCCACGCGCGTGTCCACATCTGCGAAGTGGACCGGATCCTCTGGGTCCTCACGAAACTTCCCGACGTGGCGATCCGCCGTCTGCGCGACGAATTGATCCTGGAGCTTCAGCGCCCGATCCCGGTCGATCCCAATCCTCCGGATCCCGTCATCTCGCGCGCCGCGCGCGTCTTCGGCAGGCTCGACGCCGTGGCCCTGAACCCGCAGCCGCTGCCTCCCAAGGCCGCGGTCAGCATGCCGATGGAGCTGCACGGGGCCCTGTCCTCCGGATCGGTCCGGCTGATGCGCGACGCACTGATCAGGCACGTCGACCTGATCCGTCTCTACTGGTGCCGCTGGTCCTGGCTGGATCACTTCTACTTCTACCACTGTGACGAGCTGGCGGTGATCGAGACCGACGAGCAGGGCCGGTTCGATACGACCATCTGGTACCTGTGCGGCGATCAACCCGACCTCTACTTCTGGGTGGAGTACGCGGTCGACGGCGTGTGGGAGACCGTGTACCGGCCGAACATCCGCTGCAACACCCACTGGAACTACGAGTGCGGCAGCGAAATCACCCTGAGGCTCCGGGACCCGCGCGTGCACGGCTGCGGCGAGACCCGGGAGGTGCTCGGCAAGACGGTGGTCGTCAGGACGATCGGGGAGCGGGCGAGCATGGGAGAGATCTATCGTGGCTCGCCGGACCCCGCCCTGGCCGCCAAGGAAGGCCAGAGGAGGGAAGGCTGGCTTCACACCACAAAGCCGTCGCCCTTCGCCGCGACGCTGGAACCGCGCGTCGACTTCGGCACCGGCCTCAAGCCGGCCGGTATCACTCACTATCGCTGGTCCTACCGCGTCCTGGGCAGCACCCTGGAGAGCGACTGGCGGGAGATGCAGGCTCCGGTGTCGCGCCACTTCAAGATCCAGGGCGTGACTCCGCCGGCCTACAACACCCTGCAGATCGGTCCCGACAGCTCCCTCTCCGGCTTCTTCTTCCTCGTCGATCCGGACCTGCCCGCCACCGCCGAGCACTGGGAGGTGCGGGACCACCGCGATCTCGCGAGCGCCTACTTCGATACCAACCTGCTCGCGCCCGGCAAGTACGAGCTCAAGCTGGAGCTGTTCAAGAGAGTGGGCACCACGATGCAGCGCGTCGACCTGACCGCCGAGAGCGTGGACCTGTTCGAGATCACGGTCCCCACGCCGCTGCCGGACAGCTACGCCAGCTCGCCGGCGACCGGCGACCGGTTGCTGCTCGATTCTTCAACCGGGCATGTCGTCGGGTACCGTCTGGTGCTGCACGTGGACAACCGCCCGTGCTTCGGCACGATCGAGGACGTCACGATCGCCAGCGCGGCGGCCGGCCGCTGCGGCTTCCTCGAATACAGCGACGGCGGGCAGCCGGTCCTGATCTCCTTCCGCGCCAGCCACCCCGACAACTTCGCCTCGTTCGACTTCCAGCTCGTGCGTGTGACCCAGGAGATCGACTCCGCCGTCGGCCTCGTCGAGGCCGCCAGCGTCAACGGCTACAACCGCACCGGCGACACCTTCAGCAAGACGCCGTCGGTGGATACCTTGATGACGACCGGCCTGGAGGTCGGGGAGACCCCGTGCACCCGGGCCGCCTTCGCCGAGGAGCTGCACGTCAAGGCTCTGGCGACCAACGGCTACGACCGGCTGTCGGGTCTCGACGCCCCGCGTCCCGGCGACGACACCCAGATCGGCCTGCGCGCCTTTGCCATCACCCCCGCCTGAGAACGGACCGGAACCGGAGGGTGGCTCCTGGCCGCCCCCCCCCCCCCTCTGCTGGCCAGGATGTAAATTCATCCTGCCTTTTCTTACCTTCCTCGGTTGGAGCGGCAGGGCGCATTCCCTTGGGGGGCAA
>JACZDC010161088.1_pt1 | contig 12956 bp, 17 predicted proteins | sample 8641791 | NCBI WGS metagenome assembly JACZDC01 (sample SAMN15324613, study PRJNA640507) | soil metagenome | isolation source: intercropping peanut in the second line | place: China: Luxin town, Laibin City, Guangxi Province | collected 2019-07-25 | depth 10cm m
CCCTTGAGGTTCGCGACGAAGGCCTTGAGCTGGTCGCCGGTCTGGCTCGCCGCCGTGCGCAGCTCGACCAGATGGGTCTTGAGGGCGCCGAGCTGGTCCTCGGCAGCCTGTTCCAGGACTTCCGTCACCTCGTCCTTGAGCTTCTGGGGCAGATCTTCGGCAGAGGTCCGGACCTCTGCGACCTGTGACTGGAGCGTGGCCACGGACTTTGACCACAGGTCGAGCTCGGCCCGGAAGCTCCGGAAGAGCTCGCCGGTCGCGAGGTCCGCGCCGGCCTGGGCGATCGAGAGGAGCGCCACGAGCTGCGCCGCCGGGTCCTGCTCGGAGGCTTGGGTGAGGCTGGACCGCAGGGTCTTCACGCTGGCGACCAAACCGGCGAGCGTCGTCCGAAGGTCCCGCGCCCGCGACTGGAGTGCCTCGGTCTCGGGGATGATCTTCTCTTCCAGGAGCTTGCGCTGGTCGGCCGTGGCGGTCTGGAGCGCGGCGCGGAGCCGGGCTTCGAGATCGGTTCCGACCTGGCTCCAATCCGTCCCGCGGAGCTCCTCCGCGTCCTCCTGGACCCGGTCGAGAGCGTCTTCGAGCGGCTGGACGTCAACGCCCTGGGACTTGAGGAGATCGCGCACGGCGGCCCGCAGATCGGCGCTCCCCGCGACGGCGTTGTTGAGCACCTGGGCGAGCGCCGCGGCGTCCTGTTGAAGCGCGATCTGCTCGGGAGTGAGAGCGAGGCTGAGCTTATCCACGCTCTTCGGGACACCGATCGGGATGTCGTTGTAGTGGGGGAGACCGACCTCGGTCGTGCCGTCGGGCCGGACCAGGGAGGCGGAGAGGATCAGGGAGAGGCTCGGAGCGTCGGTCTCCAGCCGGGCGCGGGCGGCTTCGAGCTGCTCCAGGGTCCAGCGGATCTCTTCGACCACGAAGGCGGCGTAGGCGAGGCGGCCGTTGAGGATCGCCTGGTTGGAGCGTTCGCGCGCCTCCGTGGCATGCTCGCGGAAGTCCGGCCGCGGCGAGGCCTTGAGCGCCTCCAGATGAGCGATCACGATGTTGAACATGGCCATGAGATCGGCCTGGTCCTCCATGGCGATCCGCTCGAACTCGGAATGGTTGTCCGGCTCCGTTTCGGCGAGCCGGGCCAGCTTCGTGGCGCTGGCGATGGCGCGCTGGAGGTGGGCATCGGCCTTCCTGAGCTCCTCGGCGCTGGTCCGGAGAGCCGCGACCTCCCGGGCTGCCGGAGTCAGGACCGGGTTGCCGGACAGGCGGGCCAGCAGCTCGTCGGTCGAGATCCGGACGCGGATCGTGGAGTTGATGTCCACGTCCTGCGGGGTCGTGCCGAACGGCATCGGGTAGGGACCCTTCTTCTCTTCGGGCTCCTCGACGAGGTGGATGGCCCGCGACAGGACTCCCTTCTGCTGCGGAGCGTCCGCGGCCTGGACGGTTCCCGGAAGGAGAGCGAGGAGGCTGAGGAGAAACGCGGTTCGCCGGGGCATCGATGTGTCCTCAACCCTGGGAGAGCGCGTGGGCGATGGCCGTGGCGTCGGACAGCTCGGCGAGCTGGAAGCCGCGGGCGCGCTGCCGGTTCAGGCCGGTCCCGAGCTTCAGGAGGACGGCGGGTGACGTGTCGCCTCCGGGCCAGACGAGGTTGCCGAGGTCCTGCTCCAGTCCGGCGGGATCCTGGACGAGGAACGTCCGCCAGGTCGCGGGCGAGAAGCTCTTGGCGACGAGGGTGGCGAGGTCGAAGGTCTTGCGGACGTCTTTGGGATTGACGCCGGGCTGGTTGCCGAAGACCAGGAACACGGTCGGGTTGGCCTCTCCGAAGGCGGCGCGCAGGGCGTCGGACTCAGGCGAGGCGGCCATCACGGGAGCGGCCATCATGGGAGCCCCCAGGGCTCCGGCAGGGACGGCCGGAGGCGGGCCGAAGCGCTCCCGCATGAAGTCCGCGACGTCCTTGCCGTCCGTGAACTGGAAGTGCGGGAACTCGCGGAAGGTGGTCCACTCGCCGGCCCATTCGAGACCGGCCTTCTTGCCGAGCTTGCCGACCTTCTCCCAGAGGGCCGCGCCTTCGCCGTTGGGGCTCCAGATCGGCTTGCCCTGGACGACGGGCACACAGTCGTAGGCGCGGTTGTACTGGTGGAACGATTCGCCCGGTCCGGCGTTGGTGACCTTGGGCCCGCTCTTCTGCGGTCCCACGTCCTTGAGGATCTTCGCCAGGGCCGGGAAGCCCTTGGCGGTGAGCTGGTCCATCTTCTTCTGGACCTGCTCCTTGGTACGGCTCTGGCGGTAGAGCCGGGCCTGCTCCTGCTCGTCGCGCAGGGTGCAGTAGATCAGCAGCTCGAAGCCTGCGTCGGCGCAGCGCAGGATGTGCTCCTTCGCCATCTCCTGGACTTCGGGGACCAGATCCTCCAGACGACGGGACGCCATGGGCGAGCCTCCTCTCTCGAGAATGTACGCCTTTGATTGTATGGCGAGAGTCTGGAGGAACGACACAGGGGCGCAGCGGACCGCGCCCCTGCGGGACAGGCGGCTAGCCGGTGTCCCAGCGCTTGAGGATGAGGTTGATCTCGTCCCGGTGGCCGGTCTCGTCGCGGATCAGGTCGTCGAACTCGACGGCCAGGCCGTAATGGCCGAGCTGCTCGGCCTGCTTGCGGCGCTGAACGTAGCGGTCGATGGTCTCGATCTCGTCTTCGAGAGCGTTGCGCAGCATCTCCTTGGCGTCGCGGGCCGACTTGACCGGGGCCGGCTCGGTCGTCGGGATGCCGCCCAGGGCGACGATCTTGTCGGCCAGGATCTGGGCATGGCCGAGCTCGTCCGGGATCTCGGCCTCGAAGAACTGCCGCAACTCCATCCGCCACTGCCCCTGCACCTGGCTGGCGTAGGTCCGATAGGTGATGACGGCCGAATACTCGTGGGCCAGGTCGACGTTCAGCAATTCGAGGAACTTCTCCTGCGAAACCTGGGCGGAGCCGGACTCGGTCTTCGGCTCTTCAAGCGTTGTGGTTTTGCTCATACACACACCCCTCCTTTCAACCTGAGGAGGTATGCAAGAAGCTGACCGCGGCTATTCGATCAGGCCGGCGAGCCGGGCAAGCTCCGCCGCGGCCTCGACGGTCCTTCGGAAGAGATGAGGAGAGAAGGGATTGTCCCGGTTCTGCTCGCGCTGAAGGCGTTGAACGATCCTGGACAGCCTCATGGCGAGCGCTCTCAGGTCCCGGGGAGACGGCGTCTCGCCAGGAACTCCGAAGCAGTCGAGGATGCAGGACAGGATGCCGTTCTGACTTCCCTCATGGATGTGCGGGTCGTGGCCGTTCATGTCGCTGAGCGTGGCTTGGAGCCGGAAGCTCTGCTCTTCCAGGACGAAGAACCGGTGATCGGAATTCTTTGACAGGCAATAGGCGATCCCCAACTCGAACGGCATGTTGAAGCGCGGTACCTTGAGGGCGCCTGACAGGGAGACGCGGCTGAGGTCATGGACCGAGGTGCCGCAGCGGGAGAGGAGGTGAAAGATCCGGTCCAGCCGATCCCTGCCGGACGCGGGAACCTCCAGGACGCAACGAGGCTTGCGCCCGAGCCCCGTGAGCGCGGCGATCAGGGTTACGAAAAGGTCCGTGTACTCCTGATCGAAGGGGACGTTCAGGAAGACGCTTTGGTGATCCGGCGCGGCCGTGGGCTGCACGAGGAAAGGACCGATGAAAGACCGGGCTCAGGGAGGTAGCCCATCTCCAGAAGGACCTTCCGGACGATCCGGCGATCCGCCTCCGTCACCCCGACGGCCTGCGAGATTTCCCGGGCCGTGGCACGTGGGGCGACGTGTTTTTGCTGGTCCATGGACATGGCGTCATCCTAGCACACGATCCGGAAAGAAGTGAAGGGGAGCCCGTCAACGGCACCCGTCGTGCTAGTCTTGCGCGGCTTATGAGATCGATTCGAATCGGCAACGGCCAAGGTTTCTGGGGTGACAACGTGGACGCCCCCGTGGAGCTTCTCCGCGGTGGTCCCATCGACTACATCGGCATGGATTACCTCGCGGAGGTCACCCTGTCGATCATGATGCGGCAGAAGCTCAAGGACCCGCGCCTTGGCTATGCCACCGACTTCCTCGGCTTCATCCGCCGGGTGCTGCCGGAGATCAAGGAGCGGAACGTCCGCATCCTCGCCAATGCGGGCGGGCTCAACCCGCGGGCCTGCCGGGCGAAGATCTTCGAGATCGCCCGCGAGCTGGGGGTCTCCGGCTTCCGGGTCGGCGTGGTGGAGGGCGACGACATCTTCCCGCGCCTGCGCGAGCTGATCGCGGCCGGCCACGAGATGAAGAACATGGACTCCGGCGGGCCGCTCGCGCCGGAGGTCGACAAGGTGATGAGCGCCAACGCCTATCTGGGTGCCCGGCCGGTGGTCGAGGCGCTCAAGCAGGACGCGCTGATCGTCCTCTGCGGCCGCATCACCGACACGGCGCTCGCGCTCGCGCCCATGATCCACGAGTTCGGCTGGGCCGAGGACGACTGGGACCGGCTCGCCGCCGGCACCATCGCCGGCCACATCATCGAGTGCGGCGCCCAGTGCACGGGTGGCAACTTCAGCCGCTGGTGGGAGGTCCCGGACCTCTGGAACGTCGGCTATCCGGTCGTCGAGGCGCGCGAGGACGGCACCTTCACGGTCTCCAAGCACCCGGGAACCGGCGGCATGGTCACGGTCGATACGGTCTCGGAGCAGCTCCTCTACGAGATGAGCAACCCGAAGGAGTACATCACGCCGGACGTGATCGCGGACTTCACCTCGATCCGGCTGGAGCAGGAAGGACCGGACCGCGTGCGGGTCTTCGGCATCCAGGGCCGGCCGCGGACACCCTTCCTCAAGGTATCCAGCTCCTACCTGGCCGGCTACAAGGCGAGCGGCCAGATCACCCTCTCCGGCCCGCGCGCCGTCGACAAGGCGAAGCTCGCGGCCGAGGTGGTGTGGAAGCGCCTGGAGCGCGCCGGCGTCACGTTCCCGGAAGAGAACCGCAGCACCGAGCTGCTCGGCACCGGCGCCTGCCTGCCCGGCATCTTCCAGGCTTCGGAGGCAGAGCCGGCGGAGGTGGTGCTCCGACTCGGGGTGCGCGACGCCGATCCCGGCAAGGTCGAGCGCTTCGGCAAGGAGATCGCGCCGCTCATCACCGCCGGCCCTCCCGGGGTTACCGGTTTCGCCGGCGGCCGGCCGCGGGCGCAGGAGATCATGGCCTACTGGCCGGCCCTGCTCGCCCGCGAAGAGGTCGAGAGCCGTATCGAAGTCACCGTCGAGGAGATCTGAGATGAAGGTCCGTCTGTACGAGGTCGCCAACGCCCGCTCGGGCGACAAGGGAGACGCGAGCAACGTCGGCCTGATCGCGAAGTCGCCGGAGCTCTTCAAGGTGATCCGCGACCAGGCCACGGCCGATCGGGTCGCGGAGCACTTCCGCCAGGTCTGCCGCGGCGGGGTGGACCGCTACGAGGTCCCGAACCTGCTCGCGCTCAACTTCATGTTGAAAGACTCCCTGGGCGGCGGCGGCACCGAGAGCCTGAAGAACGACGCCCAGGGCAAGACCCACGCCCAGGGGCTCCTCCAGATGGAGGTCGAGATTCCCGACGAGCTGCTGGAGAGTCGTCGATGAGCGAGGGGACGTACGAGCGGCTGACCGTCCGGCGTGAACGGGACCTGCTCTGGGTCACGCTGAACGATCCGGACCGGGCCAACGCGCTGTCGCCGGCCATGATCGAGGAGCTGACCGCGCTCTACCGGACGCCGCTGCGGTCCGAGGGGATCCGCGCCGTGATCCTGGCCGGTGCGGGCAAGAACTTCTCGGCCGGCGCCGACCTGGAGCATCTGAAGTCGCTGCGCGACGCGGGCGAGGACGAGAACCTCCGCGACTCGCTGCGCCTGCGCGACCTGTTCGAGTCGGTCCTCCGCCAGGACGCATTGACGATCGCGTTGGTCCACGGTGCCTGCGTGGCCGGCGGCTGCGGCCTGGCCACGGCGCACGACTTCGTGATCGCGGCGGACGACGCCCGCTTCCTCTACAGCGAGGTGCGGATCGGTTTCGTGGCGGCGCTGGTCGCCACCTACCTGCCTTTGCGGCTGCGGGGCTCGGACATCCGTGAGCTGCTCCTGTTCCCGCGCTTCGTGGAGGCGGGCAAGGCGCTGGAGATCGGCCTCGTCAATCGCCTCTGCCCCGCGGCGGACCTGGCGAAGGTCGGCGAGGCGCTGGCCGCCGAGGTTCTGGAGACGGCGAGCTCGGAGTCGATCGCGCGCACCAAGCGGTTGCTCCTGGACGTGATCGGCCGACCGCTCGACCAGGCGATGCTCCACGCCGCCGGAGTCAACGCGGCGTCGCGCTCCACGGACGACTGCAAGCACGGCATCGCCACCTTCCTGGAGACCAAGAAACCACCCAAGTGGAGAGAGTGAGGCCGGCCGTGAAGCGCCTCATCCTCTTCGACATCGACGGCACCCTGCTGCTCTGCGGCCCGCAGGTGCGGCCGGCCTTGTCGGACACACTGGTGGAGATCTTCGGCACGGCCGGCAACATCGACACCTTCGACTTCGCCGGCCAGACCGATCCGCGGATCGTGATCGGCCTGCTGACGCGCGCCGGCGTTCTCGAGGAGGAAGTCCGGGCGCGGATGTCCGAGGTCCGGGCCGGGTATGTGAAGCGCCTGGAAGCGATCCTGGAGCAGCGCCGCATGCGGCTGCTTCCGGCGGTATCCGAGACCCTGGAGCACCTCGCGGGCCGGGACGACGTGGCGCTCGGCCTCGTCACCGGCAACTGGGAGCCGGGCGCCCGGACCAAGCTCTCCCGCTTCGATCTCAACCGCTACTTCCCGTTCGGAGCCTTCGGCTGCGACGCGGTGGACCGGCCGGATCTGCCGCCGGTCGCTCTGGACCGGGCGGAGAAGCACCTGGGCCGCCGCTTCCAGCCGGAGGAGGCGCTGATCGTGGGCGACACGATTCACGACATCGCCTGTGCCAAGGCTCACGGCATTCCGGTGCTGGCGGTCGCCACGGGCCGGACCAACTCGGAGACCCTGCGGGCGGCGGGCGCCGACCGGGTGGTGGAGGATCTGACCGAGGTCGAAGACTGGCTCTAGACTAGGCCGCCGTCTCGACCGGTCCGCCGGCCATCTTCCACTCGGTCATGCCGCCGGTCATCTCGACCACGCGGTGGGCGCCGAGGCTCTTGAGCGCGAGGCTCGCCTTGCGCATGGCCGGGTCCTCCGGCTCCCGCCCGATGACCAGGTATTCGGTCCGCGCGTCCGCCCCTTCCGGGAAGCTGGTGATGCCTTCGGCGGGAGCCGAGATCGAGCCGGGGATGCGGCTGCGCTCCCAGTCGGAGCGCGGGCGGACGTCGATGATGCGGAACGGCGGGAACGGGCGGCTGATGCGCCGGCGCACCTCGCCGGAGTGAGTCTTGAAGATCACGCCATCGAAATGTGGATCCATGGGGCCTCCTGAGGCGGATGGTATCTCATCCGAGATACCGGCGGAACCAGCGCTGGGTGGCATTCATCGCCTGGATGAGGTGGGGCGTGGGACCGACGAACGGGTGGCGCGCGCCGAAGGTGTGGCTGGCGCCCGGGATGCGCAGCAGCTCGTGCGGACCTGAGGCGGCAGCCGCCAGACGGCTGGCGTCCGGGACCGGGACGCTCTCGTCGTCCTCGCCGTGGACGATCAGCCAGGGGGCGCGGACGGTCCGCGCGGAATCGAAGGCTGTGGCCGCGGCCCAGGTGACCAGGGCGCGAACCCGCGGCTCGCGGACGGCGGTGAGGATGGCGTCGTCGCCACCGCTGCCATGCCCGAAGAGGCCGAGGCGCCCGCGATCGACCCGCCCGGGAGCGATCGACTGGCCAGTAGCTTCCAGGACTGCGGAGAGATCGGCGTTCTCGAAGCGCACCACGACGAATCCGCGGTCTGCCAGCAGCTCGGCCAGGTAGGGCAAGAACCCCCACTCCATGAAGCCCTCGAAGCCGTGGCAGAGCACGATGGCCGGCCGCTCGCCCGGCTCATCCGGCAGATCCACGAAACCGTTCAGGGCTCCCAGGGTGAAGGGGGACGTCGTGCTCACGGGCGCATTGTAGACTCAGGCCCATGAGCACGACATCCACGATCGACGAGCAGTACCGGGCGCTGCGGGAGGGGTGCGGGATCGCCGTGCTGTCCTGGCGCGGAGGCTTCGAGCTTCTCGGCGCCGACCGCCACCGCTTCCTCCACAACTACGTGACCTGCGACGTGAAGGGGCTCGCCCCTGGATCGAGCGTCTATACCTTCTTCACCAGCCCCCAGGGGCGCATCCTCTCGGACGCCGTGCTCACGGCCCAGGAGGATCGGCTCCAGGTCGAGGTCGACCGGGACCAGGTGGAGCCCCTGATGTCCCACCTGAAGAAGTACATCCTGGTGGACCGGGTGGAGATCCGGCCGATCGAGGATCTGATGCCGGTCGTGGTCATCGCCGGCAGCGGCCCTCGACCGGAGGAGATCCTCGGGGGCCTCTCCGCCCAACCTCGAAGCCTGATGGGAGTTCCGGCCTGGACGGTCTGGACCGCGGACCCGGAGGCGCTCGTCAACCGCGGCACGCGGATCGGTCTCGAGGCGCTGGACATCCTGCGCGTCGAGGCAGGCATCCCCAAGTTCGGCCAGGACTTCGGACCGGACAACTTCCCGCAGGAGACCGGAATCGAGGAGGCGGTCAGCTACACCAAGGGCTGCTACCTGGGGCAGGAGGTGGTGGCGCGCATCCACTACCGCGGAGGCGTCCAGAACCTCCTGAGGGGATTGGTGTTTGAAGGCGACGTGGCGGCGGGAGCCCAGGTCCTCCACGACGGCCGGGCGGCGGGGAGGGCCACGACGGTGGTCCGCTCCCCGGCCCTGGACAGGACGGTGGGACTGGGCATCCTTCACAAGCGCGCGGCCGAGCCGGGCACGCGGGTGGAGGTCGAAGGCGGCGGTTCCGCGGAGGTTCGGGAACTACCGCTCGTCAGACCGTGAACGACGAGCCGCAGCCGCAGGTGCCGCGCGCCTGCGGGTTGTTGAACTTGAACCCGGCGCCGGCCATGCCCATGACGTAGTCGATCGTGGTCCCTTCGAGGTACCGGGCGCTCACCGCGTCGACGTAGAGGGTCAGACCGCTCTGCTCGTAGATCCAGTCGTTGTCGCGCGCCTCGTTCTCGAAGTCGAGGGCGTATTCGAAACCGCTGCAACCGCCGCCGCGCACCGCGACGCGGAGGCCGTGGGAGGGATCGATCCCCTCCTGCTCGCGGGTGATCTTGACCATCTCGACAGCCTTGGGCGTCATCAGCACCGGGGTCTCCGGCTGCGGCGCCACTGGCGCGTCGGACTGAACGGGCTGCGTATTCTCCATGGTGCTCCTCCTCCCCTGAGGAAACAGGCGGGGTCTCGGGGTAATTTCACGCCACTTGCGCCCGCCTGTCAAACCCGGCGCGATATGATCGGCCCGTGATCCGGGCCATCCTTTTCGATTTCAACGGCGTCCTGGTCGACGACGAGCCGATCCACCTGGAAATGTTCCAGCGCGTGCTGGGCGAGGAGGGGATCGCGCTCACGGCCGAGGACTACTACCACGACTACCTCGGCCTGGACGACCGCGGGGCGTTCGCCGCCATGCTCCAGAAGGCCGGCGAGACCGCGACCGTGCCGCGCCTGATGCGGCTGATCGCCCGCAAGGCCAGCTACTACCAGGAGCGCATGCGCCAGAGCGGCTATCCGTTCTTTCCCGGCGCGGTCGAGCTGGTTTCCGAGCTGGCGGCGGCCGGCCGGATGCTCGGGATCGTCAGCGGCGCCCTGAGCGAGGAGGTGGAGAGCGCCCTGCGCCAGGCCGGCCTGCGCGACCGCTTCAAGGTTCTGGTCACGGCCGAGGACGTGACCGAGGGCAAGCCCGATCCGGAAGGCTATCGGCGGGCGCTGGAGGGGCTCAACTCGTTGCCGCCGCTGCCCGAGCGCCTCCTCCATCCGCACGAGGTCCTGGCGATCGAGGACAGCCCCGCGGGCCTCTCCGCGGCCGCGGACCTCGGGATCTCCACGCTGGCCGTGGCCCACACCTATCCGCCGCACCGGTTGACCATGGCCGACGCCGTGGCCGAGAGCCTGGAGGGGATGACCGTGGCCCGGCTGGAGCAACTCCTCGGATGACGATGAGCGGGCTCGATCCCCATCTCCGCCGCCAGGTCGAGCAGCTCGTCCGGCCCCTCTATGCGGGGCTCGACGGCGTCCAGACGTTCGACCGTGTGGATCGTTTGCGGGCCCGCATCGAGTCCATCCGCGGCGACGCGGTCGTGGAAGAGGATCTTCTCGATCTTCTTCTCCTGCTCCAGGGGGTGACGGACCGGCTCGGCTCGCTCGCGCCGGGCGGCCGGCTCGACCTGTTCCTGAAAGGTTTGGGATTGGCCGAGGGGCTCGTCCGGCGGGTGCGTGCCGGGCTGGGCCGGCTTCCGGACGAGCCGAAGGGCGCGGAGGAGGAGCTGATCCACGACGCGCTGCTGCTGGAGGCGTCCGGCGTGGTGGCCGCGGCCGAGCGGCTGATGGCGGCTGGAAAGAAGAGGACGCCGGTGGGCAAGGCGCTGGCCCAGCTCGATCCGGGGCCGGCCGCCGAGCGCTATCGCACTCCGCGCGGGGCGGAGCTGGGGGCTGTACGGCGCCGGGAGGCGGAGGGGTGGATCGCCGATCTGCGCCGGCGGGTGACGGAGGAGAGCGTCAGTTGATCGGGATTCGTCCGGCGAAGCCGTCCTCATAGGAATGGAAGAAGCCGATCGCCTGCTCCGGGAAACGCCAGCAGTAATAGCCGTCGCCGCTGTCCCAGTCCACCAGCCAGAGGCCCTTGACCTCGCAGCCGAGCGAGATCACCTCCTGCGCCCACACGTTCACGATCCGCTCGCGCTCGTCCTCCAACTCGTCGCGGCGGTCGTCCATCTCCTCGCGGCTGGCGACGTTCGCCGTCAGGGCTTCGATCTGTCGCACCGCCGCGGCGGTCAGGTCCCGCACCATGGGGAACAGCGACAGAGCTTCGTCATACGAAAAAATTCTTTTACCACGGCGGTTCGCCGACACATGCGGAGTCATAGGACCGAGAATGATAGCAGACGAGCCGGCGCTTTGCGGGACGGGCGGGGTGCGGTAGATTCTCTCCGGTGAACATCAAGGACAGCCCCACCGAGAGAATCCGCGGCCATGTAGAGGCCATCGCCGGAGGCATGTTCTCCGGCAAGAGCGAGGAACTGGTCCGGCGCCTGCGCCGGGCGACGATCGCGCGCCAGCGGGTACAGGTCTTCAAGCCCGGCGCCGACACGCGCCACGACCCGAGCCGTCTGATCACCCGTGACAACCGGGAGCTGGAAGCGATCACCGTGAGCTGCAGCGGTGACCTTCGCCGGCTGCTGGCCGCGGACGTCGAGGTGGTGGGCATCGACGAGGCCCAGTTCTTCGACGAGGATCTGGTGGACCTCGTCGGCGAGCTGGCCGACCGCGGGCTGCGGGTCATCGTGGCCGGCCTGGACCTCGACTACCTGCGCCGGCCGTTCGGGCCCATGCCGCGGCTCCTGGCGTTGGCCGAGTACGTGGACAAGATGCACGCGGTCTGCATGCGCTGCGGCGAGCCGGCCCACTACAGCCAGCGCATCGCCGGCGGCTCGGCGCAGCTCCAGGTGGGCGACACCGAGTCCTACGAGGCGCGTTGCCGGAGCTGCTTCGAGGCGTTCGAGCCCGCCGCTTATGCTTCTTCGAGCGGGATCGGCTGATTGTTCTGGTCGACGTGGACGTAGACCACCTCGGCCTCGGTGACCTTTACCTTGCCGGTGCCGCGGGTGCGGCGCTCGGCTTCGACGATGACGCGCACGGTGATCGAGGTCTTGCCCCTCTTGGCCGTCTCCGTGTAGAAGCTGACCAGGTCGCCGACGAAGACCGGGGCGTGGAAGACCACCTCCCGCATGGCCACGGTGACCAGCCGGCCGGAGATGTGGCGGTGGGCCTCGACGGCTCCCGCGAGGTCGATGTGCGAGAGGATGATGCCGCCGAAGATCGTGCCCAGGGCGTTGGTGTCCTTGGGCATCATGATGACGCGGATGGCGGGCTGGGTCGGCCCGCTGGCTGGAGTGAGTTCCATGGGCTCATGCTATCCTAAGCCCGCCTCGCGAGTTGTCTACCGACGACAAGATGCCGGAAACGGGTCCGCTCCCCTCGCCGACTGGCTCTCCGGGGCCTGCGACTGACGCCACTCTCGTGCGCCAGATCCTGGAGCGTCGTCCGGAAGCGCTCGGCGAGCTGTACGACCGCCACGCTCCGGGCCTGCTGGCGCTCGCTCGCCGCATCCTCGCCGGCTCGGCGGACGCCGAGGAGGTGCTGCAGGAGGTCTTCCTCCACGTCTGGAACAACGCCGCGCGCTACGACTCGGCGCGCTCGTCCGTTTCGACCTGGCTGGTGCTGATCACGCGCAGCCGGGCGATCGACCGTCTGCGCAGCCGCAAGGTGGTGGAGCGGGTCCATGAGACCGCCCATCTGGAAGATCCGTCGGCGGACCATGCATCCCCCGAGGGGTTGGAATCCGTATTCTTCCGAGAGCGGCGGCAGCGGGTGAAGTCCGAGCTGGACAAGCTGCCGCCGGAGCAGAGGCAGGTGCTGGAGATGGCCTTCTATGAAGGCCTCTCCCAGACCGAGATCGCCGACCGCGCGGGCCTCCCCCTGGGGACGGTCAAGACGCGGACCCTGTTGGCGATGAAAAAGCTGCGGAGCGCCCTGCGTTCCGAGATCCGGGAGCTGTTGTGAACCAGGAAGTCTCGTCCGAGGACCGCACCATCCTGGCCGCGCTGGACACGCTCGAGCGCGGGTCGGGGGAGCCACTCGTCGCCGACGAGTCCGGAGAGACTGCCGAGATGCTGGCCCGGCTCTATACCGAGGTGCTGGGTCTGATCCCGGCCGAGCTGGAGCCGGCGGCGCCGCGGCCGGAAGGC
>JACZDC010187776.1_pt1 | contig 12942 bp, 19 predicted proteins | sample 8641791 | NCBI WGS metagenome assembly JACZDC01 (sample SAMN15324613, study PRJNA640507) | soil metagenome | isolation source: intercropping peanut in the second line | place: China: Luxin town, Laibin City, Guangxi Province | collected 2019-07-25 | depth 10cm m
CAAACGCCCACTCGATGTCCTGCGGACAACCGTAATGCCGCTCGATGCGCCGCCCCAGGTCGCGCAGCTGGTCGAGCTGCCGGTCGTCCAGACACGGCACCTGCCGCCGCGCCTCGGGCGTCGGCACTTCATGAGTCCCGCCCTGCTCCAGCGGTACATGCATCACATGCTTGTCGCGGATGTCGCGCACGGTGACCTCGCCGGTGATCTTCGCCACTACGAAGCGGTCGGGTGTGACTTCCCCACTGACCACCGCAGATCCCAATCCCCACGCGCCTTCGATCACCACCACGGAACGATCTCCCGTGGTCGGGCTGCGCGTGAACAGCACGCCCGCCACGCGGGCATCCACCATCTGCTGCACTACCACGGCCATCGACACCTGGGCTTCGGGCATGGCGCGCTTGCGCCGGTAGCTGATCGACGGCACCGAATACAGGCTGGACCAGCACTGCAGCAGCGCGCGTTCCAGCGCGGCGAAATCCAGTACCCACAGCAGCGTGTCCTGCAGGCCAGCAAAGCTGGCATCGGCCGAATCCTCGGCGGTGGCCGAGGAACGCACGGCCACGGGACCGATGGCGCCGCCTGCAAACAAGGCGGCATGCGCAACACGCAGCGCCTCGCGCAGCGCTTCCGGCAGTGGATGCGACAGCATGGCGCCCTGGATGTCGGCCGAGCATTTCTGGATGGATTCCAGATCATCAGCATCCAGTGCCTCCACGCGCCCGCGCACCGCAGCGCTCTTCTCCACCACCTCGATGAAGCAATCGAAGGCCGCAGTGCTCACGACGAAGCCTGGCGGCACGGCGATGCCCGCGCGCGTCAGCTCGCCGAGTGAGGCGCCCTTGCCACCCACCGAGGGGCGGTCGGCCAGCGAGACCTCACGAAACCAGCGGATCGGTTCCATCAGTCGAGCAGCGTGACCAGGCCGCGGTCGCCACCCACGCGCCCGCGCTGGCCATCGCGAATGCGCCGCGTGGCATTGCCCGTTCCCACCACCGCGGGCAAGCCATACTCGCGCGCCACGATGGCCGCATGGCTCATCGAACCGCCGATGTCAGACACCGCCGCGGCGATCTTGCGGAACACCGGCGACCAGGTGGGATTGGTCACCTGGCAGACCAGGATGTCGCCATCGCGCAGGCGGCCGATTTCCTCGGCGGATTTCACCACGCGCGCCGTGCCCTCGACGATGCCGCGCGAAGCGGCGAATCCCTTGATGTCGCGATTGGCCTCATCGCTGTCGGCTTCCAGCCAGGCATTGAGGCTGTCGCGCGTGATGCCCCACAGCATCACGATGGCCGGATCATCGATGATCTCCGGCACCGGACCCAGCGCCGGCGGCGTGTCGTGCTTCGCCCACTCGGCGATGGCCGCGCGCCGCTCCGCGACGATCGCGGGCCAGCGCGCAGGTCCACGCGGTGGCGAACCGGCCGACCAGGACTGCATCAGGTCGATGATGGCCGACTTCAATTCGTAGTGCGTGAGTTGAAACACGTCGTCTTCACGCGCAAAGAATCCGTTCTCGCTCAACAACGCACCGAACTCGCGGATCTTGTTGAAGAACAGATTGGTATACCAGTGTTCGCAGTAGAACTTGTGCCCTTCCACATAGGGAAACACGCGGTGCGCCAGGTGAATCATCTGGTCGAAGGCGGCCCGGTCCTCGTCGGTGGACAGCAGTTCGCGATAGTCCACGATCAGCTTTGCGCGCTCGGCGATGAGCTGTTCCACGGGACGCTCCAGGTTGTCGCCGGCACGGATCTGCCGGATGTAGCTGGGTAATGCCGAAAACGGCAGCGTCAGGTCATCGTTCCATGAGCGATGGTAGTGATAGAAACCATCGCCCACATTGACATTGAACCAGGGATTGCGCGAAGTCTCGAGTTCCGCCAGCCATTTCTCGCCCGGCCCGCCCATCTCGCGCAGCGTCGCGAGAATCTCCTCGGCGCTCACACCATCCTGGAACGGCGCTTCCACGCCGAACTGCACGGCGCAGCGCGCGAGGCGTCGCAGTTCCTCGTCGGGACGGAAGATCTCCGCCTCCATGCCCGCCACCATGCGCGCGATGGTCTGATCGGAAATTTCCGGAAACGCCTTCTTGCAGAAAGCGAAGAAGGTCATGTACGCGCCATAGCCCAGCAGCAGGAACTCGAAGTGGTGATGCCACATCCGGAAGTAGCCTTCGAGCGTGCGCTGGTAGATGTCGAGCAGCGAGTGGTTCGACGCAATGCCTTTGCCGGCGTGGACATTGGCCAGCGGCTCGTACTTGGGAAGATGCGGGCGCGGCAGCTTCTGCGCATCCTCGATCAGCGCGCGCATCTTCTGCTTCCACTGCGCGTACAGCGTTTCCCAGTTCTCGTAGTAGTGAAACGCACGCTGCATGAATTCATCGGTGCGCTCGCGGATCTCTTCCGGATCCGTCACGCCCACGCCGCCGATGTACACCCGCCCATTGATGATGCGCTCGTCGATGCCCTTGGTGGTGGGCAGGCAATGCACGCGCGTGTTGGCCGCGCCCAGCGCGCAGTACGCCGCCTCGCCGGTCACCGAATCGAAGGCGCACATGGGTTCGGGAAAATGCATGGAGTTGTAGAACCAGAAGCGCTGGTCGTCTTCTGGCGCGAACTGCATGTAGTACGGATAGGCGGCCTGCGCGCCTTCCGTGCCTGGCACCACCTTCAGCGAACTGGGCAGCGGAAAACCGCTGCCGTTGCTCTTCGTCATACCGACCCCCAACACCCCACAGAAGGGGCATTCTCATAGTATCCCCGGCCTGCCGGACGGGCGCGCCCGAGGGTGCAGCCCGATGCGCTCCCTGGTGCAACCGACTGTAGCCTATTGCCCCTGCCAAGGCGGCTGGCGCACCATGCCCGCATGACTGGATCGGCAGCAACTGCAACGCGGCATCGCTGGACGACGGAAGATGTCGAGCCGCGCCTGGCGCTGATCGACTGCGAGGGGCCCACCCGCAGTCTGGTGTTGCGCTTTCCGAACGACTGGTTGTCGGCGTGGCTGCCCTTGCCGGAAACCGAACTGTCCTTGCCCGTCGGCACGGTGGCCGACCAGCTTGCCGGCCTCGTGGCACTCGCCGCTGGTCCGACGGCGCAAACCCTGCGCCCCTCCGACCAGCTCTATCGTCGCCTGCACGACGCCTTGCGCGAGCGCTGCCTGGAAAGTGATCTGTCACCCCATGAGCTGGCGGCGTCACGACGTTTTCGCCGCGCCCATGGCGTTGGACCGCTGGAATTCCGCAAGCGCCGCGCACAGCATCTGCACAACAGGAACCCCCTCCTTTCATGAGCACATCGAACACCAGGCCCGTATTGCTGCTGACCGGTGGCAGCCGCGGCATCGGCGAAGCCATCGCGCGACGCGCGGCGCAGGCCGGCTACCACGTGCTGTTCACCTATGCGAGCAACCAGCAGGCGGCGGACGCCGTGGTGTCGGGCATCCGTGCATCCGGTGGCGCCGCCGATGCCATACAGGCCGACACGGGCAAGCTCGCCGACATCGAGCGCGTGTTCGCCGTGGCCGATGCTCTGGGTCCGCTCGCCGCGCTGGTCTATAACGGCGGCATCACCGGCCCGTCATCGCCGCTGGCCGATGCCAGCAACGAAACGCTGCAACAGGTGGTGGATGTGAACCTCACCGGCGCGTTGATCTGCGCGCGCGAGTCCGTGCGGCGCATGTCCACGCGCCGCGGTGGGAAGGGTGGATCCATCGTGCTGATCTCCTCGCGCGCTTCGGAATATGGCTCCGCGGGAGAACATGTGTGGTATGCCGCATCCAAGGGCGGCATCGACAGCCTCGCGAAGGGCCTCGCGCGTGAGGTGGGCGCGGAAGGCATCCGCGTGAATGCCGTATCTCCCGGTCCGATCCGCACCGACATTCATGTTCCCGGCAAGCTCGACGCCATCTCGCACGCCTTGCCGATGCGGCGCGCCGGCGAGCCGGACGAGGTCGCCTCGGCGGTCATGTTCCTGGTTTCGGAAGCCGCCTCTTACATCGCCGGCGCCAATCTCGCGGTCGCGGGAGCGCGCTGATCTCCAGCGGCGACCTCGCCGCAATCAGGCGTCGCGCAGCCATCCGTCGCGCACGCAGATCTCGATACGCACGCGCATCCATTCGAAGATCTGCGGTGCGTGCAGACGCACCGGTTCGCTGATCTTCAGCACCTGGCTGCGGCTTACCGACTGCTCCTTCCAGGTTCGTCCCTGCGTGGCCAGATTCACCACGAAAGGCATCAACCGGTCGAGCACCTTCACCCAGCGGCTCTCCGCTGTCTGCTGCGCTTCGAACTCCAGCCACAGCTCACGCAGTTCCGGACCCAGTCGGACACGGTGCGCCGCCAGGCGATCAACACAGCGTAACTCGGCCGCGTGCTGATCGGGCCGGACCGCGCCATACACCGGCGTATCGCCCGCGTCGATCTCGCACACATCGTGCACCAGCGCCATCAGCAGCGCCTTGTGGATGTCGATGGGCGGATTCAGTTCGCGCGCCACCGTCAGCAGGCCCAGCGCCAGGTGCCAGCTGTGTTCGGCGGAATTTTCACGCCGCGATTGATCGCTGACATAGGCGCGGCGATCCACGAGCTTCAGCTTCTCCAGATCGATGAGGAACTCCGCAATGGCCGACAGCTTCTCGCCACCATCGGCCAGTGCCTCTGCATCGTGCAGCTTCACCGCCGCCTCTTCCCAGTCGCGTCCGTCGAAAGGCGTGATACGCATGCTTTCCACGCTGCCGTCGTCCAGGCAGCGCGCGTTGACGCTGTAGCTGTCCGGATGCGATCGCGGCACGTAGAACGACTTCACCCCGCAGTGCGAACAGAACAGGTGTTTCGCCGCGCCGGTGTTGAATTGATAGGTGGTGAGGATTTCCGGGCCGGAAACCACGTGAAAACGTGACCGCGGCGCGATGAGGTGCAGGTAGCCCACCTTCCGGCACATCGAGCAATTGCAGTCGAGCACCTCGAGATGCGCTGGCGCCTCGACTTCAAAACGCACGCGGCCGCAGTGGCAGCCACCACGATGCGTGCGCATCGCGCCTCCCTGATCCACCAGCGCCCTACCGCCTGACCAGCATGTTGGCGTCGCGCGCCAGCAGCCATCTGCCGTCGCACTTGCGGAAGATGGTCAGTGTGTGTCCTTCGCGTTTCACCGCGGATGCACCCGGCGGCGTCACAATAACCACCAGCCGGGACCACAGGAATCCCAGGTTGCCTTCGACACGCACCTCGCGGATGTCGGATGTGGCGTCGATCTGCATCCCCTGCGTCGACTGGGCGCGCGTGGCAGCTTCGAATGCCGCGTGGTCCATGGGTTCCTGTCCCGGCGTCAGGAACACGACGTCATCGGTCACCAGCCGCAACACCGCATCCACGTCGCCGCGCCGCGTGGCATCAATCCATTCGGCCACCACCGCGCGGATAGCCTGTTCATCAGTCGCGCTCATGTCCTGCTTCCCGAGGCTTCGATTTCCTTGCGGATACGGCCTGCGATGTCGGGATACTCGGCCTCTTCCAGCCGCGTCACCCTCATGTCACGCATATCGGTGGTGTAGATCGGTGCGCCCCAGCGATGGTCTTCCCGGTAGCGCGGAACAAGATGCCAATGCACATGCGGAACGACATTGCCCAGCGAAACATAGTTCATCCGGTCAGGACGTTGCACGGCGCAGATGGCGAGCGCGGCCTGCCGCAGGTCCTGCGACAGCCGCGCATACTCCGCCGCATCCAGCTGCTCCAGGCCTTCGACATGCGCGCCGTCATACACGAGCTGGCAGTGACCGCGGTACGTCTGGTTGCGGTCCAGGTACAGCGTGGAAGCCGGCAGCTTCGCAACCTTGAGCCAGTGCTCGCAATCATCCGGGCGCGGTGAACAGAGGGGGCACGCCGATGTCATCCAGCCTTGTCTCGATCTACGAGCGCTTTCCGCCCATGCCGAAAAGTACGCCACCCACCGCAATGGCGGCAATGCCCACCCACAGCGGAATGTTCACCCTTTCCTTTTCCTTCACCGCCAGCTCGACCGGGCCGAGTTTGACGTCGTGCGTGTCCTTGGTATAGCTGAAGCCACCGTAGGCAACGCCGAGCACTCCGGCAATCAGCAGTATGATGGCAGCCAGTCTGAGGGAACTCATGATTCAATCTCCTGTTCGATTCGTTCTAGAACGGCACTGGAATGATCGGCGGGTGGCGCAGCGCGGCTAGCGGCGGCGAGGCACGCCGGAATAGCTCCTTCGGCGCAGGCGGTCGCATTGGCTGCCCAATTACTTGCCGCCCCAGCGCCATTTCGCCGGACGTTCGCCCTTGATGAAGATGATGAACACGAGCACAGCGGTCAGGATGGCGGCATAGATCAGGATGCTGCGCGATCCGCCTTGCGCAATGAGATAGCTGATGCCCGACAACAACAGCGCGAAGTAGACAATCAGAACGACCCAACCCTGCCATTTTACCGGCAGGCCCCAACCCCAACCGTAGGCCTTGACTGGAAACCAGAATGTGGAACGGGGTTCGGTCATGACTGGCCTCACAAAGCAGGATTGTAGCGACAAGTGTCATCCGCCTGAACGCTTAACCAATCCCGGCGTCGGCGATAGCTTTATTGCGGGTTACGTCCTCACGAAATTGTGTCCGCATGGTTTCGATGTTCGCACTCAACGACCGCGTCCAGTTGTCGGCGATGCCTGACGAGCATCCTGCTCCTTCAGTCTGCGACTCATCGTCTGCAGGGCCGTCAGGGTCTGCACGAGACCTGCCTTCAGCGATTCATCGTCCATCACGCCAAAGTTCCGCAGTGCCATCGGACAAACGGAAGCTGCGTCCGATCGCTGCAGGTTGTGCTTGACGTCATCGAAGCTGTCCTTGAAGGCGTCGAGGATTTCGGGTCGGACCGACTCGTTCTTCATGTCCTTGAACATGTCGGATGCGAGCAGATCCTTCGAAATGCCTTCCATGCGGCCGGTCACGTCGATCACGACACTGGCAAATTTCGCCTTCAACTCCGGGAGCATGGTCGAGCAGTGATCTGCGTAGATGCGAAATCTCAGTGTACTCAGGAAGATCGAAAGGTCGCCGGCAGAATCTGTCGGCCACGCGGGCTCAGCCGCGCGCAGCATCGTCGCCGTCAGCATCGCAGCGAGAGTGAGCGCACGACGGCTCCCCGTGCGCCGCAACGATTTACCGGGCGGCTTGTTAGACGGCAGCGGCAGCAAGCACACTCCGAAGCAGGCCGACTGTGAGCACTGCGCCGCCGACCAGAGTCATGACGGTTCCCACGGCATACAGCCCTGAGACCAGCCTGTTGACGGGAGCTCCGCCGCCCGGGATTCCGCGAGCGTCCCAGATAGCTGCGATATACATGCCCGCGCACAAAATGTAGGAGCCCCCGATCAGGCCGACGGCCAAAGTGAGCTTGAGGTTGTCACCCAGCAATACCCACTGGGACGGCGCCGCAACAGCCAGAAGCATCGCTCCGGCGGAGCAACCTCCCGCATGCACGACACGCCAGGCCACCTCGCCCCGGCGCTGCTTGATGGCTCGCGCGAAGAACAGGCCACCAATCAGGCCGGACATGAGCGCGACAGATCCGTGGAGGGCGAGTTGCAAAGCTAACGGTGTCATGGTCGTGGCCTGACGGCCCGCATCAGCGCCTGGACGCCAATGCGTTCCTTGAAACCCTCACATTGCCGCCCTTATCGAAGCGGCGACAGCGCGCTGCTCTTCCATCGACATCACTTCGCAATCCTGCTGCAGGAAGATCCTGTGTGGATCATTGCCTTTGAAGCGCGGAATAACATGCACGTGAAAGTGCGGCTCATGTTGTCCGCCACTTCTGCCGTTGTTTTGGAAGATGTTCATTCCCCGAGCATCAAAGGCTCTGGCGGCTGCGCGCGCGACCTCTTGCACAAGACGGTAGACGCCCTCGATCTCATCGCGCCCAATGTCCAGAATGGACTCGCGATGATTTCTTGGAATGACGAGCATTGCCCCGCGTTCGTACTGACGCTCGTCGATTTCGGCTACTGCGTGCTCGTTCTCGGCAACAATCGCACATTCTCGCGCGCCGGAGAGGTCGTCGCAGAAGCTGCAGGATGAGTAGGGAGGGAGTTCAAATTTCATCGATGGCATTGTTGTTGGGCGACCTATGTAGCGCTCGGCTTCTGGAATTGGGCTGGCACGTCAACGGCGTCTGGCAGGTGCCCGCTACACAATGACTGCATCACACGTCCAATGGAAGATTGTGAAGCCGCAGAAACGACAACTTGTCCCAATATCCCCGCTGGAAGGTTATCAGGTCGTTCCGGACCGTGAAGAAGCCGCAGCCCCTGAGGCCATTCGAGTCTCGCCATTCAAGCGCCACCACATCTCCGGCCTCATGTATGGCTTCCGGAATGCAGACCATCTCGGCGCCCGCGAACTCTCGCGCGAACATGGCCCGAATGGCTTCGCGCCCAGTCACGGCATCCGCGGCTACCTGGTGATTTGTCGCATCTTCCGCATAGAGGGCGGCGAGACCGTCAATGTCCCTGGCGTTGAATAGTGAGATCCACTTTTCGAGTACCGCGCGAGGTGTCACTTGCTGGATGCCTCTCTTCCTTGATGGTGACTGGAGGCAGCTGCCGCCAAACGTCCCCGGTCAGACTATGTCCTGCACAAGACTTCAATGTTGTTCCTGCCTGGATCGAGCACAAAGGCAGCGTAATGGTTCTTAGTGTATCGCGGCCTGAGGCCGGGGGTGCCGGTGCGCGCCCTGACGTGGCGAATGCCACATGAAGCTTCTCGATCGGTGGCTGTTCGCTGCGGATCCAGAACACGGGGTCAGAAAGAACCGCAACGGGTCGTGCGTGCACGGCTAACCACGTCAGAGTAACTGACGCAGGCGCACTCATGACGCCCGACGTCCCCGTTCAGCGGCCGTGCGCAGCGGGTTGATTGCTGCACTACACGTGACCCACGTCTTGGCCAAAAACGATTCCCACTCCATTGAGATCCTGCACCCCGAACTCGCGAATGCCGTAAGACTGACTGGTTGGCGCTGATGCGACCGCTGCGCCGCGTCCAACTACTTCACTGTAGTAGGCGTCGATGTCCTTGACCCACTGAAACAAGTGAACGCCCTTGGGACTGGCGACATCCTTCACGAAGTGTATTGCTGAGTTGTCGCGCCACACCACCGCATAGTTTTCGTCACCGAAATCCCAGGTGAAGCCGAGAACGTCGCGATAGAAGGATGCGGCGGACGTAACGTCAGAGACATGCAGGACCGGGGCACCCTGGACGAATTGAACGGGATTGGACGTTGGAAAGGCTGGCATTCGTGCTCCTGCCTGGTTAGTTGCTCGGGATGACGATGAATCTGGATACTGCACAACGTCCCCGTTCAGCGGTGGCACACCGCATCTGCGGCGCAAAGCCACTGAACCCAATCCCAGCACGACAATCGGGCGCGTGCGCTTTATCGTGAACCGACCGCTGCAGCGGGTTGTTGGGCGACTGCATGGTTCCACTTTGCCGCAAATCGAATATCCGAGAAGCGCTGTCCCGGACCCCGATCACGTAGGATGAACTGGAGTACTGGCATCATCTCCAACCACCGTCGTCCAAGGACGCACCTGCCAGCTTGTCACCAGGCCGGCCCGCACATACGGATCGGCTGCGGCAAAGCGCCTGGGAATATCGACGGATTCGGCCTGAAATATGGCGGCTGCGCCATCCGCTGGTTCTGCGAATGCGCCAGCAAGTAGTAACTCGCCTCGTGCGTGAGCCTCCCAGGCGAGCTTCAAATGCTCGTTGCGGTATTGGCCGCGCCGCTCGAGGTAGTCAGCGGCGAATTGGTAGAACAGGACGTAATGCATAAGTGTTCCAAGTGAGAAAGTGTAGGTGGCCGTTCCAGAGTCGCCTAACGGCCCCGTTCAGCGGCCGCCAGCGTGCCTTCCAGCACGCACCGGTGCTTGCATCAGGTGTCCTCGCCCGCGGCCATGCACTTTATCTTTCCCGGGCTGCTGCAGCGGGTTGTTAGCCGGCATGATCGATTCTCTCGTACACCAGGTCCGCAACATCATGCGGTTGATAGCTGTCGTGATACCGCATGATCTCCTCCGAAAGATGAGGTGGCGATTCGTCAGTCTCAGTGGCCGGTCGCTCAGACGGCTCATCTAAGCTTCGCGAAATCATCGCCGAGTATCGAGCGAGGTTATCTATTGCAACATCAACGCCGTCGGGAAATACGCATTCGTCCTCGTTCGCCCAGAGGTCATGGCGCATGCGCTTAACGTAGATGTGGCCATCTAGGCCGACACCTGCGTTTGCTAGAACTTCTCTAAGACATACGCCAGAGAGAATGTAATTCGGAATTGTCGACAAGGCGGAAGACAGGGCTGGATAGTCAATGAACGCCACAAAACCGCCCTGATTCTTGAATAGGTATTCGTCCAGGTCCAATGCCGGGAAAGTCAGTGCTTCCGATAGCTGTTCAGCCAAGTAGGTTTTGCCGACGCCGTCCACTCCATCGATGCCTATACGGCGCCAGCCCGCTGTTTGCACAGCGCGTCTAATACTCTCGAAGCTGCTACATACGTCTGGCATGCCGGCTAACATCCCTGTTCAGCGGCGGGCCACCACCGTTGAACGCACAAGCACTGGCGTCAATGTCACCGCAACAGTCGGGCGCGTGCACTTTATCGTGACCCGACGGCTGCAACGAATACAAGGGAGTTCCCCTCCACCGGGATACGGCATCGAGTGCCAAGATTGAGTTTCGTGGATTCAATCTGAACCGAATGAAGGAGAGCTCCTGTGGATCAGATTACTACCGTGGGCGTGGATCTGGCAAAGGACGTTCAATGCCGGGTTTGGGTTATGTGCTCGCTGAGAACTTCCGCAACAGACTCTCGAATGCCACGCGCTACTATTTCGTGCTTCTCCAGAATCGATGCCGCTCCAGGGAACTTAAGCGGATTCAGATACAGCTTTGGCATGTCTGAAACGGCGACGCTTCTATTGCGAATGGCCAGGATTTCTTCCGAGTGCTTGCGAATCGATGCTACCGCAGCTTCAACTCTCGGCGTAGGCGTAGTCGCCAGTACTTTTGAAAGACACGCGTCCAGATTCTTCGGCGTGGGCGCGCCCTGCAATGTGGGAGCAGCAATCTGGTGTAGAGGCGCCATGCTTGGTACAGCGCGTCGGCACGCGAGTAGTGCGTCGAGCGCCATCAGCTTCTTCGCACCTGAGTCAGAAAGCCAAGATTCTATGCGGGGCCATGTAGCCCCCAGCAGGGCCGCTGCGATGCCCCATGCGTCCTTGACGGGCGACGCCACATTATTCTCAAGCCATGAGAGCCCGCTCGGACTGCCAGTGTAGGCGACGAGAATCACGCCGTTGGCGCGCTGCGCCGGTGGAAGGGACTCCAGAACTTGAGAAACCCAGGAGAACACGCTTTCCGGCTCGTCCGACGCTAGCCGCGACGCAAACTCCTCGTGCAACGAACCCGAAGTGTAGATTTGCTTGTACATTGGGCAATGCGCGGTGTCGCCTAACGTCCCGCATCAGCGACGGCGCGCCAGCTCTGTGGCGCAGAGTCGCTGATGCTCATGTTGGCGGGACAGTGGGGCGCGTGCACTTTATCTATCTCGCCGATCGCTGCATGCGGTTGTTATACCGCGCCTAGCGATAGACCTCGCGCCGATGTCCAATCTTGTAGATCGTGATGTGACTGGCGTCGTCATCGATTTCGTACACAACCCGATAGTTGCCTTGCCGGATGCGGTAGCGATCATCGTAACCCGCCAGCTTCTCCGACCCGTGTGGTCGAGGGTTGGTTGCCAGCGCAGCTATCTTCGCAACGATGCGGGTGCGATCTGCCTTGGAACCGACCGCTTCAAGCTCTTTTCCCGCTGAGGGCTTGATCGAGAGCTTATATGACGCCACGGCGCTTCATGCCCTGCACGAAGCTATCGAAGGAGACGCTCTTCTCGCGCTTGCGTTTCTCAAAGGCAGCCAGGTCGGCCGCATCCTCAGCCAGCGAGACTTTGACGGCGGCGTTAACCATATCTGAAATGGACTGGTCGTTTGCCGCTGCGCGCAGGCGCAGGGCCTTGTGTACATCAGGCTCGAAGTAGACGGTAGCGCGTTTGGGAGTGCTCATGGGCCTAATTATGGCGCCAAGACGCTTTAACGTCAAAGATGAGCATTCGGTGCCGTATAACGGCCCACATCTGCGCCCGCGCGCTGACCTCTCAGCACGCGGGCGCGCCAGCGCTCGTGTGCGCTCTGTGCCCGGCCGCCCGTGGCCGAGCAATTTATGCCGAACGCCGCTCGCTGCAGCGCAGAGTTACGCGACACGGGAATTCAACTTCTGCCATTCCAGCACAGTGCCATCCTCGGGATGCTCGATTTGGCCGACGCAGCTAAAGCCGTGCTTCTCCAAAACTCTGTGCGACGCATTACGCCCCGGAAGCGTTTGTGCGGCAACAATGGTGTCTGGATCTACGCTGCTAGCAAGCGCAAGGAGCTGAGCGGCCATTGTCGTGGCAACGCCCTGCCCTTCAAAGCGTGGAAAGGTAAAGTACGCGATCTCGACGCGGCCGCGGCTCGGCGGCGACTTAAAACCGCAAGTACCTACGGCGACGTCATTTTCTACAGCTATATAGCAGATCCATGGCGGCGAGAAGCCGACGACATCGTAGAGGCCGTCGGTGGCCTCGAGCACGGCTGCGGCTTCAAGCGGTAGCTCGCCGACGTTGCCCCCGATGACGCCACCGCGCTCAATGGGAATTAGGTTCATGGTGCGCTACGTAGTCGCCTAACTACCAAGCTCAGCGACGGCGAGATCTCAGCACGCGGGCGCGCCAGCGCGCGTGTGAGCGAGAGGCCGGGCCTCCCGCGGCCGAGCACTTTATGCCGAACGCCGCTCGCTGCAGCGCCTGGTTAGGCGG
>JACZDC010003771.1_pt1 | contig 12898 bp, 3 predicted proteins | sample 8641791 | NCBI WGS metagenome assembly JACZDC01 (sample SAMN15324613, study PRJNA640507) | soil metagenome | isolation source: intercropping peanut in the second line | place: China: Luxin town, Laibin City, Guangxi Province | collected 2019-07-25 | depth 10cm m
TCTGGACCCTTGAGGCCGAAGCCGAACCCAATTTTTCAGCAGCCTGCTAGGAGCGGAGGCGGACACCCCTCTCTCAAGAGAGAGCCGACAAAAGTCCAAGGAGAATAACCATAGGATCGGCCAACTGATATAAGACAGAGGTAAATCTCGGCTCCGATCCAGTCATCGTCCTGGGTGGCGCGGCAATTCAGGAACCGCCGGACTAGGAGCGGCACGAGGAACCGGAGAACAGGTTCCCTTAATTTTCCAGGCTCATGATCGTAGTCGATCATGCGGCGGAAGCTCTGGATGGCCCGGAAGGGAACTGCGAGCCGCGGGTCGTTGAGGAGCCGATCCTCAAGGAAGGTTTTCAAGGGGTGATCGGTCGGCACCTTGTCCCCCAGCAGCCATTCGAGGCTCTGCCGGGTGGCGAAGCGACAGAGCATATGGACGATGGCCAGTTTGCAGCGGAGATTGTCGACGGACGACCCAGGCCCCCAGTTCTGCGCCAACTCGTGACAGAGGTCCACAAGCCGGGCCATCTGTTTCTGCAAGACCTCATCGACCTCGCGGTCGGGCTCAAGCCGCCGGGCCAGAATCTTGAAGGCAAACCGCAAACAGTAGCGCAGGCGGATGTGGAGACGCTTCTTCCCTGGCGAGAGGATCTCGCCTAGGGACAGGTCCTTGAGCTGGTTCAGGAGTTCCTCGAAGAGTTCAGGATCGTCATAGCGTAGACGCAAGGCCAGGATACCCGGCGATTCTGACTGCACATTGGCGCTGGCGAGCTTCCAAGCCACCTCTTCGAGGGCGCCCCTGACGTCCTGGGCGCTCAGTTGGGCCGTTCCTTCTGTCGCCTGAACGACCGCCCTGACAACTTCGGGTATACCCCAGTTCGGAGAGTCCAAGGCGATGTTGAGGGCCTCGCACGCCGCCCTTTGGAAGGCTTGCGGAAGGCCGTGGGTAGTCGCCAGGGTCGCCGCTGTAGCCGACGCGAGGTTCCTGTTGAGGTATTGGACGCTCTCCCGACGATGCGACAAGGTGAGGACGCGAACCGTCTGATCCGAACAGGCAATAGCTACCTGTGTTCGGCTCTCCGCGTCCGCAAAATTCGGACAGCCAGCGACCTTTAGGGGGGCCAGATATTCGATCGATAGCGGTTGGCCACCGTCCAGCCGGACCGCGAAGCTGTGCTCTAGGGTCTCGCCTAGGCGCAGCACGTTGACGACCCCCTCCGAATCCGAGACGAGGACGACCGGTCGGTCGTCCCAGATCTTTCCCAGGCACGACTCCTTGGGAGGTACCCGTAACGTGGCGGCCACCGTGCCCGTCGCGGAGCCACGGAGACGAACAGCCCACTCCCGAATAAATTCGGGCCGATCCGGATCGATCGAAGGCCCTCCAGCGGCGCGACGGAGCAGGACGAGCAGGGCGCCGTCCCCGATCAGCAGGTGATCCCGGTCGTGGCAGGCGACTACGCGAACCTGGGATGTCGAGGGAGACTGGTAGATAGGCCAGGCTTGTCCCAACTGCTTCCCGTCGAATCCGAACCGGTAGCAGCCGCCGTTGTCACAACCGGCGAAGAGTTCACCGGAGGTCTCCCCGAGAGGCCGGTAGGCGAGAGCGCGGACTGGCGCGTGCTGCCGGAGCAAGTCGTCACCCCAATGTTGAGAGCGCAGGATCAACCGCAAACCTCCGGGCTCGCAAGTGGTGACCTGGAGAAGACTTACATCGGTCGTACGTCCGCCGATAGCAATCACCCCTCCGGGCAGGACCAGACAGCTATAGACGTAGAAAGGATCCGGCGCGCTCTCGATTGGCTGGAGAGGCGCTAGGTCGGCTCGTCCCCTGAGATCCTCAAGGCAGCGGGAGGTCCAGCCATGCTGGAGATAGAAGAAGATTACATGAGCAGTGGACGACAATTCCTCCTTCCAGACAACCGCCTGCTGGACGCCTGCCACCGGACGGCCGTCAATTTTCCGCGCGGTGAGTTCGAATTTGGACTGGTCCTCCCTGTCCAGCAGCCAGATCCGCCCCCTCCAATAGGAAGTGGCGAGCAGAAAGCGCGAGTCGAAACCCGGGATCTCCAGACTCTGTAGGCTTGTGAGCGGGTCATCGAGCGAGAAAACCTCCTGTTCGGTATAACGGCGCTCCGCGAGGAGCGACCGGTAGATGGCCGCGTCGTAGATATATTCGGCGCCGTTCTCTTCGTTGAACCTCGCGAGTTCGTCTAGATCCCGCACCTTGTCCGAAAAGGAGCGGCCATCCAGGCAATACTTCCCGATGTGACGCGCCAATGCGGTTGCCTCCCGACGGAACGGCGGATGCTCGTTGGCAACCTCCAGGATTCCCGAGAGGATCTCGCGGACCCCGCCGACGTCGGTCCTGGCCAGCAGGTGATAGACTACGAGGCGCAATCGCCGTTGATCTTCTGGGTCCAACCCCTTTCGCTCTACGTATCGGGAGAGCCACCGCGCCCGAAATAGTAGAGCGCTCAGGTTTCGCCGCAACACCGGGTTATCCGACGAGCGCCGGATCTCTACCAGAATCGCTTGGAGATCAAAGCGCTCTCCGAGGTCCTCCTCGAGACGGCTCCTGAACTCTTCCCTGGGCAGTAGCCGGAAAGCCTTCAGTCGGTGATTACCTAGGGCAACGTAGATGTTGAGGCCCGCTGGATTCCCAGGTCGAAGACTCTTTCGATCCTGCACCACGACCTTAAGCACCCTCTCCTCAAGATGGATTGAATACTGTCGATCCCCGAACTGGCTCAGAAGGCCCTTCCCACGAAGGAAGGCCTTTCTTTCGTCGCCCTCGTCATCATCAACGCCCATCTCATAAAGACGGTAGAAGTGAAGGCGCGCATCGTTAGCGCCAGCGATCAGCCAGACGGAATCCTTCCAATCCACTCGACCTAGACAAAGAACGCGATCGGCGCAGGACTGGTCGAAGGATCCTGGCTCGGCTTCCTTCCGCCACTCTTGGACAACATACTTTAGATTTCCGCCGTGAGCGAAGACTAGAGTATCCCCGTTAGAACCATGCTCGGCAAGGACCTGAGAAAGTGACAAAACGGTCCGGATCGGAGCCGAGACCGGGGACTTCAGCACGGCTCTAGGAAGGGGTCTTTCCGTGCGGTGATCCAGGCGATAAAGATTGCCCAGCATCGTGGCGGCGCATACCCAACCTTGGCGATAACCCTCACCCGAGCGATCCCGGCTTCCAGGCATGAAGCATAGCGATGAGACGGCCTCACCGACCTCCACTGGCTCTCGGAAGAACGCGGAGACGGCGTTTCCGGAAAACTTAAATCGGAGCCGCTCGATCGCACCATCGGCAAAAGCCACCCAGAGTTCTTGTAACGATTCGATGAACAGAAGGGAGAGCACAGCCCTCTTCGAGGACAGGCGAACGCCTGAATCATCCGCGAAACTCACGCGCCTGAGTTGGCCGCTCAGGTAATCGAGGAAGATCAACTCCCCGCTTCCGGTTCCTGCTGCGACTAGAAAAGGCTGATCTTTCGGGTCCAAGAGGGTGTTGCCATCCTGGAGCGGATGAACGAAGCTCAGATCGTAAACCGGCCCCTTGGCCTTCTCCTCCCAGGCGCGCGAACCATCCAGACTGAAACAGGTGATGCAACCGCTCTTGTCACCACAGATGATCCGGTATTCCGACTCGCGAGTGCAGCGAGTGAAGAGTTTCAGAGCACGGATCTCATAGGCGAGTTCGCGCTCCCACTCGTCTTGATGCCTAAGAGCGAGCCTTTCGGTGCTCAATCGGGTCTCTTGAGTAGGCATCGAAAAGTCAGGGCTCATGATTTAGCCCATAGGGTAGCAGTTGAAAATGCTCAAGAAAAATAGATGGTTTTAAATAAAAGAACGCCAGCAGGGCACGGTAGGACGGAGCCAAGGAACAGATCTCGACTCCAGCAGGGCAGGAGGACCAGGAGAGGTACCAGAGGAACCAAGAGAGGCTCCGCCTCCTGGTGGAACTCGACCGCTCCCAGTAGGTCGGACGCCCATCGTCCGGAAGGACACGCCGTCACCTGACCCTCGCCCAGAGGATTCGAGAAGGATTCGAGAAGGAGAGGGTATCGCCCCGACCTCATCGAAGTTGATCCCCGGTTCCCTGGCCTCTCAACCGCCCGACTACGCCTGTAGTCTGAAGCCTTTCGGGCCGAATCCGACTCTAGGACAGGGCAAAAGCCCTCCTCCGAGAGCCTCGATCGGCTCGCCTGGGCAGGCCTCCTCCGTGTCCTCGCTTTGGAGGAGGTCATCGGAATAAGTGAGCTGAGGGTCGGGTTCAGCGCGCGCCGCCTATGACGGCAAGGCTCTCACGAACGGCAGACCGGGGTGGGAACGAGCCGATCGGGAACTTCGCGGAGTGGTCTCCGGCCTTGAGCAACTCGGCCGCATCGCGGAAGGCGCCAGGAAGGGCCCATACGCTTCCCGGATCCATCCCGGATCGCCTTGCCAGCCGCCCAGGACGCAGAAGCCAACCCCAGCTCGTGACAGCATATCTGCTATCATCTCTTCGGCATGGTCGTCGTGGTGGACACCAACATCTTCGTAGGCGCCCTCCTCGGCAAGGGAGCCAGCAGAGCCGTGATTCGGGCTTGCCTTGAGGGCAGGCTTCAGCCTCTCATAGGGGCGGCTCTCTTTGCCGAGTACGAGTCGCTGATGGGCCGCGAGGCTGTCTTCAAGGGCTGCCGCCTCGATGCCGGCCAGCGGGACGAGCTACTCAACTCGTTTCTGAGCGTCTGCCGATGGACGACCATCTACTACGGTTGGCGACCCAATCTCAGGGATGAGGGAGACAACCACCTGATCGAGCTCGCAATCGCCGGGAGAGCCTCGGCAATCATCACGAAGAACGCGCGCGATTTCAGGTCGACAGAGCTTCTCTTCCCCGGCCTCAGGATCCTGCTCCCGGAAGACGCCTTGAAGGAGATCTGAACATGGCAACCTTGACCATCCGGCTCCCCGATGACAAGCACGAGCGGCTCCGCCAGTTGGCCGAGCGGCGCAGCGTCAGCATGAACAAGCTGATCGAGGAGCTGTCTACCGTGGCTCTGGCCGAGTTCGACGCCGAGACGCGTTTCCGAGCTCGCGCCGCGCTGGGATCGCGCGAGCAGGGGCTCCGGCTTCTGGACGAGCTCGACCGGTCCGAGTAGGTGTGCCGGCCTCCCTTGGGGACTGAGATCGACGAGGAGCCGCCGCACCTTCGAGACGAAAACTCCCGCCGGCTCTAACCAGACGCAGCGAGATTGCCGCCGGGAGATGGCAACCCCCACCCGCCCTTGGTTAGAGCCGGCGGGACGCCGGCGCTCCCAGTAGGGCGAAATCATCCGTCCCACGCCGTCACTCCTGATAGGCCCGCCCGATTCTGGTGTAGCCTATTCGTCAGCCGTTTCCCTATAGGAGGCTCGTTTCCGTATGTCCACCGACCGTCCGTCCTTCCGTGACCGGACCGTGGCCCGTCTGCGCTCATTGTCCGGGAAGGATGTCGTCCTCGTCGTTCTCGGCCTGATGTTGGTTTCCGTATCCGCTTATGCGTTCAAGAATCCCCTCACCGCCGCGCTCGCCCGGCTTCGGGCCGGGGCCAATGCGGAGACGGTTTCGGTGTTCGACGTCGTGGTCGACCGACAGAGTCGACAGTATTTCGACATCGTGTTCGACAAGGCGCTCGGCGACGGCAAGGTCAACGAGGTGCTCGATCCGCCGCCGGCCACCATCGAGCCGGCTCTCGGCGGGTCATGGACGTGGCGCGACACCAACGCGCTCCGGTTCACGCCGAGCGGCGGACTGCCGGTGGCTTCCGAATATACGGTCACGCTCAAGCCCGAGACGTTCCTCAAGGAAGGCATGATCTTCACCGGCGACGAGGAGCTGACGGTCCGCACCGACCAGTTCCTCGTCGAAGGGGTGGACCTCACGGAAGAGCCCGCGCTCGAAGGCAAGGCGCGCATCCTGTTCCGCGGCAACCTGCGGTTCAACTATCCGGTGGACCCTAAGGTCCTCATCACCAAGGTCAAGCTCGTCGATCCCGCCGGCGGCGAGCCGCAGCCCCTGACGCTGGAGACGGACTGGGAGTCGGCGTCGATCGCGTTCGTCACCCCCAACATCCAGAAGAACAAGGAGGAGCGCAAGCTCCGCCTGATCATCGACCAGAGCCTGACGCCCGCCAACGGCAACGTGCCGCTCAAGGAGGAGTACGTCCAGGAGATCCCGGTCGGCTCCTCCACCAAGCTCGCGGTCTGGGGCTTCGAGGTCGAGCCCGGCGATCATGAGTCCACGCTGACGGTGAAGTTCTCGTCGCCGATCTCGGCCGCCGTGGCCGAGAAGTACGTGACGATCGAGCCCGCGGTGCGCCCCCGCATGTCGGCCACGCGCAACGAGCTGGCGATCACGGGCGACATGAAGCCCGGGTCGAAGTACACGCTCAAGGTCGCGAAGGGCATGCCGGCCACGGACGACGCCGTGCTCACCGACGACTATGAGGCCGAGGTCGAGGTCGAGGACCTGGAGCCGAGCGTCGACTTCCAGAGCCAGGGGACGTTCCTCTCCGCCACCGGCAACCGCACGGTCAACCTGGAGAGCGTCAACGTGCCCAAGGTGCGGTTGACGATCGACCGGGTCTACCGCAACAACCTGTTCTTCCTCTTCAACTACGGCGGCTTCTACGACGAGGACTACGGCTACTTCGACGAGATCCCGCACGCGCTCGGCGACCGCCTCAAGGAGGAGACGATCGACGTCCCGGGCAAGCGCAACCAGAAGCGGATCACGCCGATCACGCTCGACAACTGGGTGGACCTGGAGGACAAGGGTCTCTACCGCATCTCGGTCGGCCAGCCGGACGACTACGAGGCGCAGCAGCGCTGGGTGCTGCTCACGGACATGGGTCTCGTGGTCAAGAAGTCGGGCAACGGCGAGCTGATGGTGTGGGTGGCGTCGATCAAGGACCTGTCGCCGGTGGCGGACGCCAAGGTGACGCTGGTCTCCGATCAGAACCAGACCCTCGGAGAAGGCCGCACGGACAGCTCCGGCGTCTGGCGGCTCCAGGATTCGGAGGATCTGGAGGACAAGACGCCGTACCTGATCACGGTCGAGAAGGGGGACGACTTCACGTTCCTGCTGCTGGACCGGATGTCGATCGACACCACGGGTCTCGACGTCGGCGGCGACGAGGTGCCGAGCGGCGGCTATACCGCGTTCCTCTACGGCCAGCGCGACCTGTACCGGCCGGGCGAGACGGCGCAAGGGCTGATCGTGGTGCGCGACTCGACGCTCAAGGTGCCGCCGGCCATGCCGGCCCTCCTCCGCCACCGCGACCCGCAGGGCCGCGAGCTCGAGACGCAGCGGGCGCAGATCGACGGCCGCGGCCTGGCCGAGTACAAGCTCGACCTGCCGGCGTATTCGCTCACCGGCCATCACACCCTGGAGCTGGAGGTGGCCGAGGAGGTCATCGGCACGTACCGGTTCCAGGTCGAGGAGTTCGTCCCGGACCGCATCTCGGTCGAGATTCAGCCGCCGAAGACCAAGGTCGGTCCCGGCCAGGAGCTGGTCTACAACGTCCAGTCCGACTACCTGTTCGGCGCCCCGGCCGCGAACCTGCCGGTCGAGACGCGCGTCCGCCTCAAGGACTCGACGTTCACGGCCAAGGGGTTCGAGGCGTACACGTTCCGCAACGGGGAGCGCAAGCTGGAGGACCGCGAGGTCCTCGAGACCACCGGCCAGCTCAGCGAGGAGGGGCGGAGCGAGTTCAAGGTGACGATGCCGGAGAAGTCGCCGGTGCCGTCGTCGCTCGAAGCGGTCATCACGGCCCGCGTCCAGGAGCAGGGCGGGCGCGGCGTGGCCGCTCTCACCCGCATGCAGGTCGATCCCTATCCTTATTACATAGGCCTGCGCCAGCTCGGCGCCGACGCCGGGTGGCCCGAGCCGAAGAAGCCGGTGGACTTCGAGTACGTGGCGGTGTCGCCGGACGGCAAGTCGGTCGCCTCGGGTCCGCTGCGCGCCGACCTGTTCGAGGACCGCTACAACACGGTTCTGCGGCGGATCCCGGGCGGCGGCTACCGCTATGAATCGACGCGCGACGCGGTGCTGGTGAGCAGCCAGCCGATCGAGGCCGGCAAGCCGAGGGGGACGGTGCGTTTCGTGCCGCCGCGCTACGGCAGCTACCGGGTGGTGGTCACGGACACGGACAGCCAGGCGTCCACGCAGGTGGAGTTCTACGCCGCCGGCTGGGGTACGTCGCCGTGGGCGATCAAGAACCCGGCGCGGCTGGAGCTGGACCTCGACAAGCAGGAGTACGCGCCGGGCGAGACGGCGAGCATCCAGGTGCGCGCGCCGTTCCCGGGCAAGCTGCTGGTGACCGTGGAGCGCGACCAGGTGCTCGACACCCAGGTGTACACGCTGACCGGCAACACGGCCACGGTGCAGGTGCCGATCCGCGGCGACTATCGTCCGAACGCGTTCGTCACCGCCACGCTGGTGCGGCGGGCGAAGGACCTGGAGCCCGGCTCGGCCGGCCGCGCGTTCGGCGCGGTGGCGCTGCCGGTGGACCGGGAGGCGAACAAGCTGACGCCGCAGATCGTCCAGCCCAAGGAGATCCGGCCGAACACGAAGCTCGACCTGGCGGTCAAGACCGCTCCGGGCGCGGTGGTCACGGTGGCCGCCGTGGACGAGGGCATCCTGCAGCTCATCGCCCAGAAGACGCCGCAGCCGTTCGACTGGTTCTACCGGCGGCTCGGCCTGACCGTGGTGTCGTACGACACGTTCAGCCTGCTGCTGCCCGAGGTCAAGCCTCAAGGGAAAGCGCCGGCGGGCGGCGGCGAGGGCGAGGAGGGGATGTCCCAGTACGTGCGCACCGAAGGCATCCGCAGGGTGCAGCCGGTGGCGTTCTGGTCCGGGCCGCTGACCGCGGACGGCGACGGCAACGTCAAGGTCAGCTTCCAGGTGCCGGAGTTCCAGGGCGCGCTGCGGGTCATGGCCGTGGCGATCGACGGTCCGCGGTTCGGCTCGTCGGAAGGCAAGACGCGGGTCCGCGACCCGCTCGTGCTGCTGCCGACGCTGCCGCGCATCCTGTCCTTCAACGAGACGCTCCAGGTGCCGATCACGGTGCGCAACGACACGGGCAAGCCGGGTTCGATCCAGGTCGGCCTCGTGGCGCAGGGTCCGATGGCCATCGTGGGCGTGGAGGGTCCGTCGACCCAGGCGGTCGACATCCCGGTCGGCCGCGAGAAGACGGTCTACTTCACGGTCAAGACCGGCAACGTCTCCGGAGAGGTGACGTTCCTGGCCACGGTCGCGGGCAACGGAGAGAAGAGCCGGTCCACGACGGTCGTGGGAGTCCGGCCCGACCTGCCGGAGATCTCTGTCGAAGATGCGGGAGGGGTGGCGAAGTCCACGATGGACATCGCGTTGGAGAATGGCAACCGCTTCCGGCCGGAGACGCTGCGCCGCAAGTTCCGGATCGCGCCGCTGCCGCTGGTGCAGTTCGCGGGCAAGCTGGAGGACCTGCTCCACTATCCGTACGGCTGCCTGGAGCAGACGGTGTCGTCGGCGTTCCCGCTGATCTACATGGGCGACCTGGCGAAGGCGTTCGAGCCCGAGCTGTTCGATCCCAAGAAGGGCCACGGCGATCCGGCGGACATGGTGCAGGCGGGCATCCGGCGGGTGGCGTCCATGCAGCTTCCGGTCGGCGGGTTCTCGCTGTGGCCGGGCGGCACGGAGGTCCATCCGTGGGCCAGCACGTACGCCTCGCACTTCCTGGTGGAGGCGAAGAAGGCCGGCTATCCGGTCGAACAGAGCCTCTACGACAACGCGCTCAACTGGCTCGCCGGCACGGTCACGGCCAAGCAGGCGTACGGCTGGGAGGAGCTGCAGCGGACGGTCTACGGCCTCTACATCCTGGCCCGCGCCGGCAAGGCGGACCTGGGCACGATGGACCACATCCGGACGAAGCACGACAAGGAGCTGCACGCCGAGTCGCGCGCCATGCTGGCCGCGGCCTACATCTCGGCCGGCAACCCGCGGGCCACGCAGGATCTGGTGTCGCGCATCGGCGAGGTGGAGCAGGTGGAGCGCCAGACCGGGCTCAACTTCAACTCGACGATCCGCAACCGGGCGCTGCTGCTGCTCGCGCTGATGGACGCCGCGCCGACGAGCCCGCGCATCCCGCAGCTCGCCGACCGGCTCGGCCGCGACGCCAGGGAGGTCTACTGGTGGACGACGCAGGAAGAGGCCTTCTCGCTGCTCGCCCTGGGCCAGCTCGCCAACCGGCAGTCGAAGTTCCCGCCGTACTCGGGCTCGGTGTTCGCCGGTGAGAGGAAGATCGGGACGTTCACGAACAAGGCGGTGACGTTCACCGTCCAGGGTGGAGGCCCGATCCGCATCCAGATGGACAACGGCTATCAGCCCGGCGCGGCGTTCTACAGCGTGGTCTCGCGCGGCGTGCCCACGGACGACGCCTACAAGCAGGAGAACGCGGGGCTGGAGATCGAGCGCCAGGTCCTCGACCGCGACGGCAAGGCGGTGGACCTCAACAACGTGAAGCAGGGCGACCTGATCGTCATCAAGACCCGGCTGCGCAGCGTCTCGGGTCCGGTCCAGAACGTGGCGGTCGTGAACCTGCTGCCGTCGGGCCTGGAGGTGGAGAACCCGCGGCTCCAGTCCACGGAGCAGCTCCCGTGGGTGAACGACGCGGAATTCTCGCTGGCCTACCTGGACCTGCGGGACGACCGCATCCTGGTCTTCGCGGACCTGCTGCCGCCGAACACGTGGCAGACGTACTACACGCTGGTCCGGGCCGTGGCTCCGGGCAAGTTCCGGCTGCCGCCGGTCCACGCCGAGGCCATGTACAACCCGGCGCTCCCAGTAGAAGCACGGATGAATATGAAGTTGACGAGTTTGCGGGCCCGCCGCCTGTTCGCGGTTTCGGCGGCGGTGAAGGTCCTGCTCATGGGACCGCTCCTCTGGTTCTTCTTCCTGAGCTGGCTCTTCCCGTTCCCGTGGGAGAACCTCGAAAGGCCGCCGGCCGTGATCGTCGCCGATCACGCCGGCGAGCCGCTCCGCTTCTTCCTGCCGGCCGACGAGCGCTGGCGGTTCCCGGTGAAGCTCTCCGAGCTGCCGCCGGAGCTGCCGCGCGCTCTCGTCGCTTCCGAGGACCGGCGGTTCTACAGCCATCCGGGCGTGGACGTGATGGCCGTGTTCCGCGCGGCGTGGTCGAACGTCCGGGCCGGCGGGGTGGTGTCCGGCGCCTCGACGATCCCGATGCAGATCGCCCGCATGGCCGATCCCGGGCCGCGGACGCTGACCTCGAAGATCCGCGAGAGCTTCCGCGCGATCCAGCTCGAACGGCGGTACACGAAAGACGAGTTGCTGGAGATCTATCTCAACCTGACCCCCTACGGCGGCAATCTCGAAGGCATCGGCACCGCGGCGTGGTTCTACTTCGGCAAGGCGCCGGACCAGCTCTCGCTCGGCGAGATCGCGCTGCTCACCGCCCTTCCCCGCTCGCCGGTGCGCTACGACCCGGTGCTCCATCCGGTGGCGGCGAAGACGGCGCGCGACCGCGTGCTGCGGCAGCTCGCGGAGCGCGGCGCGTTCCCGAAGGAAGAGATCGAGCACGCCATGCGCCAGCCGGTGCCGCGCGCACGCCGCAAGGCGCCGATGGCCGCGCCGCACTTCTCCGAGCAGGTGGCCGCTCTCTTTCCGGGCGCGACGCGGATCCGGAGCACGCTCGACCGGCGGCTCCAGGCCGTCGCCGAGGAGCAGGTGGCGAACCGCATCCGCGACCTGCGCAACCAGGGGATCGGCAACGCCGCGGTGGTGGTGATCGAGAACGGCACCCGCTCGGTCCGCGCGCTGGTCGGCTCGGCCGGGTTCCAGGAGACCTACTTCAAGGGCCAGGTGAACGGCGCCGTCGCGCGGCGCTCGCCGGGCTCGACGCTCAAGCCGTTCCTCTACGCCATGGCGATGGATCAGGGACGGATCATCCCCGAGACCTATCTCCTGGACATCCCTACCGACTTCTCCGGCTACGTGGCGGAAAACTACGACGACCAGTACCGCGGCCGGGTGACGGTGCGCGACGCGCTCATCCAGTCGCTCAACGCCTGCACGGTGCGGCTGCTGTCCGAGGTCGGGCTGGCGGACTTCCACCGCCTGCTCAAGGACGGCGGCCTCGCCACCCTGGACCGGCCGGCGTACCGCTACGGCCTGCCGCTGGTGCTCGGCGCGGGCGAGGTGACGCTGCTCGACCTGACCAATCTCTATGCGACGCTGGCCAACCAGGGCGAGTACGAGCCGTACCGGGTGGTGGAATCGGACGGCGAAGAGAACCACTCCCCCACCCAGCTCGTCTCCCGCGAAGCCGCGGCGCTCGTCACCCAGATCCTCACCGACGTCCGCCGACCGGATCTTCCCGAGTCGTGGGACCTGGCGGTGGGCGTGCCGGCCGTGGCGTGGAAGACCGGGACCTCCTACGGCCACCGCGACGCCTGGGCGGTCGGCTTCTCGCGCAGCTACACGATCGGGGTCTGGGTGGGCAACTTCGACGGCCGGCCGCGCAAGGGCATCTCGGGCAGCCAGCACGCCGGACCGCTTCTCTTCGACCTGTTCCGATCTCTGGAGCCTGCCGGCGGTCCGCGGCCGGACGAGTGGGTCCAGCGCATCCGGAATCTCGACCAGATCGAGCTGTGCGCCGAGAGTCACGAGCTGCCGGGTCCGTTCTGTCCACTGCGCATCCGCGCCACCTACATCCCCGGCAAGACGCGGCTGCGCGAGTGCACCTATCACCGGCGGGTCCTGGTGGACGCGAAGACCGGCGACCTGCTCTCCGGCGACTGCGTGCGCGAGCGGCCGCACGAGTTTCGGCGGCTCACCGTGTTCCCGGCCGAGCTGGTGGCCTGGTGGCGGGCGCA
>JACZDC010121853.1_pt1 | contig 12866 bp, 10 predicted proteins | sample 8641791 | NCBI WGS metagenome assembly JACZDC01 (sample SAMN15324613, study PRJNA640507) | soil metagenome | isolation source: intercropping peanut in the second line | place: China: Luxin town, Laibin City, Guangxi Province | collected 2019-07-25 | depth 10cm m
CGTCGCGGGCGCTCTCGGCGAGGCGCTGCAGCTCCGCGGTCTCGGCAAGTCGCCGCTGCGCCGCGGCCAGTCCGAAGTAGGCCCGGCGCACCTCGACGCGGGCCTCGGCGACCAAGCGGACAATCTCCGCTTCCCCGCTCCTCGCCTGGGCGTCGGCGAGCACGATCCGCCGCCGCCGCTTGCCGCCGGTCTCGATCGGCAGGGAGAGAGAGGCCGCGTCGCGCGGCAGCTCCGGGTCCTGCTCCTCGATCGACAGCTCGGGATTGGGACGCTGGCGCGCCACGTCCCGGCGCGCCGCGGCCTCCTCCCGGCCGAGGCGCGCCGCGGCCAGGTCCGGGCTCGCCGACAGGACGATGACCATGGCCTGCTCCAGTGTCAGCGGCGGCTCTGGAGGCTGCTGGCCGGACAGGCCGGCAGCGAAGAGGATGGTCCCCAGCAGGACCCAGCGGGCGGCGCGCATCAGGCCGAAGCCTAAACGCGCCTGGATGAACCGACTGTGAAGACGCCCTCAGACCGACGGCTGTCCGTGGGCGCGACGCCCCGGCCGCGCAGAGTGATCTCGAAGCGTCCACCTTCGAGGCGCGCTTCCTTTCCGAGGCCCAGCAGGTCACAGAGAGCGGACACCAGGGACAGCCCCAGGCCGGCGTGGCGGCCGCCGGAGCGGGCGGGATCCTTGCGCCAGAAGCGGTCGAAGATCCGCGGCAGATCCTCCGGGGCCAGGGAGTCGGTCGGGTTGCCGACCCGCAGGACGAAGCGCTCGCCATCGAGGGCCCCCGAGCACGAAACGGTGCCGCCAGGGCTGCCGTGAGCCACGGCGTTCGAGAACAGGTTCGACAGCAGCAGTGCCAGCTTCTCGCGGTCGGTGACGGCGGCGAGGCCTTCCGGGATCTCCAGCCGGAGCGTCATGCCTTTTTCCCGGGCCTCGGAGGCGACGGCGCTCCAGCAGCCCGCCGCCAGCTCGCCGAGAGGCACCTCCGACGGCCAGACGGTATGCTGCCGGCCGTCGAAGCGGGCCAGGGCCAGCAGGTTCACCACCACCCGCTCCATCTGCAACCCGATGCCTTGAACCTCCGTGAGCGCCTGGAGGTGGGAGCCGGTGTCCTCCGGCCACTTGAGGGCGACGTCCGTCACGGTCCGCAACTCGGCGAGCGGGGTCCGCAGCTCATGGGCCAGGTTGGCGGAGAACGACCGCTCACGCGCGAACGATTCGTCGAGCCGGGCGAGCAGGCCGTTCAGATGATGGATCACCGGCCGCAGCTCGGCGGGCGCTTCCGTCGGGTCCGGCGTCGGCCTGCCGAGGGAGTCGGCGTCCATCGTCTCCAACTGGTGGGCAAGATTGTCCAGGGGCGCGAGAGAGAAGCCGACCACCGCCTTGACCAGCAGGGCGGCCCCGCCGAGCAGCCCCAGGATGACGAGAGTCAATGCCACACGCAGCGAAGCGAGCAGCGCGTCGAGCTCCTCGCGGCTGTGGGCGACGACCACGGTGGCCGCGAGGTTCCCGGCCTTGGAGCCGGAGACCGTCTCGCCGCGCTCCTCCGCGAGCTCCAGGTCCTCGGACCGCGGACGGAACGTGATCTCGACCTGGCGACCGTGCCGGCCGTCCGACAGGGTGAGATCCCGGAAGAGGAGACTGTCGAGCGGAGCGCCCGAGCGTGGCAGGTCGCGGCTCCCGAGCGACGGGGAGCGTTCGAGCACCGGACCGTCGCGGAGCCAGAGCTCGAAGTAGTCCGGGTTCTCCTTCCTCCCGAACTCGGGCAGGAGCTCGCCCGAAAACTCCAGCCAGACCCTGGAGCCCTGCTGCTCGGCCAGGGTCGCCAGCGACCGCGCCCTGGCGGTCAACGCCGCGTCATACTCGCGCAGGAGCTGGGCACTGAGAAGATGGTTCAGCAGCAGGCCTCCGGCGGCCAGGAGCAGCCCCATGCCGGCCAGCAGCCAGACCGTCAGGCGGCTGCGCAGGGATTCCGCTCTCACCGCGCTACCTCGATTACGTAGCCCTCGCCGCGCCGGGTCCTGATGAGTCCCTGCGGGCCGTCGAGCTTCTTGCGCAGGGAGTAGACGAGCACGTCGATGAGATTGCTGGCGGGCTCGGCATCGAAGGCATAGAGGTGCTCCCAGAGGTCGTGGCGGCTCACGACCCGGCCCGCGCGCATCACGAGGAGCTCCAGGACCCTGTACTCGCCCTGGGTGAGCTGGATCTCACGGCCCGCGTACCAGACCTGCCGGGTCACGGTGCCGACCTCCAGCTCGCCGATCCGGACCACCGGGTTCTTGGTCTGGTACGCGCGGCGGATGAGCGCTTCGAGCCGGGCGCAGAGCTCGTCGAAGGAGAACGGTTTGACCAGATAGTCGTCCGCGCCCATGCGCAGACCCTGGACGCGGTCCTCGACCATGTCCCTGGCGGACAGGATCAGAACATGGGTGGCCTTGCCCTGTTCCCGCAGCGTCTTCAGGACGGTGAGGCCGTCGATCTCGGGGAGCATGAGGTCGAGGATGAGGACGTCATACTCGTTCTCGGTGGCGAGCCAGAGGCCTTCGCGGCCGTTGCCCGACGAGTCCACCGCGTAGCCGGCCTTGCGCAGACCTGTCTCGAGGGTTGTCCGGAGCCGGTCGGAGTCTTCGACGAGGAGCAGTCGCATCGCGCCTCAGGATAAGCCTAGAATCCCGCCCCGTGAGCCTCTCCCGATCCCGTTTCCTCCTCGGAGCCGCCGTTCTCGCCCTGGCCGGGTGCAGGGCGGAGCCTTCGCGACAGCTACGGCCCTGGGTACGCGTGGACCTCGCGCGCACGCCGCTCGCGGTCGAGAGGGTGCCGGAGCCGGGCATCCCGGTCTCGGCGAAGATCGCCTATCTCGGTTCGGCCGAGGTTCGCGACATGCGGCTGGTGCCGGAGAGCCAGCTCGCCCACTTCCCGAAGCGGACGGCCGGACAGGTCGAAGCTCTGGAGATGAAAGCCGGGACCCGGGTTTCCTGGTCGCTCCCGGTCGGCCACGACGCCTATGTGTCCTTCACTCCGCTCGGCTCGGAGGGAGCCTGCGCCTGCGTGTACCGGGTGGGGGTCCGGGAGGCTCCGGGACGGCTCGTGGAGCTGTACCGGGTGGAGTCGGCTCCGGTCGGTCCCATCGCTCCGGCCGTGGTGGAGGTCGACCTCTCGGGTTACGCGGGACGGACGGTCGAGATCGTCTTCCAGCTCGACGGGCCGCTTCCAGGCACAGCTTTGTGGGGGAGCCCGGCTCTCTTTGGGCGCTCGAAGGCACCTCAGAGAAAGGTAGGCTCGCGTCCGAACGTCATTCTGGTCGGGATTGACACCCTTCGCGCCGATGCGCTTGGTGCCTGGGGTCGGACGCCGAGCCTCACCCCCAATCTCGACCGGCTCGCGGAGCAGAGCGACGTCTGGCCCGAGGCGTTCACGGTCTTCAACGCCACGAACCCGAGCTTCGCGTCCATGATGACCGGGCTCTACGGCAAGAGCCACGGCGTCTACGATCTCAAGACCCCGCTCCCCCGGAGCCACACCACGCTCGCCGAGCACCTCGCCGGCGCCGGGTACCAGACGTTCGCGGTCATCTCGGCCAGCCATCTCGGGGACCACAACTCGGGACTCGGCCAGGGGTTCGGGCAGGTAAGGCTCGCCAGCGAGCACCACGCCGCCGAGCTGGCGGTCGATTCGACGCTCGACTGGATCGCGGACCGGAAGGACGAGGCGCGACCGTTCTTCGTCTGGCTCCACCTGTTCGACCCCCACACTCCGCATACGCCGCCGCATCCATACGCGCTCGGCTTCCGCCCGGCCTCGCCGTTCGGGCTCGACCCGGTCCGCGCCTGGGTGCCGTTCCGCCAGCCCGGCGCCCGCGCGTTCGTCGAGAACGTGCTCGGCGGCCAGCGCGACCTTTACGACGGCGAGGTCGCCTATCTCGACCGCCAGGTCGGCCGACTGACCGGCTTCCTCGAAAGCCGCGGTCTCCTGGAGGACACCCTTCTCGTCGTGGTCGCGGACCACGGCGAGAGCCTCGGCGAGCATGGCGTCCTCTTCCGGCACGTCGGTCTCCACGACACCACCACCCACGTGCCGCTCCTGATCCGCTGGCCCGGCCGGGAGCATCGGGGACGGCGGATCGCGGGCCTGGTCGAGACGATCGACGTCTTCCCCACCATCCTCAAGGCCGCCGGCCTCACCCCTCCGGCCGTCGACGGTCAGGATCTGAGCAGCCACCCGGTTCGGCGGGCGGTGTTCGCCGAGCACTCGGACCGGTTCGGCGCCATGGTCCGGACTCCCGAGTACAAATACATGTGGAGCCAGGGTCTGCCGAAGCTGTTCCCGGACGGTCCCTATCTTTACGATCTCAAGGCCGATCCCGGGGAGACCCGGAACCTCGCCGGTCAGGGTCTGATCGAGGAGAAGAGGCTGTCCGACCTCCTGCGCCGCTGGCAGCAGGACCGCCGGCCCGCTCCCGAGGCGCGGCCGCGGGAACAGTCCGACGAGGAGAAGGCCCGCCTCAAGGCCCTGGGCTATGGCTGATGGGGCTGATCCGGCTCTGCCGGGACCTTCCGCGGCACCAGCGCCGCCGCTCCCACGCCCAGCAGGTAGAGCAGGATGGCCGGGATCGCGAACACGCAGAGGTTCAGCACGTCCGAGGTCGGGGTGATGACCGCAGCCACGATGAAAATGATCACCACCGCGTAGCGGAAGTGCTTCATCAGGAAGCGTGGGGTCACCAGGCCGACCGAGGACAGGATGAAGATGACGATCGGCAACTCGAACATCAGGCCGAGCCCCAGGATGATGGTCATCTGGAACCCGAAGTAGCGCTCGATGGTGATCACCGGCTCGAAGGCCTTGCCCATCTCGAGCAGGAACTGGGCGGCGAGCGGGAAGGCCACGTAGTAGGCGAAGGCGCCGCCGGCCAGGAAGAAGAACGAGCCGAAGAAGAGGAACGGCAGCAGGTAGCGCCGCTCGTGCTTGTAGAGGCCGGGGGCGATGAAGCGCCAGAACTGGTACAGGATGAACGGCGATGCCGCGAAGACCGCGGCCAGGGCGGCGACCTTGAAGTAGAGGAAGAACGGGTCGGTGACGCCGGTATAGGCCAGCTTCTTGCCCGGCGGGAGGAGCTTCAGGATCGGCTGCTGGAGGAAGGCGAAGATCTCGTCGACCCAGTACCAGCAGGGCAGAAAGGCGATGAACAGGATGGCGACCGCCTTCAGGAGGCGCGAGCGCAGCTCCTCCAGGTGGTCGATGAGCGACATCCGCCCCAGCTCGTCGTCGGGGGGCGGAGGCGGAACCAGTGCGGGGCGCCCGGGAGTCATCACAGAAGGAGCGCGAGGCTCAGCTCGGCTCCACGGGCTGGTTGCTATCGGCGATAGCAGCCGGCACGGTGTCCTCAGGCTCCAGGGTCTCTGGAGGAGGAGGCGCGGTGGGCTGCGGCGACCGGGCGGCGGTCAGCGCGGGCGGCTCCCAGGTGCGGACCGGCGGCGGCGCCGGCTGCTCGTCCAGGGCCAGCTCGGTGTTGATCGACCGCTTCAGGTCGTTCGACGCCTTGCGGAACTCCGCCAGACCCTTGCCGACGGTGCGACCGATCTCCGGCAGCTTCTTCGGACCGAAGATCAGGAGGGCTAGGATGAAGATGAAGATCAGTTCGGGGACACCAAGGGGACCCATGCGGCGTTTCTCCTCCGGGATCATCCGGCCGGGCCCCCACAAAGTCAAGGGTGGTACACTTTCCCGTATGAGACGTTCCTGGAAGATCACCGCGATAGCCCTCTTCTCCATGGCGCTGGTGCTCGGCGGACTGCTGGGCGACCGGCTGCTCGCTCTGACGAATGAGGCGCGGGACTCCCTCAGGCTCTATACCGAGCTGGTCAATGTGGCGCACGACCGCTACGGCGACGAGGTGTCGTACCGCGACCTGGTCTATTCCTCGATCAACGGGATGCTGCGCGCCCTGGATCCGCATACCAACTTCCTCTCCCCCGAGGCCTATGAGGGGATGCGGGAGAAGCAGCAGAGCAGCTTCTACGGCCTCGGCATCCTGGTGGGCATGCGCAACGGGCAGCTCACGGTGATCTCGCCGATCGAAGGCACGCCGGCCTCGCGCCTGGGCGTCCAGGCGGGCGACGTGATCAGCACGATCGAGGGCGAGCCGACCGACCAGATGCAGCTCGACGACGCCGTCCAGAAGCTCAAGGGCCCCAAGGGCACGAAGGTCAACATCACGATCGTCCGCCGCGGCTTCGACGAACCGCTGCACATGGCGGTCACCCGCGCCGAGATCCCGCAGACCACCGTGCGGCAGGCCTACATGATCACGCCGACCACCGGCTACGTCATGTTGACCGAGTTCTCCCGCGGCACCGGCAAGGAGATCGCGGACGCCATCAACAAGCTCAAGGGCCAGGGCATGAAGCAGCTCATGCTCGACCTGCGCAACAACGGCGGCGGCCTGCTCGATCAGGCCATCGAGGTCTCCGACCAGTTCCTGCCCGAGGGCGCGACGATCGTCGAGACCAAGGGCCGCACGCGCGACTCGTTCCAGTCCTGGGCGGCGAGCGGCAAATATCCGCAGCTCGACGTGCCGGTGGTGGTGCTGGTGAACGAGGGCACGGCCTCGGCGGCCGAGATCGTGTCGGGAGCCATCCAGGACCACGACCGCGGCCTCCTGGTCGGCCAGCCGAGCTGGGGCAAGGGCCTGGTGCAGACGGTCTACAACCTGTCCTACGGCGCCGGCCTGGCTCTCACCACGGCCAAGTACTACACGCCGTCGGGCCGGCTGATCCAGCGCGACTACACGTCCTACTACGACTACTACACCCACTCCGACGCCGGCTCGCCCGAGCTGACCGGCAAGAAGGTGGCCGAGTCGGACATCTTCCGCACCGACCTGGGCCGCAAGGTCTACGGCGGCGGCGGCATCACGCCGGACGTGCTGGTCAAGGACGAGGAGCTGTCGCCGTTCGAGCAGTTCCTGCTCGCCCGCAACGGCTACCTGAACTACGCGGTCGAGTACGCGGCGCGCAACAAGGCGAAGATCAAGTCGGTCGACTGGGCGCCGGAGCCGCAGGTGCTGGACGAGTTCCGGAACTGGCTGGTCAAGGAGAAGATCGCCACGGAGAAGGAGATCGACGAGGCCTTCGCGCAGGAGACGATCCGCAAGTACTCGCTCCTGCAGATCCGCGCCGAGGTGCTGAACATCCCCTTCGGCCAGGAGGCCCGCCATCGCGCGCTCTCCGAGGGTGACGTCCAGATCCAGCAGGCCCTGAACCTCTTCGGCAAGGCCTCCGAGATGCTCACCCAGCGCCGCGAGCTGCCGCCGAAGGTGGAGCGGACGGAGACGGAGCCCAAGGGTAAGGGGTAGGCGTTCTGAGTCAGGGGCGCGGTCAGCCGTGCTCCTGACAGGTCTTCCACAGAGGAGATTGAAGAGCTCTACGCCGGCAGCAACTCGATCGGGATGGTGGTCCTGACGAGCTCGAAGTCCCTGCGATCCGTTGTGGCGATACGGCCCAGGCCCAGGATCTCGGCCATCGCCAGCACCGCCGCATCCACGAATCCAAGCTCGAGGTTCTGGTACTTCCGGTTCAACTCATAGACCCGGAGGTAGCCTTCGGGCGGCAGGCCGGCGAGGATGTAGTGGCGCTCCAGGAGAGCTTGGTAAAAGAGGATCTGGGCGCCGATCCCGAGGCGCTTCCCGAGAAGGTGGTCAACTTCAGGGATCACCGGCGTCGGCACGACGAGACCACCCTGCTCCCTCCGGATCAGTTCCGTAGCCGCGCGATGCCAGGCGTCCCGGCGGTCATAGAGGGCGTACAGAATGCCCGAATCGAGCAGGATCGCCACTCAGCGCCGACGCTCGCCGAATCCGGTTTCGCGGAGAATCTCCTCGGCGCGCTCGGCCGTGTCGGAATACCCGCTGTCGAACGCGCCGGCTCCAGGAGGCAAGCCCGGAGAAGGAGTCCGGGAACGACCCTCTCGGATCTTCTTCCGCACGCTTTCCAGAGAGTCCTCATCACGCAACGCGTCCAATCGGAGAAAGATCTTCGAGTCGGGATCGAGGTGGGCCTCTGCGCGCTTCATGGCGAATAGAATAGCGAAGAAGCACGCCCTGCGCAACCGCGTCGTTGCGCTCCTTCGAAACCGAGCCCCTATTCCTCCAGGTCCTCCACCGCGCCCCGCACGTCCGCGACCTCCTCGAAGTAGTCGGGACGGACGAGGACCTCGCGCGGCTTGCTGCCCTGGGGGGGACCGAGGAGGCCGTCGCGCTCCATCATGTCGATCAGGCGCGCGGCGCGAGAGAAGCCGATCCGCATGCGGCGCTGGAGGAAGCTCGCCGAGGCCTGGCGCTCGGTGACCACCAGCTTCGCGGCCTCTTCGTAGAGGTCGTCGTCCTGGTCGCTGGGATCGCTGGAGCCGCCCTCGCCGCCCTCGGAGGCGCGCAGGACGTCGGGGTCCAGCTCGGGCTTGCCCTGCTTCTTGAGCCAGCGGATCAGGCCGGCGGTCTCCTGCTCCGAGATGTAGGCGCCGTGCAGGCGCATGATGCGCGACGAGCCGGGCGGCATCATCAGCATGTCGCCCTTGCCCAGAAGCTTCTCCGAACCCACCTGGTCCAGGATGGTTCGCGAGTCGTGCCGGCTCGCCGTGGCGAAGGAGATGCGGCACGGGAAGTTCGCCTTGATCGTGCCGGTCAGGACGTCGACCGACGGCCGCTGGGTGGCGACGATGAGATGGATGCCCACGGCGCGGGCCATCTGCGCCAGGCGGGCGATCGAGGTCTCGACGTCGGACGAGGAGACCATCATCAGATCGGCCAGCTCGTCGATGACCACCACGTAGTAGGGCAGCGGCTTCAAGTCCGCCGCGGTGAACGGGCTCTCGCCTTCGTTGAGGGAGAGCCGCTCCTGCACCTGCGGGTCCTTGATCGCCCGGTTGTAGTAGGCGATCGAGCGCACGTGGACCTCGGCGAGCAGCCGGTAGCGGCGCTCCATCTCGGCCACCGCCCAGCGCAGCGCGTTGGCGGCCTTCTTGGGATCGACCACCACTTCGCACTTGAGGTGCGGGATGTCGGCGTAGACGCCGAGCTCGATCCGCTTCGGGTCGATGAAGATGAACTGCACCTCGTCGCGCGTGGCCTTGTAGAGGATCGAGGTGATCATGCTCTGCAGGCCGACGCTCTTGCCGGCGCCGGTCGCGCCCGCCACCAGCAGGTGAGGCATGGTCGCGAGGTCGGCGTAGTAGGGCTCGCCGTTGATGTCCGTGCCGAGCGCCATGGTGAGCACCGAGGGCGACTTCTTGAAGCGTTCGTCGGCGAGGAGCTGGCCGAGCCGGATCACCGCGCGGTCCTTGTTCGGCACCTCGATGCCGAGCGTCGAGCGCCCCGGCATCCGGTCGATGCGCACGGACTCGGCGCGCAGCGCGAGCGCCAGATCGTCCTGGAGGTTGACGATCTGGCTGACCTTGACGCCGGGCGCCGGCTGGAACTCGAAGACGGTGATCACCGGACCGGGGCTGATCGCCTCGACCGTGCCGTCGACGCCGAACTCGGCGCAGCGGCTGCGGATGCTCTCGCCCAGGCGGACCAGCTCGGCCTCGTCCATGGCGCTCTTGCCGTCGCCCATCTGGAGGAGGTTGACCGGCGGCAGGGTGCCGGGCGCGATCTCGGCCACGAACGGCAGGGCCGGCTGGGGCTCGGCCTTTTTCCGTGGGACCGTCCCAGGGATCGGGCCGATCGTGGGAGCCGGGCCGGCCGGCGTCTCCTGCGCGGCGCGCACGGCTTCGCGGACGGCGTGGAACTCGTCGTCCTCGCGCAGCTCGGAAGCGCTCACCTTGCGCACGCCCGAGAACTCGGCCTCGCCGCGGCGCTCGGTGATCCGCGCCGTGCGGGGTCCGGTGGGCCGCAGCGGCAGGTCCAGACGGTCAGGCTCCTCCGGAGGTGGCGGAGCGACCGGAGCCGGAGCCTTCTCGGGAGCTGGCTCGGTCGGCTTCTGGACGAGCTGCATCATCCTCTTGGTGGGAACCCGCGGGATGTGCGGCTCCTCCTCGGCCTTCTTCTGCTTCTCCTCCACCACGCGCTGGAGGTGCTTGGTGATCACCCGGCGCCGCGCGCGCTCCTTCTCGCGGCGGGCGCGGCGGTTCTCACGAGCGAGGGTGTAGCTCTCCCAGGTCTGCCGGAAGCGCTCGCGCCAGGCGGTCAGGACGTCGCCGAGCGTCGACTGGACGGCCAGCGCAAGGCCGCAGGCTACGACGGCGACCAGAACCAGGAGCGAGCCGACGAAGCTGAAGTAGCTGTCCAGAAGTCCGACCAGCAGCTTGCCGAAGGCGCCGCCGGCCGCGATCGAGCCGTCCTGCCAGGCGATGCGGCCGAGGGTGAGCTGGAGCAGGGCGGGCGTCGAGGCCAGCAGGAGCAGCGAGCCGACGCCGCGACCGACCACCTTGACCGCGTCGCTGCGCCGCAGCCGGCGCCAGCCCGCCACGAGAAGAAACAGGGGGACCAGGAGACAGGTCAGGCCGAGGAACGAGAACGCCACCGAGGAGGCGTGCGCTCCGAAGGGCCCGACCCAGTTGCGGGCGCGGACATGGGAGTCCGCGATCCGGTGGAAGAGGCTGGGATCGCCGGGGTGGTAGGTCGCCAGGCTGAAGGCGAGGATCACCCCGAGCGCCAGGAGCAGGAGACCGAGAAGCTCGTTTCCCTTCTCCGGCGAAATGGTCGGACGCGTGCGGCCCTTGGTGGCTTTGACGACGGCCAGGGACATGGTTTCTCTTCGGCTTCCTCTCGCGCGCTCAGCTCAGGTACAGGATGAACAATCCCTGGACAAATACGCATGAAGTCTAGCATATCGACTGAGCACACCGATGGATCGCCAGGTAGACCTCCAGCCCCAGCTCCTCGCCGCGGACCTTCTCCGGCAGCCCGACGGCCACGAGCACGGCCTCGGCCCGCTCCCGTCCCCAGCCGGAAGCGAGGGCATTGCGCAGGGTCTTGCGCCGCTGGTTGAACGCCAGGCGGATGAGGGCGATCAGCTCCGGCATCTCCTCCGGCGGCAGTGGCGGAGGGTGGAGCTCCAGGCCGACGAAGCCACCCTCGACCTTGGGCGGCGGCCGGAAGCTCCCCTTGCGCACCCGGCCGAGAGACCGGGCGTCGGCATAGGCGGCTATGAGGAGACTCAGCGCCCCGAACGCCTCGTCGCCCGGCTTGGCCACCAGCCGGTCCGCGACCTCCTTCTGCACCAGGAACGCCGCCCTGGGGACGCGCTCGTGATGCGGCAGCATCCGCTCCAGGATCGCGGTCGCCACGTTGTAGGGAAGATTGCCGGCGGCCAGGGTGGGAGCCGGCAGCCGGCTCCACGCGATCTCCAGGGCATCGCCGATCACGAGCCGGATCCCGGGCAGCCGGCGGCGCAGCTCCACGGCCCATTCGAGATCCAGCTCCCAGCCAAGCACCCGGGCGCCGGCGGCGATCAGCTCGGCCGTGAGCACCCCGCCGCCCGGACCGATCTCCAGGACACGCTGGCCTGCGGGTTCCAGGAATCGAACCAACGGCCCGCAGAGCGCGCCGTCCACCAGGTGATGCTGGCCGAGGGCCTTCTTGAGGAGGGGCGAGCGCATGGGAGAGAAGCTATCATGCCAAATTGGCCGCCCGCCCCCCTGAAACGGCGCGCTTCCGGCGTCCCTCGGGTATGCTCCAACAGGGGCAACGTCAATGATTTACGTGGCACCCTGCTTGCACTCCCGCAGGCTTCGGAGAGCCTATGGAACTGGATATTGCCACCCTCAACCGGGACGTAGAGCGCGAAACCCTCACCCTGAAGCGGATCGAGGCCGAGCTGCGCAAGGTCATCGTCGGCCAGGACTACCTGCTCGACCGCCTGCTCGTCGGCCTTCTGGCGCGCGGCCACGTGCTCATCGAAGGCGTGCCCGGGCTGGCCAAGACCCTGGCCGTCAAGACCCTCGCGCAGACCCTCGCCATCGACACCCAGCGCATCCAGTTCACCCCCGATCTCCTGCCGGCCGACCTCGTCGGCACCCTGATCTACGACCAGCGCAGCGGCGACTTCCTGCCGCGCAAGGGACCGATTTTCACCCACCTGCTGCTTGCGGACGAGATCAACCGCGCGCCCGCCAAGGTGCAGTCCGCCCTCCTCGAATCCATGGAGGAGCGCCAGGTCACCCTCGGCGACCGGAGCTGGCCGCTGCCCGAGCCGTTCATGGTGCTCGCCACCCAGAACCCGATCGAGCAGGAGGGCACCTACCCGCTCGCCGAGGCCCAGGTCGACCGCTTCATGATGAAGCTCAAGGTCGGCTACCCCTCGCGCGCCGAGGAGAGCGAGATCCTCGACCGCATGCTCGTCGACCGCGGCCTCAAGGCCACGCCGTCGATCGATCGCGACCGGCTGCTCGCCCTGCGCGCGGTGGTCGACGCGGTCTATCTCGACAACAAGATGAAGGGCTACATCCTCGACCTCGTCCTCGCCACCCGCGACCCGCGCGCGGCCGGCCTGGGCGAGCTCGTGGACCTGATCTCGTTCGGCGCCTCGCCGCGCGCCACCCTGTTCCTGGCCCGCGCCGCCAAGGCCATGGCGCTGGTGCGCGGCCGCGGCTACGTCATCCCCGAGGACGTCAAGGAGCTGGCCGCGGACGTGCTGCGGCACCGCGTCATCCTCACCTACGAGGCCGAGGCCGAGGACGTCACCCCCGACGCCGTCGTGGCCCGCCTGCTCGATCGCATCCGGGTCCCCTAGACGGAGGAGACGCACCCGGTGTTCCGCCTGTTCGCGCGCAAGCCGAAGCCCGAGGCAGCCCCTGCCGGCCGGCCGGCTCCCAAGAAGCTGCCGGCGGACCTCATGAAGAAGGTCCGGCGGATCGAGATCGCCACCAACCGGCTCGTGGA
>JACZDC010013878.1_pt1 | contig 12863 bp, 14 predicted proteins | sample 8641791 | NCBI WGS metagenome assembly JACZDC01 (sample SAMN15324613, study PRJNA640507) | soil metagenome | isolation source: intercropping peanut in the second line | place: China: Luxin town, Laibin City, Guangxi Province | collected 2019-07-25 | depth 10cm m
GCCTTCGATTGCGGAAACTTCATTCTCTTTTTCCTTCTGTTCCTGGCGGATGACTGGCGTTTGCTCTGCGACTTTATCCAAGGCGCGACCGGTAGTCTTGGCAACCACAGCATCCCGCTTCTGGTTTGCCCCTCGCTGACTGCACCACGCAAGCGACAGGCCGATGATGATCATGATGATGATGATGGCGAAGATGGTCAGGACGCGGTGATAGAATGTGGTGGGGAGGATCATGACGCGTATAACTCCGCCTCGGCTTTACGACGACGCTCTAGGCCGCGCATACGGGTTCCATCATTGAAAACCCACTTTGCGAACTCAGCCTTAGCCCCAGCGTAATCGCCTGCGCGATGCTTCTTAAGCAGCGTGGACGACTTAAACGCCGCGAGGGCCACGTTGTAGGCAAACGACACCATGGCGTCGATCTGGCCTTGCGTTGACGGTCCAGCCTCCGCAATCACGTCGGCCGAGAACCTGTCAATGTCCTGCTTGAACTTCGCGTCGGCCTGTTCGCGCGTCCATACGTCGCCAAGCTTGATAGGGTTCCCATGAAGGTCCGACGTGCTCCCCCAGCCGATAGTGATGGGAAGACCGTTTTTCGATCCGGGGTCTTTGTAGGCGTTTTCCTGAAACGACTCGAACGAGTGAATCAGATCAATGGCGGTTTGGCTGGCGGTCTTGGTGTTCTGTCCCGATAGCGCCCGATTAACGAGATCCACGTCACTCTGAGTGAGCGCAGACCCCTTGATATTGCGGATCGCGTCGAATAGGGCCTTACTTCCTGTCACCGCTTACCTCCGCGATCTTCACCTCGGCATCGGACTTGGCGACCTTAGCCACCTCCCACGCCTTGCCTAGATAAATCCCCGTAACGATCAGGCCTATCGCTCCTATCAACACGCCTCCGTCTGTGCCGTTATCTACGCGCATAGACGTGATGATCATCGCCACGCCGCCGCATAGAGCCGTCCAGATGATTGCGAAGGGCCTGGCGACGTTGCCGATGAACTCTGACACCCGCATCACTTCCGCTCCTCCAGCCTTCTTTCGATCCGCTCAATCCCCTTGAGCTGTTCTTCCATCGCAGCAAGGCGAGCGCCCAGAGGACCGGCTTGACCCTCAACGATCCTGATGCGGGCCTCGTGGTCGCGCACAATGTCAGCTGTGTTCTGTTGCTGCGCCTGCTGTGCACCTACGGCGAGAATACCGGCCAGGATCATAGCCAGCGTGGCGATGTTTACCTTGCCGTCCCATTGAAGCTTAGGAACGCTCATCACGTCATCCGCCACGCCGTACGGAACCAGGGCAACTTGTTCCCCGACTTCCTTTGATAGCGAATGTACCGATAGTTCCTGATGCTGTTCGCTGCGCCCCCAAATCCCACCAGGGCAAGCTGGACAAGGTACAGAATGTTCCCCGCATCGATCAGAGGGTCTATCAGCCATGTAACCCTCTCAGCGAAAACGGCGTATGTAATATACAACGTGGTCAACAACCCCTGCAAGACAGCAACGCCATCTTGCCAGTCACGGTTGATCTCATGACGACTGCCGATCATGGCGAGAAACATCGACAGATCGACAACCCAGATCATCGAGTGTCCGTTGACCTCGCTAAGGCCGAAGCTGACAGCCAGACCAAAGGCGAGAATGCCTGTCCACAGGAACGAGGACTTGCTCAAAGACGACAGCGCAAAACACGCTGCCAGAGCGAATAGACTGACTGCCAGCATAGGACGACCCTACTTCGACTTAGGCGACGTGCGCGGTTTCGGCTTGGGCTTGGAGACGCCGCCAGAGGTTTTCTGAACGGGCATTGGTTTGGAGTTTTTCATTGGCTGGTTCCCTGTGTGAAGGTTTTACATACTATGTCGTTTTAGGTGAGTGTATCAAACAGCATTGGTTAGTGATAGTGCGAGCCATGCCGCAACGGTTGCGGCTGCGTCAGGGTGTCAGCAACGCACGGGGGTTAAAACTTCGTCCACGCCGCTACGCCAGCGTCGCTGATTGTCATTCGCCAACGCGAGCCGTCAGGGCTCTTGAGAACCAACCCCTTTGCCGCGTCTGTGATCTCAACGTCTCTCGGCCCAACCATGACCTGGTTAGGTTGCGTTGAGGCGGCGTCAACGCCAAGGGCGACCGCATTGGCGTGGGTGGTCTTTGCGCCCTTACCCAAAGCCACGCCGTTTGTGCCTGCTTCTGAACCAGAACCAACTGCCGTTCCGTCGGTCCCAAGGGTTTTGGCGTTCAGCCCGATCCCGACGGCGTTGCCTGTGGTGTTAGACCCCTTGCCAATCGCCACGCAGTTATTTGTCGCAACAGACGCTTGCCCTATGGCTACAGCAGCGTTCGATGCGCTGGCGCTGTCACCGACAGCCACCGCCAGTGAGCCGACGATATTGACCGCGCCGGTGCCGACAGCGACGGAGTTGCCGTTAGACTTCGCGTTTCTGCCTATGGCGACCGCGCTGGTGCTGGCGATAAGGCCAGCCGCGTCGCCTATGCTCACGGAACTCGACCCAGCCTCGGCTCCGTGCCCCAAGGCGTGTCCGAACGTATTGGCTACGCTGTCCCCGCCTATCGCAAAGCCGCGATCCCCCACGATGGCGGTTGCGTTCGGTCCGATGGCAAGGGCCAGATTGCCCGCGTCGCCCGCCCGAGCCTTATAGCCGGCGGCGACAGAGCGCAGACTTGTGGCCAGCGATCCATAACCTACGGCGGTGTTCCTAACATTCCCCGTTCCTACGGAGCCGCCGTTGAACGAGCGCGAATACGTGCGGGTGGTCGCCAAGGGCTTGTTCCTTCTCAGGATCGGTCTTCAGGGCTTATAGCACCGCCCGCATTGCGTCATGCCCCGCCTCCATAAGAAGAGTGGGCTATCCAGACACCCACGCTGAGCCGTTGCAAAACACCGGGCAGGCCACAGACCCGCCGCCGGTCAGCGCCCCGAGATAGGTCGGTGCGGTCGCGTCGGTGACATGAGCGCGGGCGCCCCTGAGCCCGGCTGTGGCCGCTGGCAGGCTCGACACGGTGTAGGCGGTTCCCGGCAGGAGGACGCCGTAATAGACCGTCTCCACCATAAGATTGTTGCCAAACACGGCCTGATTGGACTTGGTCGGGTGCGAGCGGTAGCCGACGCCAATAGCGTTCGCCAGTTGCGTCGCGACGCCGGGACCGGCCTGATAGCCGACATAGACGCTGTTGGCCCCGGTCAGGTTGGCGTTGGCCGGGGTCTCGGTATAGCCCGATCCGTATCCGACATAGACGTTCTGGCTTCCTGTCGTGTGCGCGAACCCGGAGATCCCGCCGATAGCGGTGTTAGTCCCGCCCGTCGTCAGACTGGTGAGACTTCCCCGTCCAAGCGCCGTGTTTGATGCGCCCGTGGTGCAGTTGATGAGCGATGAGGAGCCGACCGCTGTGTTCTGGCTGGTCGTGGCCTTTTCCAGCGCGCCGCTGCCTACCGCGACGTTTTCAGTCCCGCCCGTATTGGTGAACAGCGCCTTGAAACCGACCGAGGTATTGCCCGAGCCGCCTAGGTTGTTGAAACTGGCCGAGAAACCGAGCGCAGTGTTGTTAAAGCCTGTAGTATTTAGGTAAAGCGCATCGACGCCGAAGGCTGAGTTGTTATAGCCCGTCGTGGTGAAGGCCAGCGCATCTCCACCGACAGCGGTGTTATACCACCCTGTCGTGATAGCAACGCCGCAGCCCCCACCGACCGCCGTATTGAACAGTCCACTGGTCAAGTCCCGAAGCGCGCTGTGCCCGATGCCGGTATTGGAGTTGCCCGAGATGACGTCGCGCAGGGCATCCTTGCCGATGGCTGTGCATTGCGATGCGCTATAGGCCAACTTCCCCCCACCTCCGATGAACACATTGCGGCGCGACGCCTGACCGGGAAGCACCTCAAAGTTGAGCGCGGCGCTGCTGTCCGTGGCGAAGATGGGCGAGGCGGCTATGGGAGCGATTTCCGAGACCGACAGCAGAACCGTGCCGTCGAAGTTGGACGTCGGCGTGACCGTGAACGGCCCCGTTCCCACCACCTTAACGCCGCGCGTGAAGGTGGCATTGCCAGCGAAAAGCGGAATCGTCCCGGCGCTGTCGTCCAGGATCGTAGAGCCCAGCGACAGGCTGACGGACCCCGCCGTCGATCCGCTGATGGTCATGACGACAAGATAGGACTTGCCCGCCGCAACGCCGGAAATCGCGCGCGACAGGGGAGACGCGTTGCCGGGCGTGTGCGTCCAGTTGTTAACTGATCCGGTCCAGCCCGCCGAAGTCCAGCCAGTCCCGTCCAGCAACTCAGGGCCGAGGCCAGCCTTATCGGTGGCGACAGCGCCCTTGGTCAGCTTCACGGTCTGGAACGAAGGATCATCTAGACCAATATTGGTTTGGACAGCCGCCGGATCGGTGAAGTCAGAGCCGTTAAGGCTCGCCGCCACCGCCCCAATCGCCCCCCTAAACGCATCTGCCTCGACGTTGGAGCCGTTTACGTCCGCTTTCCCGGCCACTACAACCTCAGCAGCACCCCTTCCTGCTGCCTCCCCTGCTGTCGCTCCAGCCGTTTCGGCCTCAGCCGCGCTCTGAGCGGCCTCACCGGCTGCGGTCTCGGCATCCTGCACGGCCTTATTCAGCGCATTAAGATTTACAGACGCGCCGATACCGACATTTCCGCCCTCGATGTTGATCTGGATGCACTGACCGCCGAGCGATGCTTCGATAGTCGAGTTGCACCCGCCGCAAGTCACATCATTCAGACCGAGCAGGATGAAGGTTCCGCCCGTAAGCCAATTCTCGAATGCGGCTCCGTCCGTCAGGGTCACGTCAAAGAACAGAACCTCCGAAGAAGTATCTGGCGCGGCGCTATCCAGAAGCGCCATATCAGCCTTTTCAATCGTCAGGACAACGGAGTCACCAACGACAACGAAGTTCGACCCGTTAGGAGTAGCAGAAGGTCCAACCTGCAAAAGCACAACGTCACCGAGGCGAACGCTGAACAAGGGAACCATGCCAGAGAAGGTGAACTTCCTGCTGGCAGGCGTGAACGTGACCCGGAAGTCAGCGTTACGGCGCGCTTCTAGTTTGATTCCGCAGCTCATGTTATGCTTGTTCCATGAAATATATTGTCATTGCGCTCATTGCTGTAACACCCTTTGTAGCTGGGGCGATGTGGCCATACTTTGCGCTGGGACTGGCTGGGTGCCTTGTGTATCTGGCTGAGAGAGACCGCGAGCGTATTCAAGAGCAGCTTGATAGTATGGCTGTAGGGATGGGTTCCTACGAACCTGATCAGCCAGCCCCTGAACAATCTCGTTTGCAGCTTGAGAGTCTGTTGCTCGATACAAGGCGTTCAGGGCCGATATGCCGGGACGGGAATAAACGACTGCGCCCGTTGCGATCAGCCCGGCAAGCCCAGGGTTAACAAGAGCGACACCTCCCGTTCCTAGAGCGCCAGCCGCGCTTGCAAGCGCCACCTTTTGCGCGCTTCCCGAGTCAGGAACGGTCGATGGAAGAACTGTGCGCGCGTCGGTCGCCAAGCCCTGAAGCAGGGCACGCTCATTGGCAATCTGTGAATTGCTCGACATGTTTGCGACCGTCTGGGAAAGTTCTCCCGGAGTTGGAGTGCCTTCACGAGAGAACCCAGCAGAACCAGAAACAGCCCTCTCAATGCGCTTGTAGTTGGCCCACCCTCTGTTGAGGTTGGTGATTTCTTCTGCCGCTTCTGGATACTGACGCGCAATTAGGTTGCGGGTTACATCGCGAACCTCATCAATAATCTCTGACAGATCATTGTCAGCCAGCGTCGATGTCGGCCTGGATGCGCGTTCCGATTGCTGCCGGAGAGCCTCCTCAATGCGCTTGAAATTAGCGCCCGTGAGGACATCGCTGTCGTCAAGTTCTCGATAAACTTTGTCTTTCAGAATGCGGTCTAGTCGGGCGAAGTTTGCATCATCAAGAACCGTCCCGGCGCGGGTCATCACGCCATCAAGTTCGCTGTAGAACGGAGCGTCGGCCTGAGCGGTGATGTCTTTGGTAACATCGTCGTACTTATCACCAAGAATCTTGCTTACACGCTGTGCTACCTGATACCCGGTTCTCACGTCATTTGGCAAAACTTCATTTATTGAAGACAAGGCTTCGTTGCCCGCCGCACGGACGACTTGCTGATTTTGGCTTTGACGAACACCGGCCATGAGCGGGTTGAACCCACCGGCCACGTCCTCAAGGTTGCGGACAAACTGACCGGCAACCGGAAGCTCGGAGAACATTTGGCCCGGCGTCAAATCAACACCCTGCCGCGACAACCGACGCGCCGCCCCGCCACCCTGTCCTGCTTGCGGGATTCTGTTTATCAGTCCCTGACCAGCAGCACCAAGGCCAGCGCCAGCCACGCCACCAACGGCTGCTCCTGGTGCGCGCTCAGCAATGTTTCCCTCTCCGTACCCGAGTCCAGACACTGCGCCGGTCGCGAAACCAACCTGCCCCGCTCTGCGAATAGCATCAGCGCCCCGAGCACCCGACATATACTGGCCGCCGACAATCGACGCAGGCGATGCCAGACCGCCAGCAAACTGAAGCGCGAAGTTCTCAATGGGGTTCTCTGCGGCATATGCATTTTGTGCGTCGCGCTCTGCATCGCGAGCCGCCTGCGCCGCCATAGAGGCGCTGTATTCCACAGGGCGACCGGCAACACGGTTTCCAGCATTGGTAAGCGCCTGATCGACGTAGGAAGCGCCGCCGACGATCTCGTCAAGGAACCCAAGCGCGCCACCCTGAGTCAGCGCACGCAGACGCTCCGGAACGTTCTCGGAACCCCGGCGCGCATCGGCAATAGCCGCCTGATATTCTGGGTCGGCTTGGCGTTCTACGCGGGCTTGACGGTCGGACTGTGAGCGACGGAGGCTGGCCTGATACTCATTCACTTGTTCGGGCGTGGCATCGTAGTATGAACCGCTTGCGGGGTCGTAAATCTGCGTCTTGCCGCCAATGGTTCGAATCCCCGGCGTGTCAATCTCGACCTCAATTGGGCCAGCAGGAACCCATTGCCCGCCCGTAAACGTTACTCGTTCGCCGGTCTGGGGATTGGTGGCCGTTGCGCCTTCTGGGATTTGTTGCTGTTGCGGTTGGGCTTGTACGCCGTCAACAGGAGCCACGCCGCCACCCTGCGACCACCGCGACAAAACCTCGTCTGCATACGCATTCGTTTTCGGCCCCCAAAGAGAGCGATCAGGTCCGCCATGATAATACATCAGGGCTTCACGAGCATTACCTGTGTTCTGGAACCCTTCTTGCAGGTAAGCACGGCCCAACTGATCCTGATAGGAAGCAGCTTCAGGAGACGTGCCAGTCAGCAAGTCTTCGCGATACGGGATTCCCAGGTTCTTGGCGATGCCACGCGCGGTAGATGGAAGCACCTGGGTCCGACCAAGAGCATTTCCATACTGCGTATCTGGACCGCGCACACCGGCACGACCTCCCGACTCCTGAGCGATCAGAGAGCCGAACACCTCATCCGCGCTCGTAGGCATGGGGCCTTGATAGCGCTGCGCTTGAGGGCGTGCTTGCCTAGGGGGAGTGGCGGGAGTAGGAGCCGGGGAAGCCCCTCCCATCGGAACCCATTGACCACCGCGCAGCACAATCCGTTGACCGGTTTGCGGATTGGTTGCGGTTTGACCTTCAGCCATTCACTCAGTCCAAAACAAAGCCGGGGGGAGGAGCAGGTACGTTTCCAGGGCTCGCCTGACCACGCCCCGCAGTACGGCGCTCTACACCGCGCTGGATCGCTTCGGCAGTTGCGCTGTTCAGGTCGATGTATCTTTGCAGGGCCGCAGTCACCCGTGCTTCATCGCGCGTCCCGCTAAGGATCGTGTCTAGCTCTCGGATAGCGTCTTGGTCCGTCTGAACGCCGGTGTTGGCGCTAAGGGCGGCGTTTCTCGCAGCCTTGGCCCAAGCCTGTAGCGCATCATAGTTCAGGGAGTTGGCGTTAGATTGTCCCGCCGCATTGCGCACCCCGCTTATAAGGTTTGCGACCGGCCCAAGGTTCAGTTCCCCATTCTGAATTTGCTGCTGAATCTGACGAGCGCGGTTAACGCTGCTGCTAAGGCGGGTGATATTGATATCCGCCTCATCAATCGCCTTGCGATCCGCTGCCGACAGGGGCCGCTCCTCTTGACGAGTTTGGTCAAAGTTAAGGCGTTGGTCGAACTGCGATTGATCCTGGCCGAGTCTTTGATAATCAAGCTCAAGCCTTGCAGCATCGTTTGCTGCGTCACGTTCGGCTTTCGACATCTGCGCTTGCTCAGCGTAGGAGGGGCCGCGTGTGGCGAGCGTTCGCGTTCCGCTAATCGGACCCGCCTGAACGAGGTCATTACCGAACTCAAGAACGCGAGGAGCCTCAACCTGCTGGCCGGTGCCAAACACAGTCGATACACCGCCCGCGCCGGTCGTGGTGGGGCTGTAAAGACCAGACAGGCCCTTGCCAAGTTCAGGAGCGTTCGTCCGCAGCGCCAACAGAGCCTGAGGGCCAAGCGCCCGAGCAATGCGCTCATTTTCCTGCGACATGGAGATCTGCCCGGGCCGGTCAGCCTCCGCCTGAAGCCTGGCTCGTTCGGTGTCCAGCGCTCCTGTGATGTTTGGTGCGAAGGCTCGACCAAGGACGCTTAGGGCAGACACGCGCTGGCGCTGAGCCGGTGCTTGTGGACCGGGCTGCATTTGCTGCATGGCTTGCGCCTGAGCCGCTTGGTCGGCAGGGAAATACATCCCCTGCGGAGACTCGACATAGCCGTTAGGAGCGGCAGCGAACATCTGCTCATCAAGAGCGTCGGCCTGCATGGGGTTGATCATGTCTAGGATAGACCGCCCGCTCTGCGGACGACGCCCCATAAGACCAACAACAGGAGCGGGCACAGCGAATAGGTTCGCCATTATCAGAAGCTCCCCTTCACCCCGAAGTTCATGCCAGAACTTCTGCCCTTGCTAGAGCCGGACGAAGTCCCCGAGGTGTTCGTGGTTCCCCAGTTACCCAGCAAGCCCAGTCCCGAAAGATAGGTCTGTAGAGCGCCCATATCGTAGTTTGCCGCGTTTGCGCGCTCGCTCATGGCCGCTTGTTGCGCCTGACCGTATCCTTGAGCCAAGGCGTTGGCCTCCGCATCAGCAAAGCTGCGTTGCGTCTCACCGCGAAGAAGACCCCATCCCGTTCCGCCAAACGCACCAGCAGCAGCGGCCTGAGCGTCGTTGTTATTGGCGGCGATTTCGCCAGAGCGACGGATGCCTGCGTTAATCGTGTCCTGATAGGGGTTCAGGTAGTTCTGAACGTCTTCACCCGTCGTCTGGCCGTAGTTCCCCATCAGACCGAGGGCCTTATCAAGCCCCCCCTGCGTCATGTTCAGGAACTGAGCGTTAGGGTTGAACGTCGATGTTTGGTTCATCGACTCGTTGGTTTGAGACGATTGTTTCTGCTTGTTGCCGCCTAGCGAAAAGCTCATCAGTGCAAGTCCTTCGCGCAAACAGAGGCGATTGGGGTGAAACCGTGTTTCTTCATTACCCTATCCCAGCCTATTCTACCAGCCGTTGTTAGTCTTGTGCAACCTTCTACGCGCGCAAAGGCCTCGGCCTTGGGAAGCATGTCCTCCGTGATTTCCATCAGATCACCACCACACAGCCAAAGATGAAGCGTCTTGCACTTCGGGAACCTGATGATCTCAGTGACTGCGGCTGATTTCTTCCCAACCCAAAGCTGAGCCTCGCCGCTCTCTACCATTTTTTCCACGTCCTCAATGTCGTGCGTGGCTTGGTAACTCAGAGCGCGCTTGATGTGATCCTGCCACCTCACGGCGTCACCGCCGTAAAGACGAACGCCCCGGAAACCAGCGTCACACGATACGGAGCGCCATCGGTTTCATCGGTCCAGATTAGCGACGTGATCGCCTCTTCCTTTTTTACGTTCGCCAAATCCGACTGCCGAACCTGGGTTCTGAATTGAGCCTCGTTATTAGCGTCGTAGACTGATGATGGCTGGATTGGAGCAATCATCTCTTTCCTCCCTGCTGGACCTCAAATCGGAAATCGCCAACCCGGAAGTCGATGTTAGGATCGCCTTCATATTCGACCTCAAGCTGACGCGCTGTGATGCGCAAGTCCGAAGGCGACGTGGCGTCGTAAGGTCCGTATTTGATCATCGGGCCGTTGGGCCATTGGCGGGCATAGAAGTTCACACGAACCGACCCGGCGTTTCGTTCGTCAGGAATGAACCTACGAAGCAGGATCACATTGTCTCCCTCGCCGATTTCCAGAGGGCCTGTCCTCATTGTGGGCTGGCGGTCGTCTCGGATGTTCGCGACTTCGTGGTCGTAAACTACGCCTTCAGAGCTAACCATGATCGGATATTGCAGGGTTCCATTCGACCCCGTCCCGCAGGTCCGGTCCATCGACCCGTGATACCAAATGCCCTCCATGTAGTTCAGGACCACATAGCGGTTGACCTCAAGCGAGTCTCCTGACGGGTATAGCCACCAAACCTCGTTGAAGTCGGCATTAAGCACAGCGCAAACCTTCGACATCTGGCCGTCGTTGATGTCGGAGAAAACGTAGTCCTGAACGTCGCAAGGAACAGGCTGCACAAAGCCGTTATATTGGAAGAAACCGTTACGCCCCATCCAATATGCGGCAGATTGTGTCACAACACAGGCTTGTCGTGAAATTGTTCCGCAGCCAGAACCGACGCGAGCGAAGGTGTAAACAAACGGTGGGCCGACAAACGAACCCCTGAATGCGCCTTCGTCTGTAAGGACAAGAACGCCGTCCGAAACGCGACGGCCCAGCATGATTTGGCCTTGCGTCTGCAAGAGTTGATCGCGCGAAAGGTTCGTTGCAGTCGGGGTCCAGTCGGTATTGTTCTGAAGCCCTGACCACTTGATGTAGCGCGGATTGACCCCCGTTCCGTCGTCAGCGCCAAGAGCCATGAGAATGCCCTCCTGCGTCGTCACCAGTGCCATAGCATCGGGAGCATTGGTGATGACGGCAGCGGGCGTGGCCGTGTTGAGCGTCCACTCATACAGCTTCATGTCACTGTCCATGACGGCGACAAGTTTTTCCCCGAAGGTATCTAGAGACCAAGAAGAGGCGGGGATGATGTTGGTGCTATCTGGTCTCGGCGTCCCGTAGAGCGAGGTTCCGTAAAGGCCCGTTCCGTACCCGCCGCCCGCCACAGCATCAACCGCTCCGGGCGTGAATCCTGCCGGTGTGATGTCGTGCAATGCGCCTCCGCGCGTCATGGAATACAGGTGTGAGTGAGTTCCGATCCCTATCCATGACTGCGCATCATTGTCAGCCCAGGTCAGGGCTGCGCGCGCCACGCCAGATAGAAGCTCCGCAGAACGCGAGCGCCAGCCTCCGATAGGCTGACTTACGCCCTGATACCACCGGATTAAGTCACCCGTGCGATAGCGACCCTTGGAGCTATAGTCTGTTCCTAGGGAGTAGAAGCCGGGCGCGAGTTTGAGGGAAATATACGGCATCAGGGCCTCTGAACGAAGACGTTCACTGTCTCAAAACCAAGCGGAATCCCAGCAGACAGCGCCGTGACACGCCACACAGCCGAACGCGTCTCTCCGGGAGCCATGTTAATGGCTGTCCAGCGCTGCGTTGCCGAGGTTGTAGAGAAGTCAGGGTTGATCAGGTCATCTCCGCTTTCAAAAGACCATTCAAACGTGAATCCGCCACCGATAACGCTGGCCGTGACGCTGTTGGTCTGAACGATAGCTAAGCCGGTCCCCGAGGCCGAGGGAGGCGTAACAACGACCTGAACGCCGCCCCTGCTGACAAGGGCCGCGATTACCCCAGTCATGCCACACCGACGCCAGAGATGACCCAGACGTTTGACGCCTCCATGACCAAGGTCGCTTGGCCACTAGCCGCGACCGTGCGGTTAGCGTCCGTAGCGGAGCCTGGGATGCGAAGCTGGACGGATGCGCCACGCGCAAGAGTGATTGGTTGCGTTCCGAAGTTGCGAACAACGATAGCGGTCCCAATGGGGAAGCCAACAGACGCCACCGGGGGAATGGTCCACGTGCGAGCCGTGGTGCCGGTAAGCCGGATCATCTTGCCCGAGTCCGTCAGCCCGAAGGTGCGAACAGCGTCAATCGAAACCACTGGAAGGCCACGGAAGCCAACAGACCGCGTGCTCCCAGGAGCAACGTCCGCAAGAGCAACGTCGCCTGTCATGGTGCCGCCAGCTTTAGGGAGCGCAGCAGCTACAGCGGTCTCGTTGGCGTTGCCCTGCACGGCTAGGGCGTTGATGTCCGTGTAGGTTTCACCAACGCGACTGTTGATGGTTCCGCCCCAGGTATCGGCAGAACCTCCGACGACAGGAACAGTAGATTGAATGGTCGGCGTAACGGGCATTAGAAGCCCCCCGTTCTGATATCAAAGGTCTTGTGACGACTTCCCATGGCAGTCGCTTCGTCAGCGCGCAACTTGGTGTTCATTTGCACGCGAGGATCGTCACGGTTGGCGGCGCTGATCGCGGCGTAGAACGGCGACGACCAATCCTGATCGCTGTCGATCAGCCAAGCCTTGGCCCACTTAAGCGCGCCGCAAAGATAGATGTCCGGGTGCTTCTTGAGGAGCCAGTTCGTGCGGCACGTGTCGGACAGAGGGCAAAAGGGGCCAATGTAAACCAAGGAACCCTTGATAGGATCATCACCGTGGGGGGCGAAATAAATACGGTCGTTCTGAATGGTGTAGAATCGCGGCCGACCGCTACTCATGGACCCTAGAGAAGCCCACCGCTCAGGCGACATATAGTCCAACTCACGCGAGGAGGACTCGTCAGGATCATCAATCCTGATTGCCTTGATGGAGCCAGCA
>JACZDC010031442.1_pt1 | contig 12817 bp, 5 predicted proteins | sample 8641791 | NCBI WGS metagenome assembly JACZDC01 (sample SAMN15324613, study PRJNA640507) | soil metagenome | isolation source: intercropping peanut in the second line | place: China: Luxin town, Laibin City, Guangxi Province | collected 2019-07-25 | depth 10cm m
AAGGCGCGCTCGCAGATCCCGATCCAGCGCATGCAGTGGTGGATGCGGCCCGGCCCGAGCCGCTCCTGGGCCAGCGCGAAGCCGTCCCCCTCGTCGCCGACGCGGTTGGCGACCGGGACGCGGACCCCTTCGAGCCGCACCTCGGCGTGGCTCATCCAGTCCTCGCCCTTCTCGCCCATGAACGGCAGGTTGCGAACGATCTCGAACCCCGGCGTCTCCATGGGCACCAGGATCATGCTGGCGCGCGCGTGCGGCGCAGCGGCCGGGTCGGTGACCGCCATCACCACGCAGAGCGACGCGCCCTCGGCCGACGAGGTGAACCACTTGCGGCCGTCGAGCACGTAGTCGTCGCCATCGCGGCGCGCGCTGGTGCCGAGCCAGACCGGGTTCGAGCCTGCGAAGTCGGGCTCCGTCATGCCGAAGCAGCTCCGGATCCCGCCGCGGGCGAGCGGCCGCAGCCAGCGCTCCTGCTGCTCGGGCGTGCCGTGCTGGAGGAGCAGCTCCATGTTGCCGGCGTCGGGCGCCTGGCAGTGGAACACGTAATGGCCGAGCGGGCTGCGGCCGAGCACCTCGCCGACGTGGGCGAATTCGAGGAGCGACAGCCCGCCGCCGCCCCACTCCGCGGGCAGGTGGGGAGGGAAGAGTCCCATCTCCCGCGCTCCGTCGCGGAGCCGTTCGAGGTCGCCCGCCACGGCGCCGAAGCCCCGCGCGAAGACCTCGCGCTCCAGCGGCACGACCTCGCGGTCGAGGAAGGCCCGCACCTGCCGGGTGATGTCACGCACGCGCTCAGGGATGGAGAAGTCCATGGCTCGCCTCGCTGTCTCTCGGCAGTCTATCGAGGTTTCCCGGTTTCGGCGATGGGCGATATGGGCGAATTTCTCCTTGACTTCGGCGCGGGACGCACTAGCATTGACCGGTTTTTATCTGCAGCGCAGTCGTTTTTCTTTCGGCCCCTGTGCCGCGTCCCGTCGGCGGGGCCCTTCAGGGCGATTAAGGAGGTTCTTCGATGAGATCCGGATTGAGGAAGGTGTCTCTCGCAATGGCCATGGCGCTCGCTCTGGGCGGCGCCCGCCTGTGGGCTCAGGAGGAAGAGATCCCCGTAGCCGTCCAGCCCCAGGAGGACGGCCGCGTCGCGGTGCTGGTCGAGCTGCTCGATGCGCCGGCGGCGCGCGTCTATGCCGAGGTGCTGAAGAGCGCGAACGGCTCCAAGGCCGCGGCGATCCGGGCGGGCGTGGACCAGGTGCGCAAGATCGTGCCGGCCCAGGAGAGGTTCATGGCGGCGCTGTCGCCGGCCCTCCGCGCGACCGAGATCTACCGCGTCCAGAAGGCCTACAACGGCATCGCGCTGGAGGTCGACGCGAACGAGCTCCCCCGGCTGCGCAAGGCCAAGGGCGTGCGCGCCGTCCACCTCCTCGTTCCCGAGTACCCGACCAACTCGAGCAGCGTGCCGTTCCTGGGCGTCCCGAACGTCTGGGGCAACACCCTCTCGCTGCCCCAGGGCTACACGGGGTCCGGGATCAAGATCGGCATCATCGACACCGGCATCGACTATCAGCACTCCACCTTCGGCGGCACCGGCCTCCTGACCGACTACCAGGCCAACGACCGCACCGCGGCGCCCGACGCCTGGTTCCCGAACGCCAAGGTGGTCGGCGGCACCGACTTCGTCGGCGACGCCTACACCGGTTCGAACTCGCCGACGCCGGACCCGGACCCGATGGACTGCAACGGCCACGGCACGCACGTCGCCGGCACGGCCGCGGGCTACGGCGTCAACGCGGACGGCACCACTTTCGCCGGGCCCTATGACGGCAGCGCCCCCTTCGGCTCGCTGCGCATCGGCCCCGGCACGGCGCCGCAGGCCAGCCTCTACGCCCTGCGGGTGTTCGGCTGCACCGGCTCGACCAACGTCACGGTCCAGGCGATCGACTGGGCGGTCGATCCCAACGGCGATTCCGACCTGTCGGACCACCTGGACGTGATCAACATGTCTCTCGGCTCGTCCTTCGGCCGTGCCAGCAGCACCTCGTCCGTGGCCGCCGAGAACGCCGCGGCCGCCGGCGTGATCGTCGTGTGCTCGGCCGGCAACTCGGGCGACACCTACTTCATCACCGGCAGCCCGGGAGCCGCCGGCCGCGCCATCTCCACGGCGGCCAGCGTCGACTCCGGCATCGGCGGCGCGGTCCTCCAGGTCAACTCGCCGGCCGGCATCGCGGGCAACTATGCCGCCTCGGCCGCCAACACCTTCGCGCCCACCCCGGCCCCGGCCCCGACCGGCCAGACCGCCAACATCATCCTGTCCCAGGATCCTGCGGACGGCGCCGGACCGTTGACGACCGACGGCTGCTCCGCCTTCACCAACGCCGCCGCCGTCGCCGGCAACATCGCCCTGGTCGACCGCGGCACCTGCGGCTTCCAGGTCAAGGCGAACAACGCCCAGGCGGCCGGCGCCATCGGCGTCATCATCGCCAACAACGTCACCGGCGATCCCAACCTGATCGCGATGGGCGCCACCGGCACCACCCCGGTCACGATCCCGGCCATCTTCATCTCGCTGGCCGACCGCAACACGATCGTCGCCAATCTCCCCGTGAACGCCACCCTCGGCGCCGCCACCGCCGCCGACACCGTCGCCGGCTTCTCCTCGCGCGGCCCCCGCCTGGCCTCCTCGCCGGTGCGGCTCAAGCCCGACATCGCGGCCCCCGGCCAGACCATCACCTCGGCCCAGACCGGTGTCACCTGCACCGCGGGCGCCTGCCAGCGGCCGGACGCCTCCGGCTTCGTCGCCGGCAACCAGTCGCTGAACCTCTCCGGCACCTCGATGGCCAGCCCGCACATGGCCGGCATCATGGCCCTGCTGCGCCAGGAGCACCCGGACTGGACCGTCGAGGAGCTGAAGGCGCTGGCGATGAACGGCGCTTTGCACGACGTCACCCTCGGCGCCAACGGCTCCGGACCGGTCTACGGCCCCGGCCGCATCGGCGCGGGCCGCGTCGATGTCTCCAACTCCGCCCAGGCCCAGGTCCTCGCCTTCAACGCCGACGAGCAGGGTCTGGTCAGTCTCTCCTTCGAGATCACCGCTCCCGTGGGCACGGCGACCGAGGTGAAGACGGTCCGGCTGGTCAACACCGGCTCCACCTCGCAGACCTACGATCTGGCGATCGACACCCAGGTCGACGCACCGGGCGTCTCCTTCTCGCTCCCCGGCGGCAGCAGCGTCACGATCCCGGCCGGCGACGCGGTCGAGATCGACGTCCAGGCGGACGCCAACACCGCGCTCATGGATCACGTGCGGGAGACGAGCGTCGCTCCCACCCAGGCCGCGCCGGCGCCGCTCGCGGGCCTCGGCAACCTCGCTCGCCACTGGCTCACGGAAGAGGCGTCCTACCTGGTGCTGAGCCAGTCCGGCGTCGACAAGCTCCGTCTGCCGCTCTACCTGACCAGCCGGCCGGCCTCGGCCATGTCCGCTCCGGCCACGATCGTGACCGGCGGCGCGGGCACGGGCTCCACGACCATCCCTCTCTCCGGTACCGACGTCTGCACCGGCACCCTGGGCGCCGGCCCGACCTGCACCGGCACCTTCCCGACGGACGAGGCCTCCCTCGTCACTCCCTTCGAGCTGCAGGTGGTGAGCCCGCAGGACCAGTCCGTGGCGCCGCCCTACGCCGACCTCCAGTATGCCGGCGTCGCCTACGTCTCCGGCAGCAACCAACTGCTTTTCGGCGTCTCGACGTTCGGTGAGTGGTCGACCCCGACCGACGTCACCTTCAACATCTACATCGACACCAACGAGGACGGCACCTGGGACCGCATCCTGTTCAACAGCAACCCCGGGACGATGGCGCAATCGCTCTTCGGCACCGCCGGCGCCAACGGCCAGGACAGCTTCATCACCGCCATTTTCAACATCGCGACGAGCGGCGTCGCGACCGGTACCTTCGTGAACCGGGTCAGCGCCGCCGGCGCTGATTCGGCCCTGTTCAACAACAGCGTCATGTTCCTGGCGGCCACGCCCGCCCAACTCGGCCTTCCCGGAGGCGACACCACCTTCCGCTGGAAGGTCGTCACCTGCCCTGGCTCCCTGCCTCTGTGCAAGCAGCTCAACGCGTTCCAGTACGACGAGGCCGTCGGTCCCTTCTTCTGGAACTACGGCGCCCAGGGCCTCAACTACGGCGGTTCCAACCTGCTGTTCGACCTCAACGGCGCCACGGTCCCGGTGACCTGGAACACCGCCAACATGACGACCAACGGCTCGTTGGGCGCCCTGCTGATCCACCACCACAACAAGGAAGGTGAGCGCGCCGAGGTCGTCCTCCTCGACACGGCCCAGAGCGCCGACCTGTCGCTCGCCAAGTCCGTCCTGCCGGTCAGTCCGACGCTCGGCCAGAACGTGACCTTCACCGTCACCGTCACCAACAACGGGCCGAACGCGGCGACCAACGTTCAGGTCACCGACCTCCTGCCCGAGGGACTGACCTACGTCTCCGACGACGGCGGCGGCGCCTACGATTCCAGCATCGGGTCGTGGACCATTCCGTCCCTCGCGGTCAGCGCCAGCGCCACGCTCCACATCGTGGCCACGGTGGAGACCACGGAAGAGGTCTGCAACCTGGCCCAGGTCACGGCGGTCACGCCGCTCGACACCAACCCCGCGAACGACCAGGCCACGGTCTGCGTCATGGCTCCGCGTTCGGCGGACCTGGCGCTCTCCATGAGCGTGAGCAGCCCGACGGTGCTCGTGGGCGGCTCGGTCACCTACACGATCACCGCGACCAACAACGGCACTGATCCGGCCTACGCGGTGGACGTCCAGGAGACCTTCCCGGCCTTCCCGCTGCTCAACCCCACCGGCTTCACGGCCTCGCAGGGTTCCTACAACCCGGCCACCGGCCTGTGGAACCTGGCCAGCCTGGGCTCTGGGAACTCGGCGACTCTCAACATCACGGTCACCGCGCCGAACACGGCGGGAGCCCTCACCAACCAGGGCACCGCCGGAGCCGGCACGAGCGACCCGAACAGCGCGAACAACACCGCGAGCGCCACCACCACCGTGCTGTCCCCGGCCTCGGTCAGCGCCACCAAGTCGGTGACGGGCCCCTTCAACGAAGGGAACACCGTGACCTACACCATCGTGATCTCGAACAGCTCGGCCTACGACCAGCAGGACAACCCCGGAGCCGAGATGACGGACGTGCTCCCGTCGAGCCTGACGCTGGTGAGCGCCAGCGCGACGAGCGGTACGGCCGCGCCGACCATCGCGACCAACACCGTGACCTGGAACGGCGTGGTGCCGGCCAATGGCTCGGTGACGGTGACGATCCTGGCGACGATCAACGCCGGGACCTCCAACACCACGATCAACAACCAGGCCTCGCTCAGCTCCGACGTGGACGGCAACGGCATCAACGAGGGGAGCTCGACGACCAACACGTCGAGCTTCGTGGTCGCGTCGCCCGCCACGGTGGGGAGCACCAAGACCGTGTCGGGAACCTTCGTTGAAGGCAACGTGGTCACCTACACGATCATCCTCAACAACTCGAGCGCCTTCGCGCAGAATGACAACCCGGGCAACGAGTTCGACGACGTTCTGCCCGCGGGCCTGACGCTGATCGACGCGTCGGCCACGAGCGGCAGCGCCGTCGCGACCGTCCCGACGAACACGGTGACCTGGAACGGTCCGATCCCGGCCGGCGGCTCGGTGACGATCACCATCCACGCCTCGATCAACGCCGGAACGGCCGGATCGACGATCTCGAACCAGGGCACCATCCACTTCGACGGCGACGGCAACGGCTCGAACGAGTCGACGGCTTCCACTGACGATCCGGGCCAAGTCGGAGCCGCGGACCCGACGACCTTTGTGGTGCTGTCGGCCGTCGACATCCCGACGCTCGACCAGATCGGCCTGACGCTGATGCTCCTGCTGATGGCGGCCTCGGCGTTCTACTTCCTGCGCCGTCGCACGGCGTAGAACCTACTGCTCAACGATCAGAACGGCGAGGTCTCTCCGGAGGCCTCGCCGTTTTGTTTCAGGGCTTCGAGATCCTGCCGGGCGGCTTCGGTTGAAGGATGATGAGGGCCAAGCACCTGCTCGAAGATTTCGAGGGATTGGCAAAGCACTGATTCCGCTTCCGCTCTCTGATCCAAGCCGCTCAAGACACCGGAAAGAATGTGTAGCATCCTTGCGGTTTTAGGATGAACTTCGCCATGAACCATGTGACTGATCTCCAGTGCGCGACGGATCAGCGGCTCAGCGTCAGTCGTCCGTTTCGTAGACATGAGAATACGTGCCAGGTTTCGCAAATCCCGGGCGATGACAGCATGATCCTTGTGATAGACATGGCGGTCGATTTCCAAAGCTCTCCGGATCAACTCCTCCGCCTCTTCCCAGCGGTCCGCTTCCATCAGCAAAAGAGCCAGTAGATTGAGATCTCTGGCGATCAGGGGATGCTGGTCACCATAGTAGGAAAGATCGATTTTCAAGGCTTTGCGGATTAGCCCTTCCGCTTCCTCCAACCGCTGTGTATCCTTGAGCAGCATCGACAGGTTGAGCAGATCGACGGCTACCTCAGGGTGATCCTCTCCAAAGAGCGGGATGTCGAGCACCAGTACCTTACGCAGCAGGGGTTCGGCATCTGAGTACAGTCCCTTGCAGTAGAGCAGAACTCCCAGAGCTGTGTGGAGACGCGCCAATTTGAGATTGGCAGGGACCTGCTGCTGGGCGGCATATGTAAGGAGTTGGCTTACGTGGAGACGCAAGGGGTCCCAGACAGGCCAGTTGCTCGGGTCGTCCACCTGAAAGGGGGCATAGTCGATAGTGAGGGAAACTGCCAACTCGATCCATGTTGTGCGGCCCTGCTCTGGAACGCGCTGACGAATGACTTCCTGCACGACGCGATGCACTGTGATGGTCGTGCCTTGGCGAGAGATCAAGGAAAGCGCCGCAAGCTCCGCGAGGTCTTCCCGTATCGGTCGAGCCTGAACCTCTTCTCCCGGTTCAACGCAGAGTTGTGCCGCCTCTCTGACGATACTGGAGCTCACTTCAAACATTTCGATCGGCATCGGATCTGGAGCCAGGTGGGCTATCAGCCGTAGGATGGCCTGTGAAGTCGGGGCGAGTTGGTGGAAAGAGCCTTGCCATGTCACAGCCAGCGAAGCTGGATACTGCATCACCGCTTCGTCATACCAACCGAGCGCACTGTCACACTCTTTTTCCCAGATATTCAGATACTCGGAGACGGGAATCTGTGTGTGCGCGATATAGGCGGCTGCCTGTTCCAGAGCCAGAGGGAGGCCATCGAGCAACTCCGCGAGCCGCAGGGCCTGTGGCACGTCGTCGGGCTCACGCCGCCTCTCCTTGACCGTGCGCTTGAGGAGGAAATCCGTAGCAGCAGCCAGAGGAATCACGTCGAGTGGCTGGCGGTGGATTCCAGGAGGCCAATCCCGACGTCGCGACGTGATCAAAACCCGACCTTCCGTAAACGCCGGTAACAGGCGCGTGACCGCGATCAACGCCTCCTTGGTATCGACGTTGTCCAGGATCAGGAGCCAGCCCGGGTTTTCCCGTAGCCAGCGCAATACAGCCGAAGTGACTTCGTTTTCAGATGGGTCATCTCTCTCCGGCAAGGCCAGCAGGTCGGCTCGCGCAAGGCCTGCCAATCCGCTGTTCAAACCGTCTGGAGAGTCAGCAAGCACGAACAGAACCGCTGAATAGCGTCTTCCGTGCTTCCAGGCGTACTCCACAGCCAGTCTGGTCTTGCCAATCCCTCCGAGCCCATGCAACACATGGCTCCGAAGGCCGGTTTCATCCAGCGCGTTTTCCAACTCTGCCAGATCATCACCTCTCCCCTTGAGAAGCTCGCCCAAAGGTGGAAACGGCAGGTTGTGGAGCAGGGGAGAACCCCTTTGCCGTATGGCGGGCTCGGTCGGAATCGTCGGCGCGTGCAGATCGCAGGTGAGATCCGTCACGCTCGCCATGGCGGCAACGAGCTCTGCCTGCATCTCCTCGGCGCTTCGGTAGCGTTCCCTCGGCGAGCGCGCCATCGCTTTTTCTACGATCCGGCAAAGCTCCGGGCTCACCCCTTCGAGAGGAGCCGGAGTCTTCTTGAGGAGCGCTACGAGCATTTCCGGCAGGGTTTTCGCCTGGAAGGGGAGCCGACCGGCGATCGATTCGTAGAGCACTACACCCAGCGACCAGAGGTCGGACTCGGGGCCGGGCTCGCCGCCGAAGAGGTGCTCGGGCGCCGTGTAGTTGAGCGTGCCGATCGCCACCCCTTCCCTGGTGATCGTCGTGTGATCGTCCAGGCGGGCCACCCCGAAGTCGATGATCTTCACCAGGCCTTCGCTGAGCAGGAGGTTCGCCGGCTTGATGTCGCGATGGACGATTCCGCGGGCATGGGCGGCAGCGAGGCCGTCCGCGATCTGCAGCGCGATCTGGACGGCCTCCCGCGGCGGCAGGGGACCGCGGCGGAGGCGCTCCTTCAGCGTCTCGCCCTGACAGAGTGCCATGGCGAGGAAGATGCGGCCGTCCTCCTCCTCGCCGATCTCGTACAGCGTGCAGACGTTGGGATGATCGAGCGCGGCCACGGCCTGGGCTTCGCGGAGGAAGCGGACCCGTGCCTCCTGGCTGTCCTGCCGGGTGGGCGCCATGAACTTCAGCGCCACAAGACGGCCGAGCTTGAGGTCCCGGGCCTTGTAGACCACGCCCATCCCGCCGCCGCCCAGGCGCTCGATGATCTCAAAATGGCCGACGCTGGTGCCCGCCTCTAACGCCATGACCTGACATCCGCTCCTGCTCCTCCCGATCGCCGACAGAGAACTTCAGATCATCCGAACAGACTACCAGGATCGGCTGCGGACGTAAACAGGAGCGCGTACCGGCCGCCGTTGGCACAGGGACTGCTTCCTTGGAGGCTCGATGCGGAGAGCGCTCTTTCTCTGGCTGGCCCTGTGGATCGCATCCTCCCTGGCACAGGCGCAGGTTCCGACGTCGAACGTGATCTATCGGGTCCTGCGGATCAGGACGACGACGGAAACCGGCTCCGCCTTCACGATCGAGGTCGACGGCAAGCAGTACCTGATCACCGCCCGGCATCTCCTCGAAGGCTTCGGGAGCGAGGGTGACGTCGATCTGTGGATGGACCAGCACTGGACCCGGCTCCACGTCAAGGCCATCTATCCCGCGAAGGAGACCGTGGACATTGCGGCGCTCGACGCGGGCAGACCGGTCACGGTCACCTTTCCCCTCGAACCCACGGCCGGCGGACTGACGCTCGGCCAGCAGGTCTATTTTCTCGGCTATCCCTACGGCCTGGGCACACCGGGATCGCTCGGCCCCGTCCCGCCGGGTTTCGGGGAGATCCCCTTCCTCAAGAGCGGGATCCTCTCGGCCCTGGACGATCGGGACCCGCAGGCGAGCATCCTGTACCTCGACGGCCAGAACAACCCGGGCTTCTCCGGGGGGCCCATCGTCTTCTGGCATTCCGCGAGCGGCAGGTTCCGGGTCGCCGGGGTCGTGAGGGGCTATCGGAACGAGGCGCTGCCGGTGCTCAAGAGAAAGAACCTGGACGATCCCCGGGCTCCGGCTTACAACGATCTCTACACGAGAGCCAACTCGGGCATCGTCATCGGCTATGACATCCGACACATCGTCGAAGCGATTCGCCGGGCAGCCCACGGAGCGCCGCCCGCTCCGTAGCTCACGGGAGGAGCTGTTTCATGGCAAAACGCCCTGTCGAGAGGATCTGGCGGACGGTCTTGACCGTCGTGGCCCTCGCCGCCACGGTGGCCGCGCTCTACCTCCAGGTTTTCGAACGCAGAGCGCGGCAGGAAGAGGCGAGGCTGGCGGGAGTCCGCCTGGACGCCGCGCTCGCCGCGTCCCGCGCCCAGCTGCGCGCCGAAATCCTCGCCGAGCTCCGTCAGGAGCTGCGCAAGGAGAGCTCCGAGACCCAGCCGAAAGCACAGCCCCTCCCTGACACCGTGCTGCGCCGGCTCGAAGCGAGCGAGGGAGCACTCGAAGCCTTTCGCCCCCAGGAAGCCCTCATCATCTCCAGCCTCGGCGAGGCCCTCAGCACCCTGGAGCGTCAGACCGAGGATTCGGATTGGGCGCTGCGGCGGGATCTGGAAGAGCTTCGGGCCGCAACCCTGCGCGAATCGGAAATCTCCGCCAAAACCACGTTCCTCATGCTTGTCGCACTGACCGCCCTGGTCGGGCAGTTCCTTCCTGAGCTGTGGCTGAATCCGTCGAAATCGAGCCCCGATCCGCCGCCTGGAGTAGAATGACGGCCGGCGGGACCTGTCCATCGAAAGGTCAAGATAACGGAAGCCACTGCCCGTCTTCAGCCACCTGGAGCGTCGATCGAAGCCCCGATGAGCTCATCCATCGCAAAACGAGGCTGATTTGCGGCCGTCGAAGTCGTTTTGTCCTGGATGAATGGGGTCTGTCGTGGATGAGGCGGAATTGCCCCAAACGAGCTCATTTTGCCGTGGATGGCCGTCTTCCGGCGCAAACGAGCTCGAATCGCGCCGGATGCTCCCGTTTTGCCGCAAACAAGCGCAACTCGCGCCAGACGAACTCGATTTGTCCCAGACAGACTCTCATTGCCTTGGATGAGGCCGTTTTGCCCTGAACAAACTCGAATCGCCGCTATTGAGCTTGTGTCACCGTCGTCGATACGGCTCCCTTGCCTCCGAGACGCTTCACCTCGCCATGGCCAGGATCTCCGTCCGTCTTGCCTTCTCCCTGCTGCTGGCGCTCGCCGCCTCCGCGGCGCGGGCTGCGGAGATGCGGGACGTGGTCGGGGTGGCCCATGCGGCGGGCCGGTACTCGTTCACCGAGGAGGACTTCCTCAACGAGGGGGCCGACCGGCTGCTCGAACTGGGGACCCGGGTCATCAAGGTCTGGTTCGACCGCGACGCGGCCCGGCCGTACCCGTTCCACTCGGAGTGGGGAGAGCCGGCGGCCGACCTCGTGGAGCTGGCGCGGAAGCCGTACTATCGCGATCTCTTCGGTAAGCCGTTCACGACCTTTCTCCTGGTGGTGCCGCACTCGGTGACGTTCACCGACGGCATGACGCCCGAGGAGATCGAGGCCGAGCGGGAGATGGTCTACCGGCTGGCCCGGTACCTTTTAGAGACGTATGCCGGCTCCGGCAAGACGTTCGTCATCCAGAACTGGGAGGGCGACCACCTGTTCCGGCAGGGGCTCGACGGCGCCGAGCCCGACGCGGCCCGGATCCAGGGGATGCGCGACTGGTGGAACGCGCGGCAGGATGGGGTTGATCAGGCCCGGCGCGAGGTCGGAATGCGCGGCGTGGTGGTCGCCCATGCGGCCGAGGTGAACCATCTCGCGGCTTCGCTCGACGGCAAGGTCACGGCCACGAACGCGGTGGTCCCGTTCATCCATGCGGACCTCTACTCGTATTCGAGCTGGGACGTCGGCTTCGACCGGCGGCGGCTCGTCGACGCTCTGGAGTACCTGAAGACCATGGCTCCGGACAGCGAGCTGTTCGGCGAGGACAACGTCTATGTCGGCGAGCTTGGCGCGGTGCCGGACCAGGTGGGAGCGGATACGAACCTGGGCGGCCTCATCCAGGGGCTCACGGACGCGGCGGTCGGGTGGGGCGCGCGCTATGCGGTCTTCTGGCAGGTCTTCTGTAACGAGGAGAAGCATCCTTATCAAGGCCGGCCGCGGAATTCGGACCTGCGCGGGTTCTGGCTCGTGCGGCCCGATGGCTCGCTCGCTCCGACCTGGCGCGATCTCCGGCGGCGCATGAGCCATTCGCGCCGCATGGCCCGGCTGCGAATCGCGACCGGTCAGTTCTTCGGCACAGGCGGCGGCGAAATCGTCGCTGATCTCTGGCGTCCCTTGCCGGTCACCCGGTTCGCGGTCGTCGACCTCAACGGTGGGTCCTTGCGCAGCGGCGACGCGGTCGCGATCCAGTCGCGGGAAGGCTTCTATCTCACGGTCGACGCGGACGGCGGCGTCCTGGCCGGCTCGGAGCGGACGGGGCGGACGGAGATTTTCCGCATCTGGAAGGTGCGGGGGCAGGGACGGATCGACGGCGACGACATCGCCGATATCGCTCTCCAGGCATCTTCCGGCCGGTATCTGACCGCCGAGCCGGGGTCCGGGAGGATCACGGCGGCGGGCTGGGGGATCGGGCCGGCCGAAACCTTTCGCCTTCTTCCGCTCCCGGAATAGACTGCGACCTATGCTTCTCACCCTGCGCACCACCCACCAGCCCGCGACGGACCTCGGGTATCTGCTGCACAAGCACCCGGAGAAGGTGCATGCGGCCGAGCTGTCGTTCGGGCAGACATACGTGTTCTATCCCGAGGTCTCGGAGGAGGCATGCACGGCCGCGCTTCTCCTGGATGTCGATCCGATCGGACTCGTGCGCGGGCGGAAGGGGAACGAGGGGCCGCTCTCCCAATATGTGAACGATCGGCCATACGCGGCTTCGTCGTTTCTGTCGGTGGCGATCGCTCGCGTGCTGGGATCGGCCCTGGGTGGCCGCAGCCGCGAGCGGCCGGAGCTGGTCGAGACCCCGATCCCGCTCCAGGCGCGGGTCAGCGTGCTCGCGTGCCGCGGCGGTGAGGGGCTGCTGCGCCGCCTGTTCGAGCCGCTCGGGTATGGGCTGGTGATCGAGCCTCATCTTCTCGATCCCGCGTGGCCCGAGTGGGGCGCGCGGCATTTCACGGTGACGCTCTCGGCGGTCTGCCGGCTGAGCGATCTGCTGGCCCATCTTTATGTTCTCGGCCCGGTGCTGGACGATGAAAAGCATTATTTCGTGGACGAGGCCGAGGTGGAGAAGCT
>JACZDC010125679.1_pt1 | contig 12817 bp, 7 predicted proteins | sample 8641791 | NCBI WGS metagenome assembly JACZDC01 (sample SAMN15324613, study PRJNA640507) | soil metagenome | isolation source: intercropping peanut in the second line | place: China: Luxin town, Laibin City, Guangxi Province | collected 2019-07-25 | depth 10cm m
GAGGGGGCCAGGGGGTGAGGTCCAACCCCGCCTCGACCTCGGCCGCCTGCCCATCCCCGGACCTCTTCTCATCGGCAGAGAGACCGAGTTGGCTCGCCTCGACACCGCGTGGGAGGACCCCTCCGTCCACGTCCTGACCCTGGTGGCCTTCGGCGGCACCGGCAAGTCCGCGCTCGTCAGCCGCTGGCTGGACGGGATGTCCGCCGCCGGCTGGCGAGGAGCCCGGCGCGTCCTGGACTGGTCCTTCTACAGCCAAGGAACGGAAGATCGCGTCACCTCCGCAGACCGCTTCCTCGACCACGCCCTCGCCTGGTTCGGAGATCCCGATCCCAAGGCCGGCGCGTCCCGGGACCGGGGCCTTCGTCTGGCCGATCTCGCTCGCCAGGAGAAGACCCTCCTTGTCCTGGACGGCGTCGAGCCGCTCCAGCACCCTCCGACCCACCCGCTGGCCGGCCGTCTCAAGGACCCGGGGCTCGCGGCGCTGCTTAAGAGTCTGGCCGGAGCCAATCCGGGCCTGTGCGTGGTCACCACCCGGGAGAAGATCGCCGACCTGGACGCGTTTCCTACCACCGCGCGCCAGGAGGATCTGGAATCCCTTTCTCAGGAGGCAGGAGCAGAACTGCTAAGGACGCTCGGGGTCAAGGGGAAGGATTTGGAGCTTCGGGCTGCCGCGAAGCGGTTTGGCAATCACGCTCTGACCCTCTCGCTCCTGGGCGGCTATCTGACCCGAGCCTGTGGAGGCGACATCCGACGCAGCCAGGAGGTGGATCTCGCCGGAGCCGCGGAGAAGAAAGGCGGCCATGCCTTACGGGTCATCGGCACCTACGCCTCGTGGCTGGGCGAGGGTCCGGAGCTGGCGGCCCTCCGCCTGCTGGGGTTGTTCGACCGCCCGGCCCAGCCCAACGCTATCGCGGCCCTGCGGGCGAAGTCGGCCATTCCGGGGTTGACCGAGCCGCTCGTGTACCTGGGAGAGGAGGATTGGCAACTGGCGCTCTCCAATCTCCGGGACCACGGCCTTCTGCTACCCGCCGATCCTCATCAGCTGGGCACCCTGGACGCCCATCCCCTGGTCCGGGTCTATTTCCAGGAGGAACTCGAAACCCGGCGTCCGCAAGCCTGGGAGGCGGGCAACCTCCGCCTGTACGAGCACCTTCAGAAGGAGGCTCCGGACCTGCCGGATACCCTGGAGGAAATGGAGCCGCTCTTCACCGCAGTGATCCACGGCTGCCGGGCGGGGCGTCGGCAGGAGGCTTTCGACGAGGTCTATAGACGGCGTATTCAGCGGGGTACGGAGTTTTTCAACCTGAGGAATCTGGGAGCTTTTAGCTCGGATCTGTCGGCGCTGTCCGGTTTCTTTGATCGTCGCTGGGATCAGCCCTCGGCCCGTATTAGATCCCGGGCGAAGGCATTTGTTCTCAACCAAGCCGGAGTTGACCTGCGCGCCCTGGGCCGGCTGGGGGAAGCGATTGCGCCTATGGAGGCCAGCCTCGCAGCCTGCTTGAAGCTGGATGACTGGCAAGAAGCTACCGCTCGCGCCAGCAATCTCAGCGAGTTGACCTTGACCCTTGGGGAGGTGGCGCGAGCAGTGTCGTTTGGGAAGCAGAGTGTCGATCTAGCCGACCGCAGCGACAATGTCTTCCTTAGAATCGTCAGCCGTGCGACGCTGGCCGATGCCCTGCACCAGTCGGGTCGCCCGGAAGATAGCGCAGAGTTCTTTGTCGAGGCCGAGGCCCTTCAGTCGGAGTGGCAACCTGAGTACCCCCAGCTCTTCTCGCTTCGTGGCTATCAGTACTGCAACCTTTTACTGAGCCGGGATAAGCTGGCGTGGGGGCAGGTGCGGGAGCGGGCGGAGCAGACGCTTCGCTACAGAGAGGAAGGTTGGTACCCGCTCATCGACATCGCCCTGGACCACCTGAGCCTTGGCCGAGCGCACCTGGGCCTGGGGGACTTTACCAAGGCCGCGGAGCACCTGGGCCACGCCGTGGAGGGCCTGCGGCGGGCGGGCCATGAGGATTTAACTCCTTTCGGCCTCCTAGCCCGTGCGGTCCTGCTTCGACTCCAGAAGGACTGGCCCGGCGCGGAGGCAGATCTTTCCGAAGCGCTAGAGATCGCGGAGCGTGGCTCGATGCGCCTTTACGAGTGCGACGCGCACCTGGAATGGTCTCGGCTGTGCGCAGACCGGGAGGACCCGGAGGGCGCGGAACGGCACATGGCCCGAGCCCGGAAGCTGGTGGAGGAGACGGGGTATGGCCGGCGGCGGGCGGAGGTGGAGAGGGGAGGGTAGAGCGCTTTCACGCGACGTGGCGACTGCCTACCCTGTCCTGGCGACATCCTACCCTATGGGTAGGAGCGTCTACCCTTGCGTGGCAAGTGCCTACCCTGTCGTGGCAACGTCCATCCCTCGCGTAGCATTGAGGAAACCCCCTCCCCTACCCCGCTGCGCGGGAGAGGGCGCCCCCGCCCGGCCGATTCCCAGCCTTTGGGCTCAGCGCTTCGGGGCGTTCGGCAGGAACTCCACGATGAGGTTCGTGTTGTCCTGGTAGCGTAGGGCGAACAGGTCGGGACGCGCCGCGATCCAGTCCGCCTCCATCGGGAAGCTGATCTGCGGGAAGCGGTGGAGATAGACCCAGCGCACGCCGTCCTTCAGGAGGTTCTCCATCCAGGCCTGGGGATCAGGGTCCACCCGCGGATCGCAGCCCGGGTAGTTGGTGGCCAGCCGGGAGTCCTTCCGGTTCACGTTCACGTAGATCGCCCGCCGCTCCAGGTGCGCGCCCATCGCCGGGTAGACGAAGAAGTTGCTCGGCGCGCCGATCACTGCCACCGTGCCGTCCTCGCCGTTCTTGTCCAGCCAGCCCCAGCCCGGCGCGAAGAGGAAGGCCGCGGTCTTGTGCGCCGTGTACTCGGAACGGAAGGCGCGCTCCCGGTCCTTCACCCGGAAGCGGCCCAGGAACGGTGCCGCGACAAGCGCCGCGACGATCCCGGCCACGGCCAGCTCCCGCGCCCGCCGCCGCGTGAACCCGCGGACTCCCGGCGAGACGGCCCAGATCACGAGGCCGATGTCGAACAGCGCCAGCACCACCCGCACCGTGCGCGGCATCTCGGTGTGGAGCATGAGCAGGTCCTGGACCGCGAAGAGCAGCGCCAGCGCGCGCAGCGCCGGGTCGGGCACGAAGCGCTCGCCGATCGCCACCGCCCCGGCGAACATCAGCGCCAGGGCGCCGTCCAGGTAGCGGACGTTGGCGAACACGTGCCCGGAGCTGCCGTACGGGACCGTGGCCCAGACCGCGAGCTGGATCAGCACCTGGCTCCAGACCAGGAAGGACGAGCGCCGGACCTCTTTCGGCAGGAGCCAGGGGAGGAGGAAGAACGGCAGGAGCAGGAGGATCTGCGGGCCGACGCCGATCTCCTCCGAGCCCAGGCGCGGCACTCCGAGGAAGACGTCCGAGAGCACCGGCAGGCTGATCTGGTCGTGGGCGAGCATCCAGGCCACGGTGTTGATCCGCGGGATCTTCGGGATCGCCGGACCCGAGGCCGCGCCCGGGGTGCCTTCGCAGCGCGCGGCGAGCGGCCCGGCCCCGATCGCGGCGTTGCGGGCATAGAAGAAGCCGCCGAGGAGGACCAGCGCCAGGAGCGCAGCGCCGATCTGCGGTAGCCGGCGGCTCCACTCGCGCCGGCCGAGGAGGATCGCGAGGCCGAGCGCCAGGCCGTAAGGGATGCCGAGCACCTTGGCGCCGACCGTCAGGCCCATGCCGGCTCCGGCCATCGCCGCGTCGCCCCAGCGCGGCTCGCGCATCCAGCGCAGGGCGAAGAACGCGGCCGCGGCGAAGCAGGCGCCCACGAAGGTGTCCACATATTGGGTGGCGGTGAAGCGGATCACCACCGGCATGAGCGCCGTGAAGAACGCGGCGAGCGGCCAGTGGCGGCGCGCGCCCAGCTCCCGCGCGATGCCGCCGGCCGCGAGCGCCAGGAGGGCCGTCTGCGGGAAGAAGGCGAGGTTCGCGTAGAGCTCGCTGTGCGACGGCGCCATCCACCACCAGAGCCAGACCGAGCCGTTGGAGGGCTGGAGCCCATAGAAATAGGTCGGGTGCATCCCGAACACCGCCGTCAGGGCCTGGTCCTGGACCCAGGTCGCGGTGATCAGGAGGTGGTACATGATCGCGTCCCAGGACAGCGGCGGCCGGACCAGGCCGCGCAGCCCCTCGGCGAACACGGCGTGGGCGGCGATCAGCGAGATCACCGGGTGCTCGCGCAGGCGCGCCCAGGTGCTGCGGCCGAGCGTGCGGGCCGGAGCCCACAAGTCTTCTCCCGTCTTCCGCGCCCGGACCAGCGGGATCAGAGCGACGAGGATCAGCAGGGCGAGAGCGGTGTCGACCCGCAGAATGCCGAAGGTCCCGAGGACCAGACCGAGGAAGACCGCCTCGGCCGTGGCGAGGAGCAGGGCCGCGACGGCGAGCGCGAGAGGGTCCTCTCCGGCACGCTTTCCGAGGAAGGCGCGGGCGAGGAGATAGCCGTTGAGGGCCAGGAACAGCAGGGTCAGGAGCGTCAGCCCCGCGCCCAGAAGGTCTGTCAGGAACATAGTTGGCGCATTTCCTATCACAATATCGGCGATATGCTTTGGAACATCGCTTCCATGCGCGCGGCCACGGCCGACCAGTCGAAGCTCTCGGCGTGGCGGCGGGCGGCCTCCGCCATGCGGAGCCGGCGGGGCTCGTCCGCGAGAAGGCCCTGGATGGCGGTGGCGAGCGACTCCGGGTCTGGCGCGGTCCGGAGACCGTGGACGCCGTCGAGCACCAGCTCGGAGAGCGCGCTCTCGGACGACTCGCAGTAGATCACCGGCAGCCCTGCGGCCATGGCTTCGAGAGGAAAAAGACCGAAGCCTTCGCGCGAGGAGGGTTGGACCGCGATCCGCGACTCGCCCATCCGGCGCCAGACGTCCACGTTCGTCGGCAGATAGCCGTGGAAGAGGACGGTCTCGCGCAGACCCAGCCGTCCGGCCAGTTCTTCCAGCCGGGCGCGATCCGGACCGTCGCCGTAGATCGCGAGTCCCACCTTCAGCCGAGCGACCGCTTCCAGCAGGAGATCGATCCGCTTCTCGCGCAGCAGCCGGCCGGCGTAGACGAGCGGCGGACCGTCTGCCGGAGAGGCTGCCTGACGGATGGCGTCCAAGGGGATGCCGTTGGGGATGACCGGCACCGGCTCGCCGCGCACCCGCTCGACCCGGTCGCCGGTGAGGCGGCTGACCGCGATCGCCTTCGCGCCGAGGTGGGCCGTGATCCGCTCGGCCGCGGCGTAGACCGGCCATTTCGCGCCCAGGTACTGGCGCCAGTAGCGGCCCCAGTACTCGTGCCAGGTTACGACCAGAGGCTTGCCGGCCCGCCGGCAGCGCAGGGCGAGCGGCGGCAGGTGGGCGTAGGGGATGTTCGCCGACTCGACCACGTCGAAGGGCCGGAGATCCAGCCGGAGCACGGACCGGGCGAGCCGGAGGGCCTCGCCCGTGCTCCGCTTGCCCGCCTCGGTATAGAGCCGGCCGCGCGAAGCGAGAGGGAGGATGTCGACTCCCGGCATCGGCTCGGACGGACAGTCGGCAAACCCGGCGAGCGTCACCCGGTGGCCGCGGGCGGCCAGGGCGCGGGCCAGCTCGTGGTTCCGGTGCTCGACCCCGCCCACCGAGGCGGGATAGAGGCAGTCATAGATCAGCAAGATCCTCACTGGACCCGCCGACGGAAGGGAGCCAGGCAGGCCAGCCCGAGCGCCGCCTGCACGATCAGGTTGACCACATGATGCACCAGGCTGAACGCGAGCACCGCCGCGGCCCGGTCGTCGCCCGTCGCTCCCGGAGCCCACGGGCTGAAGAACACCACCTGCAGCGCCTGGGTGGTCCCGAGCCCGCCCGGGGTCACCGGCAGCGCCGAAAGTAGGAGGACGATCGGGTTGAGCGCCAAGCCGTCCACCGCCGGTACCGCGATGCCCCAGACCCGGAACGCCAGCCAGTGGAGCACGACCAGGAGCAGCATGTGCGGGAAGCGGGTGAGCACGGCGCGCACGTTGCCCCGGACCCCGGCGTCGAACAGCGGCGCGAGCAGACCGTACCGGGCCAGCCACTTCGGGCGGAGCGCGATCACGATCCCATAGACCACCGTGCCCGCGAGCGCCGCCGCGATCGTCAGCATCAGCAGTTCGGTCGGCACCCCGGCCAACCCGCTGCGCGCCAGCTCGACCGCCAGGCCCGCGGCGCCGAGCAGCACCAGCACGATGCCGTTCGCCACCATCAGGAAGAGGACGGCGCCGGCCGACCGGGCCACGGGTACGCCGGTCCGCGCCAGATAGAACCCCATTCCGCCCTGGCCCGCGATGTAGGAGAGCAGGCCGAGCAGATAGCTCGCGCCGCGGGCGTACATCACCTCCAGGAACGGCCGCGGGATGGCGACCGCGTCGAGCGCCGCCCGGGTGGCGTAGGCGTCCACTGGCAGCGCGGCCACCAGCTCGAAGACGATGAAGAGGGACAGCGCCACGTAGGCGCCGTGCTGGAACGCCTCGCGCAGCGGCTCCAGCCGGATCTCGCGCACCATCACCGCGAGGATCGCCGCGGCCACCAGCCAGGGCAGCCAGCGGCGGGCGGCCTCCCGGGCGTTCATCTCCGTTCGATCAGCATCAGGCTGACCAGGAAGGAGGCGAACACCGTCTGCGCGCCCATGACCATCGCGGTCATCCCGATCACCACGCCGCGCACCGCCATCAGCGGCCCGGAGCCGGCCTCGATCCAGTCGAGCACGATCTTCACCTCCAGGCCCAAGCCCAGCAGGAAGAGGATCGAGCCGACGATCAGCCCGCGCTCCAGCGAGAACCAGCGGAACAGGCGAGTGAGCCACTGGCGGGGGCGCGCGAACGCGGCGCCCATGGAGAACGTCTTGGCGAAGACGTCGAACAGGACCAGGTTGTACCCGAGGATCAGCGCCAGCGCGCCGAACAGCAGCACGTGGTAGTCCCACGTGCGGCCGAAGATCTCGCGCGGTCCGCCGGCGAGGAGCAGCACCAGCAGACCGCCGGCGATCATCAGCAGCAGCCCCGGGAGCTGGAACAGGTACGACGGCGAGAAGAGAAGCATGAAGCGCACGTGGCGCCAGGCGTCGCGCAGGCCCGAGAGCTTGGACTCGCCGATCCGCGGGTGGTAGGTGATCGGGATCTCGTGGATCTTCAGCTCGGCGCGCAGCGAGTTGACCACCATCTCCGAGGCGAACTCCATGCCGGTCGTCTGGAGACGCATGCGCTCGTAGGCCTCGCGCGTGAAGGCGCGCATGCCGCAGTGCGAGTCCGAGACGCTGGTGCGGAAGAGCAGCCGCAGCATGCCGGAGAGGATCGGGTTGCCGATGTAGCGGTGCGACCACGGCATGGCACCGGGCAGGATGTTGCCCTTGAGCCGCGAGCCGATCACCATGTCGAAGCCCTGCTCGCGGAGCGGCTTGATGAACTCCGGGATGGCGAGGAAGTCGTAGCTGTCGTCCGAATCGCCCATCACCAGGAAGCGCCCGCGCGCCTCGGAGAACCCGCGCAGGTAGGCCGACCCATAGCCGCGCCGCCGCTCGTGGACCACCCGCGCCCCGGCCCGCTCGGCGATCTCCGGCGAGCCGTCGGTCGAGCCGTTGTCGACCACGATCACCTCGGCCGGGATGCCCATGGCCTTCAGAGCCCGCCAGGCCTTCTCGACACAGACACCCACCGATCCGGCCTCGTTCAGGCAGGGCATGACGACGGAGACTTCGATCTGGGGGTCGGTCACGCAGGGAGTCCTCAGCGCAGGTTTGAAAGACGGGCGTACTTTACCATGGCCAGAGTTGCTATCCTCTCGGGCCGTGAGACGACTCAACCTGGGCTGCGGTCGGGACATCCGGCCGGGCTACGTCAACCTGGACCTCGCGAAGATCCGCGGCATCGACGTGGTCGCGAACCTGGAGACGCCGCTGCCGTTCGCCGACGACTCCTTCGACGAGGTCTTCACCTCGCACGTGCTGGAGCACGTCTCGGACCTCTTCGCCCTGCTCGCCGAGCTGCGGCGGATCTGCAAGCCCGGCGCGGTCATCCGCATCTACGTCCCCCACCTGTCGTTCTTCGGCGCCTACACGGACCCCACCCACAAGCGGTTCTTCGGGTACCACAGCTTCGACTACTTCACCGAGGGCGGTGTCTACAACTTCTACTCCCACCTGCGGTTCCGCATCCGCAAGCGGCAGATCCGCTTCTTCTGGATCAAGAACGAGAAGCGGGTGATCCCGAGCCGGGTGATCACGGCGCTGATCAACGCCTTCCCACTCTTCTACGAGCGCTTCTGCTGCTGGATGCTGCCGGCGAACGAGCTCTACTTCGAACTCGAGCCCGTCAAGGACGCGAAGAGCTCTTCGTAGTCGTCCGTCACCCGCTCCCAGGTGTAGCGCTCCTCGACCAGCTCGCGCGCCCGGCGGCCCATCGCGGGAAGGTCCTGGAGATTCTGGATCGCCGCCGCCAGCTCGGCCGGCTCGTGGGCGGGGACCACCAGACCCACGCCGCGCGGCTCGACGTCGCCGGCTATCCCCACGATCGGCGTGGTCACCACCGGCCGGCCGCAGGCCATGGCCTCCAGGAGCACGAGGCCGAAGCCTTCCTGGCTGGCGTCGGTCGAGGGCAGTGCAAAGACGTGGCACGAGCCGTAGAAGGCGTTCAGCTCCGCGTCCGGCACGAAGCCGAGGAACTCGACCCGCTCCGCCACGCCGAAGTCCTTCGCCTGCTGGCGGTAGTACTCCAGATCCTCGCCCTTGCCGCCGACCCGCAGGCGCGCCTCCGGAATCAGGGCGAGCGCTTCGAGCAGCACTTCCAGACCCTTGTAGCGGTGGTGGACGTCGAGCAGGCTCAGGAAACCGATCACCAGCGGCGGCGGCGCGGGCGGCTCCTGGGATGGCGGGAGAAAGCGCTCCGCCTCCACGCCCCAGGGGATGCAGACCAGCTTCGGGTCGTCCGGATCGAGCCACGGCGAGTGGTGGGGATAGAGCGGGTTCGTCACCACCACTCGCGCGCTCCGCTCCAGGACCGCCGGCAGCCGGCCGCGGTTGTAGATGCCCGCGAGCACCCCCTTCATCCCCTCGCCGACCATGTCGTTGTGGTAGGTGAGGACCAGCGGCACGTCCAGGGCCTCGGCCGCGGAGGCGGCGAGGTCGGAGAAGAACGCGGTCGGGATGTGGGTGTGGATGACGTCCGGCCGCTTCTCCTGGCGCAGCGCCTCCCAGAGCCCGAATGCCAGGTTCGTGTTCCCGATCTTGAAACGCCACGGCAGGCGGACGACCGCCACCCCCTCCACCTCCGGTGGCGCGCCGGCCGGCTCGTCGGCGCAGATCACCCGCACCTCGTGGCCCCGCGCCGCGAGCCGGGTCGCGACGTGGTAGACGCTGTTCTCGACCCCGCCCACGTAGGGTGGATAGCGGACGACGACCTCCAGGATTCTCATCACAGATACGATCGCAGGTAGACGATCCAGACCACGGCCGCGCCCCAGAGGGCCATGTTGATCAGGAAGGGCGGATCTCTGAGAATCGCCTCCGTCGGATTGCGCTCGCCGGGCTGCTGGTACATCAGATAGAGGTACCGGAAGATGCCGTAGAGCACCATGGGGATGGTGTAGACCAGGTCGCGCGTGTTGTACTTCTGCACCGTCTCCGGGGCGACCGAGTACAGGGCGTAGGAGACGACCGCCGAGGCCGTCACCACGTTGATCATCTGGTCGAGGAAGGCGGGGCTGTACTGGTCGAGCACGCGCCGCTGGCCCGACGCGGCCCCGGCGAGCAGCGTGATCTCGTGCCGGCGCTTCGAGAACGCGAGGAAGAGGGCGAGGAAGATCGTGCACAGCAGCAGCCAGCGCGACACGTCCACCCGGGCCGCCATGGCCCCGGCCTCCACCCGCAGCACGAAGCCCAGGCTGATCGACATCACGTCCAGGATCACCATGTGCTTGAGCCAGAAGGTATAGAGGACGTTGAGGAGGAGATAGGCTCCGAGGACCGCGGCGAAGCCGGGTCCGAGCCAGACCGAGATCGCCGCCGCCACGCCGAGCAGGACGACGACCGCCGCCACCGCCACCGGCACCTTGAGCGTGCCGGCCGCGAGCGGGCGGAACCGCTTGAGCGGATGCTTGCGGTCCTCCTCGCGGTCGCGCAGGTCGTTGACCAGGTAGACGGCGCTGGAGGCGAAGCAGAAGGCGACCAGGGCGAGGGCAGCGCGCACGGGGATCTCCGGCTGCAGCAGCAGGCTGCTGAACACCGCCGGAGCGAGCACGAAGAGGTTCTTGGCCCATTGCGCGGGCCGGAGCGATTTGACGAGCGGCCGGATCACAGGCGGTATTCTATGGGGAAGAGATGGATTCCAACGAAACCAATCGCCTTCGGGCATGGCTGCAAGCCGCCCCGCTCGTCCTCCTCCTGCTGATCGCGATGGCGCCGCTCATCCGCGGCACGGAGACGCTCTACCTCCGCGACGTGCTCAACACGCACTTCCCGATGAAGGCCTCCCAGGCTGCGGCCATGCAGTCGGGCTACTTCCCGATCCTGGAGCCCCACCGGGCCGGCGGCCAGCCGCTCGCCGGCAACCCGAACGCGGTGCCGTTCTACCCGGACAACCTTCTCTATCTCAAGACGTCGGTCTTCTGGGCACTCAACGCTCACTTCTGGCTCCACCTGCTCCTGGCGCCGTTCGCCTTCGCCTGGATGGCGCGCGCCTGGGGCCTGCGCCGCGAATCCGCCTGGGCCGCCGCCGTCTGCTGGACGGTGAGCGGCTTTTATCTCTCCCATCTCTCGTTCTACAACCTGATCGCCGGCGTGACCCTCGCCCCGGCCCTGGTCGCGGCCTGCCTGCGCTTCTCCCAGGGAAACCGGAAGATGGCGCCGGTGATCGCCGGCCTCTGGGGTCTCCTTCTTCTGGGAGGCGATCCGCTCATGGCCCTGCTCGCCGGGCTGCTGGCCGCCGCCGCGATCCTTCCCTGGGTGCGTGAGGTTTTCCGCCGCCGCGAGCCCTGGAGCAATCTCCTCCTGCTGATCGCCTGCGTCGGCGTCGGCATCCTCCTCGCGTTGCCGCAGCTCGAGGAGTTCCGCCGCATCCTGCCGATGTCCTTCCGCGGCCATCGAGGCTACTCGGCCGAGGCCGCGACCGTAGCGAGCTGGGATCCGCGGCAGGCCGCCGAGTGGCTGATCCCCTTCCTCTTCGGCCGGCCCGATCTGCTCGGCCCGGGGAGCTTCTGGGGCAGCCGCTTCTTCACCGGCGTGCCTCCGTACTACCTCTCGCTCTATCCAGGACTTCTGGCGCTCGCCCTGATCGTCGCCTCCGGACGACCGCGCCTGAGACCGGCATGGTGGGCCTGGGTTGGGATCGCGGTCGGCCTCTTTCTATCGCTCGGCCGGTTCAACCCGATCGCGGAGTGGCTCTTCAGCCTGCCCGGCCGTGGCTCGCTCCGCTACCCGGTCAAGTTCTGGCTGCCGGTCGCGATCGGCGCCGCGCTCCTCTGCGGCCTCGGCTTCGAACGGCTCTTCTACTCGGAGGACGACGTGCGCGCCCGGGCCCGGCGCCGCTTCGGGTTGACGCTCCTCGTCCTGGCCCTCGCCCTGGGTGGGTTCTGGGCCTTCCTCACCTTCAACCCCGGAGCGGCCAGGTCCTGGGTCGGCAGCCTGGGAACCGACTCGCACGGACCCGCGTTCGTGAACAACGAACGGCTGAGGTGGGCCGGCCTCGCGTTTCTCTCGGTGCTGATCGTCGCCGGCCTCGCCTTGCTGGCACGGATCGGCAAGCGTCGGCCGGCGCTCGGCGGCGGCCTGCTGCTGACCTTCCACGCCGCGGTCCAGCTCCTTCTCCTGCGCCCACTCTACCCGAGCGACACGGTCGTCCCCTACCTCCTGCCGCCCCCTCCCGCCTTGAAGCTCGTCCCGGAGGGCGTGCCGGTCGTCCATGCCGACTTCAACTATCTCTTCGGCCCGTCGACCCTCAAGCAGGGCGCCTTTCCGAGCCAGGGCGCGCACTGGATGGAGCGCCGGGCCTTCTACGAGTTCTATCCGTTCACCGGCCCGATGTGGAACCGGCGCTACGAGCTGAACTCGTCCGCCGAGGGCCTCGACAGCTTCCTCGCCCGCATGGCCGAAGGCGCCATGAAGGGTTCGAAGGACGACGACGGCAAGCGAGTGCGGATGCTCGCCGCCTGGGGCGTCCAGCGGCTGCTCATGAACCACCCGATCGACCCGCCGGAGCCGCGCGCCCGGCTGCTGACCCGGATCCCGAGCTTCGGCCTGGGCCTCTATATCTATGAGATCGTGGACCGGGCGCCGCTCGCCTTCTTCCCGACCCGGATCCTCCACGCGCCGCATCTGAACGCGGCCTACCAGACGCTCAGCGGGACGGACTTCGACGCCCGGACCCAGGCCATCATCCCCGGAGACGGTCCTCCTGAAGCCCGGTCCGGAGGGCAGGTCCGGCGGCTCCACGACGGGCCGGAGTCCATGGACTTCGACGTCGCGGCCGGACCGGGCGGCGGCCTCCTGGTCATCCAGCGCTCTCACCTCTCGCTCTGGGAGGCGGAGATCGACGGCCGGCCGGCGAAGACCGTGCCGGCCAACCTCTACCGCCTCGCCGTCGAAGTCCCGGAAGGCCGCCACCGGGTCCGCTTCCACATCGACCGCCGCCCCCTGGTCCGCGCCGTCTGGGCCGCCGTCCTCGGCCTGGCCCTCCTGCCGGTCCTCTTGTGGTGGGGAGGACGGCAACCGTCAGTCTCCCCCTCTCCCGGGGCGGGGGACTCGGGCGGACCGGGAGAGGGGGC
>JACZDC010037086.1_pt1 | contig 12794 bp, 11 predicted proteins | sample 8641791 | NCBI WGS metagenome assembly JACZDC01 (sample SAMN15324613, study PRJNA640507) | soil metagenome | isolation source: intercropping peanut in the second line | place: China: Luxin town, Laibin City, Guangxi Province | collected 2019-07-25 | depth 10cm m
AACGAAGCGCTCGCCGAGGTCGTCACCGGACTGCGCGGCGCCCGCGCGTTCGTCGACGCCTCGAAGAGGCCCGGACGGCTCCTCCACCTGCGGCGCATCCCGAGCCTCGACATCCGCGTGATCCACATGGTGCGCGACGGCCGCGCCGTTACCCGGTCCACGATGCGCAACCTCGGACGCAGCGTCGAGGACGGGGCGCGCTCCTGGCTCGGCGCCGCCCGCGACGCCGAACGGCTGCGGCCCCGATTCCCCGCGGACCGCTGGATGACGCTGCGCTACGAAGACCTCTGCCAACAGCCCGGGGCCACGCTCGACCGGATCAGCCGCTTCATCGGCGTGACTCCGGGCAGCGGCGTGCCGGACTTCCGGTCGGTCGACCATCACATCATCGGCAACCGCATGCGCCTGTCCCACACCTCCGAGATCAGCCTCGACGAGCGCTGGCGGACCGAAATGCCCGCGGAACAGATCCGCGCGGTCGAGAAGGTCGCCGGCCCCACGCTGGAGCAGTATGGCTATGCCCCCGCCCCCACCGCTCGCTGACGCGGCCTCGCTGGCGCGGCCCGTCAACGTCCCCGCCGCGCGTGCCAGTCACAGCCGCCTGCGGCGCGGCGGCGCGACGTTCGCCGTGAGCCACTTCACCGGCATGGCCATGGGCTTCCTCGGCAGCATGATCCTCGTCCGCGTGGCGCGGCAGGACCAGGTCGCTTCCTACCTCATGCTGCTGCAGGCGATCACGGCGCTCGGGCTGATCCTTCAGCTCGGCCTCGGCCCGGCCACGCTGCGCTTCGCGCCGATCAGCCGAGGGCGCGGCGGTGCGAAGGCCACGTCGGTGCTCCGCCGCCGGCTGCTCGGCATCCAGGCCGGAATCTGGGCGCTGGTGGCACCGCTGCTCCTCCTCGTCTGGCCCCGGGTCGCGGAGAGCCTGCACGCGCCCGACCTCGCCACGGCCACGCCGTATCTGATCTCCGCCGCGGTCCTCGCCTCGCTTGGCCAGCTCATGGACGCCTACATGCGGTCCTTCCGGCTCTACTCGGTGGCCGCACCGCTCGGCACGTTCGTGCCCCGGGCCCTGATCTTCAGCGGCTTCGTGGCCCTCTGGCTCCTGGGACGCCACGATCTGCCCTGGGAGGTGCTGGTCACGGTCTACATCGGCGCCCAGGTCTGCGTGGCCCTGGCCTATGCCTCGGTGCTGCCGAAGACCACTCCTGGCGAGACGTCCGAGGATCGCGAGGCGAGCCTGCCGCCGGGCGTGCGCACGATCCTCGGCACGTCGACCGCCATGGGCCTGCGCGCGGCCGTGGCCGTGCTCTTCCTCTCCTCCGACCTGTGGCTGCTCTCCTGGGCGCGGCCGGATGACCGGCCGGCGGTGGCGGTCTATGGCATCGCCGTGCGCGTGATGCAGATCCTGGCCGCCCTGCCCGGCATCGCCAACTTCCTGATCCCACAGGAATTCGCGATCCTCTACGCGGACGGCCGGCGCAAGGAGATGGAGACGCTCGCGCGCACCGCCTCGACTGCGGTCGGCCTGCTCTCGGTGGCCGCGGTGGCCGGGATCGCCCTGCTCGGACGGCCGCTGCTGCGCCTCGCGTTCGGCGATACGTACATCGGGGCCTGGGCGATCCTCCTGCTCCTCGCGGCCGGCACGCTCTGGGACTCGGCCTCGGGCTCGGCCGGCTATGTGCTCCAGATGAGCGGCAATCATGTGCGGCTCCTTCAGATCACGATCGCCGCCGCCGTCCTCAAGCTGGCGCTCGGCGTGACCCTCGGCAAGCTCTGGGGCGGGCACGGCGTGGCCCTGTCGACAGCGGTGACGCTGATCGCCATGAACGTGGCGATGGTCCATGCGGCGCGGCGGGAGGTCGGTGTGCGCACCTTCGTCTACCTGCGGCCGTCGAAGTGGGCCGAAGTCTTCCGCCTGCTCGCCGGACGGCTCGGAGGCGCAAAGTGAACGGCCCGATGTGGGTCGTGGGCGGCGAGCAGAAGCGGACCCTGCTCGACCAGAACGAGTGGAACCGCTTCCGCGCCGCCGTGGTGGCCCGGGTGGAGCCGGAGACCGGCCGGCTCGAAAAGGTTTTCGAGTACCGGACGCCGCCCGAGCACTGTCCGGACGAGGCGCCGTCCCACATCTTCAAGGCCGCCACCGTGGACGGCGACACGATGTGGCTCTGCACCCAGACCGAGGTGCTGGAGTGCGCGCTGCCCGGGTTCGAGATCCGGAGGGTCATCTCGCTGCCGTGCTTCAACGACCTCCATCACGTCACGCCGGGACCGGACGGCACGCTCTTCGTGGCCGTGACCGGGCTCGACGCCGTGGCCGAGGTGAGCCGCGACGGCGAGCTTCTTCGTCTCACGAATGTGCTGGGCGAGGACGTCTGGCAGCGCTTCGACCGGAGCGTCGACTACCGCAAGGTGCCGACCACCAAGCCCCACCGCTCGCACCCGAACTATGTCTTCTTTCTGGACGGCCGGCCGTGGGTCACCCGCTTCGAGCAGCGCGACGCGGCGCCGCTCGATCGGTCCCGAAACCCTTTCCAGATCGAGATCCAGGGGGTCCACGACGGCCACGTCTACGGCAAGCACCTGATTTTCACGGCCGTGAACGGGCACGTGGTCTCGTTCGGCCTGGAGACCGGCGAGCGGCGCCTGGTCGACCTCAACAAGCTGATGGAGCCCGACGACGACCGGCCGCTCGGCTGGTGCCGCGGCCTGCACGCATCGGACGACGGGCGTCGCGCCTGGGTCGGGTTCAGCAAGCTGCGGCCCACGAAGCTCAAGCAGAACCTGAGCTGGGTGCGGCGCGGCTTCAAGGAGACCGCCCGGCTGCCGACCCGGATCGCGCTGTACGACCTGGAGCGGCCGGCCCGGCTGCGCGAGATCGACGTCGAGCCGGCCGGCCTCAATGCAGTCTTCAGTATCCACCCCGCATCATGAGCAGGTCGACGGTTGTGCTCGCCGGCATTCTGCTGCTCGCGGCCGGTATCCGGCTCTGGGGTCTGTTCCACGACCTGCCGTTCTCGTACTTCGGGGATGAGCTCCACTTCATGAAGCGGTCGATGGCCATGGGTGCGGGCGACGTCAACCCGCACTGGTTCCACAAGCCGGCGCTGCCCATGTACCTGTGGCTGATCGGCTACGGCCTGTTCTTCATGGCCGGCCGGCTGCTGGGCCGATTCGGGTCGACGGCGGAATTCGGCGCCTACTTCCTGACCTCGCCGGGACCGTTCCTGCTGATCGGCCGGCTGGTCGTCTTCGCCTTCGGCGTAGCCACGGTGTACGTGGTCTACCGCCTGGCCCGCCGCGCGTTCGACAGCGAGCGGGCCGGGTTGGCCGCGGCGCTGGTCGCGGCCGTGCTGGCGCCGATGGTGGCCAGCTCGCAACAGATGAAGAGCGACGTACCGGGCGGCTTCTTCATCGCGCTGTCGCTCCTGGTCTACCTGCGCACCCGCGACGACCTGGGCTGGCGACCGTTCCTGCTCGCCACGTTGTTCGCCGGGGTCGCGATGGGTGCGCACTACTACGGCCTCGTGCTCGTACCGGCGTTCGGAATCATGGAGCTGTGGAATGGTTTCAGCCATCGGCTTCCCTGGCGGACGGCGCTGCTGCGCGCGGTCCTGGTGCCGGCGCTGTTCGTGGCGGGCTTCTTCGCGACGTCGCCGTACAACTTCCTCGATCCCACCTGGATGCGCGCCAACGTCCAGCAACTGAGGCACACATTCTTTCCAGAGCCGGGACAGGTGCTGTTCGAGCCCGACAGCAAGGTGGAGTACAAGCCCGGCACGTCGCAGGCGCTCGGCGGCGCGACCGTCGACTTCGTGCAGGTGCTCACGGCGCAGAAGGGCCTGGGCCTTCCGCTGACCGTGCTCGCCGTAATCGGTCTCGGCGCGACTCTGGCCCATCCGTCGACGCGCTGGTACGCGGCTCTGATCTCGATCCCGATCCTGATCTATTTTCTCGCGGCGATCACCGTGGCGGCCTTCCACGTGCAGCCGCGGCACCTGAACGCGATCTATCCGCTCTTCGCAACGCTGACGTGGCCGGGAGCGCTGCTGATCGCCCGGCGGCCGCGCATCGCGGCGGCGCTCGTGGGCCTCGCCTGCATCCCGACCGCGGTCGAAGCGGCCGAATGGAACCATCAGATCAACCGCGAGGACAGCCGGCGCGTCTCCTACGAATGGATCGTCCACAACCTGCCGCACGACGCGCGCATCCTGCTCGACGACTATGGCCCGCCGCTCCAGCCCGACGCGCGGGCCGCGGCGCGCCAGCAGGAGTTGCTGCGGACGCTGCCGAGGAGCCCATTCACCCGCGCCCAGGGGAAGCGGCTGGAGCTGCTGCGGCGCTACCCGTCGCCGGACGCGTTCGACCTCGTCGAGCTGGGTCACCCATGGTGGCTGCCGCGCGAGAAGAGCGACGCCGAGCTGCGCAGCAGCCTGACCGATCTCGACATGGGCAGTCCGCTGGTCACCCGGCAGCCGCAGAGCGTCGACTTGTACCGGGCGGAGGGGATCCGCTTCGTGGTCACGAACAGCAACGCCCGGCAGCGATATTTCCTAGCTGGGAGCGAAAAAAGCTTCCCATCCTTCGTACGTTTCTACCGTGGACTCGACCGGGAGCGGCTGGTCCGCACGTTCGATCCCTCCGCGTGGAGGGGCAAGGGACCGGTCGTCTGGATCTATGACCTGGCTCCGCAGCGGAGCCGCATCCAGGAGAGGAAATGAAGAGCGACGGTCATGGTTTTGCCTTCATCGTGGGGCATCGCAAGAGTGGCAGCACCTGGCTCCTGAACCTGTTGAGCCTTCACCCGGACATCCGCGGCCTGATGGAGACCCACCTGTTCCATCTGGGCTGGACCGAGCCCGATCCGGTTGCCCGGACGAAACGGCTCTTTTCCCAGACCCCCTGGAGCGAAGGGGGCTCGAAGAATCTGCTGGCGCATCACCTCAAGTCGCTCGCGGCGCCGATCCTCAAGAGGACCAAGCCGGCCCTGGCCCTGAAGAAGGAGGAGCGGCCGGCCACGCTGCCCGACCTGTCGCTGCTCGAGCAGATGGCGTTGCGCCGGAATCTCAGGAAGGTCCAGCCGCCGGGCGAGTACGTCCATCGTTTCTTCCATGCCCAGCAGGACCTCCTGCGGCCGCGGCGCTATCTGCTCGAGAAGTCGCCGCGCAACGTCCACAACATCGGCAGGATCCGCGAGATCTTCCCTGATGCCCGCCTGATCGTGATCTATCGCGACGGCCGCGACGTGGTGACCTCGGACAAGTTCTTCATCCGCGACTACGGCGGAAAACCTTTCGATTTTGCCGAGGGGGTGAAGGCGTGGTGCAAGGACATGGAGGCCCACCTCGCGCAGGCGGAGCGCTGCCCGGTCTTCGCCTGCTCCTATGAAAGGCTCCTGGAGGACGGCGCCCCGGTCGTCCGCGAGCTGTTCGAGTTCCTCGACCTGCCGCAGGACTCCGGGCTGATCGACGATCTCCTGGAGCGCTCCTCGTTCCGCTTCTACGCCGGCCGCGATCCCGGAAAGGAGGACCGGAAGCGGTTCTACCGCAAGGGCATCGCCGGCGACTGGAAGAACCACTTCAGCGACGAAGACAAGAGTGTCTTCAAGGAGCTGGCCGGCGACATGCTGATTCGGCTCGGCTACGAGAAGAACTTCGCTTGGTGAAGCGGGATCACTTCAGAGGGCAACCGGTCTTGTTGGCAGCCTCGAGCTCGGCAGCGAACGCCCGGATCCGCGCCTCGTCGCCGCTCTTCAGGACCTCCCCTACCCGGGTGAGGATCTGCGCCCGGGTCCAGGGATACTCGATCCTGTAGTGGGCACTGTTGTAGATCGCGGCCCCACCTTCACGGACCAGCATCCTGACCGCGCCGGTGAGCCCGGGCTCGTCGGGGAATCCGAAGGCGTCCCGCAGCGTCGCCTCCGCCACATCCCCGTAGGGGATGGCGGCCGGAAAGATGAACCGGATCTTCTGCGTCGGCGGCAGGCCGGGGTACTTCCACTGCTCCTGGTCCTGGCGCCAGTACGACGCCGGGCAGCCGCTCGAAACCGGCAGCGGCACCCACAGCGCGGCCATCACCCAGAGCATCGAATCGGGGTTCTTCCCCCAGGGCTCGGACGCGAGACGGACGGTCGTCGAGAGGCTGCCCGTGGGGACGGTGATCTGGAACCGGTCGGCGTCCCAGCTCGCCCCAGAAGAGCCGTCGATCTTGTTGAGGATCTTGTTCCGGCTGGAGCTGACGTCGATGCGGTCCGGCCCCTTGCTGCCGTCGTCCCCGACGAAGATCATCAGCGCTCCCTTGCGGTCCGAGCGGGCGGCTCCGTGGTTGAAGGTGACCGCCTCCGTCACCTGGGTGGGTCCCGGCGTCCGGTCCTCCCCGTATGCGAAATCCAGCCCCTGGAATACGAGCACCCGGGCGGCGGGCAGGTCCGGATCGCTGGTGACCACGAGGAGCCCGGCGCCATCGAGGTCGGTCAGGTTGCTCGCGGGGTCGCCGTCCGTGATCGTGAAGGAGACCCGACCCGGGCCGCGGGAGCGGACCATCTCGGTCACGTCCGCCATGTAGCCGATGTTGAGGACCGGGCCGCGGCTGGTGTCCGGTTGGAACTCCGTGCCGGCGAGGGTGCCGGCGACGGGGATGCCGTCCAGTTTCAGAAGCTGGTCGCGATAAGGCTCCGCGGGCACGACACAGACGCCGGTCTCGGGGTCCGTCGAGCAGGGGTGATCGCGGCCGGTCCAGTAGAGCAGGGCCAGCTCCACCGGCGCGGGCACGTTGACGACGATCTTCCGGGGTTCCCTCTTCCAGCCCTGCAACCCGACACCCGCCTGGACGACCGCGAGGCCGGGCCCCTCCAGGTCATAGGCCAGAGACAGGGTCGTCGCCGAAAGCACATGGGTTTCCGCCCACCCTCCCCAGACTCCAAGAACCAAGAGGCAAGCAAGACGGCAGCGCATTTTCATCCCTCCAGACCATGGGATTCCTAACGCGCAAGATCCGTGCCCAGGTACCTTTATTTGCGGATGTAGAGGACCCAGTCTCCCGTCGCGGGCGCCCGGAAGGTCTTCAGCGTTCCGCCGGTGACCGCGGCGGGCGAGAGGAAGGTGCCGTTGCGCGGGTCATACCACTGGGCGGTGAGCGTGCCGGCGGCCTTCGTCAGGTCGATGCTGAAGCTGCCGCCGTTGTGGAGATACGCGACGTAGGCCACGCCGGGCTCGGCGAGCACGTAGGCGGCGCCCGCCTTGACCAGCGAGTACGCGGGGTCCATCCGCTGCCAGGCGACCTGCTCCGTGAAGGTGACGAGCGCCTTGAGATAGGAGCCGGTCCCGACGCCCGCGGCGCCGCCCATGAACGCGGCCCAGGCGCGCTGCCGGTGGATGGTGTCCTCGCTGCCGAGGCCGTGCTCCTCCTGGATGACCGGCTTCACCGAGAGCGTCCGGTGCAGGAGAGTGCTGTTGTGGATACTGGCGTAGCTGGCGCTGTTGCCGCCCTGGATGTCCATGTAGTCGGCCCAGAGCGCGGTCGGGAACGAGAAGTTGCCGGTCGTGCCGTGCACGCTCACCAGACGCGCCCAGGGGTTGTTCTGGTGCAGGACGGCGGCGTCGCCCGCGACCTCGGTTGCAGACAGCGTCTCCTGCCACTCCAGAGCGATCACGAACATCGTGTTCACATAGCCGGAGTGGCGGGCCATGGCGTAGCGGTACAGCCGCTGCCGATCCGCCGCCGAGAGATTGCCGAAGCCTGAGTCGTCCGCCAGGAACCACAGGTGCGCGGCCACGCCGGAGTCGCGCAGCTTGACGATCCACTGGTCATACATCCGCCAGCGGGCGAGGTCGAAGCGCGTCTTGTCGTTCGACGAGGCCGAGCCGACCCAGGGGGTGGTCGAGACGCTGCTGTAGTCGCCCTTGTTGGCGTAGTAGACGTTGATCTTGTTGAGCTTCATCCCGAGGTGCCGGGAGAGCATCGCCTGGCGGTTCGCGTCCGTCAGCTTCTCCGAGAGCATCGTGTGGGAGAACTTGATCGGGCTCGGCGCCGCGGAGTCGAGGAACTTGCCGGCGAGGAAGACGGGCTTGCCGGACTGGTACATGAAGGTGCGGGGGCGGGCGGGGTTCTCGACGATCGGGCCGTTGCCGAAGATGCCGCCCAGCGTGCCGGAGACCGCGACCGAGCCGGAAAGAGCGTTGAGGCCCGCCACCGGACTGCTGGTCGTCCAGCGCCAGGTTCCGGCCTCGTCGGTATAGATCCGGAATTTCCAGACGTTGCCGATCGCACCGCCAGCGCCGTTGCCGTCGAAGAAGCCGGGAACCGTGTATTTCCTTCCGGAAGGGGCTGTAACCTGGGCGGTGAAGGCGAGATCGAAAGGGTTCGGGGAGCCGGAGCTCGCATTGTAGGAAGCAGCGGAGGTCAGGGCGACCTCGGCGGTACCATAGCGGGGGACAGCATGGGCGGCGCTCGCGAGAGCGAGAAGCCCCAGCAGGAAGACTGTTGGAAGCGCTCGATGGGTCATACTGAGTCCTCTTACAATTGTCCGTCTCGCGCCTGACAACAATCTGAGACCCGCCCTATTCCGGAACTTCTTACAACAATCCCTCCTGCCGATACCACTCAGCCGTCCTGCGCAGGCCTTCGTCGATGCCGACCCTGGGCTGATAACCCAGGTCTCTCCTGGCTTTCTCGATGCGGAAGGCCCGGTTCTGGCGGTACCAGTCGACCCGGCGAGGAAAGATGGGCGGGACAATGCCAAACGGCTTGCAGGCCTTCTCCACCACGTGGCCGACCGCGACCACGGGCCAGACAGGATAGTGAGGGACCTTGACGTCGACGCCGAGCGCGCGGCCGACGCGGCGCACGAGGTCCTCGATCTCCAGGTACTGCTCGTCGGCGATGAGGTAGGCCTCGCCGTCGCCCTTGCCGTCCTCCATGGCGAGGACGAAGGCGTCGACGAGGTTGTCGATGTAGAGCGGGTGGTACAGGGTCCGGCCGCTGCCGAACATGGGGAAGGTCCCCTTGGCCACCCGCTTGAAGATGAGGAAGAAGCGCTCCGGATCGCCCGGTCCGTAGATGGCGGCCGGGCGGAGGATCGTGGTGTTGACGCCGCGCTTGTAGAACTCGAGCGCCACCGGCTCGGCTTCCCATTTCGTGCGCTGGTAGTAGTCGGCGGGCTGGATCGGCGCGTCCTCGCCGGCCGGCGGATGGTCGACGTTGCCGTGCACGCCGCAGGTGCTGCAGGAGACGACCTTGCGCACACCTTCGTCGAGCGCCGCCTGGAAGACGTTGCGCGTGCCGTTGACGTTGACGTCGTAGTAGTAGGTCTCGGGCACGTCCATCTCGCGGAACGCCGCGGCCACGTGATGGACCGCCTCGACGCCCTTCATCGCGCGGCGGACCACGTCCATGTCGGTGACGCTGCCGAGGACCACCTCCGCGCCCCAGTCGCGGATCTCCCGCGTCTTCAGCCCTTCCTTGTAGTCGAGGGCTACCACCTGGTGGCCCATGTCGATCAGGCGGCGGACCAGGGCCTTGCCGGTGAAGCCGGTACCGCCCGTGACCAGGATCTTCATCTCGTCGATCTCTCCATTCTCAGCAGGACCGGGGATCCCAGCCAGCGGGTGAGGCCAAGGGCCGCGCTCGCGCTTTCGCCGAGCCGCGAGACCTGGACGTTTTTGAGCGCCCGGTGCACGACCATGGGCAGGAAGAACTGGCGCCGCTCGACCGGGCGGTCGAACCCATGCCGGGCCGCTTCGGCTGCGATCTCGCCCGGCTTGAAGATGCGATAGGTGCGGGTGTTGCCCTCCACGGCCTTCTTCCATGCGAACAGGAGGTCGTAGAGGCGGTTGAAGCTCCGCGAGTCCGGGTAGTCGACGATCACCGCCTTGTCGGCCACGCGGCAGAGCTCGGCCACCTGCTGCCGCCAGCCGTCGAGATGGGTGAGCAGCCGGATCGAGACCGCCACGTCGAACGAGCGGTCCGGGAACGGCAGAGACAGCAGGTCGCCGGTCTGGAATCCGAACGATCCGGCCGGAAGCGCGCGGTCCAGCCGGGCGCGGCACGACTCGTCACTGGCGGCCACGGTGACCCGGTATCCGCGCTCGATCAAGGGCGGCGCGAGCTGAGCGTGGCCGCCGCCGACCTCCAGCACCCGCGCGCCCTTCCAGGACGAGAGCAGGTCCAGGACGGCCGCGCTCTGGATGTCAAGGAACCACTGTCCCACCTCGCCCGCGAACCGGCCGGCATAGTCCTCGGACGAGGTCTCGACGTCGGGCGCCGCGACGCCGGGCGCAATCACCGAGCCAGCTCCAACCGGTCTTCAAACGAAAGAGCCGGCATCGGCTCACCGCGGGACGCGAGGATCTTCGCAAGCGTCCTTTCGGCCACTGCCCGCGCCGTGGTGAGCTTCACGCCGGAGACGCTGAAGAGTCCCGCCGGACCGCCGGCCGCACCGTGGTCATGGACGACCGGTCGCGAGGCCGGCACGGACGAGCCTTCGGCCTGCGCCGGCAGCCATCCGTGGCAGACCTGGAGGACGTGCTCCGGCCGCACGTCCCAACCGGGGACCGCGGCGTTCAGCTCCCGCAGGAACGCCGCGACGTCCGCCTCGTCCGGACCCGACGCGGGATCGAAATCTCCGCGCGCCGGAACGTAGAAGGTCCCGGCGAGAACCTTGTCATCCACTGGGAGCAGGAACCAGGTCTGAGCCCCTTTGCCGGGAGCGGCCATGGCCAGAACGGCCCGCGACAGCAGCTCGCGGTCGAGAAGCAGATTGAACGCGAGGAGGGGTCGGAACAGCTCGGGCAGATCGCGATCGAACCGCGCCGCAATCGACCGGCACCAGGGACCGGCGCAGTTGACCACGGTCCGGCCGCGCAGCTCGAACGACTCCTCGGAATCCAGGCCGACCGCGCGAAGGCCGGTCACTATGCGACCGTCGGTCCGCAGCTCGGCCACCTCGATCCGGTTCAGAGCGCGGGCGCCGCACCGGCCGGCCCAGCGCAGCGTCTCGTGGAGGACCCGCTGCGGGTCGGTCAACACCGCGTCATGCCAGAGAGCGGCGCCAACCAGTCCGTTCCGCTCCACTCCCGGAAAGAGATCCACCGTCCCGGAGACGTCGAGGACCCGGCCGGGAGGCAGCAGGCTCTCTCGCGCGAGCCGGCCGTTGAGAGCCAGCGCAGCACGGAACACAGAGGGTCTTCGCAGCTGGCCGCCACGCGGAGGGCTGTACAGCGGCATGAGGCAAGGGAGAGGCTGGACGAGATCGGGAAAGTGGCTCAGAAACCAGCGGCGCTCGGCGACCGACTCGCGGAAGCGAGACAGGTCGAAGGACTGGAGATAGCGGAGGCCGCCATGGACGATTCGCAAGCTGTTCGCCGAGGTCGCGCCGCCGAAGTCGGCCCGCTCCAGCAGCACGGTGGAGAGTCCGCGCCGCGCCGCCTCCAGGGTCAGCATAGCGCCCTGAAAGCCGCCGCCGATCACCAGCAGATCGGTCACGGGATGACCTCGGCGCTTCGCAGTTGCATCCCCACCTGGTCCCGCAGGAATCTCGGCAGACCCGCGCGACGCCCGAACGCGAGAGGCTGGCCGGACTCCCGGATCCGCCGGAGAAGGGTCGAAGCCGGCCGTTCCAGGTCCACGGCCTGAGGAAGGACGAATCCATAGGACCCGGCGAGCCCCTCATGGCGGGAGAACGGCAGGGGATCGGACCCGGGCAGCACGCGAATCCCGAGCCGCCGAGCCTGCCGGAACAGCCTGGGTTCCAGTCCGAGCCGTCCGCCGTTGTCGCCCAGGAACAGCTCGCCATCCTGATCGAGCGCCTCGGCCACCACAGCGCCGCGACGCCCCCACCACTTGCCGAAGCCCCAGGGCAGCACCGGCAGCGCGCCGCTCTCGCGGATCCGCTCCAGGGCATCCCTCATCGGCAGGCCGTCCGGCACTTCCACGTCCCTGCCGAGAGCCAGAACCTCCAACCGCTCGCGAGTCACGATCTGCCGGCCCGCGATCAGGATGAGGCTCTCCCCCGCTCCACTCACCGCGCGCAGCGACTCCTCTTCCGTCGTGGGCTCGAACCGCCAGCCTTGGGCTTTCAGACCATCGCGCCAGCGCCGGAACCACTGGGCTCCCGCCGACTCGGTGAGCAGCAGATATCCCGTTCCACCCCGCGGGAAATTGCGTAGCGCGCCGTCCAGGAAGGCCGACAGATCGTAGCAAGCGTGGAAATGGACGTGGGAGTCCACCAGCGCGACAGACGAAGAGGTAACAACGGTGTCCATGCCCCAGCGGCCAAGGGAGCAAGTTCCGTGCCCCGGAATCCTGTAGAGTAGGGCTTTCCTATCCGGAGGCTTACGGCATGCTGCAGGATCTGACCCCGGCGTCGTTCTCGGAGCATCTCAACTCGACGTTCCGCATCCAGCTCGGAGACGGCAAGTCGCTCGACGCGGAGCTCTTCCAAGTCCTTCTGCACGAGCCGCACGGAGGCCCGCGGAAGCAGCCCTTCTCCATTCACTTCCGCGGTCCCCGCGGTGCCACGCTTCCTCAGGCGATCTATCAGATGGAGCACGAGCAGATGGGACCGATGGAGGTCTTCCTGGTCACCATCGGTCCCGACGAAAAGGGGATGCGCTACGAAGCCGTGTTTAATTGATCCCGTTGATTGGCCCCGTTCCCCTCTCCCCTGCCCTCTCCCCGCTTGCGGGAAGAGGGAGTCAGGCGGGGCGCCATTCCATGAGGTCGTAGGGACCACGATCTTCGATGGGCTTGAAGCCGAGCCGCAGATAGAGGCGCATGGCGGGGTTGTACTTCTCGAC
>JACZDC010018039.1_pt1 | contig 12762 bp, 9 predicted proteins | sample 8641791 | NCBI WGS metagenome assembly JACZDC01 (sample SAMN15324613, study PRJNA640507) | soil metagenome | isolation source: intercropping peanut in the second line | place: China: Luxin town, Laibin City, Guangxi Province | collected 2019-07-25 | depth 10cm m
CGCCCGGAGAACTGGATCAGGTGTCCTCCCGAGCTGGCGAGATCGACGGGTTGAGCCTGCCGCTTCCAGGCGCTCACACGATGATGATCGCGATCGCGGGGGGCGAACGGATAGTACCAGCGCATGGTGCGGCGGTAGTCCGGGTGGTCGTGATCGGGGGCTTCGCGCGTCGGCACGAAGGTGAGCTCCGAAAAGTTCACCGCGCTGTAACCCTCCGCATCGGCCTCGGCTAGCGCCTCGGCGAGCGTCTGGCCGGGCCGCGGCCCCAGCGGGATCTCGTCGGGGTCGAGGTGCAGGAACCAGTCGGCCTCCAGCTCGGAGGCCAGCGCTTCCTTGCGGCGCAGGATCTCGCGCCAGCGAAACGTGCCGTCCCGGGGGATCCGCTCGATGGCGCGGAGCCCGGCCCCGAGATAGCGCTCGGCGATGGCCGCGGTGCCATCGGTCGAGTCGTTGTCGCAGAGGTACGCTTCGACCCCCTGGGAGAAGAGATGCTCCAGACAGTTGCCGATGAAGCGTTCCTCGTTGTAGGCAGCGATGAGGGCCAGTGCGCGCATGGCGCGTAGCATAATATCGGCCCCGGTGAAGCGACCCGACAGCTCGGAGCTCGCGTGGCTCCTGGCCGGCGCCTTCGTGGCCCTGACCGTGCCGCGCCTGCTCTCGCACGAGCTGTGGCGGGACGAGGCGTGGCTCTGGCTGGCGGCCGCCGGCAGCCGGTCGCTCGCCGAGCTGTTCGCGCAACTCGCCCGGAGCGGCCAGGGCTATCTCTTTCCGCTGCTCGTGTACGCCGCGGCGCAGGTCACGAAGTCGCCGCTCGCCATGCAGGCTGTCCATCTGCTCCTGGCCGGCGCCGCGGCGTTCGCGTTCGCGCGCTGGGCGCCGCTCGGCCGCCGGGAGCGCACGCTCTTCCTGCTCGGCTACTTCCCGTTCTACGAGTACGCGGTGATCAGCCGCCACTACGTGGCCGGAGCCCTCCTGGTCTGGCTGGCCTGCATGGCTGCGCGCAGCCGGCGACCCGCGGTCGCGCTCGGAGTCTCCCTAGGGCTGCTCTGCCAGACCACGGTCTACGGCTTCATCCTGGCTCTCGCGATCGTCGCCGGCTGGCTGCTGGACCGGCGGCTTCGCCGCGGCGAGGTACCGCCGATCCCTCGCTCCGAAGCCGCCGCCGGTCTGGTCCTGGGGTTGACCGGGGCCGTGGCCGGGCTCGTCCAGCTCGTTCCGAGCCCCGGCACCAGCTTCGCGCCCGGCTGGAGGCTCGGCTGGGATCCGGCGCACGCGCTCAAGGTGCTGGCGACTCCCTGGCGCGCCTTCGTGCCGGTGCCCCGGCCCGGGATCAACTTCTGGAACACCAACCTGCTCGATCCCTGGCCGGGTCTGGAGGGCCTGGCCGGATTCCTGGTTCTGGCCGCGGCCCTGGTGTTCCTCTCACGCAGGAAGGTGGCCCTGGCGGTCTTCGCGATCGGCGGCGCCGGACTGCTGGCCTTCGGCTATCTCAAGCTGGTGGGCGGGCTGCGGCATCAGGGCCACTGGTGGCTCCTCTTCGCGGCAGCGCTCTGGTTCGCCGGCCGTCTTCAGGAGACTCAGGAGGATCGCGGATCCTGGCGCTCCCGGGTCTTCCTGGTCCTCCTGATCGTCCACGGCGCCGTCGGGCTCTACGCGAGCGCGATGGACCTCCGCCATCCCTTTTCGAACGGCGCCGCAACCGCGGAGCTGATCCGCGCCGAGGGACTGGACCGGTATCCGCTGTTCGGACACCGCGAGCCGCCGGCGGCCTCGGTGGCGCTCCCGCTGGGCCTGCCGCTCTACGCACCGTCGCGGGAGCTGTTCACCACGCATCCCGACTGGGGACCCCGGCAGCGGGAGATGACTCCTGACGAGGTCCGCTGCGCCGCCCGCGAGCTGTCCCGAAGGGAGGGGAGAGACATCGTGCTCGTCATGAACTGGGAGCTGCCGGCCTGGGAGGAGGTGGAGCCGATCGGGTCGAGGAGGGGCGCGATCGAGGAGTCGGAGGATTACCGGCTCTATTGGCTGCGCCGCGATCGCCTGGACGGGACGTACGGGGCCGCCGGCTGCGAGGAGGAGGAGAAGGTTGGTGCGCCCTAGAGGATTCGAACCTCTGACCTACAGCTTCGGAGGCTGTCGCTCTATCCAGCTGAGCTAAGGGCGCATTCGGCCTCCCTGGGGAAGCGAGGCCGAACTTTACCATACACACCCTCCGGCGACTACGGTACCCGCCGCCCCGGAGTCCATGGCGCTCCCGCCGCCGCGAAGTCCTCCTCCAGCTTCGCCAGGTCGCCGGCGATCAGCGCCTTCAGGTCGCTCTCCAGCGCACCCAGTCCGGCCCTGGCGATCTCCAGGTCGCGCCTCTGGGTCGCCGTCGGCATCTGGCGCGTCTGCCAGTGGCCGGCCCGGATCGACCCCAGGCGCTCGCCGATCGACGGGGTTTCCGACTCGAAGAGGCTCTGTCGTGCCGGATCGCCCTGGAGGCGCCGCTCGAGCTCCGCGACCGCCTGCCCCACCGCGTCCAGCCGGGCGTAAAGCGCCAGGTCCGCCCGCGGGGTCTCCGCCAACGTCGCCCGCATCTGCCGGAGCTGGTTCCGGATCAGGCCGAGCTCCGACGCGACCGCCGCCAGCCGCCGCCCCGCCTCCGCCGTCTCCCCCTGGAAGGCGGCCACCGCCGCCGGATCGGTGCCGGGCGGCAGGTTCGGTACCGGCTTCACCTCGAACGACTGCGCCGCACCCAGCGAACGGACGCCGCTCGCCGACACCACCACCAGCTCTGCCGAATAGCGCCCGGGCGCCACCAGGGGGCCCAGCGGCGCAGAGGCCCAGGGCGGCCGGAAGGCCGGCGGATCGAGCTCCACCGGGTCCGGGGCCGGGCCGCGGAGATCCCAGCTCACCCGGTGCAGCCCTTCCTTGGCCGGCCCTTCGATCCACCGCACCTTGCGCCCGGCGGCGTCCGAGACGATCAGCAGCACCTTCGGGTCCTCCTCCAGGGCTTCGGTCCGCAGCCGGTCGAAACCAGGGAAGGGCACGTCGGCGCCCTTCTCGCGCAGCGCCTTCTCGCCGGCCTGCCGCGACTCCCGGGCGGAGGTCAGGTCCTCGCGCAGGAAGTAGGTGAAAAGGGCGCCCTGGGGCGGGTTCGGGGTGGTGAAGTCGTCGGTGCCGAGCTCCGGACGTCCCGCCGCCTGCCCCGTCTGATAGGGCACGAACCACCAGGCGTCGCGGATGGGGAACAGCGTCCCCTCCCGCGCCACCGCTGCCTGCAGGTCGCGAAGCGGCGTGTAGTCGTCGAGAACCCAGATGCCGCGGCCGAAGCTGGCGCCCACCAGATCATTGTCGCGCCGGTGCAGCTTTACGTCACGGAACGGGATCGTCGGCAGGCCTCCCATCTTGAGCCAATGGGTACCCCGGTCGAGACTGAAGTAGATGCCGTGCTCGGTGCCGAGGAAGAACAGGTCGGACCGGACGTGATCCTGCTGGAGCGACCAGACGATCTCCCCCGCCGGCAGGTCTCCCGCCATCGAGCGCCAGGTGCGGCCCAGGTCGGTGCTCTCGAAGACATACGGTGTGAAGTCGCCGTTCTTGTGGTTGTCGGCGGCCACATAGAGGGTGGCGGCGTCGTACAGCGACATCTCGATATGGTTGACGAAGGACAGTGCCGGCAGCCCCGGGATCGCGGCCGCACGGCTCCAGCTCCGGCCGCCGTCGGTGGTGACCTGCACCAGACCTTCATCGGTGCCGACCGCCAGCGTGCCTTCCCGGACGGGCGATTCCGAGATCGCCGTCGTGGTGGCGTACTTGGACATCGCGTTGTTGTCGTAGAGCGCGTCGACGCTCCAGACCCGCCCGAAGAACTTCTGATCGTAGCGGCTCCGACCTTGCGTCAGGTCGCCGCTGATCGGGGTCCAGCTATTTCCACGGTCGTCGCTGCGCCAGACCCGCTGCGAGCCGTAGTAGATCCGCTCGGGATGGTGCGGGCTCACCAGCAGCGGCGAGTCCCAGTTCCAGCGCTCCGGCGCATCGCCCTCGGCGGGCTGGGGGCGGATCATCAACCCCTCGTCGTTGCGCCGGTCCTTGCGGAAGAGCATCCCCTCCTGGAACATCAGATAGAGGAGGTCGGGGTCGACCGGATCGAAGGCGACGCCATAGCCGTCGGCGCCGAGCGGCACGTACCAGTCCTGGTTGCGGATACCGTCCGCGTTGAGGGTGCGCGACGGACCGTGCAGGGTACCCAGGTCCTGCGCCCCGGCCAGGATGTCGTAGAACGGCTCGCGGTTGTTGAGCGCCACCTTGTAGAGCTGCGAAACCGGCAGGTTCGCGAAATGCCGGAAGGTCTTCCCCTCGTCGAAGCTCTCGTAGAGTCCGCCGTCGGTGCCCACCAGCAGATGGTTCCCGCCGCTGTTGGGATCGATCCACAGAGCATGGTTGTCGCTGTGCTTGTCGTTGCCGGTCTCGAGGATGTCCATCGTCGCGCCGCCGTCGCGGGTCACATGGAGGAAGACGTCCATCTGATAGACCCGGGCGGCGTCGAAGGGCGAGGCCTCGATCTCCTGGTAGTAGTGGGGACCGGTACCGCCGGAGATGTAACTGTTCCGCTTCTCCCAACTCTCGCCCCGGTCGCGCGAGCGGTAGAAGCCGCGCTCCTCCGCGCCGGCTTCGATCGTGGCATAGACCAGGGACGGATCGGCAGGCGTGACGGCGAGCCCGATCTTTCCCAGGTCCCCGCCCGGCAGGCCGGTCTTCAGTCGGCGCCAGATCTTACCGTTGTCGACGGACTTCCAGAGTCCCGAGCCGGGTCCCCCGCCGAGGAACCCCCAGACGTGGCGCCGACGTTGATAGGACGCCGCGTAGACCACATCAGGGTTGGCGGGATCGAACTCGAGATCGGTGACGCCGGTGTTCTCGTCGATCTGGAGCACCGGGGTCCAGGTGGCGCCGCCATCGGTGGAGCGGTAGACGCCGCGCTCTCCGCCCGCGGCCCAGAGCGGCCCCTCGGCGGCGACGAGAACCCGGTTTCCGTCGCGCGGGTCGACCAGGATGCGCCCGATGTGCTCCGACCGGGGAAGCCCCATCCGCTGCCAGGTGCGGCCGGCGTCGCGGCTGCGGTAGACCCCATCCCCCCAGCCGACATGGCGCCCGCTGACGTTCTCGCCGGTGCCGACCCAGACCACGTCGGGGTTGGTGGGGTCGAGCGTGATCTCGCCGATCGAGTAGGAGGGCTGGTCCTCGAAGATCGGCGTCCAGGTGATGCCGGCGTTGGTCGTCTTCCAGACCCCGCCCGAACCGGCGGCCACGTACCACGTGCCCGGAACGGTGGGATGGACCGCGATGTCGGCGATGCGGCCGCTCATCAGGCCGGGGCCGACGCTGCGGACAGGCAGAGCGGCGGCGGCCTTGGCCAGCGGGGATTCGGACTTGGAGTCGGCGGCGACGAGAGGAACAGCGAGAAGAGCGGCGATGGAGACGGCGAGCAGGAGTCTGCGCATTCCTCATTCTATGAGTAAGGCTCGGGCAGGCGGCAAGAGCCTCACGACTACGCACTGCGCCTATCGCGCAGGATCGCCTCCCCTGTCCGAGGATTCGTCAGCGTCACGTTCTCAAGCGCCTGTATTCGCCAGGCTTCGTCTCGCTGTGTCAACACGGCCAAGATCAACGTATCCACAACGTGCGGCCCCGCTGGGTGGCCTGTTCCGCTGAAAGGCGGCTCCAAAATTGGATGACGGCCGCACCCTTCCCGATATGCGTGACGTCGATAAGCTCGTTTTCAAGCGTCGAATCTCGATAGATGGTATCGTGAATGGGAACGTGAAGCGCCACGATCTCTTCAGCGCCACGCACATAATGGCCGAAGCGATTTACAAATGTGGCGTCCGCATGAAACAAGCGCCCGAGAGCGGCCATGTCGTGGGCGTTCCAAGCAATCTGGAACGCCTCTGGAGCCTCTTCTGGATTCTTCATCTCGGTATTCCAATTCGACAGCAAGCACCGCTTTTGCCTTGCGATGCCTAACGCTCTGGGAGATCAGCGGCACATGGGTGCGAGCCCAGGTGTCCGCTGCATCGACTTGTTAGACGGCGAAGCGTTTGTGACGGCATTCAATGCACCTCGTTTCGCCGCTCGTGCAACTCCATGAAGACTCTACCAACTTCATCAGTCAGGCGCTGCAAGACCTTTCCGATAACAACTGACGAACTAAAGTCTATTGGGCAGTCCGAATCCTTGTTACGAGCGAAGATAAAAGCCAGGGTTGTCTGCATCAAGGTAATCGCCGCACTATGCGCCGGTTCTACAATTCCGGAATCGGATGGGCCAACGAGCAGTACCTTTGGGTGGATATTTGACATCGCCAACAGGGCGTGCATCTGTCTGAAGTCGGTATGTACATCGCGACTAGCAGATGAATAGTCGTTCCGCCAGTGGCCTAGGCCCGCCGCAGCCTGGAGCTTCTCGAACTTGGAACTTCCAATATACTTTCTAGCCCATCCGTTTCTAGACTTAAAATCGATATCGCTCCCGGCCATTAGTCGCTCACGAAGAGCATTCGCCTTTTGAATCTCTTCGGGACGGTAAGCTTCTCGCTTCATGCGACCCGCGGTCTCCTGAAAACCATTCATGCCGTTCACTGCCTGGACGATGCCGAACGTAATGTAATCAGCGGCTGCATTCTCACCAGCCTCTCTCAGGACCTTGGCCGTTACCGCAATCTCATGTAAGGTCCTCCACCTCGCAAACGCTCCGTCTGGATACCCTGCGGCAAGGAGAGTGATGATCTCCCCCTGGATACGGCAGGCATGGGCGTGCAGTTGCATGAGGACTCCGAGAAGCGGATCGTGGACGAACTTCGAGTGCTTCAGAAACTCCGACTGAAACTGTTGGCCTGCCTCGATGCAATAGTGGCGGTGTAGGCGAAGCCACTCCAGCCCCTTTCCCCACTTGGCTTCGTGGCGCACCTGGAACGCATCTAAGTCGCTGCGGAGCTCCCGTACCTGATCAGCCGCCAAGTCTGCAATTGAATCGAATAGACGCCTCGCCACCGAATCGATCGCCTGCGTCACCAGAGGCTCTATCTTCTCGACGTCGTCGCCAGCATCCTCGAGAAGCGTGACAATAGCGTCATGAACAAGCTGCTGAATTGTCGAGTCGGCACTGGGGCCGTTCGTCTCTTTCATTTACATGTCTCTTCGTCGGTCCTGGCTGCGAGTCGAGGCGCTCCAAATCGCCGTCTAGCGTTGTGGCGGCTCAGCGCGCGGCGTCAGCCGTCCGCTGGAGCCGCTTGGTTCGGCGAATTATAACCATCCTTCTCTCTTACGCAGATATCGAGGAAAAGGCTGCCATATGCAGTAAGCAACAATAGTTGGTCGTGGTTGCGTTTACGTGTCCATCCGATATCGTATGCTTGTACATCCCTGGGGGAAAATATTCAGAGTCCGCCTCGGTGCGCTCAATAAAGATGCCGAGACGGATGAGATTGTAATAGAGGGCATCCGCGACAGTGCTGTCACTTACGTCGCACTTGGCACAGAAAGCCTGCCACTGCGTGGAAATGTAATCGCCACCGATGTTACCGTCCCCAGCTAGGAGCGATTCCTGGAATAGGACAGCTTCTCCGTCATAGGTCTTCGCAATCTCATGGAGTAGCTGTGATTCCACGGAGCTGAGCTGCTCAATAATGTGCGCGAAAGATGGGTGGACTCTTGGCGCGGAGGGTGAGTGCATTGCGCGAGCCAAGAGCGTCACATACATTTCGCGGAGATGATCCTCCTCGAGTGCGAAAATCATATTCTGAATGACTGGACCGGCGATGATAGGATCGGGTGACCGGATCTCTTCGGGAGGCTTCCTAGCGAGCTTCACCGCTACTGCTGCCGAAAGATAGTCACGAATGCGGTTGTAACCCCAGATCGCCAGTTCGATGGGAGCGAGGGCGATACCGACGGCTCGCGCTACGACGACCAAATGTTGACCGGCTTCTCGGGCAGCAGGCTGCAGCAAGTCTTGATAGATAGCCGGAACGAGCTCCTTAATCCCAAGTGCATTTGCGGCTTGCTCGGCAACCTGAAGAATCACGACCTCCGATGTTTGCTTGCTATGCCTTGTGATGGCTTGAGCACGATGACTCTTGAGCTCATCAGGTGTATAGGATCGAGTGGTTCTGCCGGAGCTAGGTTTCTTGTGGACCTCGTCGTGGCAGTTCGGGCAAAGAGGGATTGCATTATCAATCTCATCAGAACCTCCTTCCTCGCGAGGTTCGATGTGATGGACCTGCACTCGGTGAAGGGTTTCACAGATACAGCAACGCCTACCAGTTTTGGCAAGCAGCTCGTCGACCTCTTTTTGCCTAAATCCCACAGTTCTCCTTGCAACTAGCTCATGTCCGTGTCGCCCAACGGTGCTGCACTTCACCGGCGGGCGGCAAAGCCGTCCGTCCGAGTGCAAGTGCCGAGTTGGGCGCTCCTCAATGTCCCTCTCCATTAAAGGGAGAGTAAGGTTTCGCGCCCTCCCAGAGTCGCAGGAAATGGCGTTCTATACGCAAGTATAATTCCTCATCCTCCCGTTGTGCCTCGATATAAGGGCCTTCCAGAGCCAGTGAGCCACGAAACAACGGCGAATAGATAATGCGGCCTCCAGTATCGATCATGACGAGCGTTGGAATAGCATCATAGAGGCGAATCTCTAAATGCGACGCAGCGCCACGATTCTTGTTTAGCCATAAGGTTAGCTCGTGAAGATTGCCGTTAATGCGATTGGAGCCGTGTTCTGGGTCTCTAAAGCCGATCTCGTCAGAACGAGACGAAGCAAATGATGACTGAGGATGGAGTAGAAGAATCTGAATCTTAACACCTGCGAGTAGCGGCGGAGTTAGGGCCTCTATCCAACGCTTGGAACCATATACCCATGTGTAGAGCATTCTCACGCGATCTCTGGCCCGACGAATTTCCGAGTAAATCTCGTCAAGAGGAAACTGGGCAAATAGACGCCGGGGGCGATTTCCAGTAAGCGGAGGTAATATGGCAGAGGACTCTCGGTCCGCAGAAGAATTCAGCTTTCCTTCGTCTTCTTGGTCATTCCGTTTAGAGTGGCCGTTAAGTACGCGCAGGATACGCTCCAACCCCACTTCATAGACTGGAAAGAGATCAACCCAATGGAGATCACGGAGAACTTGGTGAGTGGGGACGCACTTATTTAGGCGCGCTGGAATCAGAAAAACCCTGTCCGGCGGCATCTCTGTGAGGAAGTCCAGGGCTAACCTAAGCTCCCGCTGAACAAATCCTTCCTTTGTTACAGAATGCGCAGAAAGCAAAGCTATGAAGTGTGACGACTGCCTAATTGCGAGTTCGATTGTCTCTCGCCATCTCTGCCCAGGGAGAAGTTCTTCCTTATCAAGCCAACACCTGATCCCCCGCTCACCTAGGTCGCGGTAGAGCCTCAAAGCTACTTCACTATCCTCGTGGCAATAGCTGAGGAAGACGCTCATCTCTATTCCCTCAGTTTATGTATGCTCGGGTCGCCCAACGTGACTCGGCTCAGCGGCCAGTGGAGCGCAAAGCGCGTAGCTGGTCCGCTGCAGCCGGGGGTTCACCGGTATCTTGAGCAAGCGGGGGCGACTCGGCTCCTTTCCTCATTTCCGAGTTGGTTAAACTGGGGACCTTGAGGATTCGCTGAGCAGGCCAGACCCCCTTGTCGTACTGGAAGTTGCAGAGCAACAATATGTAAGTTGCCTCTGCGGGCACCCACGCAAGGTAGCTATTCCGAAACTCTAGGCCAGGATCAATGTAGCTATCCCACCAGACAGTTCGCCTGCCGATACTGTGAGGAAACGAAACCTGCTTAAAGTGACCTTTCTCCTGGCTTTCCAGGATTGGATCAGCAGCCGTTAGATACCGGATATTCATGGTTGCATTCTTCATGAGGTGCCTAACCTGCCCCTTGTTATTGAGGCGGGCGCTTATCTCAAGCAGCCACTTACCATCTTGTACGCCGAGGAACTCGCCAGTCACATCGAATTCCGCGCGGGGCTCACGCTCTCTCTGAATAACGAACTTCCAATATGCCCACAACCCGCCCAATAGAATGGCTACGCTGCTTACGACCGCGGAAATGCCTTCAGCAAGATTCTTGAAGTCTTCTATGCCCATATCGAGTGCATCCGACGTTAGGAACCGGGAATCAAGCTGTAGCCGGTGAACGCTCTACGGCCTAACCGGCAGTGCTGCGAAGCGGCGCTGTCCGGTTGAGGCCGAGGTTACACGCTGCCTCCTGGAGAGGGTTCACTTGAAGCTCCGTCATTCTTTGGACCTCCGGCGAACCGAGGAATCACCGCAGCCCAATCGAGCAACTCTGCGTGATCATCAGGCGTCCTCTTTTTTGCTTTTACAAGTCTATCCGAGGCCTCGATGAGAAACTGAATAGACTCTTCGCATTGTTCAAGAACTTCGCTGTAGCGCTTCTCTCTTTCCTTCAAATCAAGCCTAACCTCGTCATCCTTGGTCTCTGCCATAGCGGCGCCCAGATCTCTTAGGATCGCGTTTACGAGGCGGTGTCTAACTCCCCATGCATTGGCTTCTTCCAGAACGAAATCAAATCTATTTTCGAGTGCGTCTGGTGACGCATAGCCTTCAAGTTTGATTAAGTCCCTTTCAGTCTTGCTGGCCGAGACTACCTGATATGCCCATAGAAGGACGACGGCGCCAGCGAGGCAGTATATAGCAATAGCCGGCGTGCTTCCCCACTTAATATCGCCAAGCGTAATCAATATAGGAACGATCCCGAGAAGCCCCGCCACGAGGGCTCCCATTTGGCCATTATTTGTCATGCGCGTCGTCTGCAACTGTACCGCAGTAGTACGCACGAGAATCGTTTCGATCTCAAACAGGTCCCGGTGCAGCCGATAAATGCTGTCAACTATGCGGTACACTCCCTCAGACGTAGCGAGCGCGCTCGGCATGGCCTACTTCTTCGGAGCAGTCGGTTTAGGGCCCCGTCCCATAGGTTTCTTCGGGGCCGCTGCTTTTTTGGAAGCTGCTGCCTTTGAGCTTGCTTTCTTCGTAGTCATTATTTCTCCTTAAGGTGCTGGCGTGTAACGTTTTGACGCTTCACCGCGCGGACGGCGAAGCCGGTCGTCCGGTGGAAGCGGGGGTTGGGCGGCGTTCACCTTCGGAGCCATTGGCTGCCCCCCAACTGTTGCCATTCGGAGCCACTCCATGACCCCTTCAAAATCGCGAAGCTCAAGCTCCCATTCATGTCGCTCCGCAAATATTAGGGCATCACGGGTAAAGTACGATGACGTCGCGAGTAGAGCCTTAGTTGCTCGCTCGTCCACTTTAACTGCATAAAGCTCTCGGACCGGACCTACGCCGACTAAATTTCCTTGGCGTGGATGCTTACACTCTATGAGGAAACGGACTGATACTTCACCATTCCGAACGGCGATAATATCCCGGCCGCCGTCGCGAGTGCGCTTTGTGAGCTCAACGTCGTAACCAAAATCATCAAAAAGATAAGCTATGATCTCCTCAAATTTTCTGTGGTGCAGCTTGTGAAGAAGAGCCGGAAATTTTACGAGTTCTTGCATTAGGCGATCGGAGACAACTTCCGAAACTATCGTGATCTCAGGAGAGACGATAAACGTCGCAAGAAGCCCGTTCTCTGGAACATTATCTTCAGCATCATCGAGTGGCGGAATTGGTAGCTGCAGCAGGTCCCGCACTTCCGTCTCTATCTTGACCGCCTCAGCCAAAGGCAGGCCCATACGACTCGCGGCCTCTAACATCCCCATTCCAGGCTGTCCGCGCACTCCCCATCGTAAGCGAGAAAACTTCTGCGCTCCCTCGGGAAGGTGTTTTGTCCTCTCAGTGACAAAGGCCTGAAGAATCTTCAGCCCCAGTCTTCTATTTGAAGATCTTCTTTTCATCTTAGACCTCGACGCCTGACGCCCAACCTCATTCTGAAGATTGGGCGACACGTAGCGTTTCTGACAGCCCCACAGTGGGTTTCGACTGCCGTGCCTGAGAGCAATCTTCATGCTCATCATACTTTAGCTCCATTCTAGGACTATCTAGCTATTGCTCCAAGCCTAGAGAGAATGTCGTATATGCCTCCTACTTAAGCACTGCGGCGGAGCCGCTTAACTGTCACGCCAGACACTACCAAACCTTGTAAACCACTCAATTCTCGTTCATCAGCACCGAGACCCGGGACGTCATCGTCGTCTAATCGATGCACCGGCAGCTTAGACGGTCGGCTATGTACCCTGTATCACCTTGGGCTTGCGCACTTCTACGACACGTCGCCGTCGGGTAAGCCACTCGGGGCACAGCGTTGAGCAAAACCCCGGTCCCGAAGTGTTGCGGAGCACGCCAGCGTCCGCACACCTCCGGCAAAGACCCTGCAGCCGCCGCCCCCGGCAGCGGGTCTCCGGGGCGGGACGGCGGCGTCCTTGTCCAGACTGGCCCCGCAGGGACAGGGTCTCCAGCCGTCTGGAGCGTCAATCGAAGCCCCGATGAGTTGGTCCATCGCGAAACGAAGCCGATTTCCGGCCGTCCAAGTCGTTTTGTCCTGAATGGACGGGTTCTGTCGTGGACGAGGCGGTCTTGGCGCAAACGAGCTCGTTTTGCCGTGGTTGGCCGTGTTCCGCCGCAAACGAGCGCGAATCGCGCCGGATGCCCCTGTTTTGCCGCAAACCGCCACAACTCGCGCCAAACGAACCCGCTTTGTCCCAGACAGACTCGCATTGCCTTGGATGAGGCCGTTCTGCCCTGAACA
>JACZDC010027123.1_pt1 | contig 12681 bp, 8 predicted proteins | sample 8641791 | NCBI WGS metagenome assembly JACZDC01 (sample SAMN15324613, study PRJNA640507) | soil metagenome | isolation source: intercropping peanut in the second line | place: China: Luxin town, Laibin City, Guangxi Province | collected 2019-07-25 | depth 10cm m
TCGATCCGGCGAGTCGCTGACTGTGGGGAAAGAGGCTTTCCCTCGATCCGGCGGGTCGCCGACTGCGGGGAAAGAGGCTTTCCCTCGATCCGGCGGGTCGCCGACTGCGGGGAAAGGAGGCTTTCCCTCGATCCGGCGGGCCGCCGACTGCGGGGAAAGGGGCTTTCCCTCGATCCGGCGGGCCGCCGACTGCGGGGAAAGGGGCTTTCCCTAGATCCGGCGAGCCGCCGACTGCAGGGAAAGAGGCTTTCCCTTCAGCCTTCTTCTTCGGGAGAGGCCTTCCTGGACCGCTTGGACCGGCTGCGGAAAGGCTGGATGTCGTAGGCGGCGAGCGCCTCGTTATCGTAGCCGAGGTGGACCTTCAAGCTCTGACGAAGCATGTTGAGCTTGAGGCGTCCCTGCTCCAGCATGGCCTGAAGCTCGCGCGTGGCCGCCTGCTTGGCGGCTTCGTGGGCGTCCCGCTCGCGCACGAGCTGGTAGGCTCGGCGGTACATCTCCTCGAGCTCGTCCTTCGTGCTGCCGATTCCCGGGATTTCGATCCCGCTCTGGTTCACCTGCCGGACGAACCGACCCCACTTCTCAACCGTGACCGCGAACGTCTCCCGCGGCATGCGACCTCCTCGTCTTGAACCCTCGTTCAGGATGGCCGACATCATTCCACCGGCCGCCCGGAGGGTCAACCGGTGAACCCTTTCTCACTCCTTGGGAAAGCCGCTGTAACCTTTCCCGAGGTCATGACGTAGTGGCAGGCGGGAGGGTTCCACCATGCTGCTGCTCATGACCTCGATCCGAGCCACCGTCCGCGGCTTCCGCAAGTCGCCGGGCTTCCTTTTGCTGACCGCCCTGACCTTGGCGCTGGGCATCGGCGCCACGGCCGCGCTGTTCACCGTCGTCAACGCGGTCCTGATCCGGCCGCTGCCGTATCCCGAGCCCGAGCGGGTGTCCTACCTCCAGTTGAAGGCTCCCGGCCTCGGCCTCGACGACTCCCAGATGTCCGACGCCGTCTATCTCTTCTACCGCAAGGAGAACAAGGTCCTGGACGACATGGGTCTCTACACGGACGGCGCGGCCACCCTGACCGGCGGCCAGGAGCCGGCGCGCGTGGGCTCCGGCGAGCTGACTCCGTCCGTGTTCGGCATCCTGAGGGTGCCGCCGGAGCTCGGCCGGTCGTTCGTGGACGGCGACGGCAAGCCCGGGGCCGAGCCGGTGACCGTCCTTTCCCATGAGCTCTGGCAGACCCGCTTCGGCGGCGAGCGCAAGGTGATCGGCACCCGCATCCAGGTGGACGGCGTGGCGCGCACCGTGGTCGGGGTGATGCCGGCGAGCTTCCGCTTCCCGACCGCCGACGTTCAGCTCTGGGTGCCGCTCAAGATCGACCCCGCCAACCTGGCGCCGGGCAACTTCAACTACAGCGCCCTGGGCCGGCTGCGGCCGGGCGTGCCCTACGACCGGGCCACGAAGGAGCTGTCGGCGCTCGTCTGGAGACTGCCGGAAGTCCTGGGGGAGAGCGGGGTCAGCCGCGAGATGATCGAGCAGGCCCGGCTCTCGATGACCGCGATGCCGCTGCGGGACCGCGTGGTGGGCGAGATCGAGCGCACCCTCTGGCTGCTGCTCGGCAGCGTCGGCCTGATCCTCCTCATCGCCTGCGCCAACGTGGCCAACCTCTTCCTGGTGCGGGCCGAGGGCCGGCAGCGGGAGGTGGCCGTGCGCACCGCCATCGGCGCGTCGAGAGCCGAGATCGCGAGGGTCTTCCTCGGCGAGAGCCTGGCGCTCTCCGCCCTCGGTGGCATCGCGGGGCTCGCCCTGGCCGCGGCGGGCGTCCGCTTCCTCGTCGCCCTGCAGCCGCAGGGCATCCCGAGACTGGAAGAGATCGGCATCGACGGCACGGTCGTGCTCTTCACGATCCTCGTCGCGATCCTTGCCGGCCTCCTGATCGGCGTCCTGGCGGTCCTCCGCTACGGCTCGCCGGACCTCGTGCCGGTGCTCAAGGAAGGCGGCCGGGGCGGCACCGTCGGCAAGGCGCGGCACCGGGCGCGCCAGGGACTCGTGATCGTCCAGGTGGCGCTGGCGCTCGTGCTCCTCGTGGGCGCCGGCCTCATGATCCGGAGCTTCGCGAGACTGGCGAGCGTGGACCCCGGAGTGGATCCCAAGGGTGTGTTGACCGTGAGCCTGAGCCTGCCGGACTCCGAGTACGACAGCTCGACGAAGACGGCGCAGTTCTACGCCCGGCTCCTGGAAAACGTGCGCAACCTGCCGGGGGTGGAGAAGGCGGGCACGAACAGCATCCTGCCGCTCTCGAACGGCAACTCCATGAGCTCGCACATGGTCGAGGACCACCCGCTGCCGCCGAACTCCCTGCCGCCGATGATGGGGACCCGCTTCGCGAGCCCGGGCTATTTCGAAACGCTCGGCATCCCGGTGATCGAAGGCCGGACCTTCGACCGCATCGATCCGCAGCGCTACGAGGACGGCGTGGTGGTGAGCCAGGCCGTAGCGAAGCACTTCTGGCCGAACGGAAGCGCGCTCGGCAAGCGCCTGAGCCCGGGAGGCCCGGGCGAGCCGATCGCCCATTGGTTCACGATCATCGGCGTGGTCGGGGACGTGCGCGAGCAGGGTCTGCACCAGAAGCCGGTGGAGGCCGTCTACTACCCCGTGCGGCGCATGAACCCGGATGGTCCCAATGCAGGCGGCGAGTGGGTGCCGCGGGACTTCGCCCTGGTGGTGAAGGCGAAGCCGGGCGTCGACCCGGCGGGCCTGGTCGGCGCGGTGCGGCAGGCGGTCTGGTCGATCGATCCGAAGCTGCCGCTCTCGGGAGTGCGGACCATGGACAAGGTGGTGGAGCAATCGATGGCGCGCACCTCGTTCACGATGCTCCTGCTGGGGATCGGCGCCGCGGTGGCGCTGCTCCTCGGAGCGGTGGGCATCTACGGCGTCATCTCCTATATTGTGAGTCAGCGTACCCAGGAGATCGGGGTGCGGATGGCGCTGGGCGCGCAGCGGGGTGACGTCTCCGGCATGGTGATGAAGGAAGGCCTCACCCTGGCCCTCCTCGGCATCGGCTCGGGCCTCGCCGTCTCGCTGGCCGTGACGCGCCTCATGAAGGCGCTCCTCTACGAAGTGAGCACGACCGACCCGGCGACTTTCGCGGCCGTACCGCTCCTCCTCGCCCTGGTGGCCCTCCTGGCGAGCTGGGTGCCCGCCCGGAGAGCCGCCGGAGTCGAGCCCCTGGAGGCGATCCGTTACGAGTAACTACTGGGAGCGCCGGCGTCCCGCCGGCTCAAACCAAGGGCGAGTGGTGCCTCTAGACTAGAGGAACCAGCAATCGGCTCTCCACGTGCCGCACTCTGCGTATCCGGTGGGATTGGGGCTGGTGGGCGGGCAAGTGCACTGCAAATCAAAAGGCTGTCCACTGCAGCCAGTGGCGCAAAGAGGGCCACTCTGCTGCACGATGATCGGCTGGGCTCTCTCGACCCCGGATGGAGAGACATTGAGGGTGAGTCCATGACAGGCAGGCGCCACGCTGAGCGGAGGGGTGGAGTCCTGCGCGAAGAGAGCCGGAGCGACGGTCAGACCGAGGAGAACCACGGCGACGAGGGCCAGACACCGGAACGGTTTCTTCATAGACAGACCTCTTCTTTCTGGCGTGCTGAGCAGCGCGCCTGTTCGTGAGAGGTGAATAGCATGCGCTTTTGCGCATGCGTGGGTCAAGCGAAGGCATCGATGCTAGGATCGCCGGCCAGTGATGAAGATCCTCGCCGCGGCCCTCACCACCGTCCTGCTCCACGCCAATGTCGTCGACGTCCGGGACGGCTCCATCGCCCGTAATGTGGCGGTCACCATCTCGGGCAACCGGATCGTCTCCGTCGCGGCGTCCACCGCGTCCACCGCGTCCACCGCCGCGCCGGAGGGGGCCCACCTCGTGGACGCGACCGGCAAGTATGTGATCCCCGGCCTCTGGGACATGCACGTCCATTGGGACGATGAGCGTTACCTGCCACTTTTCGTCGCCAACGGAGTCACCGGCGTGCGGCAGATGTCGGGGCTCACCCTCCACCAGAAGTGGCGCGAACGGATCGAGAAGGGTGAGCTCCTGGGACCCCGGCAGGTCATCGCCAGCGCCGTGTTCGACGGTCCGCAGCCGGTCTGGCCAGGATCGGTGGCGGTCAAGGACGCCGGCGAGGCGCGCGCCGCCGTAGCGGCGGCGAAGGCGGCCGGGTTCGACTTCATCAAGATCTACTCGCTGCTGCCGCGCGACGCGTTCTTCGCGATCGCCGAAGAGGCGGGCAGGGAGCACCTCCATTTCGCCGGTCACGTGCCGTTCTCGGTGAGCGCCTCGGAAGCGTCGGCGGCGGGGATCCAGAGCATCGAGCACCTCACCGGCGTGTTGCTGGAATGCTCGTCGCACGAGGACGCCATCCGCCAGGCTCACGTCGCGGCGAAGACCGGACCGGAGGCCATCCGGGTCATCCGCGAGACCGCGAAGGAGCAGCTCGACACCTACGACGAACGCAAGGCGGCGGCGCTGTTCGCGCGGCTGGCGCGGAACCGGACCTGGCAGTGCCCCACGATGACGGTCAACCGCAGCTCCGCCTCCCTGACCGACCCCGCCTTCGTCGACGACGACCGGCTGCGCTACCTGCCGGAGGAGATGCGCCAGCGATGGGACCCGCGCAACGACTTCCGCCATCGCGAGATGAAGCCGGAGGACGTCGCCACCCGCAAGCGGACCTACGCCCGGCAGATGCAGATCGTCGGCGCCATGAACCGGGCCGGCTTGCGCTTCGTCGCCGGCACCGACGTCGGGAATCCCTACTGCTTCCCCGGCTTCAGCCTCCATGACGAGCTCGCGCTGCTGGTGGAGGCGGGACTGTCGCCGCTCCAGGCGCTGCAGGCGGCAACCTCAAACGCCGCGGAGCTCGCCGGCTCGTCCGATCTCGGCGGGGTCGCGGCAGGCAAGCTCGCCGATCTCGTCGTGCTCGACGCCAACCCGCTCGCGGACATCCACAACACGACGAAGATCGCCGCGGTGTTCTTCGACGGGCGCTACTACCCGCGGGAAGCCCTCGCCCGGATGCTGGCGGAGGTCGAGACGCTCGCCAGCCGCAAGTCCTCCGCCGGAGGTTCCCGCTGAGCCGGCTCGCCCCGGCATGATAGGCTGCCGGCTCCCAGCCCGTCATGTCCACACCTCGCACATCTCCAGAGCCCGCTCCGGTCGTGCTGTTTCCGGCCTTCCACTTCACCCGTCTGCTGGTGACGGTGGAGAATCAGACGATCTGCCCGGACAGTCCCGCGTCCGGCTCGTTCGAGAGCTGGTTCCTCAACGACAAACCCTCCGACTTCAGCCCGGTCTGCCGCGACCGGCTGATGACGCTGGTGTATGACCCGGACCCGTCAAAACCGATGCCGGAGCGCCTCTCCGAGCAGCCCGGCGTCACGGTGAAGATCCAGGATTTCGGATCGACCCGGAGCGCTCCGTTCTACGAATACCTCTACCAGGCGCTCGAAGCGGCCGGATCCGTGCGCGACCGGAGCATCCGCGTGGCGGGATACGACGGCCGGCTGACTCCGGACCTCGACGGTTTTCTCGACCGCACCATCGCCCTGATCGAATCGACGTATCAGGAAAACGGCGAGACGCCCGTGCATCTGGTGGGCCACTCCAACGGTCCGCTCTATGCGCTCTACCTTCTCCAGCAGACCTCGGAGGATTGGAAGAGGCGGCACATCCACGGCTTCACGGCGCTCACGGGCAACTGGACGGGGCAGGGCTTTTTCTATGCCCTCCTCTTCAACGGCCTGAATCTCGGCGACTTCACGTTTCCGCAGGACCAGGCGCACGCGGTCAGCAGCGCCAGGATGCACGAGAGCCATCCTTCCACCTACCTGAGCGCCGCCGATCCCGCGGTCTTCGGCCGCCAGGAGATCATCGTGCAGACTCCGGACCGGGACTACACGCCGGCGGACAATCTGGAGCTCTTTCGGGATGCGGGGCTCGCGCTCGCGCAGGATCTGGGGCCGTACTACATCGGCTTCGTCCGGTTCGCGCAGCCCGAGTTCTTTCCGAACGTCGACGCCTACGCGGAAAAGGGTTCCGGCATCCCGACCATCGTGGGGGTGAAGCTGCCGAACCTCGAAGCGGGGCAGCTTCTCAACGTCCGGGATCCGCAGATCTTCTTCAACCGGCGTGGCGACAGGAACCAGGAAGACATCACCAACGACGCCATCCAGGTCTGGAAGAACATGAGCGGTCATCGGTTTGAATTGACCGACAACCCCCACGTGGACCACTTCACGCTGCCGAGCGATCCGGAGGTCCTGCGGCGGCTGGTGGCGAACTTGCGGCGTCCGCGCTCGATCGATTCATAGCCGGAGGAACGGGCCGGCCTCCTCGGGAGAGAAGGCCGGCGGATCTGAGCTCAGCGGACTTTGATCCGGCTGGAGATGCCGTAGGTGCGGGGCTGGTTGATCAGGAAGCCGACGCGGGCGCGCGTGCCGCGCTCCTGGTCGAGGGAGAGCAGGGCCTGCTCGTCGAAAAGGTTGTTGACGAACACCGCGACGTCCCATTTCCCGTTCAGGAAACCGAGGCGGAGGTTGGCGATGTCGTAGGCCGGCAGCTCGGGATTGAACGTGAACGTGCTCTGGCTGAGCGGGCCGCCGATGGTGTTGGCGCCGAACGAGTTCAGGTTCACGAGCCCGAAGCCCACCGCCTGGTCGCCGATCTGCGTGAAGCGCGAGCCGACATACTGATAGCTGCCGGTGAAGTAGCCGAGCCAGCTCGTGCCGAGCGCCCACTGCCAGGTGGCCGTGGCCGCGCCCTGGAACTCCGGCACGGTCGGCAGCCGGTTGCCGGACTTGATACCCGAGACGACCTGCACGCCGCCGGAAGCATCCGTCGAAGTGAGGGTCGAGCGCAGCTCCGACTTGCCGTAGTTGGCCGACACGGTGAAGTCGAAATGCTCGGTCGGCGCGGCCGCCCACTCGAGCTCGATGCCCGTGCTGCGGGCCTTCGGTACGTTGAAGATGACGCGCGAGGAGCAGGTGCCGGCGGTCACGGTCGCCTGGAGGTTCTTGATGTCCATGTAGTAGGCCGCGACGTTGAACGTCCCGCGCCCGCCGCCGATCGTCGACTTGCTGCCGACCTCGTAGTTCCAGATCTCCTCGTCCTCCCAGGAGTCGTGGCCGCCGAAGGTCTGCAGGTCCTGCGGCGTGCAGAGAGGCACGTTGAGCGGATCGTTGATGCCGCCCAGCCGGAAACCTTTCGAAACCTGGGCGTTCAGCTTGGTGCCTTCCTTGAGGTCGAAGCTCGCGATGACGCGCGGCGCGAAGCCGGTCGCCGAGGTCTCGCCCGAGCTGGTGCCGGGATCGGCGAAGATGCCGTCGAAGGTCTGGATCCGGTCTTCCTGGAAGTCGTAGTAGCGCAGGCCGCCGGTCAGATCGAGGCGGTCGGTGACGGCCCAGGTGGCCTCGCCGAACACCGCGAGCTGGTCCATGTCATAGCTCAGGTCGGAGAAATAGAGCACGTCGCGCGCCGCGCCGAAGTGTCCGGTGGTGGGGATGCCGGTGAGGGACTCGAAGCCGGAGACGAGAAGGCCCTGGCCGTAGTCGCGGTCCATGGTGCTGTAGAAGACGCCGGTCAGCCACTGCAGCCGGTCGCTGTCGCCGGCGAGGCGCAGCTCCTGCGTCCACAGCTTCGCCTTCGTCGCGTCGTCGAGCGGCGCGTTCAAGGTGTAGACGTTCTGCGGCAGGCCGATGGAGCCGCCGGTGATGCTCGCGGTCAGGGCCGTGGCGTCGCGCACCACCAGGATGTCGCGGTCGGTGTAGGAGGTGATCGAGGTCAGCGCGGCATTGCCGGCATTGCCGAAGTCGTACTTGATGTTGAGATCGGCGAGCATGAACTCGTCGGTGAACGGCTCTTCGAACTGGATGAACTGCTCGCGGTCGCCCAGGTCCACCGCCGGCCGCGTGGTGGTGTAGGGATTGGCGAGGATGTTGAAGGCGTCCTGGCGGTTCCAGCCGTCCATGTCGATCTTCTGGTAGACGATCCGCGGCGTGATGGAGAGGCGTTCGTTCGGCTTCATGAGGAGCGCGAGGCGGGCGCCGGTGCGGTCGCCGCCGTTGACGTCCTCCTTGATGCGCAGGCTCGGCTGGACGGCGTCGACGTAGCCGGCGAAGCCCGTGTAATAGGCCGTGAGGCGCAGGGCGGCCGTCTCGCCGAGAGGCGCGTTGACGGCCACCTTGGCGTTGCTGCCCAATTCGCCGTCCGAGACGCTGTTGGCGGACAGCTCGGCGACGGTCGAGGTCACGCCGAGCGTGGGCTGATTGGTGATGTAGCGCATCGTGCCCGAAGCCGAGCCGGCGCCGAAGAGGGTGCCCTGGGGGCCGCGCAGCACCTCGACGCGCGACATGTCGAACAGGTCGATGTCCGGAGTGAAGAGCGACAGCGAGATGCCCGAGTCGTCGAGGTAGACGCCGACCTGCTCCTTGACGCCCGGCTGGTCGCGGACGATCTGGCCGGAGGAGACGCCGCGGATGGCGACCTGGCTCTGGCCGGGGCCGAGGTTCTGCACGCTGAAGCCAGGGGTGGTCTGCGCGACGCCTTCGATGGAATCGACGCCCTGCTTGCGGAGATCCTCTTCGGTCGGGGCCGCCACGGAGAAGGGCACGTCCTGGACCTTCTCCTCGCGCAAGGTGGAGGTGACGGTGATCTCTTCCGTCACCTTTTCCGTCGGCTCGGCCGACTGATCCTCGGCCTGATCGGCGGGCGGCTGCGGTTCCTGGGCCGCGGCCGGAGGAGCCGGCCATCCCAGGATCAGAACCAGGAGGGAGAGGCCGAGAAAGCCGGCAGCTCTCCTGCCTTTCCAGAAAACGCTCAAGTCGCTGCTGCTGCTCCTCATGAGACCTCCTCCAACGGGACAACCGCTGCGCGGGAGCGCGCGGCGGTCAAAGGTTTCGTGACGGCCAGGTTTTGCGATGCGACTTTCAAGGAAAGCTGCACCGTTGTACCACAGCCGTCCCGGGGCCGGAAGGGGGAAGGTGCTGGAACGCGATATGCAATCGTGCTCCAGCGCCATGGTGCGCACGAAGCGGAAGCTGATCCTAGGCGTGATCGCGGTCCTGCTGGTCTTCTTCGCCTACCGCGTCTTCTTCATCTACACCGTCCGCTCCGGCGAGTGCCGTCCGCGGCCGGTCGATCCTCGACTGCGCCAACTGACGCGCGACGAGCACGGCACGCTCGTCAGCTTTCCGGAACGCATCGGCTTTCCGCAGCAGCGCCGGCCGCTCGTGATGATGACCTACAACATCGCGGGTCACGACGAGCTGATCGACGGCGATCATGTGCGGCACGTCGCCGAAACGATCCGGCGTCTCCATCCGGACATCGTCGCGCTGCAGGAGGTTCATCGCGGGACCTGGCAGGCGCGCTTCAACGATCAGCTCGCGGAGCTGGAGGCGCTCACCGGGCTCCACGGCGCTTTCGCGCCGGGCTACGTCAAGTGGGGCGGCGCCTACGGCATCGCGGTCCTCACCCGCGGCCAGCTCGTGCAGACGGAGACGCACCCGCTGCCCTGCGTCGGCGAGCCGCGGGCTCTGCTCGAAGCGACGATCCGGATCGACGGCGCCACGATCACCGTCTTCGCCACGCACCTCACCTCGTGGGGCCGGCTCAATTCAAAAATCCGCGCCGAGCAGTTGCAGTGCCTCGGCCGCGAGGTCCGCAGCAGCCGCCACCCCTACATCCTGGCCGGCGATCTCAACACCGGCCCGGATTCGCCGGAGATGGAGGCGTTCCGCCGCGAGAACGTCGCGCAGCTCGCGACCGAAGGGATCGGCCCGACGTTCCCGCAGTGGAAAGAACAGATCGACTACATCTTCGCCGACCATGGCTGGCAGGTCCGCTCCTCGCGCGTCTGGCCGATCGACGTCTCGGATCACCGTCCCGTGACGGCCGAGCTGGCCTGGGAGCGGACGCCCCTCTGACCCCGTAGTTTTCAGGCCTGCTGTTTCCGGGACAACAGCGGGGTGGGATACTCTTGGCCCCATGATCAAGAGACACCTGCTGGCGGCGCTGACCGGACTCCTGATGCTCTCGACGGCTTCCCTGGCGCAGGAGCCGGCCACCCTCACCTTCGGCGTCGTCGACCGTCTCCACTCGGAGAAGCTCGGCGAGGACCGCAGGATCAACGTCTATCTTCCGCCCGGCTACGAGAAGTCGGCCGACAAGTTCCCGGTGATCTATCTGCTGGACGGCTCGGCGCACGAGGACTACTTCCATGTCGCGACCCTGATCGACTTCCTCGCGACCTACGGCGTCATGCCGAACACGATCGTGGTCGGCATCTCGAACGTCAACCGGCAGAGGGATTTCACGCCGCCAACCGAGGATGAGGCGGACCGCAAGAGCGCGCCGATCAACGGCGGCGCCGACAAGTTCGTCGGTTTCCTCGAAGCCGAGCTCATCCCGTACGTGAATTCCCACTACCGGACCACCGGCAGCAACATGCTCATCGGCCAGTCCCTGGGCGGGCTGCTGGCGACCAAGGTCCTCCTGGAGAAGCCCGGACTGTTCGAGAAATACGTGATCGTCAGTCCCAGTCTCTGGTGGAACAAGGAGGCTCTGTATCAGAGCGCCGGCGAGCTCATGAAGAAGAATCAGGCGCCGAACCGCAGGGTCTATCTCTCCGTGGCCGACGAGCACCCGGCGATGAAGGCCGAGGCCCAGGGTCTTGCCGAGCTGCTGAAGAAGAGTCCCTGGCCGGGACTGCAATATGATTACGACTACCTGGCCGACGAGAACCACGCGACGTCGCTGCACATCAGCATCTACCGCGCGATGAAGTATTTCTATCCGCCGGCCAAGCCTTGATCGAGCGCCCATGAACCCGGACCTGAGCCACGTCCGCGTCACGATCGTCGACCTGATGGGAGTGTTCCTGCCGGGAGCGGTGTGGACGCTCCTGCTGGTGACGCTCGGGATGGTGCTGCAGGGCGGCGGGGGGACTCCGGTCAGAGTCATCAACACGATTTTCGAGGGGAGCGCCCCGAGGCTCGGGGCAGGTTTTTACATCGCGGCCCTGATCACGGTCCTGATCGTGGGCTATGTCGCGAAGTATGTGGCCGTCAAGACCACCGAATACCTCGTCATCACCTATCTGATCGCGCCCCTGGCGCGGCTCCGGCACCGGTTCAGGACGGGAAAGCCCTGGCCGGGCAAGCCGTCGGACTTCCTCTTCCCGTACAACGCCTATCACGAAGGGACGCCCTACTTCGACAAGATCGTCAAGGCGGTCGAAACCCGCCTCGGAGTCAAACGGGCGGAGATGGCGAGCGGCCAGCTCTTCGGCACCTGCAAGCGGCTGCTCAAGCTGCACGCTCCCACGCTCTGGGAAGAGGCGGAGCAGAGGGAGGCGGAGGTGCGGATGCTGGCCTCGCTGGTTCTCGCAGCGCTGTTCAGCCTCATCGTCGCTCTCCTCGAAGCTGCGCGCCATGGCATCTCTACGCAAACCTGGGTGCTCACGTCCCTGGTTTCGGCGATCATCCTCGTCCTGGCCTACCGGAGGCGCCGGCGGCTGGAAGTCGTGTCCGTCTACTTTGCTGTGCTGGCGGCGCTGCCGATCATCGAAGCGGCCCTGGAAAAGAATGATGGTCTACACAGCAAGCATGCGTAGCCAGTGACCGAGGACCACGGCCCGCGCCACCAGCCGGACGGCGGGAATCCGGATCGTTGCTGATGTCCGGGGCTCGGGCGCGCCCAGCACGGCGTCCAGCTTTTCGAGGAAGAAGGCGCGGTCGAGCGGCTCCGGAAGATCCGTAAGCTTTTGCCGGACCCAGGATTCGAGCGCGGGCGACGTGCGCAGGGCATGCGTCCAGTCCGCGCCGTTGTCCTTCGTGGCGATCGGCACGTCGAGATGATCCCCGATGCGCTTGTAATACGCCTCGCGGAAGAGCGTTTTGCCTGCACGGCAGCGGCGGGGGAGCGCGCTCCAGAAGCGCAGCAGGTCGGCGTCCAGGAACGGATTGATCATCTCCACGAAGTGGAGCTTGTGATAGTTGTGATGATGGAGGAGGGAGGGCAGCCGCTCGCGGCCGTAGATCGTGTCGCGCAGGTCGGACGGATCGGACGGTGCCGAGGTCACGAGGCCGTCGATCGCGGCGCCGTGCTCCTCGATCCATTCGGCGCCTCCGCTGAGCAGCCAGCGTCCGCTCTCGGCCACGTCCGCGGCGCGGCCCATGGCGAAGCTGGCGAGCGCGGCGCGAACGTCGTCCGCCCGTCCCTCCTTGGGTCCGAAGACCTCGTCTCCACGCAGTACCGAGGCGTGGCCGAGATCGGCGAGCGTGGAGAAGACCGCGAGCTCGTCCGAGTGGGAGAAGACCATCTCGGTCATCCCGGACTGCGCCAGGAACATGTCTTCGAACTGCTCCGGCAGCGTTTCGGTGCGCCACGGTATTGAGAGATGCCGGACACCGTACCGGCGCGCGACCGCCTCAGCCGCCTGGTTGTCCGAGCCGGGCACATCCATCCTCTCACCCCAGAGCACGGAGCCGAGGCTGCGCGGGTCGTCCAGGGACCGGGCCAGGACATTGAAAAGGTATCGCGAGTCGTAGCCGCCGCTCAGCAGCACGCTCGGGCTCTCCGCATGCTCGGCGGCGCGGAGGACGGCGCGCTCGACGACGTCGTGGAGA
>JACZDC010096568.1_pt1 | contig 12612 bp, 8 predicted proteins | sample 8641791 | NCBI WGS metagenome assembly JACZDC01 (sample SAMN15324613, study PRJNA640507) | soil metagenome | isolation source: intercropping peanut in the second line | place: China: Luxin town, Laibin City, Guangxi Province | collected 2019-07-25 | depth 10cm m
ACCGGCAGGGACGCCTCGACCACGGCCGGGATCGAGGCCGGCAGCTCCAGGGCCGCGCCGTAGGTGTCGCAGGACCGGAAGGCGCCGTCGTCCCAGGCCGCCCCGATCAGGTTGGCGTGGCGCAGCACGGCGCCGTCGAGCTTCGCGCCCCGCAGGTCGGCCCGCAGCAGGCGGGCGCCGGTGAGGTCGGCCTGGCTCAGGTCGGAGTCGACGAGCAGCGCGCGGCTGAGGTTGGCCTTCACCAGCTTCGCCCCGCACAGCCGGGCCGAGGTCAGGACCGCGCCGAGCAGTTGCACGCCGGACAGGTCCGACCCGGAGAGATCGGCGCCGGTCAGGTCCTGGTCGGAGAAGTCCTGCCAGCGCAGGTCCTGGCCGGCCAGGTTGCGCTGGCTGCCGGCGACCTCCGGCACCAGGTTGAGCAGGCGCTGGGCGTTCTCGCTCACCGCCGGCCGCGGATCGTCGAGCACCTGGCGGGCCCACGTCACCGCCAGGGCGGAGCCCGCCATCTGGATGAAGAACGTGAGCATGTCGTCCGTGGCCGCTCCCTGGGCCAGGATCTCGGGCTCCTTGCCGGCCTGGAGGTCCGAGGAGGCCTGGCGGGCCACGATCCACTCCAGGATCGAGTTGTCGATGAACGTGAAGTTCTCGTGCTCGTCGCGCGCCAGCAGGGTGCCCGAGCCCACCTCGAACGCCGCGGTCTCGCGCTCGCGGTCGGAGAGCGCCCGCAGGACCTGTCCGACCTCCTCCTCCAGCTCGCGCAGGTTGATCGTGTGGTCCGGCACCTTCCACATGCGTACCGCGATGTCGCAGAGCGCCTCCCAGCGCTGGTCCGACGTGAGCCCCGGGCGGCTGCCGCGGGGGTTGGCGCGCGCGGTTTCGAAGTGGAGCCAGCGCTGGATGATGAGGCCGTAGATCTCGTGCTTCGGGATCTCCCGGTCGCCTTCGCCGGCGCTCCGCAGCTCTTCTTCCCGCAGGTCGGAGAGGAACGAGAGCATGCGCGGGTTGCCCGCCAGGCCGAGGACCTTGACCTCCTCGTAGAGCCGCAGGCGGCGCTGCGCCTCCTCCGTCCCCCAGCGGCGCTGCAGGAACTCGGCGATCTGGCCCGAGTTGAAGGGGAGCAGAAACATCAGCCGGCGGCCGGAGATCTGCGCCACCTGCTCGCCCATGCCGGTGAGCAGGTCGCGGTCCGAGATGAAGTGCTGGCGCCGGCTGGTGACCACCACCTTGGCGGCCTTGACCGCGGCCTGCCGCAGCGTCGCCAGGTGGTCGGCGGCGCGGTCGTAGGTCATCTGGGTGGCGAGCTCGTCGAAGCCGTCGAACAGCAGCGCGATGCGGCCGGTCTCCAGCAGATAGCGGAAGCGTTGGGGGAAGAAATCGACCCCCTCCTGCGCGAAGTGCTGCGCCACCAGCTCCTCGAGCGAGCGGCTCTTGTTGAGGTTCCGCATGTCGATGAGGATCGGCACGATCTCGCTGTCGCGGTCGGCGGCGATCTTCCGCGCCAGCTCGCGCATCAGGAAGGTCTTGCCGGTGCCGGGGTCGCCGAGCACGAGGATGAAGCGGCCGTCCGGGGAGGACGTCACCCAGCGCTGGATCAGGCTGAGCGCGTTCGAGGTCTCCTTCCTCTCCCCCGAGTCCTCGAACTCGACGCGCTGCTGCACGTAGTAGGAGTCCGGATAGATCGTGTCCTCCTCCAGCCGCCGGTTCTGCCGGTCGACCAGGGGGACCAGATCCATGAGCTGCCGCTCCAGCTCCGGCAGCCGGAGCAGGCGGACCTTCTTCTCCCGCGCCTCGATCGCCAGCGTCCCCAGCACCGGAGGGCCGGTGTAGACGAGGCGCGAGATGACGCCGCTGTCCTTCTCCTGGTAGCGCCGATGGACGCCGGCCACGAACGTTGCCAGGTCCTCCGGCCTGACGGTGCGGTCGACGGCGCCGACCGGGTAGGAGCGGGCCATCCCTCCCTCCTCCACCGTCACCACGAGGTAGTCCTGGGCCGACCGCGAAGAGCGCCGGCGCTCGATCTTCGCCTTGGGGTCCTCCAGGCGCAGGATGCGGGCCACCCGCGACAGCAGGTCGTCCATGTCGACGGCGGGCGAGGGCCCGGGAGCCGGGCCGGGCGCCTCGGAGGTCTCCCGGAACGTCTCGTCGGAGTGCTGAAGACGGAGCGAGAGCCGGCCGCTGCCGGAGGAGTCCTCATGCCAGCGCGAGCGCCCCGGCTCGCCGACGCGGCTCCAGCGCTGGGTCTGGTCCTCGCGGATCTGCAGGATCTGGTATCTGGTGACGGGAGTGACGACCGGATCGGCCGGGTCGCCCGCCGGCTCGGGAGTGCCAGCCCCGAAGGCCGGCACCTCCGGCACCAGCAGGCGAACCCCTCCGTCCGGCGTGTGCCCGTGCAGCACCAGGTTGATCTGCGGCGCGAGGATCTCCCGGAAGTCGGCCACGTCGTGCAGAGTCTCCTCGCGCCGCGCGGGGGCGGCGCGCAGCTCGTGATGGAGGGCGGCGACGCGCAGCCAGCCGTTGTGGCGCGCCGGCTCCAGCTCTCCGGCGAACCAGCGGAGCTGCTCGCCCCCCAGCCACCCCCGGTGGTCCTCGTGGCTCTCGGCCAGCGTCGAGTTGAGGCCGGCGACCGTCACCTTGAGGTCCGGGACCTCGAACAGGGTCCAGGGACGTCCCTCCTCGAAGGCGAAGTCCGGGACCTCCTGGTAGAGCTCGCGGAAGAACGCGGCGTACGGCCGCCACTTCGGCCAGAAGGGGGGCTCGGGCTGCTTCTCCTCGGCCCGGCAGTTGCTGAAGTAGGCCGCGCAGGCATCGGCGCTCACGTCCCGGTTGCCGGGGACGACGACGACGCGGTGGCGCCCCAGATCCAGCGCCCGCGCCAGACTCTCGACAAAGAGCAGCACGTCCTTGAACTCCGAGGGACGGGCGTTCTCCGTCAGGTCGCCGCTCAGCACCAGGAGGTCGGGCCTGACGGCGGCTCCGTGCCCTGCCCCGGTACTGCGCAGCTTGCCCAGATCCTCGCACAGGGCCGCCAGCAGGGCCTCGAACGTGTCGTCCACCTTCGGCGGCGCCAGGCTGCCGAAGCGGTGACCCCAGCCGAAACGAAGATCCGAAAGGTGGACGATCGTGATCGCCCGCCCTGATTCCCGGGGTGCCAAGTGCCTCTCCCCTCCCCTGACCTGCGTTAGTTGCGCGCAACCTTAGCAGACCGGTCCCTGAAACGAAAGGAGGGTCCGCGGTTGACCCGTGGGTCAGGAATGCTCCCGGCCTTTCGGGACAACTCCTGACCCACGTCCATGTTCAAGTTTTCTTCAACTCGTTGAATCCATGGCGTTCCCCGCGCCGCGCCACGGTGGGCACAGGCCTTGCGATGAGCGAACGGGTACAATGTCCAAAAGGAGATGATTTCTATGTCTGGGAACCTCATGAAGTTCGCATTCAGGGGGGCCGTCAAGGGCATTGCCCTGGTGACAGCCTCCCTCCTCCTGATGCCGCTCGCCGCCCGAGCGGAAGAGGAGGGCGAGAAGGACAGCGCGCGCGACAAGCAGCAGCGCGAGACCTACCTGAAGGCGCTCCCCTACCCCGGCGGGATCAAGGAAGAGGGCGACCTGATCGGCATGCACTCCCTCCGTCAGCTCTACCTCCTGTCCTATCCGACCGGCAAGATCCCGTCCTCGTTCCGCACCCGCGCGCTCGAGCACAACCGGCTCGAGGTCGAGGACGCCGCGGTCTGGCAGGAGCCGGGCCTGGTCCCGCCGGCGCAGCGCGGCGGCATGAAGAACGTGACCGGCGAGGCCGTGATCACGCCGGGCACCAACACCTGGGTCTCCTACGGCCCGCAGCCGCTCGACTCGACCGGCACCACGAACAATGCCTACCAGTACGGCACCGTGGCCGGCCGCGTGAGCGCCGGCGGCCTGGCGGTCGATCCGACCGACTCGAACATCGCCTATGCCGGCTTCGTGGCCGGCGGCGCGTGGAAGACGACCAACCTGAGCGCCGCGACCCCGACCTGGACGCCGCTCTGGGACGACAAGGATTTCGTGACCCAGTCCGCGGGTGCGATCGAGATCGATCCCAACAACCACAACGTCGTCTACTTCGGCACCGGTGACTTCGACGCCAACGATCAGTTCGGCGAAGGGATCATGAAGACGACCGACGGCGGCACGACCTGGACGCATCTCGGCGCCGACGTGTTCACCCCGTACTCGCCCTCGCTGCCGGTCGGCGGCAACCGCTGGGGCAACCAGAACATCCGCGTGATCAAGGTCGACCCCAAGAACTCCAGCCGCATCGTGGTCGGCACCCGCTACGACCTCTACATCACGCACGACGGCGGCACCAACTGGCAGATCTGCGGCTTCGGCGCCAACTACACGAACCCGTCGGCGAGCAACCCGACGTTCACGGCGATCAACCGCATCTCCAGCCTGATCCTCGACTCCCGCGGCGCGACCACGGTCGGCTACGTGGCGGTCGGCTACTACGCCAACAACGGCAACGGCAACAACGGCGTCTACCGCTTCAACATGCCGACGAGCGGCTGCCCGTCGTTCACGCTGCTCAACACCGGCTTCCCCGCCAGCACCGGCAACGGCGTCAACAACGCCAACGGCGGCAGCATCACCGGCCGCATCGAGCTCGGGTCGGCCATCGGCAGCGACGCCAAGCTGACCATCTACGCCCAGGTCTCCAAAGCGACCGACCAGACGAGCGACGGCATCTACGTGCTCCGTCCGGACGCCGGCTCCACCACCTGGACCAAGCTGAGCGGCCCGACCTGGGGCACCTGCTCGACCGGCACCAGCAGCACCGGCCAGGACTGGTACGACCTGTTCCTCGCCGTCAACCCGGCGAACGACAAGGACCTCTACATCGGCCATCTCGACGCCTTCCGGGTGACCGTGAACTCCACCTACACCACGGCCACGGCGAGCAACCTGAGCAACGTCTACACGACCTCCTGCCCGTCCTACGGCAAGGTCCACCCCGACCAGCACGCCTTCGCCTTCGTGGGCACGAGCGGCACGACCTTCCTGCTCGGCAACGACGGCGGCGTCTACTACAACAACGCCAGCGGCGCCGTCGCCAACTGGAAGCAGATCAACAACTCGTTCAACACCAACCAGTTCTACGCCGGCCAGATCGGCAAGAGCTTCGCCACCGGCCCGCAGTGGTGGTTCGGCGGCATGCAGGACAACGGCAGCTCGAGCTGGGACAGCTCGAAGACCAACCTGACCTCGACCGCGCGCTCGGTCGGCGGCGACGGCTTCTTCACCGCCTTCGATCCGCTGGCGGGCACCGAGACGGCCGGCTGGTGGTTCACCGAGTACACCTACGGCTCGATCTACTGCTCGAAGAACAGCGGCGCCGACGGTCCGTTCTCCTCCGGCTGCGGCCCGAACGCCTACACCGGCTCCGCGGACTGGAGCACGCCGTTCATGATGGACACGCTGCACTGCACCAACAGCGTCTGCCGCAACATGATGATCGGTGAGGACTACGTCTGGGTGGCCGGCGCCTTCGGCGCCCAGAAGCCGACCTGGAAGAAGGTCTCCGGCTCCCTGATCCGCGCCGGCTCCACCACCGACTCGATCATCGCCATCAACATGGCGCCGAGCGAGCCGAAGGCCGGCGTGACCGGTTCGGCCGAGGGCAAGGTCTTCTGGACCGACGCCATGTTCACCGGCGCGAGCTGCACCCAGGCCGCGGCCAACACCGCGAGCTTCTCCTGCTCGCCGCCGAACAGCGCCGCCACCTGGCGCGACGTCGACTCGACCAACTCCGTGCTGCCGAACCGCGCCATCCTCGGCGTGACCTTCGACCCGACCGACCACACCCGCGTCTACGCGGCGGTCGGCGGCTTCAACGTCAACACCCCGACCACCCCGGGCCACATCTTCGAGTTCAAGTGGAACGGCTCTTCGTTCACCAAGGTGGACAAGACGGGCAACCTGCCCGACGTGCCGGCCGCCGGCATCGCGGTCAACCCGCTCAACCGCAAGCAGGTGTTCCTCGGCACCTTCTTCGGCTTCTACTATACCGACGACATCGACGCCGCCACGCCGGTCTGGACCCGCTACCAGTGGGGTCTGCCGAACACCATCATCCAGTACCTGACGATCGACCGCGGCGCCACGGCGACGCCGCTCCAGGGCACGACGCTCATGGCCTTCACCTACGGCCGCGGCGTCTACGCCATCAAGCTGCCCACCGGCGGCGGCACCTTCCCGGCCCACTGAGCCGCATCCTGAATTCAGGTGATTTCGGGGCCCCGGACAACCGGGGCCTTTTTTATTCTGGTTCGGGCTGCTGTAGGGGCAACCCTTGTGGTTGCCCACGGCGCGCGGGCAGGCACAAGGCCTGCCCCTACATCTGCACGTACGGCTTGAGCTTCTCCACCAGCGCCGGCAGGTCCAGCAGCTCGACGCCCATGCCGGAGAGGAGGTTGGGGCCGCCGCCCGACGACGGCTCGAAGCGGTGGACCACGCGCGCCCGCACCAGCACCGGGGTGGCGCCCGGGAACGGCGGATGCAGCTCCACGTTCACGGTCTCCTGCAGTCGTCCCGGATAGCGGGTCGACACGAACAGGCCGCCGTTCACGACGTCGCGGCGGTAGACCTCGACGAACTCGGCCGGGCTCAGGAAATGGACGGCGAACGTGCCGGTGCCTTCGCGCGGCGTCGGGATCGGCTGCGCGGCCGGCGGCGGCACCGGGCGGACCGGGGCCGGAGCCGGAGAAGTCGCGGGTCGTGGCGATGACATCGTGGGCATCGTCGGCGCCGGCATCGGCGGCGGCGTCCAGTCCGTCTCCGGCTGCACTCTGACCGGGGCCGAGGGCGCGGTCGCCGACGGGCCACCAGCGCTGCCAGCGCCGCCAGTACCGCCGGGCAGCTCCTCGATGCCGTAGCCGGCCGGGATCAGCTCCCGCACCAGCTCCTCGACCGTCATGAAACGGACCCCCATCCCCGGCTGGCTCAGCCGCATCATCTCGCCGCGGATCTTGCGCGCGTGCGCCACCATCCCCTCGATCACGAAGCCGCGCTCGCCTTCGAGGATCTCGATCCGCAGCCGCGTGCCCGGTGGATAGGGGCTGCGGGTCGCGATGAACATGCCGGTCATGGAGATGTTCGTGGTGTAGCCCGGATACGCGTGCGGCTCGTCGCGCTTCCAGAACTGGACCTGGACTCGGCGGGGACGTCGGGGGCTGATGCGGCGGGTCATGCGAAGATCTTATCTTCAAGGTACGATTCGGGCGCCATGGCAGCCGTCGCGACCCCGAACCTCCCCCGCCCCGAGCCCGGCCCGGGAGAGGTGGTGCTGCGCCTGCGCTATGCCGGCCTCTGCGGCACCGACCTGTTCAAGCTCCAGTACGGCACGGTGCCTGAGGACTCGGTCCTCGGCCACGAGGTGGTCGGGACGGTCGAGAGGGTCGGAGAGGGAGTTGTCGGCTTCCTGCCGGGTGACCGGGTCGCGGTGGCCCACCACGTCTCCTGCGGCGTCTGCGACCTCTGCCGCCGCGGCAGCGAGCCGCTCTGTCCGGACTTCCGCGAGAACCTGCTCGTGCCGGGCGGCTTCAGCGAGTGGGTCCTGGTCCGCGAGCGCGCGGTCCGCAACGCCATGTTCGGCCTGCCGCCGCACGTCTCCGACGAAACCGCGGTCTTCCTGGAGCCCGCCGCCTGCGTGCTGCGCGGCATCCGCAAGGTCCCGCCCCCGTCCTCGGTCGCCATCCTGGGCGGCGGCAGCATGGGCCTCCTCCACCTGCTGGTGCTCCAGGCCGTCCATCCCACCGCCCGGGTCGCCGTCCTGGATCTCGTCGAGGACCGGGTCCGGTTCGCCCGGGAGCTGGGAGCCCTGCCCGAGGACACGGGGGGCGAGGGCGCCGACGTGGTCTTCGACACCGCCGGCGGCGCCCGGGCGCTCGACGCGGCTCTGCGCCTCGTGCGTCCCGGCGGCACCGTGGTGCTCTTCGCCCACGCCGCGGCCGGCGAGCACGCCGGGCTGGATCTCAACCCGTTCTTCAAGGCCGAGAAGCGTCTGATCGCCACCTACTCCAGCTCGCTCGCCGAGCAGCGGGAGATCCATCGCCTGATGGCCAGCCGCCGCCTCGATCCGTCGCCGCTCGTCACCCACCGCCTCCCCCTCTCCCGCTTCGACGAGGCCGTGGCCCTGGCCCGCGACCGGCAGGCGCTCAAGGTCCTGTTGAGCCCGGAGGAGACAGGATGAGCCGCCGCCAGAAGACCGTCTTCCTGCTCGGCCCCGAGCGCGTCGAGCTGCGCGAGGTGCCGATCCCCGAGCCCGGCCCCGGCGAGCTGCTGCTGCGCATCGAGGCCGCCACCACCTGCGGCACCGACGTCAAGGTCCTGCGCCGCGGCGGCCATCCGCGCATGCTCCACGTCCCCACCCCCTTCGGCCACGAGATGGCGGGAACGATCGAAGCCGTTGGCGATCCATCCAGTTGGAAGCGCGGCGACCGGGTCGTGGTGGCCAACTCCGCGCCCTGCGGCGCCTGCGAGTGGTGCCTGCGCGGCCGGGAGAACCTCTGCTCCCATCTCGAATACCTGAACGGCGCCTTCTCCGAGTACCTCCTCGTGCCGCGCCGCTTCGCCGAGGTCAGCACCTACGCCATCCCCGACGGCCTGGCGCCGGAGATCGCCGCTCTCGCCGAGCCGCTCGCCTGCGTGCTCCACGGTCTGGAGGTCTGCGCGCTCGACCGGCCGTCCGAGATCGTGGTCTACGGCGGCGGCCCCATCGGGCTCCTATTCGTGGACGTGCTGGCGAGCCTGCGCGCCGGGCATCACGTGGTGCTCGCCGATCCCAACCCGCCGCGGTTGACCGTGGCGCGGCAGCTCGGAGCGAGCGAAGCCGTCCAGGTCGGCCGCGACGGCGGCGAGGCCGCGCGGCTGCGGCGCTACGCCCGCGGCGGCGACGGCTTCGATCTCGCGATCGAGGCCACCGGCTCACCCGTGGCCTGGGAGGACGCCCTGGCCTCCGCCCGGCCCGGCGGCACGGTCCTGCTCTTCGGCGGCTGCCGGCCGGGTACCACCATCCCGCTCGACACCCACCGGCTCCATTATGGAGAGATCACCGTCAAGGGCGCCTACCACCACCGGCCCGCGACCTTCGAGCGCGCGCTCGGCCTGCTGGCGAGCGGCGTCCTCCATCCCGAGGCCCTGCTCTCCTCCGAGCGCCCCCTGGAGCAGCTCGAAGGCGCGCTCCGCAGCATGATGCGCAAGGAAGCGCTCAAGGTCGTCATCCGCCCCTGACCACCCATGGGGGTGGGCATCCCCCACCCTCTGAAACGTGGTGCGGGGAGCCGGCCTCCGGCACGATGTGCCCAGGAGGTCGCCCCATGAGCCTGCAACCCGCCGAACCGATGCCCTTCCCTCCGGACCTCCGGGTCCGCGAGATGCTCGGCCACGACGTCTACGACATGTCGGACCTCGCCGACCGCGAAGAGGTCCTGCCGCAGGTATCTGTAAGGAATGTAAAACTTTTCCAGGCCTTCCCGCCGCCCGCTGTTATGCTCACCGTGTCATGTCGCCCGGGCAGCGCCCCCGCATCCCACCCTCGGCCATCGCCGCCGTCCTCCTGATCCTGCTCGTCGCCCTGGCCACGCTCCAGTACCGCTGGATCGGCCGGGTGAGCCGGGCGGAGCATCAGCGGCTGCGCGAGAGCCTCGCCGAGGAAGGCAACCGCTTCACCGAGGACCTGGACCGCGAGCTCACCCGGGCGTTCCTCTACTTCCACCCCGAGCTCTCGGGCACGACGGAAAACGGCGTCCAGCACGCGATCCAGCAGCTCGACCGCTGGCGCGCCGAAGCCCCCTGGCCCAACCTCGTCAAGGATCTGGTCCTCGTGCGCCGCTTCTCACCCGAGGTGTCCGTGCTGCGGCCGGGAGCCCGGGAATTCGAGCCCGCGTCCTGGACACCCGAGCTGGCCGGCGTGCGCAAGCGGCTGGCGCCCGACGTGAACGCTCCGCCGTTCCCGTTCTCCGCCCCGATCGATCCCGACCTCCCAGGCCTGGTCCTGCCCCTGGTCCTCGGCGCCCGGCCGACGCCCGACGGCGACCTCCAGCTCCTGGTGGTACGGCTCGACTCGCGCGTCCTCTCCCAGGAGATCCTGCCCGAGCTGACCCGCCGCCACTTCGGCAGCCGCGAAGGCGTCCACTACGCCCTCGCCGTCCTCGACGCCCAGGGCCGCGCCGTCTTCCGCTCCGACGACAGCATCCCGCTGGAGAGATTCCGGAGCGCCGACCTCCGGCTCGACATGCTGCGCCTGCGCCCCTTCCACGAGCTGCGGAACCTCTGGATCCCGCGGCATCAGCAGTCCCGCCGGCAGGAGGCCGAGCCGGACCGGCCGCCGGGCGGCTTCCGCATGGCGAGCCCGGCTCCGCGCGAGCCGGACAAGACCCGGCCGCCCACCTGGCAACTGGTCATCGAGCACCGCCGGGGCTCCCTGGAGATCGCCGTCGCCCGCGTGCGCTGGCACAACCTTGCGATCAGCATCGCCATCCTCGCCCTCGTGGCCGTGACCTCGGGCCTCATGGTCCTGAACACCCAGCGGGCCGAGCGCCTGGCGCGGCAGCAGATCGAATTCGTGGCCGGCGTCACCCACGAGCTGCACACCCCGCTCACCGCCATCCGCTCCGCGGGCCAGAACCTCGCCGACGGCGTGGTCGCCGACCCGCAGCAGGTCAAGCGCTACGGCGCCCTCATCGAACGTGAAGGCCGCCGGCTCTCCGACATGGTCGGCCAGGCCCTGGAGCTGGCCGGCATCCAGACCGGCGGCCGCGTCTACCATCCGCGGCCCGAAGACCTCGCCGGCCTCGTGGACGACGCCCTCGAAGACTGCCGGCCGCTCCTCGAAGAGCGCAAGGTGCGGGTCGAGCGCGAGGTCCCCGACGACCTGCCGCCCGTGCTCGCCGACGGCGAAGCCCTGCGCCGTGCCTTGCGCAACCTGATCGAGAACGCCGTGCGCCACGGCCGGCCTGCGAACGGGGACGACGCCTGGGTCGGAATCAAGGCCCGGCAGGTGCCGGAGGGGATCGAGATCGCCGTCTCCGACCGTGGCCCGGGCATCCGGCGCGAAGACCTCCCCCACCTCTTCGAGCCGTTCTACCGCGGCCGCGACGCCGCGACGAACGGCGTGCCCGGCAGCGGCGTGGGCCTGAGCCTCGTGCGCCACGTGGTCGAGGCCCTGGGTGGGACGGTCGGCGTGAGCGCCGAGGGTCCGGGCACCGTCTTCACCGTCCGGCTTCCGGCGACGCCGCCCGTGGCAGGAACCACGGCATGAACGGCGCCCGGCGCATCCTCCTCGTCGAAGACGAGCCCAGCCTCGTCCTCACCCTCTCCGACCGCCTGCTCGCCGAAGGCTACCGCGTCGAGACCGCGGGCGACGGCAACACCGCCCTGGAGCGCGCCCTCGCCGAGCCGTTCGACCTCATCCTCCTCGATATCCTCCTCCCGGGCCGCGACGGCCTGGAAGTCTGCCGCGAGCTGCGGGCGCGCGGCTCCCAGGTCCCGGTCCTCATGCTCACCGCCCGCGGCCAGGTCGTCGATCGCGTCGTGGGCCTCAAGCTCGGCGCCGACGACTACCTGACCAAGCCGTTCGAGATGATCGAGCTCCTGGCCCGGATCGAAGCTCTGCTCCGCCGCTCCCACACCCCCATGACCCCGACCGGCACCTACGACTTCGGCGACGTCCGGGTCGACTTCCGGCGCGCCGAGGTCTATCGCGACGGCGCACCCGTGGCGCTCTCGGCCCTGGAGCTCAAGCTCCTCATCTATTTCATCGAGAACCGCGGCGCCCTCCTCACCCGCGACGAGTTGCTCGACAAGGTCTGGGGCTACGACGCCATGCCCGTCACCCGCACGGTCGACGTCCACGTCGGCTCCCTGCGCCAGAAGCTGGAGCGCAACCCGTCGCACCCCGAATACATCCTGACCGTCCATCGCCGCGGCTACCGCTTCGCCGGCTGACCTTTACATCTCTTACAAAGAACTTGCGAAGCCTTGAGGACTGCCCGGCGCCGCTCCGCTACTCTGGCCTTCGAACACAACCCCCGCCCGACGCGGGGTGACGAAAAGGAGAACGCCATGAAGAAGATCGTGACGACCGCGCTGTTCCTCTCCCTGCTGGTCGGTGGCATCACCGGCATCGCACTGGCCCAGGGCCATATGGGTCACATGGAAATGAAGCATCGCATGCCGGGTCCCGATGGCGACGCCGGCTTCTTCTCGCACATCTCCGACATGCTCGCCCTGAACCAGGAGCAGCAGGACGCCGCCAAGCAGATCCACCAGGCCGCCTTCGAGAAGGCCGGGCCGCTCATGGAGCAGCACCAGGCGCAGATGGACGAGATCGAGACGCTGCTCGACTCCGGCAAGGCCACGGCTCAGGAGATCGGCACCAAGGTGATCGCGGCCCACGCCACCCGGACCCAGCTCAAGGCCATCCACGAGGACGCCATGACGCAGTTCAAGGCCCTCCTGACCGACGAGCAGAAGGCCAAGCTCGAGACGATGGAAGAGATGCACTCCGACATGAAGATGCGGCATCACTAGGGGTTCGTCACGGTAAAGATGTAGGGGCGGCCCTTGTGGCCGCCCTCCC
>JACZDC010026725.1_pt1 | contig 12584 bp, 8 predicted proteins | sample 8641791 | NCBI WGS metagenome assembly JACZDC01 (sample SAMN15324613, study PRJNA640507) | soil metagenome | isolation source: intercropping peanut in the second line | place: China: Luxin town, Laibin City, Guangxi Province | collected 2019-07-25 | depth 10cm m
CAGGAGCTGCTCGGCATGGAGCGGGTCGGCATCAACGACGACTTCTTCGAGCTTGGGGGCGACTCGCTGCTCGTGATCCGCGTGGTCACCAAGGCCAACAAGGCCGCCATGGGCATCACCACCAAGCAGGTGTTCCAGCACCGCACCGTGGCCGAGCTGGCCGCTGTGGCCGGCACCACCGAGATCCTGGCCGAGCAGGACGTCATCACCGGCCCCAAGCCGTTCACCCCGGCCGAGCTGCACTTCCTGGAGCTGGGCCACGCGCATCCCGACTATCACAGCATCGGCACCCTCCTGGAGCCCAAGGAGGGTGAGATCGATCTCGCGAAGCTCGCCGCGGCTTTGGAGAGCGCCATGCTGCATCACGACAACCTGCGCGTGCGCGTCGAAGCCGGCCCGCGCCTCGTGATGGATCCTCCGGGAACACCGATCAACCTGCTGCGCGTCGATCTCTCGGCGCTCCCCGAGGAGCAGCGCTTCCCGGTGATGGCCGCGGCCATCCGCAGCCAGGTGATCAGCTTCACCATGAGCGAGGGCAACCTCGTGCGCACCGTGGCCTACGACTTCGAGCCCGGCAAGGTGCGCTACCTCTTCATGACCGCCCACTTCATGGCCGCCGACGTCGGCTCCTGGCAGATCCTGCTCGACGACGTCGACGCCGCCTACCGCCGGCTCGAAGAGGGCAAGCCGATCGAGATCTCGCGCAAGACCACGTCGGCCAAGCAGTGGGCCGAGCGCCTCGCCGAGCGCGCGCAGCCCGGTGGCATGCCGCAGCAGGAGCGGGACTACTGGCTCGCCCAGGCGCCGCTCAACCCGCCGCAGTTCCCGATGGATCACAACCTCGGGCCGAACGACTGGATCTCCGCGAAGATCGAGCGCGCCGAGCTGGACGTGGAGGAGAGCGACATCCTGCTCCAGAAGGTGCCGCGCTTCCACGGCGTGCAGATCGACGCCATCCTTGCCACCGCCATCCTGTCGGCGTTCGAAGGCTGGATCAACTCGCGCTCGCTGCCCATCCTGCTCCTCGGCCACGGCCGCGAGGCGCTCTACGACGACATGGACCTCACGCGCACCATCGGCTGGTTCAACACCATCTACCCGGTGCTCCTGGACATGGGTCCGAACCCGAACCTCGTCGAGAGCGCGCGCGAGCTCAACCGCCAGCTCCGCCGCGTCCCGCACGGCGGCACCGGCTACGGCATCCTGCGCTACCTGAGCAACGACCCGGACATCGCCGGCCATCTCCGCACCGCGCTGGAGCCGCAGGTCTTCTTCAACTACATGGGCCCCGACAACGCCAAGGAGCTGGGCCGGCTCAAGAAGCTCCAGAACTTCGGCGGCTACCACCAGGACCGCACCACGAAACGCATGTGCCCGATCACCATCAGCGGCCACATCATCGAGGACAAGGTCCTGATCAAGTGGGAGTACAACACCAACCTTCACAAGGCCGAGACCATCCAGCCTCTCGCACAGCGCTGCGGCGAGGTGCTGCGCTGGTTCGTCCAGGACTACCGCGCCCGTGCTTGATCAAAACCAGGAAGCCGCGCACCTGCGCCGCTGGCGCGACCTCTGGAGCGATGCCTACGCTCAAGGGCCGCCGCCGGCCGACCCGACCTTGAATACCAAGGGCTGGGCGAGCAGCTATACCGGCAAGGCCATCCGCGACGCCGAGATGAAGGAGTGGGTCGAGCGCACCGTCGAGCGCCTGCTCGACCCGCCGCCCCATCGCGTCCTGGAGATCGGCTGCGGCACCGGCATGCTCCTGCTGCGCATGGCCCGCCACGCCGAATACGTCGGCGTCGACTTCTCGGCCGAGGCGCTCGCCTACGTCCAGAGCCGGCTCGACGCCGAAGGCATCACCAACGTCACCCTCGTCAGGAGCACGGCCGACGACCTCTCGGCGGTCCAAGGCGCGTTCGACCTCGTCGTCCTCAACTCGGTGGCCCAGTACTTCCCGAGCCTCGACTACTTCCTGCGCGTGGTGAACGGTGCGATCGCGAAGCTGAACCCCGATGGACGTGTCTTTCTCGGCGACCTGCGCAGCCTGCCGCTCCTGGAGGCCTTCCACGCCTCCGTGCAGGCGCAGCAGGCGGACGAGGGGCTGAGTGCCGACGAGATGCGCGAGCGCGTCGAGACCGCGGTGCGGCAGGAGCGCGAGCTGGTGATCCATCCCGGGCTCTTCGCCTCCGCCGCGAAAGTGTTTCCCGGCGTCCGCCGCGTCGAGATCCAGCTCAAGCGCGGCCGGGCGCGCAACGAGATGACCCGTTTCCGGTACGATGCGGTGCTTCACCTTTCGGAAGGGGCCGAGCCCGGGCCGCCCGCGCGCCGTCTGGAGTGGGGCGACCCGAACGCCGTGCCGGCGAAGCTGAAACAGCTCCTCGCCGCCGAGGCGCCTCCCGCCGTCTCAATCCTCGGCGTGCCGAACGCCCGCCTGACGAAACCCGGCGTCGAACCGGAAGACTTCTGGGCGCTGGAGAAGGACCTGCCGTACCGCGTGCGGATCGGCTGGTCGGAGTCGGAGGGCGCCGCCGCCGACGGCTCGTACGACGTCCGCCTCCGCCACCGGGAGAGCGGGGGAGGGGAGACGCAGACCCTGCAAGAGATCGATTCCGCGCAGTGGGCCAACCGCCCTCTGGGCGAAGGATAGGAGAGCAAATGTCGGACACCACGCAATCCGGAGGCATGAAGGCCTTCGCCACCATCTGGATCGGGCAGCTCGTCTCGCTGCTCGGCTCCGGGCTCACCAGCTTCGCCCTGGGCATCTGGGTGCTGGAGCGCACGCATTCCGTCACGCAATACACCCTGATCATCCTGTGCGCCAGCCTGCCGGGCGTCCTCGTCGCGCCCTTCGCCGGCGCGCTCGTCGACCGCTGGGACCGCAAGTGGGTGATGTTCTTCACCGACCTCGGCCCCGGCCTGATCACGCTCACCTACGCCTTCCTCCTCTGGCAGGGCCAGCTCAGCGTGTGGCACATCTACATCGGCGCCGCGATCAACGCCGTGTTCAGCACCTTCCAGTGGCCGGCCTACATCTCGTCGATCACCATGCTCGTCGACCGCAGCCAGTACGGCCGCGTCAACGGCATGCTCGACTTCGGCCAAGCGGGCACCACCATCGCGGCGCCGGCCCTCGCCGGCCTGCTGATGGGCGTGGTCGACATCTGGGGCGTGCTGCTCGTCGACTTCGCGACCTTCCTGTTCGCCGCGGCCACCCTCATGATGGTCCACATCCCGCGGCCCGAGCAGAGCGCCGGCGCCAGCAAGGCCAAGGGCTCGATCTGGAAGGAGGCCGGCTATGGCTGGACCTTCATCCGCGAACGGCCCGGCCTGCTCGGCCTGCTCCTCTTCTTCGCCGTGCTCAACCTCGCGCTCTGCACCTGCGGCGTGGCGGTCGTTCCCATGGTCCTCGCCTTCACCGGCTCCAAGGCCATGGTCGGCACCATCAGCGCCCTGGTCGGCGTCGGCATGCTGATCGGCGGCGCCATCATGACCGCCACCGGCGGACCGAAGCCGCGCGTCTACGGCGTGCTCAGCATGGGCCTCGTCATCAGCGTCTGCTTCGTGCTCGTCGGCGTCCGGCCGTCGCTCGTCCTGGTCGGCGCGGGCGTGCTCCTCTGGTACATCGCCATCCCGATCATGAACGGCTCCAGCACGGCGATCTGGCAGAGCAAGACCCCGGCCGACGTACAGGGCCGCGTGTTCGCGATGCGCCGCATGATCGCTCAGTTCACCACCCCGATCGGCGACTTCAGCGCCGGTCCGCTGGCGGACAAGGTCTTCATCCCGATGCTCCTGCCCGGCGGCGCGCTGGCGGACACCGCCATCGGCCGTCTGGTCGGCGTCGGCCCCGGCCGCGGCATCGGCCTCATGTTCCTGGTCTTCGCCGCCGTCCCCGGCCTGGCCGCGCTCTGGGGGTTCCTGAACCCGCGCGTCCGCAACGTCGAGGCCGAGCTGCCGGATGCGCCCAAGAAGCAGGCCGCGGCGCCGCCCAAGGCCGAAGAGAAGAAAGACGAAGAGGCGCAGGCCACGGCCGCGCCGGCGTGACGTGAAACGCCGATACCTTGGAGAGATCCTGATCATGAACGCAGACAACGTACGGTCGCTCTGTGCGGCCCTGCTCCTTCTGGCCGGACCCGCCGCGGCTCAGGCTCCGGCGGCCCCGGCCTTGCCGGAACGCCGCCATTTCGACGTCACCCGCGCCACCTCGCCGATCAAGGTCGACGGCGTGCTCGACGAGGAGGCCTGGAAGTCGGCCCTCGTGGTGGACCTCCGCTATGAGTGGTTCCCCGGCGACAACGTCCCGCCCTCCGTGAAGACCGACGCCCTCGTCACCTTCGACGGCGAGGCCCTCTACATCGCCTTCCGCGCGGAAGATCCGCAGCCGGGCAGCGTCCGCTCCCACCTGATGGACCGCGACAGCATCGCCGCGTTCAACCAGGACGACCACGTCGGCGTCATCCTCGACACCTTCAACGACGAGCGCCGCGCCTTCCAGTTCCGGGTCAATCCGGCCGGCGTGCAGGTGGACGCGACCTTCTCCGAGATCGACGCCGCGGAAGACTTCTCCTGGGACGCCATCTGGGCCTCCGCGGGCCAGATCACCGACACCGGCTACACCGTGGAGATGGCGATCCCGTTCAAGCAGCTCCGCTTCCCGCGCACCTCGGAGCCGCAGACCTGGGGTTTCGAAGCCTTCCGCAGCTACCCGCGCAACGTGCGGACCCGCATCTCCTCGAAGGTCACCGACCGCGCCAAGGACTGCCTCCTGTGCCAGTTGGACAAGGTTTCGGGTTTCTCCGGCATCGCCCCGGGCCGCAACCTGGAGCTGCAGCCGACCGTCACCGCCTCGCGCACCGACGTCATCGACAGCTTCCCGAACGGCAATCTGCAAGAGGGAGATGAGGACGTCGACCTCGGCCTCACCACGCGCTGGGGCATCACGCCGAACACCAACCTGAGCGCCACGATCAACCCCGACTTCTCGCAAGTCGAAACCGACTCCGCCCAGCTCGAGGTCAACACCCGCTTCGCCCTGTTCTACCCCGAGAAGCGGCCATTCTTCCTCGAAGGTGCCGATCTCTATCTGACCCCGCTCCAGGCCGTGTTCACCCGCACCGTGGCCGATCCCGACTGGGGTGTGAAGGTCAGCACCAAGGAAGGCAAGAACGCGCTCGGCGTGTTCCTGGCGGACGACGACATCAACAACATCGTGATCCCCGGCAACCAGGGTTCGGCCACCACGACCCTGGAACAGTCGATCACCAGCGGCGTCGTGCGCTACCGCCGCGACATCGGCCAGTACTCGACCCTCGGCGTGCTTTATACCGGCCGCGAAGGTGACGACTACCACAACCGCGTGGCCGGCCTCGACGGCTTCTTCCGGTTCACGCCGTCGGACACGGTCCGCGTCCAATACCTGAACTCGGACACCCTCTACCCGCGGCAACTGGCGCAGGATTTCGGCCAGGACATCGACGCCTTTGACGGCGACGCCTTCCACGTCCAGTACGACCACTTCGCGAGAAGCTGGAAGGGCTACGTCTCCTACCAGGATCTCGATCCGCAGTTCCGCGCCGACAGCGGCTTCATCCCGCGCGTCGACGTGAAGACCGCGACGGCCCAGGGCGAGCGCTTCATCTACGGCGGCAAGGACGACTGGTACGCCCGCATGAGCTTCGGCGCCAAGGGCCTCCGCACCGAGGACCACACCGGCACGCTGACCGACCAGCTCGCCGAGGTGTTCGGCACACTCAACGGCCCGCTGCAGTCGCAGGTCGAGGTCTACATCGACAAGGTCAAGACCTATTACAACGGCGAGACCTTCGACCTGAACCAGCAGGCCATGCTGTTCCAGATCAACCCGAACGGCAGCCTCCGCCTGCGCCTCCAGGCCCAACTCGGCGACCAGATCGACTTCGCGAACACCCGCCTCGGAGATCTGGTCTACCTGATCCCCGGCATCCAGGTCCGGGGCCGCAACATGAGCCTTCAGCTCGACCACTTCTACCAGAAGCTGGACGTCGAGAAGACGCTGGACCTCAAGGGCGGCGAGCTCTTCACGGTCAACCTGACGCAGGCCAAGCTGATCTATCAGTTCAACGTCCGGACCTTCGTGAGAGCGATCGTCCAGTACCAGGACCTGGAGCGCAACCCGGATCTCTATTTCCGTCCGGTGCGTCCGAAGCAGGAAGACCTCTTCGGCCAGTTCCTCTTCTCCTACAAGCTGAACCCGCAGACCGTTCTCTTCGCGGGCTACACCGACGCGCGCCTCGGCTTCCAGAACGTCGATCTCACGCAGACCGACCGGACGTTCTTCCTGAAGATCGGGTACGCGCTGCTGTATTGAGGCCCTCACCCCCAGCCCCTCTCCCGGCCGCCCACCCGGACCGCCGGGAGAGGGGAGCGCGAGCCGAGCGGCCGCCTTCCCCTTCAGCCCCGCCGCTCTTCATCCTGGGACCGCCGGCGCCTCGCCGGCAGGGCGGGAGGGAAGGGGAAGGGGTTCAGGTATTTATGAGACTGCTTCTAGAGATCCTCCCCAAAATCTTTCTTGAGTTGTCCTATTAAGTCTGGCCTTTTGAGACTCCCCCAAGCTTGGTGAGCAGCTTGAATGTGTTGTTTGCGCTTCAATGATCCCTTCGGTTCAATCCGGGCCAACCTGACTCGAGCGCGACCAATTGAGTAAGGATTCTTGAACCCCTCATAAAAGCTAAGCGCATTAAAAAAGTACCTACGTGCTCTAGCTAGGTCAGACTTCGCCATCGCAGTATCACCCAGGCCGAGATTGCAGTTGGCTTCTCCCAACAGAGAGCCTACCTTTTGGAATATGGACAGGGCTTCTTCGTACTGCTTAGTGGCAGCATCAAAGTCAGAGCAGGCAAGCGCAATCTCGCCTAAGCGAGCTATACAGATTGCATTACCCGACAAATCACCAATGACTTTGAATATAGGTGCAGATTCCTTATACCTAGCACGAGCTAGCTCAAAATCGGCGCGATCGAGCGCGATGTCGCCTAACCGGGAAATGCAAACAGCTTGACCAGGTAGATCATCTATGGACTGGAAAAGGGGTAATGCCTCTTCATATTTAAGACGTGCTGAGGAATAATCGGAACGATCGAGTGCAACGTCGCCCAAGCGAACAATGCAAGCAGCTTCTCCTAGAATATCGCCGATGTCTCGATAAAGTGGCAACGCTCTCTGATAACTATCAGAGGCATTTTCATGATCTGCTTGGCGAAGTGCAATGTCGCCTAAGCCTTTAATGCAATTAGCCTCGCCAAGGATAGATCCAATGGCTCTGTAGAGCGGTAGGGCCTCTTCGTACCGAATACGAGCGCCGTCATAATCCGAACAGCGAAACGCAATGTCACCCAAGCTCTGGATGCAATTGGCTTTCCCTATGGCGGCTCCGAGCTGTTGGTAAAGAGATAATGCGTACTCATATTTAGCGCGAGCTTCAGAGTAATCGGACCTAACAAGCGCAGTATCACCTAAACGTTGCGTACAATCTGCCTCTCCTGCCAAAGAACCAATGCTTCGATAAAGCGATAGTGCCTCTTCGTAATGAACATGGGCAGAGCCATGCTCCGAGCGCGCAAAATTGATATCACCCAACTTCCACAAGCACTTGGCTTGGAGTTCCTGATGCCCATTTAAACGGGCAGCGCTGAGAGCTTTTTCAAGAATGTTCTGAGAACCCCACCCAGAGAAGCGGATAAAATCACCGAAATCCACTGCAGCCCTGATTGCAGACTCTTGAGCAGAGCCATTAAGCCCTATCGAGACCATTGAGTCAAGATTCCCCAACTCTTGGGCGAGTCTCGCCACGGCCTCAGCTCCACCCATCCAGCCAACTACAGCTCCCTGCTGCGCAAGCTCGAGGTAGTGGCTAACCGCGTGATTCAAGATGGCTTCCTCAGGGAACTGCCGCCTGCTGACGTACTCCCGGACAGGCGCAAGCACCCTCAGCCGGGGGCCCTGATCGAAGGCAAGGCCTACCTTTCTCAAAACCGCCGCAGCCTCGCTGCTTGCGCCAGGTATAAGAGTGTCGAGATCCTCGTGAGCAACGCCGTCTGGAAGCACTGCGAGCACAGAAAGGAGCCGCATGGCTTCCTCCGTCATGCGGGGGCTGTCGAGCGAGAAGTCCAGCGAGACCTCGAAGTTGTTTAGCCGCCCTTTACCATCCGCATTCTTCAGAAGCGCGGTCCGCTTCTCCTGCCAGCGTTTCCAGACCGACGCCAGATCCGGCTGGCCTTCCGCCTGATGAGCCAGGAGAGTGACCGCAATGGGTAGCCGCTCGACGGCTTCGAGAAGACGGTCCAAGTCGGGATCGTTCTGAAACTTCGATCCCGCGATGTCGACGAACGTCTCCCGGGCGGCGGGCAGCCCGAAAGGCCCGACCCGGATGGCCTCGCACCATCTTGGACCAAGCGGCTTCTCATCTCCGCGGATCGAGGCAACAAGCACGGCTGCCGAACTCGTGCTCAGCTCCGTGAGGAACTCTTCAACCGCTACCGTATCCGAATGCCAGGGCGTCTCGGCGTTATCCAGAAGGAGGATGGCCGGCTTCGTCTCCAAGTCCTGGAAAAGCCGGCGTCCCAGGTCCGGGCCAGTTTCGAGACCCAGGTTGAGAGCAATCTCGGTCAGAAGCGCGTCCTTGCTCTTCGCGCCATCACACCGGACAAAGAAGCGCCGATCCCCGAATTTATCCTTCACCCGTTGCTCGTGGATCGCTTCCAGGGAGAGCGTCGTCTTGCCAACTCCAGGCGGGCCCAGGATCGGGATCGGCCGAGGGGTGGTTAGCAGAAGAGCGTCCACGAGAGTCCGAAGCTCATCCTCGCGACCGAAGCACCTCGAGGGCGGCCCGGGAAGGCGTGGCTTCTCGGCGGGTTTCGGCCCTGCGAGTGTCCGCAGGAATCCGGCCAAGTCGTCGTATTCCGGGCCGTAGGGGACGGGGAGGATGTGATCCTCCCGGTGGAGCTTCTTCAGGGTCGCGACCTCGCTCTTGCGGCAGAGGCGATAGTGCCGGCCTTCCCTTCCCCGGAAGACTTTGCGGGCCCACTCCAGGAGTGCGCCGAAGTTCGGATCGGAGAGGCCCTCGCCGCAGCCCACGAACAGCAGGGTCTTGAACGCCCTCGCGCCGCGGAGAATCGTCTGGACGAGGTCGTGGCTCCGGATGCGGTCGTAGGATTCGCGGTCCAGGATGACCGAATCCAGGTCCGACCAATGGCCGTGGAGATGGAGGATGGCCTTTTCTTTACCTTGACTGGCCTGGATCGCGCGGTCTCCGTCCTTCCAGGTCACAGGCCGCCAGCCGGTCACCTCTTCGAGAAGGCCGTCGTAGTTCGTCGTGGCGATGGGGAGACCGAGATCGCGGATGGCTTCGAGTACCTCCGGCTTCTTGGCTCGGAGTTGGCCGACCGTATCTCGCAGCCAGATCCGGACCTCGCTGTCATCGGAACCGCTGAGCGCCTTGCGGACCTCGCCGGCCGCGGTGAGGAGACGGTCGAGTTTGCCCGAGCGGATGGCCGCGCGCAACTTGGCGGCCTTGGAGGGAGACAGGTTCTCGAGTCCCTCGCAGCGGTCCACGCCGTCAAGGAGAAGCCCCTGCCAGGAAGCGACGGGTTCGCCCGTCGCGGCGAGCGATACGCCGGTCCCGACCACGACGAGGACGTGACCGTTGGCGATGTCCCTTCGGAGGTCGTCGACAGGGCTGTAGGGCATTCCAGGGAATTCTAGCAGCACAGCTAGAAGCCCGGATAAGAGACTCTTATAGCCGTTATAATGTGCCTAGGAGACATCCATGACGACCTTGAAGCTAACAACCGTTGCCCCCTTCAACCCTGATCTTGCCGCCCAGATGGAGGTTGCGGAGCAGGTCATGAGGGAAGACCGCGACGTGCTGCGGAAACTGGCCGAATAGCGAACTTTCTCAGACTGAACCGTTGCAAGGTTCCTGGCGCCGACGGAACGTTCTGCGGCACGGCGGAAGGTTCTATATCGTGACGGAGCCTTCTGCGCCGCGGCGGAGCTTTCTGCACCGCCACGGAAGGTTCTATGAAGCGATGGAACGTTCTTCGGCGCAGCGGAAGGTTCTGCGGCCTGACGGAACGTTCTCTGGCGTCACCGAACCTTCTGCGGCGTGACGGAAGGTTCTACGCCGCAGAGTAACGTTCTCCAGCGCAACGGAACGATCTGCGGCGCCAGTGAACGTTCCATCGCGCCAGCGAACCTTCTACGGCGCCGCGGCACGCTCCGGCGCTCCCGGGGAGGCGTCCGGCAGCACGAAGACCTTCTTCGCCCGCGGCGACGCCAGCGTCTCCGCGCGGTAGTAGCCGTCGAGCACGGACGGCTTCCAGGTGAGCAGATCCGGGTTGCGCTCGGCGAAGGACTCCCAGGTCTCGCCCGGATCGGCTTGGACCGTCTGGGCCATGCGCTCGTGGATGAGGAAGAAGTACGCCCAGGTGATGGTCTCGTGGTAGAGGCCGGCGTGGCCGTGGCGGGCGGCGAAACGCTTCAGGCCTTCGGTGAAGCGGGTCAGGGCGCCCAGGACCGGCTCTTCCTTCAGATAGAGCCAGGCCAGGCGGACGTGGTCGCGGTGGTGGAACTCCGTGTTCGGCAGGGTGCCGTCCTCGAAATGGCGTATCAGGTCGTCGGACATTTTTGCAATCCCCCAAAAGAAAAAGCGAGGGCCGGAGAAATCAATCTCCGGCCCTCGCCGTTCCCAGACTCTACCTTACCCCGATGGCCGAGTCAATCCCACCCCGCGGGGTGTTCCATTCCGTCGATCCGGCTGTCACATTGGGTAAACGGGCTGATTTCAAAGAGGAGGAGCCCCATGCGATCCAGACTTTCCACGTCCGTGCTGGCCGGCGCGCTGGCACTATTACCCCTGACGGCCTTCGCCAAGGACGGCGGCGGAAACAGCGCCGGCTCGCTCAAGTTCGACGAGTCGAGCTTCGAGGTCTCCGAGGACGCCGGCACGGTCACGATCCGCGTCGAGCGCTCGAACGGCGAGGACGGGGCGGTCTCCGTCCAGTACACGACCTCGGACGGCTCGGCCGTGGCCGGGCAGGACTACACGGCCGCTTCCGGCACGCTGAGTTGGGGCGCGGGCGACGTGGCGGTGGAGGAGTCGGGCAAGGCCGTGATCACGGTCGAGCGCTCCGGCGGCGAGAGCGGCGCGGTCAGCATCCAGTACAGCACCGCGAATGGCACGGCCACCGCGGGCCAGGACTACACGGCCACCTCCGGCACGCTGAGCTGGGCCCCGGGCGACGGCGGCTCGAAATCGTTCACGATCCCGCTGCTCAACGACAGCTCGGCCGAGGGCACGGAGACCGTGGTCCTCCTCCTCTCGAATCCGACCGGCGGCGCCAGCGTGAGCGCGGCCCGCGGCACGTCCGTGCTGCGCATCGTGGACGACGGCACGGGCGGCTTCGACGACGGCAACCACGGCAACGACGACAACGGGGGTGGGGGCGGCACCGGCAACGGCAAATTCGAATTCCGGTCGCTCGAGTTCCAGGGGATCGAGGGCCAGAGCGCGGCCGTGCGGGTCGAGCGCTCCAAGGGCTCCACGGGCGCGGTGAGCGTCCAGGTCTCCACCAGCGACCTGAGCGCCAGGGCTGGCGAGGACTACACGGCGACGACCGTGACGCTCAACTGGGCCGCGGGCGACAGGTCGTCCAAGACGGTCCAGATCCCGATCGCCGACGACTCGAAGACCGAGGGCAACGAGACCGTGCACCTCACGCTCTCGAACCCGACCGGCGGCGCGACCCTGGACGACGAGCACGACGAGGCCACGCTCAACATCCTGGACGACGACGGCCAGACCTCCAACTGCGTGGCCGACGACGACACCGGCTGCCTGTCCGGCAACCGCTTCAAGGTCGAGGTCCACTGGCGCACTCAGGATGGAACCGCGGGCGTGGGGCACATCACCGAGATCTCGCCGGACTCGGCCGTGGTCTGGTTCTTCAACGTCGACAACAAGGAGATGCTGGTCAAGGTGATCGACGCTTGCTCGCTCGGCAACTACTGGGTGTTCTTCGCGGCCACCACGAACGTGGACTTCACCGTCGAGGTGACGGACACGGTGACGGGCGTGGTCAAGGAGTACAAGAACCCGGCGAACAACCCGGCGGCGCCGGTGCAGGACACGTTCACGTTCGCCTGCAACTGAGGAAGGAAGAAGAGAGGCGGGAAGAAAGGGGCGCGGAACCCTGCGCCCCTTTCGCTACGACAGGAGGTCGATTCTACCGCTCGCCCTCGTCGTCGCCGCCGTAGCCTTCGCAGTCGAGAAGGTCGTCGTCGGTGATGTTCCAGTTGCCGTTGCCGCCGCAGATGTCGACGTCGGCCACGACGCACTCGTCTCCGTCCTCGTCCACCAGCTTCACGTCATAGTTGTTGCACGGAATGTCCGTAAGGGTGAACTTGCCGCCTTGACTGATGACCTGATCGCCGAGCTGGTCAGCGCCCCAGTGGTTCTGCTCGGAGGGCGAAAGGAAGAAGTTATGGATGTCAAACCCCGAGTTGTTGTGAACCGTGACGTTGGCCTTCGCGCCGGCGTGGGCCGC
>JACZDC010079688.1_pt1 | contig 12563 bp, 12 predicted proteins | sample 8641791 | NCBI WGS metagenome assembly JACZDC01 (sample SAMN15324613, study PRJNA640507) | soil metagenome | isolation source: intercropping peanut in the second line | place: China: Luxin town, Laibin City, Guangxi Province | collected 2019-07-25 | depth 10cm m
GCCTGCGCGGGTGGTTTCTGCTGAGAGTTGCCTGGTTGTCTCAGCGGAAAAGCGCCCCCTGCTCGAGCCTTCCCCGCTTCGTTCACGCGCTCTTGAGCGTTACGGTCGGATTGAGCCTTGCGGCTCTCCGGGCCGGGAGCCAGCAGGCCAGGAGCGAGACCGCGGCGAGCACCGCGGGCACCGAGAGGAAGATGGCCGGATCCGTGGCCTGCACTCCGTAGATCATGCCGGCGAGAAACCGGGTTCCGGCCAGGGCCATGACCAGGCCCACGACGACCCCGACGAGCACCAGCGTCATGCCCTGGCGCAGGACGAGACGCTCCACGTCCAGCGGCCGGGCTCCGATCGCCATGCGGATACCGAACTCCCTGCCGCGCAGGCTCACCGAGTAGCTCATCAGGCCGAACAGGCCCACCACCGCCACCGCCAGGCCCAGGAGGGCGAAGAGGCCGGCGATCTCGGCGTGCATCCGCTGCTCGGCCACGCTGCGCGCCAGATGATTCGGGCCGCTCACCAGGTCGACGACGGACAGGTCGGGATTTGCATCCTGCAACGACCGCCGGAGCGCCGGCGCCAGGGTCGCGAAAGGCGTGGACGCCCGCACCACGAGCGTCATGCGCGGATGACGACGCTGTTCCTGGGAGAGATAGACCATCGGCCCAGGCTCCTCCGTCAGCGCGGCGGAACGGATGTCGCGTGCCACACCCACGACCTCGAAAGGCGTATCCGACACCTCGGGTGCGGTCAGGTCCACCAGGTACAGCATCCTGCCGAGCGCCTGCCGCTCTCCCCAGAGCCTCCGCGCCAGGCTCTGGCTCACCACCGCCACGCGCGCCGTATCCTCGCGGTCCCGCTCGTCCAGGGACCGGCCCGCGAAGATCGGGATGTCCATGGTCCGGAAATAATCGCTCGCCACCGTGTTGTATGGAATCTCGATCTGCTCGTCCTTCCGGTCCAGGCTCGCCGCCAGCAGGGTGCGGGAGAGGCCGGAGGCCGGCACCACGTTCGCCAGGCTCGCCGAGGACACGCCGGGCGTCTGCCGGGCTTCCTCCAGAACCCGTCGATAGATGGCGCCGCCGCCACCCGACTGGTTCATGACGTTGCGCGGGATGTTGACGGTGATCAGCGTCAGTCCGTCCGCCTTGAAGCCGGGGTCCACGTTCAGCATGCTGCCGAGGGTCCGCACCAGAAGGCCGCCGACCAGCAGCAGGATCATCGAGAGGGTCACCTGCAGAACGACGAGAGCCTTGCGCACGGCGAGGCCGCTGCTCCGGCTTGCGGCGGCACCCGCGGCATCGCTCTTCAAGGGTTCGAGGAGGTCTCCCCGGAAGATCCGCATCACCGGACCGAACGCGCCCAGCAGCGCGCAGACCAGGGTCAGCAGCGCGGCGAAGGTGGCGACCCGGGCATCCATCTGCAGCATGCGTGTCCCTTCCCCCCAATCGCCCAGGCCGCCGACCGGAGTCGCGATATAGGACTCGATCCGCCGTGCCAGAACGGCCGCTACGCCAACGCCCAGAGCGCCCCCCACCGCGCAGAGCACGGCACTCTCGGCCAGCACACCGCTCAGCAGCCGTCCCCGACTGGCGCCCAGGGAGGCCCGGATCCCCCACTCCCGATGCTTCGAAATGGCCCGTGCCAGCAGCAGGTTGGCGATGCTCGCGCAGCCCAGAAGAAGGAACGCCAGGGCCACGGCCATCAGGATTCGCGCCCGGTCGACGTACCCGCTGTCGCCCCAGGCCTCGGCATCGTAGCGGTTGAAGAGGACGACGGTCATCTTCCGCTTCTTGGCGTCGGCGAGAGGAGCGGAGGCGTCCAGCGAGCGGCCCAGGACCTCGAACGCGGCCTGCGCCTTCTCCTCGGTCATCCCAGGCGCGAGCCGGCCTGTCAGGCCCAGCATGCGGGCCTCCCGGTCTTCCAGCCGCGACGTCGCGGTCAGACGGTCGGACAGATGGACCGGGAGGTAGAGGGCGGAGGCCTGGCCAACTCCCTGGAACCCCGGCTCCGAGACGCCGACGACGGTCACGTTGATGCCGTTGATCCGGAGCTCACGGCCTACGACCGCGGGGTCGCCGCCCAGGCTCCCCTTCCAGAACCGATGGCTGACCACGACCACGGGAGGGGCCCCAGGCTGGTCGTCCGCGGGCTGCAGCAACCGGCCCAGCGCGGGCTTGGCAGCCACGAACGAGAAGAAATTGCCGGTGACCAGGGCGCTCCACCCGAAGTAGCTGCGCTCGCCGTCGGAAATCGAGGCGCCGAAACGCGAGGTGCCGATCAGGTCGACGACGGCGCCCTGGTGACGGACCAGGTCCAGATACTCGGGGTATGAAGCGACCATGCGCGTGTTCTGCTCGAGCGCCGAGTAGACATTCACGACGCGTTCCGGCTGCGGCGCGTCCAGCGTGGGCGAGAGCATGGCGGCCAGGTAGGCGAACAGCGCCGTATTGGAACCGATGCCCAGCGCGAGCGTGACTACCGCCGGCAGCATGATGCCCGGTTGTCTGGAGAGAGACCGCAAGGCGATCGACAGTTGGCGCGCGATCTCACGCATCAGACGCATCAGGACACCTCCTGGTCCGGGGAAGTCCGGTTCACGGTATTCTACGGATGCCATGCCCCAAACGTCGGCGTCCCGACTCGCCCTGGCGGCCCTCCTCGGGTCGTTCATGCTGTCCACGCCCGGAGAGGCTGCCCCGCTTGGGAAGGCCGATCGCATCCTGATCGTCAAATCGGAACGCAAGCTGACTCTCCTTCGCGACGGCAGGTCGCTCAAGACCTACCTCGTGGCGCTCGGCGGCGAGCCCGTCGGCGACAAGCACTGCCAGGGCGACAACCGGACGCCTGAAGGGACCTACCGGATCGACTTCAAAAAGTGGAATTCGCAGTTCCACCACGCCTTGCACGTCTCCTACCCTGACGCCAGCGACGTCGCGGAGGCGAAGAGGCGCGGCTGCCGGCCGGGCGGCGACATCATGATCCACGGGCTCGCGCCGAGCTTCGCGAAGATCGGCGCGCTCCACCGCCTGTCCGACTGGACGCTCGGCTGCATCGCCGTGACCAACGAGGAGATCGAGGAGATCTGGGCCGCGGTGGAGGTAGGGACCGCGGTGGAGATCCGGCCCTAGGCGACGCCCAGGATCCACCCTTCGAGCCGCGCTCTCTCCTGCTCCTCCGGAGACAGCGGCGGGGTGAAATAGGGCCGCAGGAGGCTGAGCCGGTCGCGCTCCTGGAGCCAGGCGCAGATGACATAGGCGTCGAGGTCGAGCCGGTCGAGCCCTTCCTTCGGGTAGCGGTGGCGCAGGAGCACGGGCCGCACCTCGGCGACCACGGAGCGGCCCGCGGGGATCTCGAAGCCGTCGAAAGGCCAGAAGTGGACGCGGTCGCCGGCGCGGCGCAGGTAGTCGATCCAGGGAAGGCCGGCATGGGTGGCCTTGGCCGGACTGTCCTGGATGTCGAAGCGGAAGACGCCGCGAGGAAACGCGCTCCAGCGTCCGGTCAGCCGGTGCTCGTCCGGGTCGCCGGTGCGGGGGTTGCCCGGGATCAGCTCGCGGACGGAGATCTTGTCCGTGGGCCAGTGCCCCTCGAAGTCGGAGAGGAACTCGTCCCAGCTCTTGAGCTGGTTGCGGTCCATGTAGGTCTGCGGGAAGGAGAAGGCGTGGTCGAAGCCCACGACGTACGGCACGCCCTCGGTCAGCCGGCCCAGGAGCCACTCGGCCAGCTCGCGCCGGCTCCAGCGGCCATCTCCGGCATCCGGATTCTGTTCGAGGTACGGCTGGTGATCCTCGTGCGCCGAGTAGACGCGGATCTCCCGGATCCTCTGGCCCGGCTCTTTCCGTCCCGAGTAGCGAATCCCGATGTAGTGCTGGAAGTCCGGCATTGGTCCCCTCCCTGTAGGAAGGGGATCTTATCAAGCGGCGGCGCCGGATGAGGCGACGAGAGCCTCGATCGCGGATCGGTCGTTCCGTCCGATGCGCAGGAACTCGATGCCGACGTGGTGCTCGCCCGTTCCCTTGCGGCTCTCCCAGGCCACCCGGCCGTCGGCGCGCAGCTCGCGGCCGTCCAGGTCGATCTTCAGCTCCATCAGCGAGAGGTAGCCGATGGAGTCGTTGCTGACCAGCAGGCATCCGCCCGCTCCCAGCACCTTGATCCAGGCGATCTTCGTCCGCCGCCGGTCGCCGAGGATCTTCACCTCGACCAGGGCGTCGGTCCGGACACGGGGGAAACGTCGGGTGTAGGTGGCGGGCATGGAGTCCTTGCCTCCTCCGGACGTTGCTGCTTGCCGGAAGCTCGATAGATTACTTTAGGCAAATTTCCCTTTCGAGGCAAGGGCGCCCGCCTTTCTACACGGGCAACTGGACCCGAAGCTCCAGCGTGCCGTCCGAAGGCCGGGCCTCGAAGACGCCGTGATCCAGGCTGTCCGGGAGGCGGACGTGGAAGCAGTGCACCGCTTCCGGATCGTGGAGGATGACGCCGCCGTCCTCCCAGTCGACCTCGGCGGGCGGCAGATGGTCGAAGCGGACGATCAGCTCGTCGTCGTGCACGGCGACTTCCAGGTCGGGGTTCCAGGTGTTGTCGGTGATCATGTCTCGGGTCTCCTCTCGTCGGAGATCAGAGTAGAAGCCGGGTAGCTCCGGCGCCACGTCTCGCGGGGTGGCCGTTCTTCCCACTCCGGGCGGTCTCTTCCACCCACCCCCATGGGTGGCGAAACGACCCGTCCCGAACCCTCCCTTGGAACGGTGTGCGCCGGCCGCGGTCCCTTTACGCTGCTCCCATGAACGACCTATGGCAGCCGATCCAGTTCGACCGCGAGATGCTGCTCAAGTACGACCGCCCCGGGCCTCGGTACACCTCGTATCCGACCGCCCCACACTTCGAGGACGGCTTCGGCCACGCCGAGTACACCCGGCTCCTGGAGTGGAGCGCCGAGTCCGGCAGGCCGCTCTCGCTCTACGTCCATGTCCCGTTCTGCGCGCACCGCTGCTTCTTCTGCGGCTGCAACGTGACCATCTCGCACGACCGCGGCTGGGGCCGGCGCTATCTGCCGATGCTCGCCCGCGAGATGGAGATGGCCGCGCGGCTCCTCCAGGCCGACCGCTCCGACCATCGCGAGGTCGTCCAGATCCACTGGGGCGGCGGCACGCCGACCTTCCTGCCGCCGGAGGACCTCGCCGAGCTGATGCAGATCATCCGCCGCAACTTCCGGCTCGCCGATTCCTGCGAGATCGGCGTCGAGGTCGATCCCCGCGAATGCTCGCCCGAGCACCTCGACGCGCTCGCGGAGGGCGGCGTCAACCGGCTCAGCATGGGCCTCCAGGAGCTCGACCCGAGGGTTCAGGAGGCGGTCAACCGCATCCAGACCCGCGAGCAGACCTGGGCCGTGCTCGACGGCGCCCGCCAGCGCGGTATCGAGAGCGTCAACGTCGACCTGATCTACGGCCTTCCCCACCAGACGCCCGAGCGCTTCGCCGCCACCCTGCAGGACGTCCTCCAGATGCAGCCGGACCGGCTGGCGCTGTTCAACTTCGCCTACCTGCCCGCGAGCTTCCCGCACCAGCGGGTCATCGACCCGATGGCCCTGCCATCTCCTGACACCAAGCTGCGGATGCTGGAGGAGGCCATCTCCACCGTGACCTCCGCCGGCCTCGTGTTCATCGGCATGGATCACTTCGCGCGCCCCGAGGACCCGCTGGCCCAGGCGCTGCGCGAGCGCACGCTGACACGGAACTTCCAGGGCTACACGACCTGCGGCCATGCGGACCTGGTCGGCTTCGGCGTGTCGTCGATCGGCGAGGTGGGCGGCGGCTACGCCCAGAATCTCAAGACCGTGGGCGAGTACGGCGAAGCCATCCAGAGCGACCGCTTCGCGGTCTGCCGCGGCTTGGTGATCAGCGACGAGGACGCGCTGCGGCGGGACATGATCCTGCGGCTGATGTGCCAGTTCCGGCTCGACAAGCGCGACGTGGAGCGGCAGTACGGGATCGAGGACTTCGACCGCCGCTTCGCCGGCGAGCTGGCGCAGATCGCACCCATGGCCGGCGACGGCCTCGTCGAGATCGACCGCGACCGCATCGAGGTCACCCCCCTGGGCCGCCTGCTCGTCCGCAATATCGCCATGACCTTCGACGCCTATCTCGGAACATCAACCGTGCGCTACTCCAGGACCGTGTGATGGTCGCACCGCTCCAGCTCGAACGCCCACCCCGGAGCAGGCCGGTTTCGACGGTCCTCCTGATCGGCAACCCGAACGTCGGCAAGAGCCTGCTGTTCAAGAACCTGACCCACCGCTACGTCAACGTTTCGAACTTTCCCGGCACGACTGTCGAGGTCACCCGCGCCCGGTCGGCCTTCGGCCCGCGCGACGTAGAGATCGTCGACTCGCCGGGCATCAACGACCTGTCGCCGCGGAGCGACGAGGCCCGCGTCACCCGCGCCCTTCTCGAGAAGACCTCGGGCGCCACGGTGGTCCAGGTGGCCGACGCCAAGAACCTCCGCCGGTCGCTGCTGCTGACCCTCCAGCTCGCCGAGCTCGGCTGCCCCATGGTGCTGGTGCTCAACATGCTGGACGAGCTCGAGTCGCGCGGCGGCCGGATCGACAGGGCCGAGCTCAGCCGCATCCTGGGCATTCCGGTGATCGGCGCGGTGGCGCTGCGCAACCAGGGTACGGACGAGCTGATCGAGGCGCTCTCCGACGCCCGGCCTCCCCACGCCTGGCTCGGCGCGGAGACGTTCGACTCGGAGCCCTATGAGAGGAACCGCGAGCGCCTGGCCCGGGTCAACGAGATCCTGGCGGCCACGTGGTCCATGTCGCAGCCGAGCCGCGCCTCGCTCGGCGTGCGGCTCGGCTTCTGGGCCATGCATCCGATCAAGGGCCTCGCCTTCCTCGTCATCGTGCTGGCCCTGACCTTCTGGTTCGTCGGCCTGCTGGGTGCCGGCACCCTCGTGGACGCTCTGGAGACCGGGCTCTTCCATCAGCGGATCACGCCGCTCGCCATCCACGCCGCGGACGCGGTACTCCCTTTCCCCACGTCCACGAGACCGAGGCCGTGGAGCTCAACCTGGCCGTGCCCGTCACCCCGATCCATGAGGTCGGGATCGCCAGCGTCACCCGCACGGTGACCTCCCCGGCCTACCGCATGACGGCCGAGGCGCACGGCGGTGCGAGGATCCTGCGCTTTGTCCACGACCTGCTGGTCGGCGAGTACGGCCTGATCACCATGGCGCTGAGCTACGCGTTCGCGATCGTGCTGCCGATCGTCACCACCTTCTTCCTCCTGTTCAGCCTGCTGGAGGACTCGGGCTACCTGCCGCGCATGTCGATCCTGGTCAACCGGGTGTTCCGGCTCATGGGTTTGAACGGCAAGGCCGTGCTGCCGATGATCCTGGGCCTCGGCTGCGACACCATGGCGACCATGACCACCCGCATCCTGGAGACGCGCAAGGAGCGGCTGGTCACCACGATGCTGCTGGCGCTCGCCGTCCCCTGCTCGGCGCAGCTCGGGGTGCTGCTGGCGATGATGGCGAGCCTGTCGCCGGGCGCGGCGTTCGCCTGGCTCGGCCTGATGGTGGGCGTGGTGCTGCTGGTGGGCTGGCTCTCGGCGCGCGCCTTCCCGGGCGAGGCCGGGGACTTCCTGCTGGAGATCCCGCCGATGCGCCGGCCGCAGCTCGCCAACGTCTGGGTGAAGACGGTCGGCCGGCTGAGCTGGTATCTGCGCGAGGTGATCCCGCTGTTCATGGTGGGCACGCTGGCGCTCTTCCTGATGGACCGCATGGGTCTGCTCGGGGCGCTGTCGCGCCTGGGCGAACCGCTCGTCACCGGCTGGCTGGGACTGCCGAAGGAGACCTCGGCCGCGTTCCTGATCGGGTTCCTGCGCCGCGACTTCGGCGCCGTCTACCTGCTCGACGCCGCGACCGGACCGCACCCGTTGCTCACCCCACACCAGATCTTCGTCGCCATGGTCACGATCACGCTGTTCATGCCCTGCGTCGCGAACTTCCTGATGATCGCGCGCGAGCACGGCCTCAAGACGGCGTGGGCGATGGCCGGCTTCATCTTCCCCTTCGCCTTCCTCGTGGGCGGGATCGTCCACCACCTCGCGCCATGGCTATGAACCTCCTGACCTGCCCCCTCTGCGGTTTCGAGTTCGAGCGCTCGGACTCCCTCTGCGGCCACGGCTGTCCGCTCGGCGCGGCCTGCCACCTGGCGCGCTGCCCGGTGTGCGAGTACGAGTTTCCCGAGAAGCCCGCCGGCACCTCCTGGCTGCGCCGGCTGCTCGGCCGCGCCGGCTCCCCGCCGCCGGCCGCCTGTCCCGGCGACGGCCTGCTGACGGTCAAGGATCTGCGGCCCGGCGAGGCGGCCGAGATCCTCGGCCTGGCCGGCGAGAGCCCGTCGCGGAAGAACAACCTCGCGGTGTTCGGCCTGGTGCCGGGCTCCGAAGTCCGCCTGCTCCAGCGCTACTCCTCCTTCGTGCTGCGGATCGGGGAGACCGTGCTGGCGCTCGACAGCGACGTGGCGGGCGACATCGTGGTTCGCCGGCCGGCCGCGGCGGCGGTCTGAACGGCATTCCTCTTTGCGAATTCTTTGTCTCGCCTGAGGCGCGACAGGGCACCTTATTCCTCGGAGGAAGATGAATCCGCCTCCGTTCCGAGGTCCCCTCAAGGAGACAAGATGAATAGAAAGTTCTTGCTCGGCTGTCTCGCTTTTGCCATGTGCGCCGCCCAGGCGGGCGCGCTCGCGGCCCAGGACGACCGGTTCGTGGTCGAGTTCAAGCGCGGCCTCCCCGCCAATCTCGACGCCATGGTGAAAGCGGCGGGCGGAACCGTACAGAAGGTCATTCCCCAGATCGGCTACGCGGTGGTCAAGACGAACGACCCGTCGTTCGCGGGCCGGATGGCAAAGCGGACGGACGTCGAAGGGGTCTACGCCAACGCGAAGCTGCAACTCGAGCCGGTGCTGGAAGGCAAGGGCTTCCGCGTTCCGGCCCGTACCTCGCTCACCGCCGATCCGACCGAAGCCACCCTGTTCCCCTGCCAGTGGCAGCTCGACAAGATGGACGTTCCCGAGGCCTGGGAGCAGGGAGCCCTGGGCAGCACCAACGCCAAGGTCGCGATCATCGACACCGGCGTCGACGCGACCCACGTCGACCTGGTGGGACGGGTCGACGAGGAGCATAGCGTCAACCTGCTCGCGGCGCCCTCCGAGTGCGGCGAGGAGGATAACGACACCATCCACGACCTCGCCGGACACGGCACGTTCATGACCTCGCTGGCCACCGCCAACGGCATCGGCATGGCAGCCGTGGCGCCGGAGACTCAGGTCGTCATGATCAAGGTCTTCAGCTGCACGGGCCAGGGCGACTGGCCGGAGGTCATCCAGGGCATCGTGTACGCCGCCGACCTGCCGGACGTCTCGGCGATCAGCATCAGCCTGGGCGGCTTCGTCAAGCGCAACGAGCCCGGCGCCAAGCAGATCATCCACGCCGTCAAGGACGCCGTGGACTACGCGTACTCGAAGGGCAAGATCATCACCACCGTGGCCGGCAACCAGCACGTGGATCTGCGGACCACCCATACGCTGATACCCCTGCCCACGGCGTCGGGCGAGGCGATCGGCGTCTATGCCACCGATTTCAAGGACGATCTCACCAGCTACTCGAACTGGGGCTTCCCCCTGGCCTGGATCGGCGCGCCGGGCGGCGACAACGAGCCGCCGAAGAAATCCTTCCCGGGCTGCACGCTGCCGCTGGCCCAGCAGGGCCGGCTCGTCGGCGCCTGCTCGAGCTCGGTCTGCGATGGAGCGACGGACGCCTACATCACCGGCCGCGGCACCAGCGCCGCGTCGCCGCTCGTGGCCGCCGTGGCCGCCCTGATCGACGGCGAGGCGGACGGCGCCCTCGACGGCCGGCGGATCAAGGTGATCCTCAAGAACCGGGCCGACGACCTCGGCGCGCCCGGCACCGACCCGATCTACGGCCACGGCCGCGTGAACGCCGGCCGCGCGGTCAATCATTGATCCCATTCCCCTCTCCCCGTCCCTCTTGCTCCGTACAGTAAGATCTTTGCCGTGAACGCCGACATTCTCGATGTCCTCGTGATTGGTGGTGGCATCTCCGGCCTGACAACCGCCTTCCACCTGGTGCGGGGCGGCCGGAAGGTTGTGGTCCTCGAAGCCTCTCCCCGGGTCGGTGGGTCTCTGGAGACGAAGACGGACGGTCCCTGGCGGTTCGAGCTGGGGCCGAACACGGTGCTGGAGAACCATGAGACCGTCACGCGGCTGATCCGCGAGGCCGGCCTGGAGGGTGAGAAGGTCACCGCCCTGCCTTCGGCGAAGCGCCGGTTCCTCTGGAAGGGCGGAAAGCTCCACGCCCTGCCGTCCGGTCCGGTGGGTTTCCTCAAAACTCCCCTGTTCCCAACCTCGGCCAAGCTCCGCCTGCTGCGCGAGCCCTGGATCCCGAAGCCGGCGGGCGACCCCGAGGAGACCATCGCCGCGTTTGTGCGCCGCCGCCTCGGCCAGGCGTTCCTCGACTATGCCGTGGGACCGTTCGTGTCGGGGGTCTACGCCGGCGACCCCGAGCGGCTTTCGGTTCGGCATGCGGTGCCAAAGATCGCCTCCCTGGAGCGCGACCATGGCAGCCTGATCCGCGGCGCCTTGGCGCGGCGCAAGGGACCGGCTCCCGGCGGCGCCATGATCTCGTTCCGTGAGGGGCTCGACCAGCTTCCTCGCAAGCTGGCGACAGAGATCGGAGACGTGAGGACCGGAGTCGCCTGTCGGCGGATCGTCCGGACTCCGGAAGGCTTCCGCGCCGAGACGGACGCGGGGCCGGTCGAGGCGAAGCAGGTCGTGCTCGCCGTGCCGGCCGACGCCGCGGCCCGGCTGCTGGACCGCCCGGGCCTGGCCGAGATCCCCTACGCGGCGGTCTCGCTGGTCTCCACCGGCTGGCGCCGCGCGGACATCGCCCATCCGCTCGGAGGCTTCGGCTTTCTCGCGCCGCGCAAGGAGGGGCTGCACGTGCTCGGCGTGCTCTTCCCGTCCGAGATCTTCCCCGGCCGCGCTCCCGAGGGACACACCGTGCTGACCGCGTTCGCCGGCGGACGCACCCAGCCGGATATTGCCGATCCTGCCGCCTGGGATGACGACCGACTGATGTCCACGGTGCTCGACGAGCTTCGGCGGACCGTCGGCGTCCGAGGCCAGCCGCTGATCCACACGATCCGGCGCTGGCCGCGCGCCATCCCGCAGTACGAGGTGGGCCACGGCCGCTTTCTGGACCTGGCCCGGGAGATCGAGACCGCCCTCCCCGGGCTGCGGATCGGCGGTAATTTTCTCCACGGCGTCTCGGTCCCCGACTGCATCCGCAACGCCACGGAGCTGGCCACGTCGATGCTTCAGCGCTGAGGAGGGGGCTCCACGGCCTTGCGGTCGTCGACCTTCCCCATGTGCTCCAGGAAAAACATCTTCCCGCTCTCGAAGAGCGGCTGGCCCGGGTCGCGCCAGAGCACCGGCCGGATGTAGGTGGCGACCTGGAACGAGACCAGCCCGAAGAGGATCAGCCAGAGGAACATGCCGCCGCCGGCGCCGTTCTCCTCCAGAGCGCGGCCCAGGAAGCGCCAGCCGAAGACCAGGGAGACCAGCCAGAGCACCACGTGCACCCAGACGGCCGAGATCAGGTAGCGGCTGCTCACCGAGAACAGCCAGGAGACCGGCAGGAGAGCGGCCAGCAGGAGCCCCAGGGTACCCACGAAGCCGGCGATCGAAACCAGGAGTCGGCGCCGCGTCCAGCGCGCGCCGGACAGGGCGCCGAACACGTACAGACTCGGCAGGCAGAGAGCCAGGGCCAGAAGAACGATGAGCGGCGCCTTGAGCGCCGAGATCAGGATCTGGACGCCGCCCTGGAAGCTGCCCGCCGACGCACCATAGACCAGAAAACCGACGAGACCGCCGGCCAGCAGCCACCCGGAGGAACGGTCCTCGCCACCAAGAAGGCTCTGCGGCTGGGTCAGAAGCCGGTCGAAGGCCCGGAGGCCTGGGCGGGCCTCCGGCGAGACGGCGTCGGCGATTGGGGCTTCCATGCTTGCTCCTTCCGGTCAGGGCCGCCCAGCAGGTGCGGCAGGATGTCGGTGAACACGAATTCGTACACGTTGCCGTCGAGCGCGTCGCCGCGCAGGAACACGACCGGCTTGTAAACGCTGCCAACGAATGGGCGCAGGACCCAGGCGATCTCGCCTCCGACGAGCGCGAACGCCGCGATCCACACCAGGCAGACCGCCCGCACGGTCCGCTTCGATCCCAGACCGCGCATTCCGCGCCAGAGCACGGCCGTGCCGACCAGCCCGCTCCCGCCCACGAACCCGGTGTGCAGGAGATAGAGGAGGTTGTGCGCGGTCCGTGCTTCCGTTCCCGGAGGAGAGGCGCTGAGGATGAACAGCGCCGCCACCGGGGCGAGCGAGCCGAGCAGCAGGCTGCCGGCCGCCAGGGCGAGGAAGGTCAGCACCGCCACCTGGCCGAGCCGCAGCGGCAGGCCCAGGAGCGCGGCGCCGGTCCAACTGAACGGCACCGTGGCGGCGGA
>JACZDC010126915.1_pt1 | contig 12514 bp, 9 predicted proteins | sample 8641791 | NCBI WGS metagenome assembly JACZDC01 (sample SAMN15324613, study PRJNA640507) | soil metagenome | isolation source: intercropping peanut in the second line | place: China: Luxin town, Laibin City, Guangxi Province | collected 2019-07-25 | depth 10cm m
CGGCCTGCCGGCTCCGCGCCAGCAGCGCCACGCGGTCTCGAGCCGCCAGAGCCTGGGAGAACGAAGTGCGGACATCATGGAGAAGACGCCGCCGGGCCTCGGCAAGCTCCGCCTCGGCCCGCTCCAGGCCGGCGCCGGTCGCGGCGAGCCGCGCGGCGCGTTGCCTCCCGGCATAGAGGTCCTGGGAGACGGACGCTTCGAAATCCAGATCCCCGGCCTCGCGGAGCCCCGTGCCGACGTCCAGCACCGGGTCCTCCTGGAACCGTCGTCCGGCCTGCGCCTGTCGCGCGCGGGCCTCCTCGATCCGACCCTGGGCCAGAACGACCCCGGCGCCGCGCTGGCGGGCCAGATCCAGGGCCTCCTCCAAAGTCAGAACCCTCTCCTGTGCCCGCCCGGGCAGGGCCCAGAGCACGGCGCATAGCCATACCCATCGCAGTCTCATCGTTTCACCTCGCAGACAACGTTCCACCGGACGCACCGGCGCCCGGGAGACTCAGAGGAGCGGATGACGACTACGGGAGCTTCGGGACGTGGAAAACGCCGCGGGGAGCGCGGGCCGCGGGCAGAGCCGCGGGCGGCGCCTCGACCTCTGCACCGGCGCTCTGCGGCTCCAGCGCGGCGCGGGGAGAGAACGCCGAAGGGGCGTGCCCGCAGCAGAAGCAGGGGGCGCAGGCCTGCGCGCAGTCGCTCGCGATCGAGCAGCCGCACGGATCCGCCATCCCCGCCAGCGGGAGCAGGAGGATCAGGCAAAAAGCCCAGAGGGAGACGGCTCTCACGGCGAGTCTTATATCACGCACACCAGGTTTCCGCTGGGACAATCAGGCAGCTCTCAGCAGAAACTACTCGCACAGGCTGAAATCTTCCGCGATTCTCAGCAGAGAGTTTCATGTTCTCAGCGAAAAGCCTCCGAGGGGCGGATCGCACACCAATTCTCTAACCCGGCTCAGGGATTCCGCAGAACCAGCTCGCTGTGAGCCGCTAGCACCCCGGTGCTACAGCTTGCGGCCGGTGGCGCCTTGCCCTCGGTGAGTGCACCAACGACCGGAGCTCCGCCACAGAGGCTGTAGACGCCGGGCTCCATGGCGCTCAGGACGAGCTTCCGCGGATCGTCCTGACGAGCGCTCTGCATCCTGATCCAGGGTTTGAGGAACTGGAGCGAGACGAAGACTCCGTTGTGGACCAACAAGGGCATTGGCCCGTTTCCCGTCCCCAGGTCGAGCACCAGGGTCCCGGAGGAGGGATCGACCGGGATCTCCAGCGGGCTGCCCGGCGCAACCGTGAGCGTCAGCATGCGGAGCGCGTGACCCGGCGGGAAGACCAGGACGTTGAGGACACTCGTATCTTGGGGAACCGAGAGATGGAAGGCGCCGGTCGGGCCGGCCACGTCCTGGGCCAGGTGGTTGGCGCCCAGTCCCTGGAACGGCGGCCACGCCATCACCATGGCTCCGGGGACGCCCCCTCCTCCTGACGAGATCCGGCCTTCGATCGACTTCAGGCTGTGGAGGGTCAACCGCACCGGCGAGCCCTCGGAGCCGTCGACCAGCTCCGCCTGCGCCCACTCGCTCTTGCGCTCGTCCTTGGAGGCCATCAGTGTGATCGGCCCCGGCGGCAGGCCCTTGACCGTGACCTCGCCGGTCGGGCCTGTCTGGTGGGAGCTGTTCTGGATCTGGCGCTCGCGGGTGGGCCGCGCCCGTTGCGCGGCCACGATCACGTCCGCACCCGGCACCGGTCGTCCGGCGTCGTCCACGACCTCGCAGACCAAAGTCGTGTCCGGAATCCGGACCTCGACCGGCGCGTACGATTTGCCGTCCGGAACCTTGACCTCGACGGGTGCAAGCAGCATCCGTTCCCTCTCTCCGCCAGCCAACAAGTCAACGTCCCAGAGTCCTTCAACGGGGACGAGCCCTTCAAAGCGGCCCTTTTCATCGGCGTCGAAGCGAAGGCTTCGGCCATCGCGGACCAGCCAGACCGTCGCGGCCACGAGCTCTTCGCCACGGACTACGGTGCCGCGGATCTCGACGAGCGGGATGCGGACCTCGAGAAGAGACGAGTCAGGCCCGACGTCGATCATCTCGTCGTGCCAGCGGTCGCCGTGCTCGCCCAGGACCAGAAGCTCGTACGATCCCGGGACCACATTCCCCACCCGGCACGCCCCTTCATCCCGGGATGGCTGGCACTGAAGCGTCTCCAGGGGCGGGTCCGAGAGCGAAGCCTTGCGGAGCAACTGCACCTTCCAGGCAGCACCGTAGGGCTCCCGGGGAGGGTCGATCCGGATCTCGACAGAGACCGGCCGCGCCAGGACCAGACGGTCGAGGACCTGCGCTTCCAGCTCCGGCCGTACCTGCAAGGGGGCGACCCGGGCAGGAGCATAGCCGGGAGCGCGGGCCGTCAGGACATAAGCGCCTGGAGGGACTCCGATCAACTGGAAGAAGCCCCGATCGTTGACCCTGGTCTCCAGAACCATTCCGTTCAGCATCGGGTCATCACCGCGTTCACCGGTGGCTTCGGAACTGTCTGGAGCCAGCTCCACCCGGCACTCGGGCGGAATCGGCTTGCCGTCGACGGTCTCCAGCCAGCCGGAGACCGAGGCTCCCGGGCGAAGCTGGACCGTCCCGAGATCGGCCGCGCCGCCTGCAGGTACCTGGACACTCCATGCATAGGCCGGGGCCAGGGGCTCGCGCCGGAAGCGGAGATCGAGAAGTCCTGAAGGAACGGCGCAGTCGAGCTTTCCAGCGGTCACAGGGCAGGTAACGAGGGAGTCCACGAGTTCGGGAGCCCCGGGCCGCGGAGTGGAACGCACGCGGACGCCGACCTCCGGTACGGCCTTCGTGCCGGTAGGCAATCCGAGGGTGCCACGGATACGCCCGAGGGGAATCAGCCAGATCTGGAGACCGGGCTCCTTGTCACCTTTCAGCGGTCGGGATTCGCTCCAGTAGCCCTCTGCTTCGATCCGCGCCTTCCAGGCGGCTCCCGGCAGATCGAGCTGCTTCTCGCCAGGGATGGTGAAAGGCAGGCGCCTAGAGGTTGGCAACTCGGACTTGTTTTCCGTGACCGGCTCCAGGACGAGAACACCCTCCACGGTCTTACCGGGCGGAGCACCTTCGGTGAGGTCGGCTCGGACGTGGAACTGGAAGGCCTGGACAGAACTAGCCCAGAGCAGGCCGAGAAGAAGGGCGGCCCGGATAGCCCGGTCAGGACGCTGTTTCATGCTTGGGCTGCTCCGGCTGCACAGGCTCGATCAGAGAGGCCCAGACACACAGCTCTCCAGTATTGAAACACGTCTGACCAATGAAATAACAATCGGCGTAACCGCGCTTGGGGTAGCTGGTGCTCGCACAGATTTCCACAAGGTCGCAGCCGTTTGCATTGCAGACGATTCCCGCGTACTTACATGTTGCGCATGCGGATGCCGTCTGCGCCGATAAGATCAAGGCCAGCACAAAAAGAAACGCGAAGCCCGTTCGCTTGAGCATGACGCACCCACCCTCCTTAATATGATTGGTAGAAATCTTCGTTTGAGCTGGCAGCCGCAGCGGGCAAACCTCCGGCATGACGCCGCAGGACAGCGCGCCTGGAACAGTTGTTTACGGCCGTTAAACTTTCAGGTGCTCATCGACTGTCGATACGGGACAAAATTCTCCAAATCGTCGAACTTTGTTCAGCTCGACCGCCGCTGCTTTCGCTTCTGACCGGCCATTCGCACCCGCACCTTACCTGTATCCGTGCTATGGGCCGGTGCTGCCGGGGGAAAATCCGCACGGCCTCCCGCAACCCAACCCTCTCCCTTTCGGGTGGATCGAATTGCTTGATACCAGAGCAGGGCGCACTTCTTGACCTCGGCAAAGGCGGATTCCACCGCCTGCTCGAGAGCCTCTTCGGTGACCTGCAGAGTTTCGTACTGGGCCATCTCCAGACCTCGCTCCTGCCGCAGGCGCTGCTCGACGTCCAGAAGGTCGGCCCAGCAGGCCTCGAGGCCGTCATAGAAGACGGCTCCAAGGATCGGTTTGCCCAGTCCCGACTCCAAGCCAAGACAGAGCTTGCAGAGAATCTCTTCCGAGATGTGCCCCCGCTCCCGCTCAACCGTTCCGACGAGAGTGGCGCTGACCCGCGCCCGTCGAGCGAGCTCCTGCTGGGAGAGTCCTGCCGCAAGACGCCACTTCTTCACTGCACGTCCAAAGTACTTGGAGCCCAACTCTCTGCGACCGTTCTTCACGCGACGAATCGTAGGATGAGGGGATCGGCGGCGGCAAACGCGCATCTGGGTGTGGATGCGAACTTATCCGACGTATTTGTGTATCAACCGCAGGTTTATCTGTGGTTTTCTTGTGTATCTGCGCAATCCGGGCGGATAGGCCAACGGATTTTTGATGTCATCTTTGGAAGGCGGCTCTGGTTCGGGCTGCTCTTGAACAGGTCGGCTAAGCACAAGCGGAAAGGCCACCGTAATGCTCGCCGTAACCTGGCTCGTCTAACCTTGGCTCTACCCGAGCTTGACGTTTCGACCAGGTCTCCACCGAGACCAGAGTCCTGTCGTTTTCGTCTTCAAGGAGGAAACCCCGATGCGCGGACAGGCCGCGGAACAGATCCTGGACTTCCAGGAGGAAGCCGTTGCGAGGGACTTCTGCACGGTGTTTCAGCCGATCCTGCAGAGCTCCGATCCTGGCCGTCTGTTCGCGCTCAAGTGCCTTTCCCGTGGACCGGTGGGCTCCCGGTTCGGGTCCGCGGACGAGCTGTTCTCCTGGGTCCGCTCGACGCGGAACGAGGAGGTGGCGGACTGGCTCTGCCTGGAGGCCGCGCTGCGGAACGCCCGGCATTTCCCGGGTCTGCCGCTGCTCAGCCAGAACATCCATGCGCGCACGGTCGCGGCCGCCGGCTTTCCGCGTGAGCTGGTCGCGATCACACGGCGGCTCGGGATCGCGCCGTCGCGGCTGATCCTGCAACTGGTCGAGTACGGCGGTGTCCACGACATGACCCCCGTGGTGCGCCACCTCGACGAGGTCCGCTCCCTCGGCGTGCGGCTGGCGCTCGAGGACGTCGGACTCGGACAGCCCAACGCCCATCGCGTGCTCGAAAGCCGGCCGGATCTCGTGAAGATCGGGCGGCATCTCCTCGCGCCGTCCACCGGCTTCCGCCGGAGCTCGGGGATCGATTCGATCGCGCAACTGGCGCGGCGCTTCGGCGCCACGACGATCCTGGAAGGGGTCGAGACGGAGGAGCACCTCGATCTCGCCCGGGATCTCGGGATCGACTGCGTCCAGGGCTTCCTTTTCTCGCGGCCGGTGAGCGCCCAGATGATCCTCGAGTCCGGGATCCTCTATTCGCGGCCGCGGGCGAGAGCGGTGTAGCGGCTCGGCGCCCCGGGTTGACCCGTTCCGGAAAGACGGCTAGCTTTCACCTCACCCAAGAGGTGTCCAATGAAGACGAGCCGTCTGGTCCTGCTGGCCTTCGTGTCGTGTTACCTGGCCTTCCTGCCGCGAGCCTCGGCGCAGCCGGCGTGTAGCGCCGAGCAGGCGGCGCCGCTGCTGCCGAGCGATCCGGCCCTCTGCGCGAAGCTGGCGCCGGTGATCCGCAAACCCGGCGCGCTGCCGCTCGAAAAGTACGAGGAGGCGCTGGGGACCTACCTGCGGAGCTTCTGCTATCGCGACGAGGCGGCCGGCTGGAAGCGCGACAAGCACGTGCGCGACACCGGACCGTTCATCGCCAGCCTCCAGAACGGCGCCTGGGTCGGCAACTACTACGGTACGCACGCCCCGGTCGTGGTCTGGTATTCGCCCGAGATGCTCGACTGGATGAGGACCAACCGCCCGCCGGAGGAGAGCGCGGCGCCGGAGGTGGGTACGCCGATCCCCGACGGCGCGGTGATCGTGAAGGAGATGTACCCCGCGCCCGGCGCCGCGTGCTCGTCGGTCGATCCGGTCCGCCTCCTGCCGACCTCGGGCGCCGCGGTCATGGTGCGCGATCAGAAAGCCTCGCAGGACGGCTGGTTCTGGGGCTGGTTCGGCTGGAGCGGCTGGACGCCGGACTATCCGACCGACTCCACCAACCGCTATCCCTACATGGGTTTTGGCCAGTACTGCGTGAACTGCCACGCCTCGGCGAAGGACAACCACACGTTCTCCAGCCTGCGCAACGTCGAGGGCGAGCCCGGCGAGCCGCTCGTGTTTCTTTCGCAACATTTCTTCGACGCCAAGCCGGTGGCGAGCCATCACCGCCTGGTGTCGCTGCCCACCGACGACGCGCCCCGCCTCGGCCAGCCTCTCTATGCCTACAACGAGGCGTTCGTCACGTCGCTCCGTGCCAGCCATCTTCAGAAACCCACCTGGGAGAACGTTCTGAGGATGCCTTCGGAGACGTATGACAACGTCTGGGTCCAGGCCGGGCCGGTCACCGCCGCGAGCCAGTTCGTGACGTCGTCGCAGTGCCTCGGCTGTCACGACGCCGGCGGCACGGGCCTGCAGTTCGACATGACCAAGCCCAATCCGCACGGCGAAAACCTTCTCAATCTCTCCCCCTACGCGACGTGGAAGACGTCGCCGATGGGGCTCGCGGGCCGCGACCCCGTGTTCTATGCGCAGCTCGCGAGCGAGACGGAGACGTTCCATCCCGAAGCTTCGCCGGTGGTCCAGACCGTCTGCCTCGGCTGCCATGGCTTCGCGGGGCAGCGCCAGCACGCGATCGACAGCCATGCGAAGTCCGGCGCCTGCCCACCGTTCCTGCGGGAGTACACGAAGGCGGTCCCGTATCCGGCTGACAATCCGCAGGCGCATCTCGCCAACTACGGCGCGCTCGCGCGCGACGGCATCACCTGCACGTCCTGCCATCGCATGCTGGCCGGCCAGGGCCCGGAAAACCCCGCGATCGATCAGCCGCAGAACGCCTGCATCCGCCAGCGGATGGACTTCCTGAATCCCGACAACAAGGGTTTCGCGAAGACCTTCACCGGCAGCTTCCTGGTCGGCGCTCCGGACCAGATCCTCGGGCCTTTCGAGGATCCGAAGACCCAGCCCATGAAAGGCGCGCTCGGTCTCGAGCCCGTGCACGCCACGACGGTGCGCAGCTCGGAGGTCTGCGGCACCTGCCACACCGTGCACCTGCCGGTGATGAACAAGGGAAAAGTGATCGCTCACATCTACGAGCAGACCACCTATCCGGAATGGGCGTTCAGCGACTTCCGCACGGGCGATTCGCCGTACGGCGCGGGCGCCAAGGCGCAGTCGTGCCAGGGTTGCCACATGCCGTCCAAGGACGCGTCAGGGAAACCGCTGCGGAGCAAGATCGCGGGCATCCAGGAACACAGCAACTTCCCGCAGGCCGAATACGCGCTGGGCGGCAAGGATATCGATCTCCAGGTGCGCGAAGGTTTCGCGGTGCACACGCTGGTGGGATTGAACGTGTTTCTGGTCAAAATGGCGCAGCAGTTTCCCGACGTGCTCGGCCTCCGCACCCAGGACCCGATGCTGGTGAGCAAGGGCCTCGATCCGCTCCTGTTCTCCGAGCAGATGATGCTGGACCAGGCCTCGCAGGCGACGGCGTCGATCAACCTTGCCGTCGGACGGAAGGACGGCAAGCTCACCGGCACGGTGAGGATCGACAGCAAGGTCGGCCACAAGCTGCCTTCGGGCGTGGGGTTCCGCCGCGCCTTCGTCCAGCTTTCGGTGCTGGACGCGAACGGCAACGTGCTGTGGGCCTCGGGGCGCACGAACGGCGCGGGTGTGATCGTGGACGAGAAGGGGCAGCCGGTGGCGGGGGAGCTGTGGTGGAAGGACGACTGCTCGGCGCGCCTCAATCCGGACAAGCTGGTCTTCCAGCCGCACCATCAGGTGATCCGCCGTCAGGATGAGGTCCAGATCTACCAGGAGCTGGTGACGGCGCCTTCGGGGCCGAATCCTGAATGCGGCCTGCATGTGCCGGCGCGCCCGCCGCTGACCACGAGCTTCCTGTCGATCTGCGGCCGGGCGAAGGACAACCGCCTCCTGCCGAGCGGCTTCCTGTCGCTTTCCGACCGCACCGCCATCGCCGAGGCTTTGGGCGCGGGAGCGGATCTCGCGGAGGACGTCCAACCCTTCGGCGTCGGCGACGATCCGGACTATGAGGGAGGCGGCGGCGACTCGCTGGTCTACGAGATCGATCCGGCCGAGCTGTCCGGCACGCCCGCGTCGATGAAGGCGACCCTCTACTATCAGGCCACGCCGCCCTTCTATCTCCAGGATCGCTTCTGCACCTCGAAGAGCGAGGACACCCGCCGCCTGTACTTCCTGGCCGGGCATCTGAACCTGGAAGGCACGGCGGCCCAGAGCTGGAAGCTGGAGGTGGTGAGCACCGGGCCGGTGAGCGTGGGCGGCTCCTGAGCGCTGATTGATCGCTACTTGGCCACGGAGAGGATTTTCTCGATCTTCTTCGGGTCGTCCGGCAGCAGTCCGGCCGCCGGGAGGCGGGGGACGAGGCGGGCCCAGCGCGGCTCGCGGGCGAAGACGTCCTTGAAGAGCGGCAGGGCCTTGTCCTCCTGGCCGGCCACGAACAGGCTCACCGCCTGCCAGAAGGGGAGCTCGGCGATCTCGGGCGCCATCTTCGTCGCCCGGGTGTAGTGCTCCACGGCGGCCCCGATGTCGTTCTTCGCCACGGCCTCGTCGCCCAGGTTCATCTCCTGGTAGGCGCGATGGAGACCGAGGAGACGCCGCAGCTCGACGAGCGGCGCCGGGTTGTCGTCCACCCGCAGGTCGACCAGCCGGTCGTTCCAGGGCTCGCCCGTGGAGCGCGCCTTGACCACGATGAGCGCCGCGCTCTGCCGGCCGCGGATGTCGCCACCCTCGGCCTCGGCAGCCTCCAGCGCGGCGAGCAGCCGGTCCGCGAGGTCGCCCTTGGCGGATTCGAAGGCCTTGGCCATGGCGGGCCAGACCGTGGGCTTGTCCATCAGGTTCGCCTGCACGGAGTAGCCGTTGCCGACGTGGTTGCCGGCGGCGGCGATGCACTTGGGTCCGGTCCAGGCCGCGGCGCGGCCCTGGGCGTCCACCATCGCCACCTGTCGCACGTCCTTCTGCGGGTCCTGGGCGAGGAGCTGGTCGAGCGCCTCCTGGGCCGACCTGCCCTGGCGCATCAGCTCCAATCCTTTCGGCCCGTAGTCGACCTTGACGAAGGACTGGGTGGCCACGGCGCCCACCCCGGCCTCCGCCCAGGGCACGCTCGGACCGACCTGGAACCAGTGGCTCTGGACCGCCACGCCGAAGTCGCCGGTCGCGGGGTCGCGGGCGACGATGGAGTAGGTGTGCGCCAGAGGGTCGCGCGCGTGGACGGCGGCGGGGGCCAACAGAACGAGAGTGGTGAGCCAGGCGGCGGGTCTCATGAGGGGAGGGTCGCAGAAAACCACGCTCCGGGCAACCTGGGTGCTTGGCGGAACGGCAATCCCGTCTTATGATTCTTCGGCTATCAGGAATTCAGTGCTCTCATGGCCTCCGACGCCCACAACAGCCGGCGTATGTCCCGGCCTCTCCTCCCGCCTCGCATCCTCGGGCTCGCGATCGGCGTGGGCGGCAGCGCCGTGGCCGTCCTGGTCTGGTGGCTGGCGACCGATGCGCTCGGCCGCGACGCGATCGTTCCCTGGGTCGTGCTGGGTGGCGGCCTGCTTCTCGCCTGGGGCCTCGCCGTTTCTTTCAGCATGGCCGCCGCCGCCCGCGAGCGCGCCGACGAGGGCCTCGAAGAGAAGCAGCGGCTGGAGGCCGAGCTCGCCGAGCTGACCGAGCGCGCGCGCCACGCCGATTCGCTGCGCCGGGAGGTGGACAGCTACCGCCAGCTCTTCGACACCGGCGAGCACGCCAAGGTCTCCCCGCAGTCCGTGTCGGCGCCGCCCGCACCGCTGACACCTCCGCCGGCACAACCCGCGACCCGGGATGGCGGGGCGGAGCCGCCTGTCCACGAATCGCTGCGCGACCCGTTGACCGGCCTGTTCCACCGCCGCTACTTCGAGGCTTCGCTCGGCCGCGAGATCCACCGCATGGAGCGGCGCAACCTGACGCTCGGCCTCCTCCTGCTGCAGATCGACTCCTTCGACAGCCTGGTGGAGATCCGCGGCCAGGAGAACGCCGAGACGGTGCTGCGCACGATCGCCGAGCTGCTGAAGCGCCGCGTGCGCGGCGGCGACGTGGCGAGCCACAACGGCAGTGGCGAGTTCGGCCTGATCCTGCCCGAGGCGCCGCTCGAAGGGGTCCGCACCCGCGCCGAGCAGCTCCGGACCGCGGTCAGGGAGATGCGTACCCGTGCCGGCGACGAGCCGCCGGTCAGCTTCACGCTCTCCCTCGGCGTCGCCGCCTATCCGGACTGCGGCCTCTCCTACGACAAGCTCCTGCGCGCCCTCCGCGACTCCCTGGAGCAGTCCGTCGGCGAAGGGGGCGACCGGGTCTCCACCGCGCCCGGCGCCGTGCTGGACCGTCGTTTGATGCTCCCAGACTGATGCTGAGCAGGCTCGACCTCACTCCCTGGAAGATCGCCGGCCTGCTCGGCGGCCTGCTGGCGTTCGCGCTGCTCGCCTTCCTGGACACGCCGCTGCGGCACGACCCGGAATGGGGTGCCCGGCCGGCGTTCGCGGCCGCCGGAGCGTCGCTCATGGCCATCTGGTGGCTCAGCGAGGCGCTGCCGATCTATGTCACCGCCTGCGTGCCGCTGGTGCTCTTCCCGCTGACCGGGGTGTTCGGCGCCACCCTGGGTGAAAACGTGCGCCAGAGCGTGGCGCCTTACGTCGACCCCTACATCTTCCTGTTCGCGGGCGGCATGGGCATCGCCGCGGCCATGCAGCAGTGGAACCTGCACCGGCGGATCGCGCTGGGCATCATGGACCGCATCGGCAGCGACCCGCGGCGGCTCCTGGCCGGCACGCTCGCGGCCACGGCCTTCATCTCGCTCTGGATCTCGAACACGGCCACGGCCGCGATGATGATGCCGATCGGCCTCGCGATCGTGCTCCAGGTGGAAGACCAGCGCGGCGCCGGCCGGCTCCAGCACTACGGGATGGCGATCATGCTCGCCATCGCCTACGGCTCGAACGTCGGCGGCATCGGAACCAAGATCGGCACCGCGCCGAACGCCCAGTTCTCCGGCTTCATGGAGCGCATGGGCATCCAGGTCACCTTCCTCCAGTTCCTGGTCGTGGGCCTGCCGTTCGTCATCATGTTCCTGCCGATCGTCTGGTGGATGCTCTGGCGGATCGGCCGGCGCGAGGGGCTGACCGGAGAGATCGGCGCCGACGCCATCCACGGCGAGCTGGCCCGGCTCGGTCCGATCCGTACCCCGGAGCGCATCGTGCTCGGCGTGTTCCTGGCGACCGCGGGACTGTGGATCGCGGGCAAGGTCCTGACCGATTTCCTCAAGGCGCGGGTGGCGTTCGAGCTGACCTCGGCGCATGTCGAGGGAGGCATCGCCGTGCTCGCCGCTCTGGTCCTCCTGCTCTGGCGCACAGGCGGCCGGCAGGTGCTCACGTTCCGCGCCCTCGCCGGCGTGCCGTGGGAGACGCTGCTGCTCCTGGGCGGCGGCTTCGCCATGGCGGCGGCGATCCAGAAGAGCGGTCTTTCGGCCTGGCTCGGCTCGCAGCTCCTGGCGATCCGCGGCCTGCCGCCGTTCGGCCAGGTGCTGCTCGCGAGCGTGGCCGTGGTCGCGCTCTCGGCCGTGGCCTCGAACACCGCGACCATCGCGGTCATGCTGGTCGTGCTCAAGGACGCGGTGGCGCCGGACGTCATGACCACCACGCTCTTCGCGGCCACCCTCGCCTGCTCCTGCGACTTCGCGCTGCCCGTGGGCACGCCGCCAAACGCGATCGTGTTCGGCAGCGGTTATGTGAGCATCCCGAGGATGGCGAGGACCGGCGTCCTGCTCGACCTCATGGCCGCCGTCCTCGCCGCGGTCTGGTGCTGGTTCGTGGTGCGGCTGGTGCTTTAGATCCGGAAGCGCAACAGGGCTCCAAAAGTAATGGTGTCCGTATCCGCCTCGTCGATCAGGCCCCAGTCGTCGAAGCGGTAGTTGGCGTTCACGTCCACGCTCACGCGCGGGATGATCGCGAAGTCGAAGCCCACCTTGGCGGCGTAGAAGGGATCGGTCTTCTCGCCGTCGGAGATCACGTTGCCGACGCCGACGCCGGCGTAGAGCCCGTGGCCGACCAGCAGGTAGACCTGCGGCGAGTACGCCTCCGCGGTCGAGCCGCCGAAGCCGTCCGCGAAGTACTCGAGGTCCACCTCGAACGAGAAGATCCCCTCCGGCATGTACTGATAGGAGACGATCCCCGAGGTCCCGCTGTCGTCCAGGCCTTCGAAGCCTTCGTCGGCCAGATCGTCGACCGTCTGCCAGTGGTGGACGCCGAAGCCGATGCGGTGGTCGGCGGCGAAGGCGGAAACGGACATCGCCGGCAGGATCGCCAGCGCCAACAGCAGAATCTTTCTCATCACCTCTCCTCTCTTTCGTGACTCCATCGTTGCAGGACTGGCTGCTCGGCTCCGGGAGCCGCAGGCACCTTTGAGGGTAGCCGGTCTCAACC
>JACZDC010134156.1_pt1 | contig 12513 bp, 15 predicted proteins | sample 8641791 | NCBI WGS metagenome assembly JACZDC01 (sample SAMN15324613, study PRJNA640507) | soil metagenome | isolation source: intercropping peanut in the second line | place: China: Luxin town, Laibin City, Guangxi Province | collected 2019-07-25 | depth 10cm m
GTGCTACGGCATCGTGAAGCGCCGGGCTTGGGAATACTCAACCTGCATGGGTGACGCATGATCGAATACCTGATTGCCGCCGCGTGCGGCGCGATTGCAGCCGTGGCGTATCCGCCTGCCAACGCGCTTGCGGTGAGGCTGCGGGATTGGCTGTACGGGCTGCTTAGGGCTTGACCTATTCGCTTCACCACGGCGACTGCCTAGAGGTGATGGCAGGGCTGCCGGACGCTAGTGTCGACATGATCCTGTGCGATCTGCCCTACGGCACGACGGCGTGCAAGTGGGACACGGTGATTCCCTTCGAGCCGCTGTGGGCGCAGTACCGCAGGGTGGCGAAGCGGAATGCAGCCATTGTGCTGACGGCGAGCCAGCCGTTCACGTCGGCGCTTGTGATGAGCCAAATTAAGGCATTCAGGCACCGATGGATTTGGGACAAGTCAAAGCCATCGACCGGGCTACACGCAAAAGTTATGCCGTTGCAGGTGGTGGAGGATGTGTTGGTATTTTGTTTTGGGGCAGTGCCTTACATGCCTCAGATGACCGAAAAGGCGCCGCGTAGGGAATGGAAAAACGATTCTAACGGAGATGCCTTCGGCGGGGGTAGGGCTATACGGCTTCACGATAACGGCGGTATGGGTTACCCCAAAAACCTGATTACAGTGTCCAACGCAGATCAGCGGGGCCGAGTTCACCCCACGCAAAAGCCCGTCGCCCTGATGGAGTACCTGATCCGCACCTACACCCAAGAGGGTGAAACGGTACTGGATAACTGCATGGGGTCGGGCACTACCGGCGTCGCCTGCGCCAACACGGGCCGCCAGTTCATCGGCATAGAGCGCGACGACAAGTATTTCGCCATTGCCAGCGAGCGAATCGCGGCGGCGCAACACAAAGAGGCTGCCTGATGGCTGACATCCCCCGCAATCGCACGCTGGTCTACATCGCGGCCATCGGCGCTGTGCTGGTGATCGCGGGCGCGGCGACTTGGGACCAGTGGGCCGGCTGGCTGGCTGGGATTGGGTCGCTGCTGGGCTGACATGCTCGCCCAACTCTACAAATGGGCCGCCATCGTGTTCGCCGTGCTGGCGGTCGCGCTGCTGCTGTGGTGCATGTTTCTACGTGAGAGTGCCAGTAATAGCGATCTTCGTGCCGCTGCCGAACACGAGAGAGCGAATGTCCTGGCGCAGCAGGTGTTGAGGGCAGAGGAAGCCCGCAAGCGCGCCGAAGTGGCAAGCGCAGAAACCGATGCAGCCCGGTCCCGAACCGATGACCGGACTGCCGAGCAAACCGAGCGCCAAGCGCGCATCGAGGTCAAATACCGTGACCGGATCGTCGAGGTTCCTGCTGTGTGTCCTGCTCCCGATCCTGAGCTCATGCGTGAGCTTGCCGAAGGAGCCGCCCGCGTATCTGCCACCGAAGGTCGACTGCGCGGCCTACGACGCCCCGAGGGTCAAGCCCCCGAGTGAGCCGGCGCTGACGGACAAGAACGTGCTGCTGTGGCAGCTGTACGCATGGGGCTGGCAAGCCTACGCGGAGAGCGTGGTCGGGCAGCGATACGACACGGCGCTGTGCTTGGAAGGGCTGCGGCGGCAGGGAGTAACGCGGTAATGCCGTGGGCGGCAGTCGCCTGTGCAGTAGTGGCGTCCTATGCGGCAGCCAAGGCTGACGAAGCCCAAGAGGCACAAGAGAAGCGGACCCCCCAGCCCAAGCGTGAGAAGCCGCTAGACCAGATCGTGCGCGAGCATAACGCGCGCATTGCGGCGGAAACCGTAAGCACGGTACGGCAGGCCCGCATAGGCGCATTCCTCCTGCTGGCGGTGGTCATCGCTGCCGGAGCGTGCGTCTACCAACTATTCACGTAGAACAAGCCGCGGGGCACCAAATGCCCTAGCCCAAGGACGGGCGCTAGCGGCAGGGAGACGTAATGCCATTCGGATTCGGCGGGAACCAAAACCCATTCGGCAAGTATTCGCTGCCTAACGTGCTGGGGCGGCTGTTCGGCAGGGATCAAGGGCCGGGGCCGGTCACCAGGACGCAGTTCCCGGTCAGCCCGGTGTTCAACACCAATCCCCCGAGCAGCCAGATATTCAACCCGTCCGTGAACTTCGGCGGGTATGGCGGCGGCCAGTCTGGCTGGGTTGGCCCGCAGACGGGCGGCTACGGCTCAGGTGGGCTGGGGCAGGCCACCAACCCGTTCGGCGGCACGGGCTATCTCGATGGCCTGTCAGGCGGCAGCAACGCCAGCGGGTCGGCTTGGGGCGCCTTCACCCCCAATCAGGGCGCATACGGCTCAGGGCCGACCGGCGGCATGGATCACAGCACGAACGCTGCCGGGTTCCACGGCGGGGACATTTCGCTATCCGAGTACGGCCGGTTCTCGCAGAACAACGCGGGCGAGTCAGCGATTCGGAACATGCAGCGCCGGTTGCGGACCTAACCACATGCAAGCCAAGACGCTAACCCTGACACGCGGCGAGACGGTCAAGGTCGATAGCCAGTGGGCGGCCGAGTGTGAGAAGCGCGGCACGACCGTCAGCGCGAGCGCATGGGAAGCCACTAGCGGCAGCCTGAGCGGCGAGAGCCTGGACGACACCAAGGCATCCGCCCTCCTGGCTGTGGACGGCTGTGGACGGCTCAAGAACACGGCGACGCTGGCGGATGGGGAGGTCCTCGTGCGCTGGTGGGCAATCGTCGCCAAATCAAATATTTAACGGTTGAGTTAATTTTCATGGCTGCCCCTGCTGGAAACACCAACGCGAAGAAGGGCAAAGAGTGGTTCGACGCCCTGCGTAAGCAATGTGTGCAGCGGGGAACGCTGGACAAGGCTGCCAAGGCGCTGTGCGAGAAGGCCGAGGCAGGCGAGGCTTGGGCAATCCAGGAGGTTGCCAATCGCTTCGACGGCAAGCCCGCGCAGGCGGTGGAGTTGAGCGGAGAGCTTGGGCTGACGCATGAGCAATTCATTGCCGGCCTCAAGTGACCCAAGGCTCAGGCTCAAAGGCGATCTGGAGTTCTACGCCCGCAACTGCCTGAAGATCCGCACCAAGGTCGGCAAGGTTGATCCGTTCTGCTTCAACCGGGCGCAGCGGTATATCCACGAGCAGCTAGAGGCGCAGAAGGCCGCAACGGGCCGCGTCCGTGCGCTGATTCTCAAGGGCCGGCAGCAGGGGTGCAGCACCTACGTGGGGGCGCGCTACTACCACGCGACGACGTGGGCGCATGGGCAGCGCACGTTCATCCTGACCCATGAGGACCAGGCGACGCAAAACCTGTTCGAGATGGTGAACAGGTATCACGAGAACTGCCCGGTGTTTGTTCGCCCCAGCACGGGGGCGGCGAACGCGAAGGAGTTGTTCTTCGATGCGCTGGACAGCGGCTACAAGGTTGGCACGGCCGGCACCAAGGGGGTGGGCCGCTCCAGCACGATCCAGCTGTTCCACGGGTCCGAGGTCGCGTTCTGGCCCCATGCGGAGACGCACGCGGCTGGCGTGTTGCAGGCGGTCCCCGATGCGGAGGGGACCGAGGTCATTCTTGAGTCCACCGCGAACGGCGTCGGCAACTTCTTTCACCAGAAGTGGCGCGATGCTGAGCGTGGCGTGGGCGACTTCGTTGCCATCTTCGTGCCGTGGTTCTGGCAGGAGGAGTATCGCAAGGCGGTTCCTGATGGCTTCGCGCTCGACGGGGAAGAGCAGGAATACGCGCGGCTGTACGGCTTGGATGCCGAGCAGATGGCCTGGCGTCGCAACAAGATCGCGGAGCTGAAGGACGCGACGCTGTTCAAGCAGGAGTACCCGGCCACAGCGGCCGAGGCGTTCCAGATGTCGGGGCATGACAGCTACATCAAGCCCGACTTGGTTGCCAAGGCCCGCAAGGCCGAGTGCGACGAGTCCGGCCCGCTGGTGATCGGTTTGGACCCGGCGAGATTCGGCGATGACGGCTCAGCGATGGCCCGTAGGCGTGGCCGCAAGGTGATTAAGGTCGAGCGCCGGCAGAAGCTGGACACGATGGAGGTTGCCGGCTGGGCCAAGCAGGTGTTGGACGATGAGCGGCCAGCGCGCATGTTCGTGGACGTGGGCGGCCTTGGGGCTGGCGTGTACGACCGCCTCGTGGAGATGGGCTACGGCGCTACGGTGCGCCCGGTCAACTTCGGCAGCGCCCCGATGGAGCCGCCCAAGCTTGGTGACGATGGCAGGCCGCTAGGCGGTGGGCCGCTGAACCGCCGAGCTGAAATGTGGATGAAGTCAAAGGAGTGGTTGGAGGATGTGGCTGGAGCCGACATTCCCGACTCCGACAGCTTGCAGGCCGACGCTTGCGGGCCATCCTACAAATACGACAGCAACAGTCGCTTGCAGCTGGAGGCGAAAGCCGACATGCGCCGGCGTGACGTGCCCAGCCCTGACGAGTGGGATGCGGTGGCGCTGACCTTCGCTGAACCGGTGGCGCCGGAATCCAGCGTCAAGTTCGACCTTTCCTCTTTCGCTTCGGAGTTCGCGTGACGGACCAACGCAAGGCTGCCAAGGATGGCGGCAAACCCGACTCGATGAAGGAGATGCGCGACCGCTACGATCGCGCCGTCGAGGCGGACCAGGAGAATCGTGATCTGGCGCTTGACGACCTGAAGTTCGTCACCGTGCCCGGCAATCAGTGGGACGAGGCGCAACGCAAGGCTCGCAAGGGGCGGCCGTGCTACGAGTTCCCGATCCTGCGCAGCCATTGGCGCCAGGTGGTCAACGACCAGAAGAAGGCGCGGCCGGGGATCAAGGTCAGCCCCGTGGAGGATGGCGACGCCAAGGGCGCGGAGTTGCGGCAAGGGCTGCTGCGGAACATCGAAAGCCGGTCCAATGCAGAGCGCGCCTATGACGCCGGCTTCGAGCTTGCCACGGCGGCCGGCTTCGGCTGCTGGCGCGTGGCCACTGAGTACAGCACCGATGACAGCTGGGACCAGGACCTGTGCGTTAAGCCGATCCCAGACCCGCTGACATCCGTGTGGTTCGACCCGGACGCCAAGCTGGCCGACTGTCGGGACGCGATGTACGCCTTCGTCGAGGAGACGATGAGCCGCGAGGCGTTCGAGGCCAAATACCCCGACGCTGAGGTTGTGGATTTCGAGTCTGCCAAGGACTTCGGCACGTGGTTCACCAAGGACGGTGTCCGCGTCGCGGAATACTGGCGCAAGGTGCCAGTGACCAAGCATCTGCTGCTGCTGTCGGATGGCCGCACGGTGGACAGGGCAGAAATCACGCCCGAGCTGGAGCAGCAACTCGCTAGCCAATCCGTCTCCGTGGTGCGCGAACGCGACTGCCACACGCATAAGGTGGTCATGTCGCTGGTGTCGGGTATCGGCGAGGTTGACGGCCCACACGATACGGTCTTTGACCGCATCCCCATCATCCCTGTGTACGCCAACCGGCATTACATCGAGGGGAAGTGGGTGTGGTGCGGCATGGTGCGCTTCAGCCGCGACCCGCAGAAGCTGGTGAACTACAACTTCACCACCGGGCAGGAAGTGCTGGCGAAGCAGCACAAGGCCACGCCGGTTGTGACGCCCAAGATGCTGGAGGGCGCTGGCGTCAAGGCGATGTGGGACAAGTCGAACGTCATCGACGTGCCGTACCTGCCCATCTCGCCAGACCCGCTGATGCCGGGCGGCCCGCAGTACCTGAGTCCGCCTCCCGTCCATGCCGCCTTCGCCCAATTCGGCCAGATGGCAATCGACATGCTCAAGGCGTCGGACGGCATCTACGACGCATCCGTGGGGGCGCGCAGCAACGAGACGAGCGGCCGGGCGATCATGGCCCGCCAGCAGGAAGGCGACACCGCGACGTTCGACTATCAGGACTCGTTGAACTTCGCCATCCAGTCCACGGGCGAAATTCTGTTGTCCGCGCTGCCCAAGGTATACGACACGCCCCGATCCATGCGAGTGCTGGGCAAGGATGGCGCCGAGGACTTCGTGCAGCTTTACCAGCCGACCGAGGACGGACAGGTCATTAACGACCTGAGCGCCGGAAAGTACGATGTGACGGTATCCCCCGGCCCGAGCTATGACACGCAGCGCATGGAGTACCTGGACGCGCTGGGCAGCATTGTCGAGGGTGATCCGGCCATGAAGGCGGTGCTTGGCGACTTGATCGTGGGCGCGATGGACTTCCCGAAGTCGGACGAGGCGGCCGAGCGTTTGAAGCTCATGCTGCCGCCGCAGGTGCAGCAGGCGCTGGCGCAGAAGGACCAGTCGCCGGCCGTAGTGCAGATGCAGGAACAGATGCAGCAAATGCAGCAGATGGCCGAGCAGCACGTCGCCGAACTGACCCAGCGATTGCAGCAGGCCGAGGCCAAGGCGTCGAGCAAGGTGGCCGACGAGCTGAAGGCGCAGATCGCTCAAGAGAACATCCGCATCGACTGGTTCAAGGCCCAAACGGACCGAATCGCCGTTGTCGGCAAGCAGCAGCAGGCCGAGGCCGAGATCGCGCTTCGGGCCTCGCAGCAGGTATCGCAACAATTGACCGCCGACCGCGATTTCGTGGCGGCGCAATCCGGCGACATCGCCGCGCAGTAACCGCACCGGACGGCATCCGGGCTTTTCGTCAAGGAATGACGCGCAATGAGTGAAGTTGAACAGACCGCCGATGACGGCGCACAGGTCGCACCCGTCGCACAGGCTGCCGAGGGGCAGCAGACGCCGGTACAGGCTCAGGAATCGACCGCTGAGCAGGTTGCCACGCCCGAGCAGGACAAGCCCCGAGACGACAAGGGCCGCTTCGTCCCGCAAGAGCGTGTCAACGAGATCACCAGGGCAAGGCGCGATGCCGAGCGGCGCGCAGAGGCACTAGAGCGGGAGCTGGCCAACTATCGGCAGCAGTCCGCGCAACACCAGCCGCAGAGCAACGACAAGCCGCCCTCGATCGCGGACTTCGGTTACGACATGGATGCCTATTCGTCGGCGCTTACACAGTACGCCGTCGCACAGGCCCAGCGAAGTGCCGAGGAGCGTTTTTCCCAGCAGGACAGCCAGCGTCACCGGCAGCAGTTGGAGCAGCAGTTCGAGGAGCGGTCGGTGAAGTTCGCCGCCGAACACCCGGACTTCAACGACGCTGTTGCCGAGCTGGGCCAGTCGGTGCAGTTCCGCCCCGAAGTCGTGGAGGCCATCGGCCTGAGCGATCACGGGCCGGCGCTTGCCTACCACCTGGCCAAGCACTTGGACGAGGCGGACCGGATTGCCCGGCTTCCTCCCCATCTCGCCGCGCTCCAGCTGGGCCGCATCGAGGCGCAGATCACCGCACCGAAGCCAAAACCCGTCACCAACGCTCCGAACCCGCCTCCGACCTTGGGCGGCGGCTCAGCCTCGAAGAAAGACCTCGCGAAGCTGAGCTATGCCGACTACCGGAAGCAGCGGATGGGCGAATAGCGGATCCACTCTCTCTCACTGTGCAAGGAAGCATAGAAAATGGCTAACACCCTCATCACTCCGGAGATCATCGCCAAAGAGGCGCTGATGCAGTTGGAGAACAACATCGTCATGGGCAAGCTTGTCCATCGCGAATACAAGGAAGAGTTCGTCAAGGTCGGCGCGACCGTGGACGTGCGCAAGCCCGTCAAGTTCGCCGTCACCGATGGCGCCACCCGCTCGAACCAGGATGTGCAGGAAGCGAGCACCCCGTTCACGATCGACAAGCGCAAGCACGTCTCGTGGAACTTCAACACGCAGGACCTGACGCTCGACATCGAGCAGTATTCCGAGCGTTACATCAAGCCCGCCATGATCGCGCTCGCGAATCAGGTGGACTCGGACCTGACTGCGCTCTACAAGCGTGTTTCCCAGTACGTGGGCACGGCTGGCACCACGCCCGCCACCTTCGCGCAGCTGGGCGCTCCGGCCGTTCGTCTTGACAAGGGCGCCGTGCCGAGCGAGGACCGCCGGCTGGTGCTGGACCCGAACGGCGCGTTCAACGTCGCCGACATGCTGAAGTCGCTTTACAACCCGGATCTCGTGAAGGGTGCGATTCGCGGCAAGTCGATGGGTCCGATTGCGGGTCTGTCCACCTACATGGACCAGAACATCAAGACCCACACCGTTGGCACCTGGGGCACCACGCCGCTGGTCGCTGGCGGCTCGCAGTCGGTCACCTACGCCAACGCTACCCACACCTACGGCAGCACGTCGCAGTCGCTGAATGTCGATGGCCTGACCGCCACCACGGGCAGCGTGAAGGCAGGCGACCGCTTCACCATCGCTGGCGTGTACGCGGTGAACCCGGTCAGCAAGGAAACGCTGTCGGTGTTGCAGGAGTTCGTGGCGCAGACGGACGTGACGGCGGACGGCAGCGGCGCCGCGACGCTGATCGTCTCCCCGGCGATCATCACCTCGGGCGCGTTCCAGACCGTTTCGGCGGCTCCTGCGGACAATGCGGCGATCACCCGCGTGGCGGCAAACTACGTGGCGAACCTGGCGTTCCACAAGAACGCTTTTGGCCTCGTCACCGTGCCGCTCCAGATGCCGGACGGCGCTGCGTGGAAGGCTCGCGAGTCCCACAACGGCTACTCGGTGCGTGTCGTGAAGGATTACGACATCGACAACGACGTTGACATCATCCGTCTGGACATCCTGTACGGCGTGAAGGCGCTGTATCCGGAACTGGCCTGCGTGCTGATGGGCTGAGCGTGACGGAGGGGCCGGCTTCGGCTGGCCCCTCCTTTTTTGCAGGGATGCACACCGGGGCAAGGATGCCCCACCTATTCAGAGGCCACGGATGGCGACTGCAATCCAGATCATCGCCCGCTCGCTGCGCCTGATTGGCTGCGCCGATGCTGGGCAGGCGATCGACGCGAACGACGCGCAGGACGCGCTGGAAACGTTGAATGCCATGCTGGCCGAATGGCACGAGGCAGAGATCGGGCTTCCCGACTACAGTCTCGCGTCCTCCACCGATGCACTTGCGTCGGATGCTGCGGACCGCGATGCCATCGCCTACCAGTTGGCGCTGCGTCTCGCGCCCGAGTACGGCAGGACCTTGCCGGCTGAGTTCGCTATCGCTGCGGAGAGCGCAATGTCGCGCCTTCGCCTGCGGTACTTCCAGCCTGGCTGCGTGGACTGGCGAGAACTGCCGCGCAAGCGATTCGACTACGACATCGAGCGCGGCTGATGCGCTGGGAGGACTTCCCCCTGCCTGACGGCAGCTACAGCGACGCCACGCGCCCGTGGACACAGCAGGACGTGGTGAATTACCTCCCCACGCTTGCGGAGCTTCCGGGCTCGCGCAGCCGCGTGAAGCTGGAGCCGGTTCCGGGCCTGAAGCCCTATGCGGTCGTGGGTGACGGTCCGCACCGTGGCGCGCGTGACGTGGAGGGGCGCGCGTTCGTTGTCTCAGGCAACAAGCTTTATCGCGTGTCCTCGGCTGGCATCGCCATCCCCATTGGCACGATCCCCGGTACGGGCCTCGTCTCGATGACCCACAACCAGATCGCGGGCGGCAACCAGCTCGTGATCGGGACTCGGGACAACTCTTACGTCTACGACACCGTAACCGACACTCTGACCGCAACAGGCGTCGGGCTGTCGTCGGTGGACTTCCTCGGGCAGATGATCCTCGGAGTGTCCACGGATCGCCGGTTCTGGCGCCATAGCGCGCTGGCCGATGCAAAGACTTACTCGGAGCTTGACGTTTACTCGGCAGAGTCGGCGCCGGACCGCATCGTGGGCGGCATCGCATCACAGTCCGAATGGCTGGCGTTTGGCGAGCGCACCATCGAAACATTCGCCAACAGCCCGACCGAGAACGCGGCATTCCAGCGAATGGCCGGCGCGGTGGTCGAAAAGGGCTGCGCGAACGGCAACACGATCCGCCGGCTGGATAACTCGGTTTTCTGGCTAGGCGACGACTTGATCGTGTATCGGATGCAGGGCTATCAGCCCATTCCGATCAGCACCAAGGCGATGGCCGCAGCGTTCCGCGAATGCGACCCGGCCAAGGCGTTCGCATTCACCTACGAGGATCACGGGTACGTCATCTACTACCTGACGTTCCAGGACGGGCAGACGTGGGGGTATGACGCCACCAACCAGAGATGGCACCGGAGGGAATCGTTCGGGCTGGATCGCTGGCGCCTGAACACCTTGTTCAAGTCGAACGGCGAGTGGTACGGCGGCGACTACAGCAACGGCAATCTCTACAAGCTCGAATGGGGTTACATGTTCGAGGGGCAGGCGGTCATGCGCCGTCGTGTCCGCACGGGCGTGATGCACGCCAACGAAAACCGGGTGTTCGTCCATGCGCTGAAGGTGGTCATGGATTCGGGGCTGTCTGCGTCGGTGGCGACGGAGTTCCCTGAGCAGCCGGCCGGCCCGTCGATCACGGGCGCGGCACCAGACGGACTGACCGGCGAAGCCTACTCGTTCGCTTACACAGTCACACCGGGCGATGCGCCGATCTCGCGTACCGTCCTGCGTGGAGTGACTCTCCCGACTGGCTGGTCGTGGAACGAGGCAACAGCGACGATTTCTGCGGCAGATCCATCCGTCACGTTCATCTCGCTCTCGATGCGGGTGTACGACACGAACGGGCTGTATGCAGATCACACTGACGACATTTCGATCACGCAGAAAGCACTGCTACTGGTGGCGGGCGTAGCCATTGGCGGAGGCGACCCCGTGCTTGCTTACGCGAACGCAAGGGAGCCTTTGTCGTTTGTCGGCATTGCGCAATCCACTGGCGCGGACCTATCGAGCTGCATTGTCGAAAATTACGATGGCGTGTGGCTCGGGGTTTCGGGGAATCAGGCCCGCTACTGTGTGAGCAGCGGTTTCGACGTTTGGCAGTCCAGCGCGATTCCGTTTGCTTCGGGCTACAACGCCATAACGCTTGCTGGCGGCCCTGCTGGCTGGGTGACGAGCGCGCGCGGGACTTCGTTCGTCGGTGGTGTAGCCATAGAGCCAGCCATCCCGAGCGCGTTCGAGACCTACGGGCCAAACGTCCTCATGGACGGATCGCCCGGAAGCCCATCAGCCATGACTGCTGTGCAGGCATTGGCATTCGATGGCAGCGACTATCTGTTCAACGCCATAAGCGGATCATCCGGGAACGTTTGCGCCACGAACACTCTTGGTGATCCAATCGATCAGCGATGGAAGGTCACTGACAATTTCGTCCTTCGCCCCTTCAATGACGCGACCCGGTTCGACGGGAAGCTCTATGCGTGTTCGAAGAAGGGCGCGGCTGTCGGACGCCAACAGCTTGTCTACTCGGTGACTGGTGGCAGGACGTGGGAAGCCCCCGTTCTCGATTTTGTCGGGAATGTGGATACGCAATACCACCCATACCAACTCGCGGCAGGCGTCGTTGACGGGGTCGAGATTCTCGTCGTTCTGTGCTGGGGCGCTGAGTATGTGTGGACAAGCGCAGACAACTTCGCTGCGCCGCACGCCACGGGAATTGCGACCACTCGCGCGACGAATATAGAGGACGAGTACAGGGGCAAACAGATCGCTTTTGCCGCAGGTCGGTTCTACATCGTCAGCGGGACGCATGACAGCCCGGCGAAGTCGAACAAATGCGTATCGACGGCAGACGGGCTGACGTTCAGTGCACCGGTGGGCATCCCACTGCAACAGGTGCGCAGTATCACCGCAGGAGCCGTGGCATGAGCGACCACAAGGTGGCAATCCGCTACAGCAACGACGGCGCGAACAATTGGAATGACTGGCGGGTCATCGACGCAGGCGCGACGGGGCAGTTCATGGCTCCGCTGGTCTGGCGCCGCCTTGGCATGTGCCGGCATCGGGTATGGGAGTTCGAGGACGCCAGCCCGTATCCGGGCGCGGTGCTGGCGGCGAGCATTCAGGCGGAGGGGCAGTGATCCGGCTTGTGACAACCGGCGTCAACGTGGCCGAAGCTGCCGCGCAACTCGACGCGCATCCCGAAGAATGGAACCGGCACACGCTGCGGACGGAAGCCTACGGCACGCCCCACGGTGGCATTGATGACATCTGGCTGCGCTACAACGATTGGGCCAACTTCGACGGCGACGGTGCCAAGTTCAACGGGCCGCACGAATCGGTGTGGTATCCGGTCGCGGACAAGCTGCCGGCACTCAAGGCGCTGGCTGAGGAGGTCTATGCCATCGCAGGCGGCAAGGTGCTCGGCGGCGTGCTGATTACCCGCATCCCGCCCGGGGGCATCGTCAAGCCGCATGTGGATAGCGGCTGGCACGCGGCGCACTACGAGAAGTTTGCGGTGCAGATTAAGGGCAACGGCCGGCAGGCGTTCTGCTTCAACGACGCCAAGCTGCGGACGTATCCCGGCGACGTGTTCACCTTCGACAACTCGCAGGAACATTGGGTGATCAACGAGTCGGCCGGCGAGCGGATTACGATGATCGTATGCCTGACCCGGTAGTGAGTTTCATCGTGCTGGGGCTTCCCCGCTCCGGCACGACATGGTGCGCAAACTGGCTCACGACCGACCGCACGCTTTGCCTGCACGACCCGTTCGCGGAGTCCATGCCGGGCAAGTGGCCGCGCGA
>JACZDC010061964.1_pt1 | contig 12434 bp, 12 predicted proteins | sample 8641791 | NCBI WGS metagenome assembly JACZDC01 (sample SAMN15324613, study PRJNA640507) | soil metagenome | isolation source: intercropping peanut in the second line | place: China: Luxin town, Laibin City, Guangxi Province | collected 2019-07-25 | depth 10cm m
CCTTGCGGTCGAACGTGTCGCGGCGGGCGCTGGCGACCTGGGCGGTCTCCTCGGCCAGCAGGAACTGGCCCAGCGCCTTGCGCAGGCCCTCCATGCCCGGCGACATGAGGATCGGGAAGCCATGGATCGGCGTGGCGCCTTCGTCTTCGAGGAAGATGGGGCGCGGCGTCGGGAGGGCGCGCTGGAGCTCGGGCACCAGCCGGCGGACCTCCTCCATGTCCGGGCGCAGGAAGTTGAACGGGCCCTGCAGCAGGTGCAGAAGTGACGTCGATTCCATGATGTAGTGAACCGGATTGCGGGTTAGGTATACCACAGGTTTGATCTCCGCACCTGCTAAACTCTGCTTCCTGGTTTTTTTCCGGAGGGTCTCGAATGGCGGAAGTGTTGCCGGTGGATGTCGTCTCTCGTGAGAACCTGGACGCGGACCTGATCGTCCTTGGGGCGTTTGAAGAGGAAGCGCCCGAGCTCGAGGGTCTGAGCGAGCCGGTCCAGGCCGCGGTGCGGCGCCTGGCCGGCAGGCCCGGATGGAAGGGCAAGGAGGAGCAGTCCGCCCAGACCGATCTCGGTATCGGAGGGGGGGACCAGCCGGTGATCGCCCTCTCCGGCCTCGGCAGGCGAAGCGACCTCTCTCCGGTGCGGATCGCAGGCTGGATCTCCCGCGCGGCCGATCTCGCGAAGTCGAACGGCTTCCGGCACGCGCTCCTGGTTCCGCCTCGCCACTCCGAGATCGAGGGGCGCGCCGCCGCCGAGCGCGCCGTCCGTCTCATGGCCCTGTGCGCCTACCGGTTCGATCGGCAGTCCGAGGAGAGGAAGGGCCCCCGGCTGGAGCGGATCTCCGTGGCTCCGCCGGCCGGGCAGGAGGAGGCCTGGCGTGCCGCGATCGCCTTCTCGACCGCAGTCGCCGAGGCCGTGGCGTTCAGCCGCACGCTCGCCAACACCCCGCCGAACGAGGCCACTCCGGAATGGATGGCGGAACGAGCCCGCGAGATGGGGGAGAGCCGCGGCATGGAGGTCACCGTCCTCGACGAGGCGGAGATCGCGCGGCGCGGCATGGGCGGCCTTCAGGCCGTGGGCGCCGGATCGTCCCGCCCGCCGCGCCTCGTGCGCCTGGCCTGGGGAGACTCGGGTCCGCTGATCGCCCTGGTCGGCAAGGGCGTGACCTTCGACACCGGCGGCATCTCGATCAAGCCCGCGACGCAGATGGAGGACATGAAGTACGACAAGTGCGGTGCCTGCACCGTGCTCGGCGTCGCGCGCGCCGTTGCCGACCTCGGACTGCGCGTGCGCCTGCGGACCTACGCGGCCCTGGCCGAGAACATGGTGGGTGGCGCCGCTTTCCGGCCCGGCGACATCCTCCGCATGTACAACGGCAGGACCGTGGAGATCACGAACACCGACGCCGAGGGCCGCCTCATGCTGGCCGATGCGATGTCCTGGGCCGCCGAAGAGAAGCCCGATGCCCTGCTGGAGCTCTCGACGCTCACCGGCGGCATGGTCGTGGCGCTCGGCCATCAGGCCGCCGGACTGTTCACGCCCGACGACGGACTCGCCCGCGAGATCCAGGACGCCGGGGCCGCGAGCGGCGAGCGGATCTGGCGCATGCCTCTCTATCCCGAATACCTGGAGGACATGAAGAGCCTCCACGCCGACCTCAAGAACTCCGCCGGGCGAGCCGGCTCGTCCTGCGCGGCCGCGGCCTTCCTCTCGCAGTTCGTCGGCGGTCTCGAGAGCTGGGGCCACCTCGACATCGCCGGTACGGCCTACATGTCGCACGAGGGGACCCGGCGCGGCGGCGCCACCGGCTTCGGCGTCGCCGCGACCCTGGCCTGGCTGCGCCGCCGGGCGGGGTGAGCGCCGGGTACGAGGAATGACGCTGCTCGCAATCGAAGGGCTCGAGGTCTCGTTCCCGGCCGCCGCTCCCGGAAGCCCGGAGGTGGCGGCGGTGCGCGGCGTGTCGCTGGCGATCGGCCGCGGCGAGATCGTCGGCCTGGTCGGCGAGTCCGGCTCGGGCAAGAGCCTGACCGCGCTCTCGGTCCTCCGCCTGCTGCCGCCTGGAGCGCGCGTCCAGGGCCGCATCCTCCTGGACGGAGACAGGGATCTGCTGGCGATGCCCGAGCGCGAGATCCGGAAGGTCCGCGGCCGGCGGATCGCGATGGTGTTCCAGGAGCCCTCGACGGCGCTCGACCCGGTGTGGCCCATCGGTTTCCAGATCGCCGAAGCCATCCGGGCGCACCGGCCCGTCTCACGCCAGGAAGCTCGCGACGAGGCGGCACGCCTCCTGGAGCGGGTGGCCCTGCCCGATGCCCGGCGCCGCCTGGACGACTACCCGCACCAGCTTTCGGGCGGCCAGCGCCAGCGCGTCATGCTCGCCGTGGCCCTGGCTGCCGGCCCCGACCTGCTCCTCGCCGACGAGCCGACCACGGCGCTCGACGTCACCATCCAGGCGCAGGTGCTGGAGCTTCTGGAACGGCTGCGCGACGAGCTCGGCCTGTCCGTGCTCCTGATCACCCACGACCTCGGCGTGGTGGCCGAGCTCTGCGACCGGCTGGCCGTGATGCGCGAGGGGCGGATCGTGGAGGAGGGGAGCGTCGAGGCCGTGTTCCGCGCGCCGGAGCACCCGGTCACCCGCGAGCTGCTCAGCCTCGTGCCTCGCCTGAGCTCCTGGGAGGCCCGCCCGTGAGCGCGCCCCTCCTGGAGCTGGCCGGCCTGCGCAAGGAGTTCCCGGTCCGCCGCGGCCTGCTGGGCCGGCCGCTGGGCTCGCTGCGGGCCGTGGACGGCGTCGACCTGGCGGTGGAGCGCGGCGAGTGCCTGGCGCTGGTGGGGGAGTCGGGGAGCGGCAAGACCACGGTGGCGCGCTGCGCGCTGCGGCTGGTCGAACCTACTGCCGGTGCCGTGCGCTTCGACGGCGAGGACCTGCTCGCTCTGCCCGCGGACGAGCTGCGGCGCCGGCGGCGGCGCTTCCAGATCGTGTTCCAGGACCCGTGGAGCTCGCTCAATCCGCGCCAGAGGGTGGAATCGATCGTCGGCGAGCCGCTGGAGATCCACGAGAGGCCCGGCTGCGAGAGCCGCGAGGCGCGGCGCAAGCGGGTTCGGGAGCTGCTCGGGACGGTAGGCCTCGCTCCGGACCTCGCCGGCCGCTGGCCGCACGAGCTGTCGGGCGGACAGCGCCAGCGGGTCGGCATCGCGCGCGCCCTCGCCGTCGGTCCGGAGCTGCTGGTGGCCGACGAGCCGGTGTCGGCCCTGGACGTGTCGATCCGCGGCCAGATCCTGTCGCTGCTCGAGGACCTGCGCGCCCGGCTGGGCCTGTCGCTGCTCCTCATCGCGCACGACATGGCGGCGGTGGAGCGGCTCGCGGACCGGGTGGCCGTGCTCTACCTGGGGCGGGTGGTGGAGCTGGCGCCGAAGGCCGACCTGTTCTCCCGGCCGCTTCATCCGTATACCGTATGCCTGCTCTCGGCCGTGCCGCGGCCGGAGCCCCGGCAGACCCGGCGGGAGAGGATCGTGCTTCAGGGCGATCCGCCGAGCCCGCTGGCGCCGCCGCCGGGATGCCCGTTCCACACGCGCTGTCCGATCGCGAGGCCGCGGTGCGCGGAAGAGACGCCGCCGCTCATCCAGGTCGCCGGCGCGCCTCCGGGCCACCTGGCGGCCTGCTTCTATCCGGGGGAGCTGAGGTAACCTTTTGCCCGTCCGTTCGTACGTCACAGAGAGCCGGCGCGGAGCGCCGCCCGAAACCCGTACATCATCATCCACCGTTTTGGTGAGGAGCTCATGACAAACCGTTTGGGATGCAACCGTGTGAAGTCAGGGAGGACCCGGCGCGCCGCGGTGGCGTGCGCGGGCTTCCTGTTGCTGGCGGGTTCGCTCTCCGCGCAGGAGCCGCCAATCTCCCAGGAGACCGCCCCGCAAGGAAACCCGCGCCGCGTCGAGACCACCGCCAGCCCGATCCTGGCCACCGGCTTGGACATCAAGGACGGCGCCGTGCTGCTGTCCCTGGACGAAGCGGTCGAGATCGCCCTGCGCCAGAACCTGGGCCTCTCCGTCGAGCGCTACACCCGCGACCGCGCCCGCCTGGGCGTCGATCAGACCCTCGGCATCTACGACCTGCTGCTCAGCGCCTCGGCCCACGCCGAGGACGCCAAGTCGCCCACGACCTCGCAGCTCCAGGCCTCGGAATCGAACGCCCAGCGCCTCAACTTCGGCGTCAGCCAGCTCTTCCCCACGGGCGGTGAGGTCACGGTGGGCTGGAACAACTCGCGGACGGAGAACAACAACCCGTTCTCGCGCCTGAACCCGGCCTTCAATTCCAGCCTGATCTTCGACTTCAAGCAGCCGCTGCTGCGCGACTTCGGCCGCATCGCCACCGAGCGCTCGCTGCTCATCGCGCAGAACCGCAGCCTGGCGAGCGGCCAGGAGTTCGAGCGCCAGGTCACCCTCGCCGTGCAGAACGTGATCGACGCCTACTGGAACCTGGTGGGCGCGCGCCAGCAGCTCGTGGTCGCCCGCGAGAGCCTCAGCCTCGCCAACGAGCTGCACGACCGCAACAAGGTGCAGGTCGAGGTCGGCACCATGGCGCCGCTGGAGCTGGTGCAGAGCGAGGCGACCATCGCCGAGCGCGAGGAGGGCATCATCACCGCCCAATCCGCGGTGGGCGACGCCGAGGACGTGCTCCGCCGGCTGCTCAACCTGCCGCAGGGCGCGATCTGGGGGACCGAGATCCGGCCCGTCACCGACCCCACGATCGAGCACCAGCCGATCGACGTCGAGGCCGCGATCCAGACCGCCCTCGCCGAGCGTCCCGAGCTGCGCACCCTGCAGCTCGACATCGAGCAGGCGCGGATCGAGACCGATTACGCCCGCAACCAGGAACGCCCGACCCTCGACCTGAACGTCGGCTACGACTTCTCCGGCGTCGGCGGCGACGTGATCCTCCGCGACGAGGACACCGGCGCGATCACCGGCACCGTGCCGGGGAGCTACGGCGACGCCCTGAGCCAGGTGACCGGCCTCGACTTCCACGGCTGGACCATCGACCTGACCTTCGGCTTCCCGCTCCAGAACCGCGCCGCCCGCGCGGCCCGCGCCATCGCCGAGCTCGACCTCGCGCGTGCCCAGGTCGGCATGGAGGACACGCGCAACGGCGTCATCACCGAGGTGCGCCAGGCTGCCCGCCGGGTGGAGACCGCGGCCAAGCAGATCGAGGCCGCCAAGGCTTCGCGCGTGTTCCAGGAGCGCAACCTGGAAGCCGAGCGCAAGCGGTATGAGAACGGCATGTCCACCAGCTTCCAGATCACCCAGATCCAGGAGGACCTGACCCAGGCCCGCAGCCGCGAGGTCAACGCCGTCATCAACTACCGCACCGCCCTCGCCGAGTTCCAGCGCACCATCGGCCAGCTCCTGGACGAGGAGGACATCGAGATCGCCGACCAGGAGCCGGCGGTCGACCGCTGGAGCTTCTCGCTGCGGCGACCCTAGGTCCCGAGGAGGTCTGACCACCATGAGAGAGTCGAGCCTCGGACGCCTCCTGAGCGTCCTGCTGTGGCCGGTTGAGACCTTCCGCTCCATCGAGGCGCGGCCCACCTGGGTCGCGCCCCTGCTGGTGTTCATGGCTCTCACCTGGTCCCTCAGCTACATCGTCCAGACGAAGCTCGATCCCGAGGAGGCGGTGCGCGGGCAGATCTCGAAGATGAAGGTCGAGATCCCCGCCGACCAGATGGACAAGATGATCCGGGACGCCGAGAACCGCACCAACGGCACCAAGGCGGCGCTCGCGGTCCTCGCGCCTGGCTTTCAGCTGGTGGTGTTCGCGCTGATCGCCGTGGTCTTCTGGGTCGGCCTGCGCCTGTTCGAATCGGAGATCGACTTTCCACGATCCTTCTCGACGACGCTGTATGGATTCGCGCCGCAGGCCGTGGCCGGGTTGATCAACCTGCCGATCCTGCTCGGCCGGGGGACCGTCAGCTTCGACGAGGCCAGCCAGGGCGGGGTCCTGGTGTCGAGCCTCGCGGCGTTTGCGCCCGAGGACGCGTCGTCGATCCTCAAGGCCCTGCTCGGCAGCATCGATCTGTTCTCGATCTGGACCATCGTGCTTCTGGCCGTGGGCTTCCGCGTCGTGGGCAAGGTGTCCACGGCGGTGTCGACGGGCCTCGTCATTCTGTTGTGGCTGATCTACATCGGGGGAAAACTGGGTATCACCGCCCTGTTCGTCCGTTAAGGAGATGGCGTGAAACGCATACTCATCGCGGCCGTGGTCCTGGGGCTGCTCGGCGTCGTCGTGTTCGCGAGCCTGAAGGGCTCCCGCCGGGAGAAGGGGACCAAGGTCTACGTGGAGCCGGTCGCCCAGCGCGACATCGGCCGGCTGGTCAAGGCGAGCGGCGAGATCGACCCGCGGGTCAAGGTCAACATCTCGGCGCACGTCATCGGCAAGATCGAGAAGCTGTACGTCGAGGAGGGCGATCCCATCAAGAAGGGGCAGCCGTTCCTCGAGCTGGAGAAGGAGTCGTTCATCGCCGCCCGCGACCAGTGGGCCGCGAGCCTGCGCAAGGCCGAGACCGAGGTCCGGCAGGCCGAGGTCAACCTCGCCGACACCCGGAACAAGCTGGCCCGCGCCGAGCGCCTGAACAAGGAGGGGATCCTCTCGTCCGAGCAGCTCGAGGCCTCGCAGCTCGCCGAGGCCAACGCCAAGCTGCGGCTGGAGGATGCCCGCGAATCGGTGCTCCAGGCGCGCGCCAACCTGGAGAAGGTGAAGGACGACCTGGCCAAGACGACCATCTACTCGCCGCTCACCGGCCGCGTCATCAAGCTCAACGCCGAGGAGGGCGAAGTCGTGGTCTCCGGCACCATGAACAATGCCGGATCGGTCATCGGCGAGATCGCCGACCTCTCGGAGATCCTCGCCAACGTCGACGTGGACGAGACCGAGGTGGTCCTGGTCAAGCCGGGCCAGGACGCCGTCATCAAGGTCGACGCGCTGCCCAACAAGCAGTACCACGGCCGCGTCTCCGAGGTCGGGAGCAAGGGCTTCAACCGTCCGGCCCAGCCCGACGTCACCTTCTTCGACGTCGAGATCCTGCTCGACGATCCGGACGAGGACCTGCGGCCGGGCATGTCGGTGCGCGCCGAGATCAACACCGCCGTCCACCCCAACGCCCTGGTGGTGCCGATCCAGGCCGTGGTGGAGCGCGATATCAGGAATGAGCGGACCGACAGCACCGATGAGACCGACGTCGTCTACGTGGTGGAGAACGGCAAGGCCGTGCAGCGCCCGGTGAAGACCGGCATCTCGGACGAGACCCGCGTCGAGATCCTGTCCGGCGTGAAGGCGGGCGACAAGGCGGTCACCGGCCCCTACCGCTCGCTGCGCGACCTGGAACCGGGCGAGGCGGTCCACATCACCACCCCGGACGAGGACAGGAAGACCGACCGCAAGAAGGACTCCAAGGACGACGACGAGAAGGACGAGAAGGGCGAGGCGAAGGTGGAGGTCGACTGATGGCTCTCATCGAGCTCAAGGAAATCTTCAAGATTTACGACATGGGCGCCGAGAAGGTCCACGCCCTGAACGGCGTGAACCTGGAGATCGAGAACGGCGAGTACGTCGCGATCATGGGCTCGTCGGGCAGCGGCAAGTCGACCCTGATGAACCTCATCGGCTGCCTGGACACGCCCACCTCGGGCACCTACCGCCTGAACAACGTGGAGGTGCAGGGGCTCAACGATACGGAGCTCGCGGCGATCCGCAACAAGGAGATCGGCTTCGTGTTCCAGACCTTCAACCTGCTGGCCCGCACCAACGCGCTGCACAACGTGGAGCTGCCGCTGATCTACGCCGGCGTGCCGCGGCGCGAGCGCCGCGAGCGGGCCAAGGCGGCGCTGGAGCGCGTGCGGCTCGGCGAGCGCATGATGCACAACCCGAACGAGCTGTCGGGCGGCCAGCGCCAGCGCGTGGCCATCGCCCGCGCCCTGGTCAACCGGCCGTCGCTCCTGCTGGCCGACGAGCCCACGGGCAACCTCGACTCCGCCACCTCCAAGGAGATCATGGACCTGTTCGACGAGCTGCACACCGCCGGCAACACGGTGCTGCTCGTCACCCACGAGCCGGACATCGCTCAGCACGCCTGGCGCCAGGTCCTCTTGCGCGACGGCAGGGTGCTCGACGATCACCCGACGGAGCGCGCGACGGCGGCGCTCGCGGCGAGGAGCTGAGCCATGATCGTCTCCGAGAACTTCCGCATCGCCTTCGCGGCCATCCGGGCCAACAAGATGAGGTCCGTGCTGACCACCCTCGGCATCATCATCGGCGTCGCCGCGGTGATCGCCGTGGTCTCGGTCGTCCAGGGGCTCCAGGCCATGATGACCACCGAGTTCGAGGGCGTCGGGGCCACCTACATGGTGGTCTTCCCGGACACCGAGCAGCGCGGCGGCCACGGCGTGGTAGTGGCGCGGCAGGTGAAGCTCACCTGGGAGGACGGCCAGGCGATCCGCGACCAGATCCCGGGCATCCGCATGATCACTCCCGTGGTGGTCGGCTCCGAGATGGTCAAGTACCGCGACCGCAGCCACCGGCCGGGCTTCATCATGGGCGTCAACGCCGACTACCCGGAGGTCAACAACCACACCGTGGACCTCGGCCGGTTCATCTCGCGGATCGACCTGCAGCACCGGCGCAAGGTGGCGGTGGTGGGACAGAAGGTCGTGGACGAGCTCAAGCTCGGGGAAAACCCGATCGGCAAGGAGATCTACATCGGCTCCACGCCGGCCATGATCATCGGGGTGATGGAGAAGCGTGGCCAGGCGCTGGGCAACGACCGCGACGACCTGGTGTTCGTGCCGTTCGACGCCGCGATCTCGCTGTTCGGCAGGAACGCCGGCGACCGCGTCCAGCTCCAGCTCCAGGCCGCGAGCCCGGAGGTCGTGGATGAGGTCAAGGGCGGCATCATCCGCGTGCTGCGCCAGCGGCACCACATCGCCAAGGACACCGAAAGCGACTTCCGGGTGGTGATGCAGGACGAGATCCTGAGCGCCGTGAACCGGGTGCTGGGCGGCGTCACCGCGGTGGTCGGCGGCGTGGTGAGCATCGCGCTGCTGGTCGGCGGCATCGGCATCATGAACATCATGCTCGTGTCGGTGACCGAGAGGACGCGGGAGATCGGCGTGCGCAAGGCCATGGGAGCCCGGCGCCAGGACATCCTGGTCCAGTTCCTGATCGAGGCGGTGACGCTGTCGCTGGTGGGAGGAGCCCTGGGTCTGGCCCTGGGCTACGGCCTGGGCGGGCTCATCTCGAAGGTGATCCCTGGCGACTTCCCACCGGCCTACGTGCCGCTGTGGGCGGTCGGCCTCGCGTTCGGCTTCTCGGCCGTGGTGGGCATCTTCTTCGGCATCTACCCGGCGGGCAAGGCGGCGAAGCTGGATCCGATCGACGCCCTGCGGTACGAATGACGTAGGGGCGGCCCTTGTGGCCGCCCTCTGTCTCGCCTTGGGTGGCCACAAGGGCCGCCCCTACACTACACCCGTCGGTGAGGCGTCTTACCGGAGGTGGGAGTCGAACCCACACGCCCGCAAGGGGCGGGGGATTTTGAGTCCCCTGCGTCTGCCATTCCGCCACTCCGGCCCAGGTCGCGCATCCTACCCATTCAAACGATCGTTTGTCCAGAAGGTTGACGCAAAGCCCCGCCGGATGGTATAAATTCCCTGGGCGTAAGCGGAAGTCCCTCAGCGACTTACTTGTGTTCGCATTCCACAGCTCCATCATCCCTGATTCACCCAGATCAAGGGGGTCGATGACGTGACATTCAAAGTCGGTCAAAAAGTGGTTTATCCCAACCACGGCGTGAGCCTTGTCGAGAAGATCGAGCCAGGGCACATGGATGGGATCGAGCAGGTCTACTTTCACCTCAAGCTCCTCGGAAACAACTCCCGCGTCATGGTGCCGAAATCGAACCTCGAGCTGGTGGGGCTGCGCCCGCTGTGCCAGCAGCGCGAGGTCCGGGCCCTCTTCGACATCCTCGAAGACGGCAACATCGACACCTACAAGGATTGGAAGGGCCGCTACAAGCAGAACCTGGACAAGATGAAGACAGGGCGGCTCACCGAGGTGGCGGAGGTGCTCAAGAACCTGCGTCTGGTCAGTCAGCGCAAGAGCCTCTCGTTCCGCGAGAAGAAGATGTTCGAGCGTGCGAAGTACTTCATCGTCAGCGAAGTGGCGCACGTCAAGAACATCACCGAGCGCGAGTCCGAGGAGCTCGTCGAGCGCGCGCTGAGCTCGAGCCTGGAGAAGCGCCAGCGGGCCAAGGCGAGCTGACCGGTCCTCAACCATCCAAAGATGTACCGGAGGCCGCCCCAACGGGCGGCCTTCTTTTTTTCTCTGCCTGCTAGAATCCGCGGCATGAAGCGCCACCCCGCCGTCTGGCTCCTGCCCTGTCTGATCCTCGCCCTGTCCGCGTGGTTCGTGAGCGCCCAGGAATCCAACCCCCAGACTGCGGTATCGGCGGCATCTGCGCAGATCGCGACCGACCTGCGGCTGGAGCGCAAGCTCCTGGCGCTCGACCTCGCGTCCTACCGCGAGGCGCGGACCGTGGAGCAGCGCACCCGCGACCAGGTCGGGCAGGCCGCCGCCAAGCTCGACCAGGCGCTCACCGGCGACTCGGTCGCCCTGGGCACCCTGGAATCCGTCCACCTGGAACTGTCGTCGGCCCGCGCCGCGTCGCAGATCGCCGCCGACCGGGTGGAGTGGCAGCTCCAGCGCATTGAAGACCGCCTGCGCCGCATCGGCTTCCTCGAAAGCGAGTCGGGCGTCCGCGCGGCCAATATCGCCGATACTCCTCGCGACCCCTTGACCGGCCACTGGAGCGTGGTCGTCCTGCCGCAGAACCAGGTCGGCTCGTTCGACCTTGTGCTCAACGGCACGCTGGTGTCCGGCAGCTACACGCTGAGCGGCGCCAACCTGGGGACCGCCACGGGCTCCTTCCGCGGCACCTATGCCGACACCCACCTGCGGCTGGAGCGCGTGGACGCCCGCCGCGGGTTTGACAGCGTCTTCCTGGGAACGGTCGACCCTGCGACCGGCCGCCTGAGCGGCACCTGGAGCGCCAACGATCTGGCCAGCGGGCAGCCTGCCCGCGGCGACTGGAGCGCCGTCCGGGAAGGCGCCGGAAACGAGAGACGACCGTGAACAAGGACAACCTGCTCTTCACCCTCCTCGGCCTCGTGCTCGGCTTCGTGACCGGGTGGCTGATGTTCGAGAAGATCGCGCTTCGCCAGCCGCCGCGCCTGACCCAGGACCAGCTCGCCGCCGTGATGTCCGGCCAGGCCGTGCCCGGCCCGAACAGCGCGCCGGCCGCGCCGACCGGAGTGCCCGGCGGTACCGCCGGCAATGGCGGCCAGCAGGCCGGTATGCCGCAGCAGCCCGGACCTGGACAGATCGACACTTCGAAGCTCGACGCCCTGCAGGCCCAGCTCCAGCAGAAGCCGAACGATCCCGATCTCATCCTCGCCGTGGCCAACGCCAGCTTCGACATCGCGAGCCAGGCCGGCCGGGCGCCGTTCGTCTGGCAGCAGGCGCGGGATCACTATCTCCAGTACCTCTCGCTCAAGGATCCAAGCCCCGACGTGCTCTCGGACCTCGGGGTCACCTACCGCGAGCTGGGCCAGTTCGACGACGCCCTCAAGACCTTTCAGCAGGCCGAGAAGATGGCGCCCGAGCACTGGCAGTCGCGGTACAACCAGGTGATCGTGCTGGCCCTGGACCTGAAGCAGTTCGACAAGGCGCAGACCATTCTGGACGATCTCAAGAAGGCGCACCCGGACAACCCGGACATCCAGCAGCTCGCCGCGGTCGTGGCGAGGGAGCGCAGCGCCACCTGATGTCGCGCTTCCTCGGACTGGTCGTCCTGGCCGTCCTCCTCTGGCTGGTCCTGGAGGCCGCGTGGGCCCGCCTGCGCGTGTCCATCGGCGCCGACGCGCGGCCGGTCCAGCCACCTCCGCGCCCGGCTGATCCACCCGCGCCCATCGCCGCCACCCTCGTGCGCTGCGCGGGTTGCGGCGTCCACGTGCCGCGGGAGTCCCTGGCCGCTGGACGATGCGACCGGTGCAGGCAGGCGTCCACGCCGTGAAGGATCTGTTTGCCGACGTCGCCCTTCCGGTCCCGCTGCCCGATCCGCTGACCTACGAGGTGCCGCCGAACCTCGCGCCGCTGGCGCGCCCCGGTGTGCGTGCCCGGGTGCGGATCGGCAAGCGCCGGCTGACCGGGATCATCGTCGAGGTCCACGCGAACCGGCCCGCGAACGTGACCCTGCGGCCGGTGGAGGAGATCCTCGACGTCGTGCCACCGCTGCCGGACGACCTTCTGGAGCTGGCGCGGTTCACGGCCGAGTACTACCTGGCGCCGCTCGGCGAGGTCTTCCGCTCCATGCTGCCGTCCGACCTGCCCCCCTGGGGCG
>JACZDC010052366.1_pt1 | contig 12412 bp, 10 predicted proteins | sample 8641791 | NCBI WGS metagenome assembly JACZDC01 (sample SAMN15324613, study PRJNA640507) | soil metagenome | isolation source: intercropping peanut in the second line | place: China: Luxin town, Laibin City, Guangxi Province | collected 2019-07-25 | depth 10cm m
ATCCACCTCCCGCTGGCGATCGTGGGCACGGCGCTGAACATCCTTCCTTATTACCTGGTGAGAGCCGTGGCCTGGATCGTCCGCAACTACCCGGACCAGGTGGCCACCTACAAGGTCTTCGGGGGCCTCTTCCTCTATCCCCTGACCTGGATCGTGGAAGCCATCCTCGCCACCCGCTGGACCGGAAGCGGCTGGCTGGGAGCTCTGACCTTCCTGGCCGGCCCGCTGACGGGCTACGCTGCTCTCCTCTTCCACGAACAAAGGCGACTCTTCTGGACGGAGTCCAAGGCGTACCTCCTCCTGAAAAGCCGGAAGCGTCTGGCGTCGGAGCTCAAGGAGAGGAGGGACGCCGTGCTCCAGGAGGTGGAGTCGCTCGCCGATCTCTACTTGCGGGAGACGGGCAAGGCGTAACGCCGGGGACAGGGAACGAATGGATCCCTGTCTGATGCGAGGCAAAATCAACGGGGAACGGATCGATCCCTGTCAAATGCGAGGCGAGACCAACGGGGAACGGACCGATCCCTGTCCGATGCGAGGCGAGACCAACAGGGAACGAACCGATCCCTGTCAAATGCGAGGCGAGACCAACAGGGAACGGACCGATCCCTGCCAAATGCGAGGCAAGACCAACGGGGAACGAACCGATCCCTGTCCGATGCGAGGCAAAGCCAACGGGGAACGAACCGATCCCTGTCTGATGCGAGGCAAAGTCAACGGGGAACGGACCGATCCCTGCCTGATGCGAGGCGAGACCAACGGGGAACGGACCGATCCCTGTCCAATGTGAGGCAAAACGGACGGGGACCGGGTTGATCCCTATCCAATCCCTCACTGATGAAGGCTTAAGGGCCGGGGGAAGGGGCTAAAGGCGCGAGTTGCTGCTCGGATTGCTCCTGGTAGAAAGTGAGGATCTTCTCGAACCGCTCCTGGAGCTCCGGATAGGGGAGGGCAGAGGGGGCCTTTGTGGCGACAGTCTCCTGGATTTCCCCAAGCTTCACTGCCACCTCAGGTGCCGTAGCCCTGAGATCCTTCAACTCATGATGGAGAAAGGCCTGCAGGAACTTCTGGCTTTTCGGATCCTGGAAGAAGTCGGGACTCTTGTTCAGGGCGGAGAGCCGGCCGGCCTCAGTCCACTTGCCGAAGTCGAGATAGGGATACTCCTCGCGGCGTAGGCTGGCTTCCATCCGCTCCGCCTGCTGCGGGAAATCCTTGGGCAGTTGTCCCTGCGAGAGCTGGACCCGAGCGGCTGCATAAAACTTTGCCTGTTCATCAGCCCGGAAACCAAACTCGGCGAGATGGCCGTTGATCCGCGCAAGGGCGTCATCGGCGGCTTGCGTGTTCTTCTGCAACAGGCTGAGCCGCAAATCGACCAGATGAGCGCCCAGGAGAAACTCGTAGGGCGCGCTCTCGATACCGACGCTGGTCGTGGTCCCCCGAGTGACCCACTTGGACCAGAACTCGTCCTGGCCCAACCCAGAGCTGACAAGCGCCTGAGAGCTCATTGCCGGGGGGGTGTAGTACTGCTGGTAGAGCGGAACGCCGAGGGTGACCACCGCGAGCGCAGCCGCGATGGTAGAGATCCAACGGAAGACCGACCGCCTTGGGAACGGGACCACCTTGCCTGCCGGCGGGTCTTCCAAGGGCTCCCTGGGGGCCTCGATCGTCGCTGGCGTATCTGGATCCTCCTCTTCCTCCTCTTCCGAGATCTCGAACCGGGCCGCCTCCGCGAAGACCTCATAGCAGTCCGGACAGTCGGCCAGATGGGCGACGATCCGGGCGCGCTCATCCCCGGAGAGCCTGCCTTCGAGGAAGGCGGCAAGGTCTTCAAGTGATGGGCAGGTCTCTATAGAAGTGTTCATAGCTCTCGGCACCCGGTAGAAAATTCATCAGATAGATGCAGCCCTATGGGCTCGTCCTCCTATTGGACGGACGCAAGATCGGGATTACGGCCACCCTGCCCAAAATCGAGGGACGGTCACTCGTCAAACAGGTCATCGATGTCCTCCTTCCGGATGCCTTGTCGCTCCATCTCCCTCCTAAGGTGCGCCTTGAGCTTGTCAACGTGCTTGTAGAGCGGCTTCTGCTCCAACTTGAGCCTGTCCGAGATCTGTTTGACGGTGAAGCGATCCCAGTAGAGCATCCTGAGGATGACCTGGTCCTCGGACGACAGGGTCTTGAGAGTCTTCAGAAGGACCTCCAAAGCCCGGCTCAGTAGCACTTTGTTTTCCTGCTGGGAAACTCGCCTGTCCGGAGTGGCGTCGGAGGAGGGTATATCCTCGGGCACCTCTTCGCCGTCCTTGGGGTGGGGAGCCCTGTGAGGCAGTTGGACCGCGATGGCATTGAGTTGCTGCCAAGTCATCTCCACTTTGTGGTTGGTCCTGAGGATCTCGACGGCCTCGTCAAAGGAATAGCCATCCCTATGCAGGAGTCGCTCCAGGTGGACGGCCACCGGCCCGAGCTTCTTGGCCATCTCGGAGGGGCGCCATTTCCCCCAGAGCCGGTTTTGGAAGTCGAGCATCAGGCGGCTGATGACGACCGTCAGATAGCCCTTGAGACTGCACTTCCCCTCGAACTTTCTCAGCACCGCGTAATCATCCGCCATGATCTTGTCCTCGACTTCGGACAAGAACTGCTCGCACTCTTCCTTCTGGAAGTGATAGCGCCGGCAGATCTGGGCCACCATCTTGTTGATGAGCGGGAGATTGGCGAGGAAGAGCTGTTCTGGGGTCATTAGGAGAGCTAGTGAGGTGTCGGTGGCCGGAGTTCCCAGGATCTGGAGAGGATTCTATAGGAGGAGGCAGAGAAAACGCAGGTTGTGTCCGTCCAAAGGGAAGGAGCCAACTGTCGCGAGAATACGGCACTGGACTCCGGGAAGTTTCTACCGCGGGGCTTCCGAAGCTAGGAGAGTTCCATCCAGTCATCAAGTGTCGCCTCTTGCAGGAAGTGTTTACCTGTGCTGTTCGTCTGTTGTAGACTCTGCTAATCAAAGCCAGCAGGGAGTGCTAGACGACATCGTGGAGATTGCGAGGCCATCGCAGCTAGCACCGTCCGATAGAGATGGTTTGCGTGTTTGAAACTTGAGTGTTGATTTTAACTTCGCCAATGAATTTCTCGGATAAGGCTCAACGGCTGGACCAAATAATCACGGCGGTGGTTGGTGCGCTGCGAGTACTTTTACTCCGAAGAGCAGGCAGAGGATGCTTGATGCTCTTTCTTGTAAGTAGTGCAGTCTGTGGAGGCTGCGACGAGACAGCTAACACGTGCGCTGGAATCACCCAACTCGGCGGAGTCTGGTGGCCTGGAAAGCTTGAGGTTGAAAGAAATCAAGCAGCGCGGAACTTATCTGTGCTATTAAGAGAGTCCAAACTTAAAACTCCAGAGCCTCGCCAATCGGCTGCCTTAGCCGCCGCCGCAGCAGCAGTTGGGCAATTCGGACTAGCTGCTCGAGTTGCATCTCGCGCCCTTTTGGCCGACCCCCAAAATGGCAGCTTTGTAAGCTTGGCAGTGGCCGCTCGCTTAGCCCTTAGCCATCAATTGGGATCAGTCCAAGATTTCTTAGCCGCTGCCGAGATGGCCCAGAGCTTTAGTAATACGAACGATGCAGCCCTTCAATGCAACAGTCTGCTCATATTATCTCGTCTTGGACTGCCTGAACGTGTCTACGACCTTCGGAATTCATGCCCATGTATTGACGCCCTCAGTTTGACATCCGTTGGTGCAAGGAGCTTTGGTTCCTCCGACTACCTGCCGAATAAAGAAGTTGTAGGTATAGAGGTAACTCTTGGCTCCAATGACTTGCAGGAAGTAAGACGGCGCATTCTTGCAGAAGCTCAAGCTTGGCGTTCTTTCTTTGCCCGGGAAGCCTTGACGAAATGGATAGCTGCCTCTACGCAACCTCATGAACGTACTCTCCTAGAGCAGCGTTTGGCTGTGATCGCACGAATCTATGGAGAGGTTACGAGTGACCCAGCGCCCGTATTGCTCATCGACAATCTTTCATCTCTATCGCAACAGCAGGTTGCATTAATAGCGCCAGCTCTTGAGAAGTGGGTGAAAGGGCTTGAGCTTATTTCCACCTATCAAGTTGAGGACGCTGAAAGTTCTATTTTATCCGCGCGGACTGTTATTGCGACTTATATTTCTCCATTGTTGCCTACGGTTGATGTGACTTTGGCGGCGCTTCGCTATCACTTGGGCGACACTCAGGGAATGGGCGAGCAAGCTGTCTTCATACACAAGACCTCTGATTGCAAGATGCAGCCATGGGTATGTGCTCGTGCTCTGTGGTTGCAAGCTGTTTCGCTTCAAGCCGAGGCTGAGTGGGAGGTCTCGTTGGAGCCAGTGGCTAGGGCGAGCAGCCTTTTTGCCTCGCTTGGGGAAAATGCAAACGCTGGATATGTCGAAACACTTCGCGGCGTCGCCTTGGAGGCTATGGGGGCCCAGGATGAGGCAGAAGAGGCTTATTTGCTAGCGATTAATAAGCTGGCGCAAACGCGTGACACAAAACTTCGTGCGGGTGCTTTATCGCTATTCTCTCGGAATCAAGGTAGAGTAGGTCGTCCAAAGGTCGGAATTGAACTGCAGAGAGGAGCCCTTCATTTGGACCAACTCGATGGCACTCCGAGCCTTGTAGCTGAAAGCACGGGTCTCTTGGCTGAGCAGTTTGTTCGTGCGGGGAATTACAAAGAAGCGCAAGCAGCGATTCGGCGTGCTCGTGTTTTAATAGATGATATATATAGTCCAGCCTCAAGCCGACGGGTCCTTGCAACATTAACACTGATTGAGGCTGAGTTGGCGCTTCGGGATTCACCTAAAGATGCTATCGACCTTCTTGGGCGCTTCATAAACCAAACTGACGCTTTCGGTGAACGATACTTTCGCACTGAAGCTCTGCTTGCGCGGTCGAAAGCCTTCTCCGGCCGCGGTGCGGTTGAGCTGGCTCGCGAAGACCTAATTAACGCTCTGGGTGAAATCGCTGTCCAAAGCACAAAGATCAGTGATCGGGCAAGATCGGTCAGCCTCTTTGATAAAGCCCGTGAGGCTCTGGATAACTTGGTGGCTGTACTATTAGAAATAGATCCAAGTGGTGCTTCTGCGCTCGAATGGATTGAACGGTTACGTTTACAGCAAGCAACGCTTGGCTTAGGTTACCACGACACTCCTGTGGATCTAGCCCTTGCCAGGGGTGCTGAGGGTACCTGCATTACGGAATATTTTGCCTTAGACCATGAGCTGCTTTCGTGGACAACCTGCAATGGACACTCTGCGGAGTTAATCAGAACTCCCATTGAGAGGCGAACAATTTTTTCGGAGCTGGAGAGTTTTCGGAAGGTGTGTGCATCGGGAAGGCAGTCGGACATCGCAGCGGCGTCCGCAAGAATTTCTGAATGGCTGGTACGACCCCAGCGAAGTGCGCTTGATTCAGCTTTGTCGTGGATTGTTATCTCCGATCCGCTTTTCCCGGCGATTCCGTTTGCATGGTTGCAGAGTAGAGGTAGATTTCTCTTCGAGAAGTTTTATATCTCGGTTGCGCCCTCATTTGCAGAGTTACATGACTCATCATTGAAGGCGACTTCGTGGCGAGTACTGGCTCTAGGCGATCCTGCCTTTGAGGTGAATGGAGCAACAAGCAGCTTGCAGCGGCTGCCGTATGCGGCAGAAGAAGCAAAACATATTTCCAATCTATTCACGGACTCTCTGGCTGCGACTGGAGAACGTGCGACTTGGTCTCGCGTGGCCTCGCGCGCTGGGGACTTCAATCTCCTTCACATCGCTGCGCATATGACGTCTGGATCGCAAGTACCTCTCGCTGCGCGTCTTCATTTGGCTGCTGAGCCGGGTCGCCCTAATGGGAGGCTATCCGCTGACGAAGTTGCAAGTATGAAGTTTCCACGGCTTCGTCTCGTATTTCTTGCGTCGTGCTCGAGTTCATTCGAGCGGCCTGCTCGTCTTGCTGGTAGCTTGGATTTTTCCCGAGCATTCCTATTAGCCGGCGCCGAAGAGGTTGTAGGCACTCTTTGGGATGTATCGGATCAAGAAATAGCCATAGCATCGTCGGAATTTTATAGATATTTGAAGAAAGGTGAGACGGCTCGCGGTGCGCTTCGTCGGATATGGATAGATGCCACGTCGACGAAGACGATGCGGAAGGTGCGGCTGTCCACGTTGACATCTCTTGAGATTGCCACGTCACGAATTGGTAGCTAAAAAGGAGAACGTCTATGATTAGGGTTTACATTTATGTTGCCGGCTTAGTTCTCTATCAATTCTCTGGCGATGGTAGTGTTCCACCAAAAGCGCTCTTGGCTGCTGGCGGCTATGATCATCCTGGATTGGCTCATGTCTGCCCTCATGAGATGGAAATCGAGGTAGGGCCAGGTGCTGATACAGTCACCGGTACAGCAGCGGCGATTAGGTTTACGGTTCCCGGAAAAGCACAGATGGCACCGAGCATGCCTGCAATTCCTAGCCTCAATGAATTGGCTATCGAAGCGCGGGTGCGAAAAGACTGTAATGAATTTGACCATTTGGAGCGATGTGTGATCCCAGGTACGAGACAGGCCGCATTAAATGGACTGTTGGAGTTCGTAGGTAATTGGAGTTCAATGGCGCTGACAGATTGTGACACGGGCTATCCGTTCGAATTTGAAGACACGATTAGGCATGATTTTGTTCGAGCTACTCGGGCCTGGGAGCTAAGGACAAAACCTCCAGGAAGAACGAGCGCATTTGCGAACGCGGTTCTTTTCTATGCAGATGTAGATTCCGCCGCCGATCTCGCTGTTTCGGATCAGGGCCTCGCGTCTAAGCTTGAGGTTGCTACTGCTGAGGAGTGCCGTGATCTTCCTGGATTCCCCGAATCTGCTACTGGTTGTATTATGATGATAGTACGAAATGGGCCTAGTGATCTAGCTCCGCAAGGAGGCGGTGACCTTCACTTCGTTTCTTTGTATTCGCTTCTGGAGGATCCACCGTCAACAGATGAAATCTGGTTGCCTATCAAAGTGGGAGGAACAGTCTGCGGCGGCGGTGGCGGTACAGCCGGTCTTATCCGGTGCGTTGGTGGAAGGGTGGTCATGCCATGAGCGCTTCTTTCTTTGCGAGGGCCCTCGGGAGAGGACGGTGCTGCGCACTGTTGTTGGTTGTCGCTTTATTCATGTTTATGGCATCTGGTATTGGCGCAACCACACTCCCAGTACCTCTTCGGCCACAGCATGCCGCGGTATGGTGTTGGGCGGCTTCTTCAGAAATGGTATTTGACTATCTTCATAGTGATCAAGCGGCAACAACGGGGCAGTGCAGCCTCGCGAGGGTAGTTCTAAATGAATGTCGCTGTAGGCGCCCTGATGACGCTTTAGCTAGCGATCGTAATTGCAATAAGTTTAATCCCTTTGGAGACGGAGACTTTATTCCAAAACTTGTCAGTGGCATTCGTGTAACGCCTGGAAGCGAACCGACTCCGAGGGCGATTGCCTTTGACCTTTTGCGGTGCGAGATCGAGGACCGGTTGACGCCAGTGTTGTTCTGGACTCGCAACGGCGATGACTGTAACGATACTCCCGGTCATATAGCGGTTGCTGCAGGAGTGGTTTCGAGTCCCTCTGGCGCGAAGTTTGTCCTTGTGTTAGATCCTTTGCCGAAAGGGCGCAATGAAGGGGGAGACAAGTATTGGCTTAGCTGGGAAGGATTCTCTTGTGGTGCTCTCGGGCTTGGACAATGTGCCGCATATTACAATTTCCAAGGAGAAAGTCGACGCTTTGAGTCGTGCAAAGTGGAGAGCACCGAAGAAACATTGGATTGCAGAACGGCTCCTGGCAAATTGGAGAGGATACAGAATATATCCCAGGTTGAGTCTGGCCTCAATGCAGTATTTAGTGGAGAAGGTGGGCTAAGTATGCTACAGGGGTTGGGCGTGGCTGATAGTGGCTCGGTGCAATGTGCTAGAGACGTCGTATTGCGCGGTGCCTTGCCCAATCCAGATACCGCAGAGTCTCCGAGTTTTAACTATCAAAGAACCCGCAGGTCGCGTATATTCTGCAGAAAAGGAGCTGCGCAGTTCTCGGTCTTCTTGGATAGACTCCCGGGAGGAGACTCTTACATTGCCGGCTTCGGCGAACCTAGGATGACCGAGCTACTATTGCAAAAGACGCAAGTTTTGAGGGATGTAACCAAGGATGGTCTTTTTCTGCATGGATTTTTTGCCTCAAGTAGCCCTATTGATGTGGACGAATTGTTTTTACCTGGAGCAGGAGAGGTAATTTTGAGAGAGCCAATTAGTGATGCTGCAGTTCGAGTTGGTCAACCGTTAAGCTCGATTAAATCATTCGGTGGTTTGCTCGATGAGGCGATCGAAGAAGGGGGGGCAACGATTCGAACCATTATCCGAGAATTTTATGGCCGGAAGAAATAGTTTCTTACTCCTTGACCCCGTTCGTCAGGATGTGGCGCAGGCGCTTCACCCGGGGTGCCTCTTCGTTCGCTGACTAGGATCGTCCACCCTTCGCGGTAGACTCCCGTCCATGCGCCAACGCAACTTCCTCTCCCTTATCGGCTTCCTGGTCTCCGGCTTCGCCCTGGTCAGCTTCCCGCTGCTGTTTGCCCGGTTCCCGGCCACCCGGGACGTCCCCTGGGTGAACTGGCTGCTCTTTGCGCTCGGACTCGGGCTGGCCGGCGCTGGGATCGTCCGTGCCTACCGCTCGCCGGATCGCTACCGAGGCAAGGTCCTGGGATCGGTCCTCGGCGTGTTCAGTCTGGCCCTGCTCGGGCTCTTCCTCTATATGACCGCGATCTACGCCCGGCAACTCCCGGTCTCCGCGGGCGCTCCGAAGGTGGGGGAGAAGGCTCCGGACTTCACTCTCCCGGACTTCCAGGGGCGGCCCGTGCGGCTCTCCAGTCTGCTGGGATCGCCGAGCGGAGGATCCCCAGGTTCGTGGGTGATCCTCATCTTCTACCGCGGCTACTGGTGACCGTCCTGCAACTCCGAGTTACGGAGTTTCCAGGAACGGCTCCCTGAATTCGAGGCTCGCGGCATCCGCCCTGTGGCGGTCAGCGTCGACCCGGCCGAGACCACCCGCGAGCACATGGCCAAGATGGGATGGACCTACACCTTCCTGAGCGACCCGAAGGCCGAGGTCGTCCGGCGCTACGACCTTCTTCATGCCATGGGAGGCCAAGCCGGCGACATCTCCAGGCCCGGCGAGTTCCTGATCGATCCGACCGGCACCGTCCGCTGGGTCGACCTGACCGAGAACTATTGGGTCCGCACCCGGCCGGAGACCGTGCTCAGAGTCTTCGACAGGCTGGCTGGGAAGGAGCCCTGATCGGGATTTTCAGGCATCCAGCTCCTCCCGGACTTCGAAAGGTTTGTCGCTATCCCTCTTCTTTCTAGTAGCTTAGGGCGGATGCGCGAAATCGCCAAGTCATGACTTGTCAAGTCATGACTTGATGAATGAGGTCGGGACACGGGATTCGGAGCAGGGTAGACTTCCGCTGACGATGGTCCCGGACATCTTCATCCAACTCGCCGTCGCGCTCGGGCTGGGGCTCCTGGTGGGGCTCCAGCGCGAACGGGTGGACCCGGCCATCGCGGGCATCCGGACGTTTGCGCTCATCACCCTGTTCGGTGCGGTCTCGGCGCAACTCGCCAAGGTCTATGGCGGATGGCTGGTCGGCGTCGGGTTCGTGGCGACCGCGCTGCTGGTCACGGCCGGCAATCTGGTGCGGCTCCAGAGCCGCGAGGCCGAGCCGGGGCAGACCACCGAGTTCACGGCCCTCCTCATGTACGGCCTCGGCGCCTGGGTCGTCACCGGGTCCATGACGGTGCCGGTCGTCCTCACGGGCGTGGTCATGGTCCTCCTGCACCTGCGCGAGCCTCTCCATACCCTGGTGGGGAAGATCGGCGAGCGCGATCTCAAGGCCATCATCCAGTTCGTCGTCATCGCGCTGGTCATCCTGCCGCTCCTGCCCGACCGCGACATGGGGCCTTACGGCGTGCTCAACCCCTATCAGGTCTGGTGGATGGTGGTGCTCATCGTGGCCCTGTCGCTGGCCGGCTATGTGGCCTACAAGCTGTTCGGCGCTGGCGCGGGGACCGTGCTGGCCGGCATCCTCGGCGGGCTGATCTCCAGCACGGCCACCACCGCGAGCTACGCCCGGCGGAGCCGCGAGTCGCCGGAGCTGTCGCGGCTGGCCGCGCTCGTGGTCGTGATCGCCTCGACCGTGGTCTATGGCCGGGTCCTGGTCGAGATCGCGGCCGTGGGCCGGACGAGCTTCCTCGATCTGGCCCCGCCTCTCGCGGCCATGCTCGGCGTCTCGACCCTGGTGTCAGCCGCGGCGTGGCTCGTGGGGCGCGGCCAGCACGAGGAGCCGCCCGAGCCCGAGAACCCGGCCGAGCTCAAGTCGGCGCTGCTGTTCGGCGCGCTCTACGCCGCGATCCTCCTGGCCGTGGCCTTCGCCCGCACCCGGTTCGGCACCGCCGGCCTTTATACCGTGGCCGGCCTCTCGGGCCTCACCGACATGGACGCCATCACCCTCTCGACCTCCCGCCTCGTGCACGCGGGCCGGCTGGAGCCGGACACCGGCTGGCGGGCCATCCTGCTCGCGTCGATGTCGAACCTGATCTTCAAGGGCGGCATCGTAGCCGTGCTCGGGTCGCGGGCGCTCCTCGGTCGCATTGCCGTGCTCTTCGGCGCGGTCCTCGCGGGCGGCGGTCTGATCTTCTTCTTGTGGCCCTAGACAGAGCGGGAAAGAGCGGGGAATGAACGGCGTCGGGCGCCTGTTCTGACCCGTGCCGCATGACGTGAGGATCGGGGAGAAAAAAGTGCCACTTGCACTGCGCCCCCGGGTTCTCTATACTGCGCTTCCCGCTGCCCTTTGGGTCGCCCTTTGGGTTGTGCCACGTCCTCGTGGCGCGGGGGGTTGACTCCGCGTAAGCCTGTCAGCTACTATCTGCGGGTTTCGCTCCGCCGAGGGTTCCGCCAGGAACCGGGGCGGTTGTCTTCTAGCCGAAGAAGACCCCAATCGAACCCTGAACCATCGTTCGGGGCCGGAGTTTTGGCCGTCGCACCCATCCTGAGATGGGGCTCGGGCCACTTCGTGTCAGTCACTGGAACAACGGATCGAGGAGATCTGGAAGGTATGCCGACGATTCACCAACTGGTCCGCAAGGGGCGTGAGCGCGCCGTCTCGAAGACGAAGAGCCCGGCTCTGCAGGCTTCGCCGCAGAAGCGCGGTGTGTGCGTCCGCGTCTACACCCAGACGCCCAAGAAGCCGAACTCGGCGCTGCGCAAGGTCGCCCGCGTCCGACTCACCAACGGGATCGAGGTGACCACCTACATCCCGGGTGTCGGCCACAACCTTCAGGAGCACTCGATCGTGCTCATCCGCGGCGGCCGCGTGAAGGATCTGCCGGGCGTCCGCTACCACGTGATTCGCGGCACCCTCGACGCGGTCGGCGTTCAGGCCCGGCGTCAGGGTCGCTCCAAGTACGGCGCGAAGCGTCCGAAGTCGTAACGGAGGCTCTAGAGACTCATGCCCAGGCGTAGAGAAATCCCGAAGCGCGAGATCCTCCCGGATCCGCTTTACAACTCGCAGCTCGTGACGAAGTTCGTCAACGTCATCATGAAGGATGGCAAGAAGTCGGTTGCCGAGCGCATCCTCTACGATGCCCTCGAGGCCATCCGGCAGCGGACGAACGACGATCCGATGAAGGTCTTCAAGAAGGCGGTCGAGAACGTCAAGCCGGCGGTCGAGGTCAAGTCCCGCCGCGTCGGTGGCTCGACCTACCAGGTTCCGGTCGAGGTCCGGCCGAGCCGCAAGCTGGCCCTGTCCATGCGCTGGATCATCACCACCGCGCAGGGGCGCGGCGAGAAGACCATGCGCGCCCGCCTCGCCGGCGAGCTCATGGAGGCCGCGGAGAACCGCGGCGGCGCCATCAAGAAGAAGGAAGACACGCATCGCATGGCCGAGGCCAACAAGGCCTTCGCCCACTACCGGTGGTAGACATCGGTTTCTTTTGAGATCCAGGTTCAGGACGGGAACACGGTAGCAACATGGCACGCCAATTCGCGCTGAAGGACACCCGAAACATCGGCATCATGGCTCACATCGATGCCGGTAAGACCACGACCACCGAGCGCATCCTTTTCTATACGGGGGTCAACTACAAGATCGGCGAGGTCCACGAGGGCACCGCGACGATGGACTGGATGGTTCAGGAGCAGGAGCGCGGCATCACGATCACGTCCGCCGCGACGACCTGCTTCTGGAAGGGCATCCGGATCAACATCATCGACACCCCGGGGCACGTCGACTTCACCGCCGAGGTGGAGCGTTCGCTCCGCGTGCTCGACGGGGCCGTGGCCGTGTTCGACTCGGTCGCCGGCGTCGAGCCGCAGTCCGAGACGGTGTGGCG